>Ga0182013_10002765_pt1 | contig 22608 bp, 20 predicted proteins | sample 612S2MmetaG_FD_120487 | JGI IMG/M metagenome (GOLD analysis project Ga0182013, IMG submission 120487) | Permafrost microbial communities from Stordalen Mire, Sweden - 612S2M metaG | ecosystem: Environmental > Terrestrial > Soil > Wetlands > Permafrost | place: Sweden: Stordalen | collected... | reverse complement strand
TCACGATTCCGAGCTGAAATCGCTCGTGGGGACGGCGCCTCTTCCGGCCTGTTTAGGGTCTGCTCTTTGGCTTTGCCAAGGAGGGCCCCGATGCCGATGGAGAGGATGTCGATGCGCCATGTGTGTCCTGCACGCCGGCGCCTACTGGCTCATGTGGGGCCTGCGCGTGTCTATGCCAAAGCGTTCAATGTGGCGCGTTGCACAGTTCGACACGTTGCGTCTGCGCCTCATCAAAATCGCCGCGCGTGTCGTCGAGATGAAGACGATGATCAGAATTCACCTGCCAACGTCGTGCCCCGCCCAGGAAATTTTGCGTCTCGTGCTCGGGCATATCCCGCGCCTCATCACCTGAGCGACGGGGCGTAGCGCCCCGAATGTCGAGCCAATCCCGTCAACCCGCAAACATTTCCCACCTCAATCTGGCGCAAAGCCGGTGACGGTAAGGCGCGCCTGAACATAGACAAAATCTAAAGCGATCACGCGAAGGCGGCGGCTTGGGTCACGCAAAGGTCGTTGCGCTGCATAATGGCGGCTAGCGGCACGTCGGGGCATCGTTTGGAAATGCTGATTGATGGTCCTCCGCCTTCCTCGCCGTGATTAAATTCCACAGCAACCAGAAAGTCCACGCCGTCAATGTTTTCGTCGTGCCAAATTTCGCGACTCTGCGAGGCGCCGCAACTCAGGTGGATGGTATCTGTGTGCCACCCGGGATGACCGGAGCTTTTAATTTGCATTACGCGACAGGTCGCGAATTCTCGGTTCACGACATGTGGCAGGATGTTCTGAATGTTTTGCTTGCAGTCCTGCGCCGCCGCCCACACCCCTTGATATTCCTCGGGTACGATGTCGGCAGCAATCACCGGCGTTATCAGTGAGAGAGTTAGTATAGCCGCAAGTTTCAAAGTCTGATCCCCCTGATCGCGAAGCAATTGCTCAACGCTCAAATCGTTAGTTCGTCAAAAACATCACTCTATGATGCCGCCCACATTCTCGCGCGTCAAGAGTAGAAAACCGTTCCGATTTATTTTTGCTCGCATATTCAGCGATAAAGGACGGAAAGTGAGCGTCTCTCAATGCAAATAAAAGATTCCATACGGCATTCTGCACAAAACGCCCCGACGCATCACCACCTTCGAAATAGCCCTTAGTGAAAGTAATCGGTAAATTCCTTTTATCCACGATAAACTGAACGTATTCGTCGCCGCTCTTCGAGACAAGAGTGCTATCAAGAGATACGTTTGGTACTTCTTTGACCCCACCAGAACGACAAGATAGGGAGAGTTGCGATCCCGATGCATTTGCGACGTATGCCTCCATCGATCCCGCACCCATGTCGAAAGTCCATCTAAAATCAACGGCTATCGCTGGACTTGCAATCAACACAATTACTAGAACAGATCCGACTGAAACATTCACATGCTTGAGCATGTTGCATTCCCCATTACGCTATCTCAATACCTCGCCGTCGTTGCGCAATCTGATTGATCTCCGTTTTCGACGTACCGCGACACCGCTGAGTTAGACAGATCATAGAATTTCTGAGGGAAGAAGGATTGTGGCGCATTCCACTTCACAGCAATCTGCCTTATTTCGTCCGAAATTGTTATTGTCTCTTTGCAATTTTCAGAGCCATCCATGTCTAACAAATATAGGGCACGCCATTTCCCGTTTGTCGCCTCGAAAAACAGCAATCCTCCAACCGGCATTTGACCTGCAGCATCTTGGAGATCAGCAACTGCAATTCCATCTTGCCCGTTAGTGAGAACCGTAAGATAATTCACTTTAAATTTTACGGTCGTCTGCTGCGCGAGCCTCGCAGCGTCCATAATTGCGGTTCGCTCTCTTGATCCTATTCCCGGGGTATATACTTGTTGAGCGACTGTCCGAGTCTGTTCGGATACTTCACCTGCTGTAGTACAACAAACGATCCAAGCCTGATTTCCTTTTCCACTGAGCGCCCAACCCTCCTCACCTGTTGCCTTAACTCTAACATTCCACCATCCGTCACTTCGACGTTTTAAAACTTCCAACACCGTTCCATTCACCATTGCCATGATCCGCTCTCCGGACGAGGCGGACGGCATAGTGCGCAGAGAAAGAAATGCGTCTGGGGGATGGGTATTCGAGACGTAGTAGTTAGAGCCGTCCGACTGAGCTCGACTTGAATATGCGACCACCATCGTTCCGCAGAGTGCGACGATAAGCATCAGCACGATGCGGCGATAACTTTCTTTAAATGCCTTTTGCATCGGATTCCCCCGTCAAAGCGCCTACCCGCATTTCTATTAGGCAAGTCGTCACCAAAAACCATTCGTACGCGCGTCCTCGACCGTATGTTATTGATTAGGTCGCATTGGAATTTCCTTTGGAAATAATCTAGAACTTTTGCTGCCGCCAAAGACGATCAAATACGAATCATCTGTCGGTCCAATCACGTATTGCTCTACCTCGGTGATCCCTTTGGCAGATATGGTCATAGAACAAAACATGACGCGTTTATCGACCATCACTTCCTCCAAACGAATATCGTCTGTTTGCATTCCTTTGGCGATAGCTGTCTTCGTCTTCAATAAATAATCGATCGAGGATTTGATGATTGAAATCACCGCCCTGTCTCGACATATCTGAGCCGAGAAAATGTTTGGCTCTTCTTGCGACGGCAAAAGCGGGGAAGATAGCGCCGAACCATTGAAAGTCGATACTGTTATCGCGATTAGACCGAGTGCGGCAATTGCCCCCAACCGTTTGTCCATGATGCCCATCCGGTCATCCACTACGGAATTTTCTGCCAATTCCAATGATTGTTTTTGAAGGTGACGATGAGGTTGCAACTATAACCGGAGGTGTAATCTTTGCGAGGCTGACATCGCGGATCGCCTGCGTAGATCGAGGCGACCATCAATTGAAATCTCATCGTTTCCCAATCGATTGCCAGGAATTTATCATATAGATCCTCTTTGAATATTTTTCTCCATTGTTGCTTTGAAACCTGTTTGTAAATGGTCATGTCACAGGCGCGATTACTGCAATTCGCTCCGGCGATATGCTCTCCGCACAGACCTTCGTTATCGACAAAGATGTCTTGGGAGCCATCACCGTTGAGGTCGAAAATTTCAATGCCCTGCATATCGTTGAAGGTCCGACCCGGATTGTCTTCTTTACAAGAATTCCGAACCTCGAGGGCTAAATCGCGAATCTCCTTCGGAAGTTGATTAAAAACAATAGGCTGTTGCGCCCACGAGGCACACACTGAATACCCGAATGTGAAAATCGCGATCGCAACGGTTATCCGATCGCATGGGAGCTTTGGCATACGGATTGGTCCTTGCTTTCAGTCGATCACCTGCATTTCACCTCCGAAACACCACACAACGACCATTCAAAACGAAAACGCAGCGAACGGTTCTTCGTCGCGGCGCAGAAGCCGATGATTGCGACTGCAAACCAAACCAAACCATCAGGGAATCTCCTGATGTTTGCTGCACTGTATACGAAAGTCGTTTAGTGACGGATTTGCCTTCTTCTGACATTTGACGAATCAACATTTGGGCTCTTGTCGTAGCCCCCTCGTCCAGCACCTTGCTTGCAAGCCCCTTCAAGTCGACGTCGTAGGTCACTGCACAACCAACTTTTCCTGTGTGCTCATCGACCCTTTCGACAGTGGCATCGTCATGCACTGTCAGAAACGATCCGTAGTCGTTGTCAAGATCGCTCTTAAATGAGTTCAACGACTGCCCGAGATGCTTACCGCTGAACACGATCATATCGATTATCATTTGCCGAAGTGGGTCGTTGATCGTCGCGGAGCACATCTTAAGCGCCAGCGCCGTGCTAAGCACAGGCGCGCTGGGTGCCGGGGCTTCTGCCACGTTATTGCTGTTAGAAGTTTTAAGCTGGCGCACTTCCGAATCGCTAAGGTCGCGGGCTTTCCCATATTCGGTCTGTCCCGGTCCCACTCCCGTTGTACCGGGAGCATAACGGTCAGAGTGATCATCGTTCTCCGAGATTATTTCATCGAGGAAGATGTAAGCTCGCTTCCCGTTTTCGCAATTCAGGCGCATCCAGTCTTCTTCCTTGAACTGGTTTGCGGCAACATCTTGTACATGATCAAAAAGATTCTGATCGCCAGTATATTCTTTTCCCGTAATTTGGACCTCAAAGCTGCCTTCGGAGTCATTGCGAATGTACTTGATGATGTCTCCCTTTTTTATTGGTATCTTTATGCTGTCCTTTGCAAGAAAGCCCTCAAAGACGAAATCCTGTTTCGCGATTAGCGGAACTATTTTAGTTGCTGAAAGGAACTCTATTTGGCTTTTTTTGATACGTTCATTATTCCACGGATGAATAACGGCACGATAAGGTAGTTCGCACCGCACATTTTGGGGTGCATCCTTATCCATTTTTTCCCGAGCCTTAACAATCGTGCCAGATTCAATGACAGAAAAGCCTGGCGGATATTCACCGCTCCAAAAATTCGAGATGTACCAGGAACTATCGTATCCCGTTTCTGGAATGGCGGCGTGAGCGCAAGTAAATGCGCCCCATCCGAGCAAAACGATCCACGCAAGTGCGAAATGCTTGAACATCGCGACCCCCCGACCCCACGGTCGCAACTAGTGCGAGAATGGGTTTACTAAAACAGGTGGAGAAAGTGGCGTCAATGGGTTAAAAAGCAGGCATCAATAGCAATAGCTATCGGTCCGCGATATTCCTAAACGGGATTTAGGGGATATGACTGAAGCATGATGAAGCTCATAATCGCACTTGTCTTCGCGTTTCTCTGCACCACTGCTGTCCATGCAGAAATCTATAACTATTCATGCAACGCCTGCTTATTTCCGAGGATTGTTAGCGACGACGGTTACGACGGATGCGACGTCGTCGATGGAAAGACGTATCCACTTCGGGTAGATGATAACAAAAACGTTCTCGAATGGAGGGGAAAGAAATACAATCTCACCGAACAACCTAACTGTGGTAAATATGGTTGGCATGCTGAAGGTAATGGAACGTCCTTTGACTTCTGTACTGCAACGCAGGGATACGGAGCCATTGAGGATAAGGACGAAGTTAAAGTTCGGTGCAATCTTAAAAGGTGATGGGGACTGACCGCGAGTCAAAGTGACCTCATCGGCGTCCCCGGTCCCACTTTATCAATCGTAGGCGACCATTTGGACGCAAATGCGATGAATACTGAAGCGATAGAGTTATGCTGTCCTACAATTTTACCTTTGCTTGTCCTGCAAATTTATCTGCACGCGATCGCCGTGATCGCGGCAACGGCTCGTACCAATGTCGATTTCCACTTTCTTCAATTGCCCAAGTCCAAGCGGCATCAAAGGCTTTTTTTGAGACCCCGAAACGATCAATCGCGTCGGCGCGTAGATCGTCTTTCGTTCGCGTACGTTGCGATGAGGCGCTCATGATGCAAAGCAGCCAATCACGGCACAGTTTACGCTGAGCTTCTGCCGCTTCGTAAAGCGCCTGTCGATGGGGTGAGAGCTTATTCTTCGGAGCATTGGTCATGGCTGCGTATTCACTTTGACGGATCATTCGCCAAAGCGTTCCGCACATTCGATTGAGAAATGCCGAACTGTCGCGCAATCCTCGACGGCGTAATGCCTGCTTTAAATGCGGCGCGAACGGCATTCATCTGCCCGCGGGTCAAGGAGGCTTCGGCGATCTTCACCTTTCGTTGATGAGTCGTCTTTTCTGCCGATGATCCTTTGCGTGGGAGATCGGGTAGAGCCCGAGACGACGGTGTCGGATCTGTTCCAATACCTCGTGGCAGTCTACCTCGTCGCTTTGCCTCCCCGAACGCCACGGCAAAAAGCTCGTCCAATTCGCCGTCACTCAATTGCTTGACGGCGTGATCGAGGTTTTTTGGCAGGATATGCCGTTGCGAGGAGGGGGCGACAATCGCGGTCGTAGATTGTTTTGGCGGCAATGGAGAAGCGTCTCGGACCGTATCGGTCGAGAACAGATCGGGTGTCGTTTGCACGGAGGGATCGCGTCCCATTTTGGAAAGATGCCGCGATCAACGATGGACGGCAATCAGAATCGAGTGCCGCGACGATTTAGAACGCCCCGTCCCCCAACACTCGCGCTGACCCCGCGTAATCGCTTTTAGCGCGGCATACGCGCGTTCTTCTTGGAGGGCGATGTTCGGGCGTCGGGCGACATGCAAAACGCATCAACGCCAAGCGCTGACGGTTTTCGGTGTGGTCGCTGATCAAGCGTTCGCGACGGTGAAACGGACCTTGTCATTGCGGCGATGATCTGACGTCATATTGCTTGTTCAAATTGGAACGAATGAGAACCTGTACCCACGACACCGTCGCCGAATATGCTGGCGATCCCGAGAGGACTCGAACCTCTGACCCCGAGTTTAGGAAACTCGTGCTCTATCCAGCTGAGCTACGGGACCGCTGATCGCATATAATCGCATGACGTTGAGTGGCGCAAAACGTGGTGCGTAAATTTACGAATCATTTACGTTTCAAACTCGTTGTAATTTCTCCAATCAATACAATAAGTTTTGAGCGCGCGATGAGTTAGGAAACCATCGCTCTATCCAGCTGAGCTACGGGGCCTTGCGTGCGCATGTGTGCGAACACGTTAGGAGTTTATCCGGCGCGGACTGCGCCGTAAATCATGGGCGGTCCGAACATCACTGCCACCTGTCGGCATCCGCATTGAGGGCATCGCAGTCGCTCGGCAATTCGCGCGATCGGAAAATCCCGGCCACGCGTGCAAACGAGCGTCTTCATATCGAGGTTCGTTCGGTAGCCGCACTCGCGCTTGTGCTTTAGCCCTCGGCGTCCGTCATCGAGGCAGCGCATGGTGATCTGCCAACTCGCACTCCAAGCCTCGCCAAGCGTCTCAATGTTCATGAGAACAAATAGGAAACATGCTGGAGGTGAGTCAAGCCGCTTGGGATTCTACGCGTCTTCCTACGAATCATAATGGACATTCATTCCTGTAGGACCTATAGGATTTGTGACAGACGATGTTGTCTGTAGACACATGCAGGAGAAGTGCTATGGAAACTACACAGGAGTCGATCGTGCCGGTCACAGTCATTCTCTCGGACGAGATCGCGAAGAAAATGCAAAGCGTCGCTACGCCGCTTGTGGACACTTATGAGTCGGTCATCGAAAAGGCGATCGAAGCACTCATCGAAAAGGTGCACGGGACCAGCCAGGCGGCTCAGGCCGTTGCGACAGAGGGTACGCCCTGGATTCTGCCGTACGCGGCCGACGCGGCGCCGAACCTGACGTTCACGAAACCGACCTCAATCATGCTGGAAGGGCAACTGCTCCCAAAGGGCGAGCTGTACTGGAACCCGTTCTTGTTCAAAGTGATCGGCGTCGCGGCCAAAAAGCTGCGTGCCGAACAACTGCGACAGGCGCTGTTGCTCAACTTCAAGGAAGGCAACACCGAGGGCTCCGGTTTCCAATACATCCCTGATGCCGACCTTTCCGCGCAAGGCGGCGACGCCAATAACGCGTGGAAAGCTACGATCCACCTCATCAAGTGTGCGCAGTTGAAGGTCGATGTGGTGTTTCGCTGGGACGTTAAGGAAGGGGCAGCCAAGCCCGGACAAATCGGTCGGATGACGTACGAGCCTGTCTGAACGACCGCAGTTCCTGAAACTGAAAAGCCCTCGGTGACGATCGGGGGCTTTTTCTTTCGAAAATGTCACTGACCCTTCTTGTGCTTAGTGATCTTAGCTTTCACCGAGAAGATGGTGCCGCTTATTTTGCATTCTTTGAGATGCTTTTTCGCGGCGTTTTTCGTGAGATAGACTCTTTGGACAATCCCGTGTTCGAGCTGAATGAGGTGGATTGTGCGCATCGGTTCCTCCGTTGAATCCGGCAGACTAGCGGATCGGGAGCGGAAGTGAATCCCCTAAGCTCGTGAACGATAAACCTGACGCGATCTACCCCTCTTCAATCTCTTTTGCGGCTTGAATGACAGTGAGATAAGCCTTGAATGTTTCCGATGCTTTTGGGCCGTCGGCGTGAGCGATTGCTTTCTCAAGTTTAGCTATCGCCTCGTCGAGCGTAGTTGCACCCATCTTCTCAGCGAATTGGTGGGCCAATTGTCGGATATTTTCAGGATCAAGCTCTGCCATTCATGCCTCCCGGTGGTTCGCAGAGTATACATTGTGCGACGTGTTAGGCGGCTCAGCTTGAGGTGCCAAGCTTAATCCGATTTCTCCGCGGATATTCTGAATTCAACGAAAATGTCGCTAGCCCATTCAATGTTCTGAGCAAACTTCAAACGAACACGACTTCTTTCAAGATCGTCGCAATCGACAAATGTAAAATCGACAATGTCGTTTGGTTCGTGAACGACACCGTACTCGATGGCACGAATGATTTGGCTGGAGCAAAGCAATGCCTTCCCTACCATCATTCGAGAGCTGTAAATATGGATGCCTTCGGTCGTACCCAAATATCCGCTGCCGCCACCCGATGGCATGTTGGGTAAATGGAAGACATCGAATCCAGCTAGCCCCGGGCCAGATGCCCGCAGCGTGGCTGCTGTAATTTCTTCCCCAAAGCGGGGGTAGGGGATGATCACGATCGGAGCGGGACCAACAGTCGGTGCCTCGTCAATCACGCGGCGCCAGAATATCTCGGTGCCCTCCGAGCCATCGATGGATACTATACGCTTCGGTCTGTGGTACAGGCCGTGCCACTCCAGCTCCGCGAGACACTCCCGACTTACATCAACAAACAGTTGAGGCAAGTCATCAAAGTTGAGGTTCGACATTTCAGGAGTGACAAAAGAACCTCTATCGATTGTGCCAAACTCTTTCTCTGCGGTCGGAATGGCACCTCTGTCGCTACGCCGGATGGGATACCCTTGGAAGCATCCAATCGTCGGACCGTGCGTGAGGATGTTCTCAGTAATACGTTGGCGGACGAGTGCCATCCGGCTTTCGTCCAAGGGGGCGGTTCGCAGGCGTTCCTTTCGCAAAGCCTCGAAGGTAGTAACAATGCCGCCGAGAATATCCCGCAGCCGGCTTACGGCGGGTCCGAGGTCTAGCTCGTCGTCGAAGGCGTGGGCGGCCGTCTCAAAAACTTCGACCGATTGAGCGTCGGCGAGGAACTGAACCATTTGCTGGATAGACCAGACGAAGTTTCTGACGGTCTTGTCGCTCTGGAATAGTGGATCAATCTTCATGCGCTCGACCATCGCAGCGACTCCGCCATCCCCCTGTGCCGGTAGGTTGGCGGCCATCGCGGCTAGCATTACCGGCCTTAAGGTATCGAATCCGTCGATACCGAAGCCACCATAGACGCGGCCCGACACCATTCTCGGGCTTGCCAGATTGGTGAGAGATTGGACCAGTCCGTCGATCGTGCCGCTATAGCGCGCTTCGGAGAAGCGCGGATTGAGCGCATACCGGACGGCGAGATCGAACAGCAGACGGAAGGTTGTCTTTGGCGTCATCTCTGTAAGATTGGACCCGTCGGACGCGCGTACCTTCCTTTGTAGGGTCAGCACCGCGGCCTGCGCCGCGATTTCAGATGGCTGTTGACCCGTCGCATACCAGTGAAGCGCGACCAGACCACTGACGCCGATCACGTCACAGTGCAATTCCCATAGCAACATTCCGGAAACCGGCCCGGGCGGTACGTTTGGCTGAGGAAACTGCATACGGCGCTCGACATCGGCCTGAACATCCGGCCATTCCTGATTCAACATGTCCGGCGTGAAAAGAACGGTGTTCGCGAAGAGATAAGTCCCCTGAAGATTGGCATAGAAAGGGTGCACCCAACGCAGCAGCAGGTCGCGAAACCTGTCGGCCCCCAAGGCATCATCATTCCAAACCGCTGCCGCAAAGAAGTAGCCTGCGTTGTGAAGGTGCGCCTGAAAGACAGGAAAGGCGTGGGCAAGAGCAACCCATTGTTGGTCAGGTGCGTGAGCATTCGGCCTTCGTTCGATTCCAAATGATGAAATCAAGGTTTGAAGCAGGCCTTCCCAGCTACCGACGAAGCTAATCAGCGCCGTCTCATATGCTCTCGTATCCGATCCGCCAAGCGCCAATGATGCGCCGGCCTCGCCGTCGGTCGAGTTGCGCACCGCCTGTCTGGTGAGCCAGTCTTCAAACGCCACCACTTCGTGGACGCCGAGATCGAGAAGGCCCCGCAGGACACGTGGCGAAAAATTCAAGGCATCGTCGGGAACAAGCCGGGCTGCCACGCTGCCGAGCCGATCGATGAATGAAGTATCGCTGCCGATTTTGTCGGCGGCGGCGAAAAAGGCGCGTCGATATTGCCGCACCCATTCGGCGTCGGGTCGCGTGAAAAAACCACCAATCTCTGCAAGATTGAAGACATTGCCGGACTCATCCTTGGTGTTCTGCGCAGCAAGGATGAAACGGTGATATTGGATCACGTCCGTAAGCGCAGCCCGGAATCCGGTCGTTGCGGACGCTTCGATTTGATCGACCACTTTATCGACGAGTTGCTCCAGAAAATTCTCTGGGGTTGGCAAATCTATCTCATGCGATGACACGCGCTTGAAGCGGAAGCACCGTCTTATGATCCACCTCTCGAATCCGGTGAGCGGCACGCCATCTCGGCGTAGTGCCAAATTGCAGGACTGATCGAGGACTTCATCGAAGTTCGGTTGAATGCTAAGTTGGGCATTCCACCGAGGTTCGCCGAACCGCTGCCGACTTGGCGTTGCTTCCTGTCGAACGCGGCGTTGCCATCGCATTAGTACCCATTGCAAAGGCCTCAAGCGGACATCGAAAAGCCGCGTGGGCCGGGAGAATGTTGTCGTCACTTCCGAAACGCTGGTTTCCCCCAGACCCATTCCATGGCCGAAGCTTATGTTTGGTCCCTCACTGAGCGCTTGCTTGCCAAAAATTTGCGTAGGCGCCGTAAAATAAAGCGCTCGCAGCAGGCGTTTCTCGGCGTCTCGTGGGATAACCTCATTTGCGCTGTAGCGCTCGCGTAAGATTTCCCTGGAACTCGGCTCCACGAAGCGCAATGTCGTCGTTATGAATTGTAGAAATAGCGTCAGATTGAATGTGAACCATAGCCCGTGCAGCGCGGCTAGGCCGAGTTTGAACGAATAATCTCGCCCGCCGAGACCGACCACATGAAGAATGTGCTGAAGTGGCCAAAACAGTTGCAGCGTCAGCACCACGAGGAGTGCGATCCCACTCGCGGCTAGTTCATAAGAGTAGGACTCGACGTAATAGAGGCGGATGTCAGTGTTGACAGAGGATCCGTCCTGGCGATCTGACAGCAGCGTCACGACGCCCACAGCGACCGAAACGATCGCAAGAATGCCGATCTGCGCTGCCATGAGGTAGCTGCCGACATCTTTCAGGAAATCGCGGGGAGCAGCGCCGATATATCCTGGCAGCAGCGTCGGAGCATAGCGGTTGAACGCCCATTCGCACAGCAACGCCAGCAGGAGGACAACAACATAGAAGCCAAGAAACCGGCCCATGGAGCGATTGACGATCGAAGCACGAAGTAGTCGGCGGGGAATGGAATATCGCGACCGGCGTAGAGTAGGGTTGTTAAGCGACAGGTCCCGCATCTCGCGTTTGACCTGCGCCCTCAAGCTCCCGAAGAGCCCTGCGCCAAGCGATTGACCCATTTCTTCCCTCCGTCGAGCATCATAATACCCGACGGCGCAATGGATACATGGACGAGAGCCATGGGGCACGGCAAATTTTATCTTGGCAGGCCACTAGGGAAGCGACACCACCGGCGCGGCGTCGTCCAGTCGTCAACGCATAGATAACGGAGATCGACCACTCACAATTCGACATCTAACCGTGGTAGTATGATTTCGTCGCCCCTGAATCCGTCAATATTCCGTTGCGCATCCGTTCATAACCCCCATTCACCGCTCATGCTGACACCAGCCCCGGTCCCGCCCAAAAAATTCCTAACGAACCAGGGTGAAAACACCCTGAGTAAACGTCTGGAAAAGATTCTGCCCCTCACAGAAGGCTTTGACTGCCTGGTTGGATACTTTTTTATCAGCGGCTTTTTCCGGCTCTATGTTGCACTCGAATCGGTGAGTAAGATACGTATCCTGATCGGTCTAAAAAACGAACAAGTCATTCACGGCCTAATTCAAATTGCCAACGATGACTCAGAGGAAAGCGTCCCGTCTACCGCCGAGATTAAGAAAACCTTCGGCGGGATGATGCGGAGCGAGCTGATTGAGGCGCATGACTCGCTCGCCATCGAAACCGGCATTCGAAAGTTCATCGATTGGATACGGTCGGGCAAGTTGGAAGTGAAGCTCTATCGCGAGCAAAATATTCACGCGAAGGTTTACATTACGACGCCGGCGCAGCCGGTGCCCGATGTGAACCACGGCTACGTCATCACCGGGTCGAGCAATTTTTCATACAGTGGCTTGGAGGGAAATTTAGAGTTTAACGTTTTGCTCCACGAGCCGGAGGAGCACGACTACGCGCTGCATCGGTTCAACGAACTTTGGGCGGACGCGGTAGACGTAAAAGACGTTCACGACACGATCATTGCCACGGTGGAAAAGGACTCTCCGTTCGCCTTTTTTACCCCATTCGAACTCTATCTAAAGTTTCTCGCCGACTATTTTCGCGATTATTTAGGCGACCGCTCTAAGCTGAATATTGAAAACTTGCCGCAGAATTTCAAGAAGCTGCAATACCAAGAGGACGCCGTCTTCACTGCACAGCAGATGTTGAAGACCTATGGGGGCGTCTTCTTGTCCGATGTTGTCGGTCTGGGCAAAACCTTCATGTCGGCTCTACTGGCTCTCCAACTCGACGGGCGCTGCCTCGTGATCGCGTCGCCAAGCCTCCTCGATGAAAACAGCCCCGGCTCATGGCCTCGTGTGTTTCGCGACTTTTGCATTCCCGGACATAAGTGCGTTTCCATTGGAAAGCTCGAAGAGGTGTTGGAGCAAGGCGTTGAATTCTACAAATACGTCTTCATCGATGAATCGCATCGTTTTAAAGGTGATTCAACGCAGCGTTATGAGTTGCTGACGCGCATCTGCCAAAACAAAGGAGTAATCTTAGTTTCCGCTACTCCGTACAACAACACGCTCGATGATATCTACAGTCAGTTGAAGCTGTTCCAGCCTCCGCGCAACAGCACCATCCCCGGTCTCCGCAATTTAGAGGCGTTTTTCGATAAGCTGCGAAATCGCATCAAAGGGCTGCATCGTCTCGACGACGCTGAGCAGTACATCGCGGCTGTCGAACAAAACGCCCAAGAGCTACGGGATCGTGTGCTCAAATATATTATGGTGCGCCGAACGCGCCGCGAAATTGAGGAGTTCTATGCCGACGATCTGAAAAAACAGAAGATTTGGTTTCCTAAGGTCAACGATCCCGTCCCGCTGCTTTACCAACTGAACCGAGCGGAGAGCGCAGTCTTCACGAGCACGTTGGAGGCCATCACCAGCTCAGACTTTCACTACGCCCGATATCAACAATTGAATCCGATCTATTACAATGGGCAGATAGAGGATCGTGCTGTGCAGGGCCAGCGTAACCTCGCCACGTTCATGAAAATCCTGCTGGTAAAGCGGCTGGAAAGCAGCTTTCACGCATTTCAGGAAACCCTCGGCAGGTTTATCAAATCTCACGAACTGGTCCTAAAAGCCTTTGACGACGGGTTTGTTTATACGAGCCAGAAGCACAGTCGCAAGGTGTTGGAGTTTTTAGAGGAGGATGACGACGACGCGATCGAAGCTCTCATTCAGGAAGAGAAGGCAGAAAAGTTTTCCGCGTCGAAATTCAAGCCGATCTTCCGAGAGCACGTTGCATCGGACTTGGCTGCATTGCGTGCGATCCGTCGGTCTTGGATTGGTATTAAGCGCGATCCAAAATGGACGGAGTTTAAGCGCGAGCTGACTACGCTACCGACATTTAAGACGGGCAAGCTGATTATTTTTACCGAATTCGGGGACACTGCGAAATATCTGGCGGAACGGATCAAAAAGGAAGTGGAAGCAAAGACCCTGCTTTTCAGCTCTGCATCGAGCCCGGAGCTTCGTCGTGCAGTGATTGCGAACTTCGACCCCAACACCCGAGAACCCCGCGACGATTATCGCATTCTCGTCACGACCGATGTTCTCGCGGAAGGCGTCAACCTGCATCGCTCCGCCACGGTCATCAACTATGACATTCCTTGGAACCCAAGCCGCATGATGCAACGAGTAGGGCGCGTGAACCGTGTCGGCACCAAGTTTAAGAATCTTTTCACTTATAACTTTTTTCCGACCGATGAAGGCAATGATGAGATCGCTCTAACAGAAGCCGCCAAATCAAAGATACACGCGTTCATCACTCTCCTGGGTAACGATGCGCGTCTTCTCACTGGGGACGAGGAAATAACCTCGCACAATCTTTTCGACCGTATCAACTCTAAGGAGGCGGTGGAGGGCGATGGCGCCGAAGCCAAGAGCGAGTTGAAATATCTGCGCCAAATCCTTGACGTGAAGGATAAGCAACCTGAGCTGTTCCAGCGCATCCTCGCCTTGCCACGGAAGGCGCGTTCGACTCGCTCCCACGTCCCGGAACCAGCGCCGGCAGATCATCCGGACGTTGCGGCGCCCGCAGACCGCCCCGCGCTCATTACGTATTTCAGGCAGGGTCGCCTTGATAAATTCTTTCTTTCGCACGGCGGCAGTCACTATGCCGACGAGCTCGATTTTTTCACAACAGCCGAAACCCTCGAAACGACGGCGAAGGAGAGGCGGCAGGAAATTCCGCCAGAGAAGTTCTACCCATTATTGGATAAGAACAAGCAAGGCTTCCAATCGGTAACAACGCCCAGTATCGAAACCGTGCTGCCTGCGACGGCTTCTGGCAGCGGTAACGAGGCAATTATCTTGAAGAGGCTACGCGCCAAGAGCTTCCGCAGCTCGGATGCGTTGAGGCCGGAGGATCGGAAGTTTGCGCTTTCCGTTCATCGGATCATTTCTGATGGGCGCGTCGGTAAGCACACTATTCGCAAAGTGAAAGAGGCATTCGATAAAACCGCTGATCCCGTTGAAATGGTAGCGATCCTGCGTAGGGAAGTGGCCAGCCAATATCTGGTTGGCCCCACTCAAAAACAGGACAAGAATGCACCGCCCGCGCCGCGAGAGGTTATTCTCTCGTCTTATCTGGTCTAACCATGGATAAAGCGACTGCCCAACGCATTGTTCGCTACACGTTCAAGGCGGGATTTGATCGCAAGCGTTACCGCGATTTTATCAGTGAGCTTTGCAACGGCTTCGATGACACAACCGCGCAAAATATGGGCGTGCCGGCGGCCTTCGCCCCGCACATTAAATCGTGCCAACGTTTGGGAACCTTCGAATCGCCGGAGGGCGAACTGGCCGATGTGCTTATCGTTCAGCTAACCGAATCATACAAACTGGAGCGCACTCGCACGGCTCTTCGTGATTTCGTTGCATACGCGCTGAAGCGAGGCGAGGGGAGTGAGAATTCCTACAAGGAGGCCGGCCTCGTTGCGTTCGTTGCCCCGGACTCCGAATCCTGGCGTTTTTCGTATGTCCGCATGGAATACGAGACCAAGCGAAACCCGAAGACAGGCAAAATCAGGGCTGAGGAACGGCTGACGCCTGCGCGTCGCTACTCCTACCTCGTCGGCGCGGATGAGGAATGCCACACAGCGCAGACCCGCTTTCTTGTTCTTCTCCAAAACACTAGCGAAAGTCCGACGCTTGCCCAAATCGAAGAAGCCTTCAGCGTCGAGTCCGTCACTAAGGAATTTTTTCGGGAGTACGCGAGGCTCTTTGAAGACACCGAGGCTTCACTGGCCACTATCGTGAAGCGCAACAAAGCCGTTCGCGACGAATTCAAAGCCAAGGGCGTCAACACCGTCGACTTTGCGAAGAAGCTTCTGGGACAGATCGTCTTTCTTTATTTCGTGCAGAAAAAGGGCTGGCTCGGAGTCGCCAAAGGAGGGAAGTGGGGCGATGGCCCGCGGAATTTCATGCGCGTCCGCTCCGATCAGGCTATTCGAGAAAAGAAGCATCTTTTCACGGATGTTCTGGAACCGCTCTTTTACGACACCCTCGCCACTGATCGCGGCCACGAGGCTTGGTGCAAGACATTTGAGTGCCGGATCCCATTTCTCAACGGCGGCCTGTTCGAGCCCCTTGCCGGTTACGAATGGGAAGAGGCCGAGATCGACCTTGCCAACACTCTATTTACAAACAAACAGCTTTCACCTGCTGGCGACGTCGGTACGGGCATCCTCGACGTATTCGACCGCTACAATTTTACGGTGAACGAGGCTGAGCCGCTTGAAAAAGAGGTGGCCATTGACCCCGAGATGCTCGGCAAGGTGTTTGAAAATCTCATTGAGGAAAACCGACGCAAGGGTCTCGGCGCATATTACACGCCGCGCGAGATCGTTCATTACATGTGTCAGGAAAGTCTCATCAACTATCTTGATAACGGATTGAACTATCCAGTCAAACCCCTTGGCACAACCACGCCGCTACCAACGAACCAGCCGCCACTTTTTATAAATTCCACCGAGAAATCGAAGGCGAAACTCGGCCAGCTGGAATTTACCGAACCGGGACGCCGCAACGTAGTTCCTCGCGATGAACTCGTAATGTGGATTCAGCAGAGCGACCAATTCGCGCATTACGCCGCGGCTATCGCCGCGGGCACAAAGGGGGACCATTATCCCAAACCTCCTGACTCCATCCGCAAATATGCTCAAGAGATAGACGCTCTGCTCCGCGACATCACCGTTTGCGATCCGGCCATAGGTTCCGGTGCCTTTCCCGTCGGCATGATGACTGAGATCGTCCGCGCACGCACCGCGCTCACGCCTTATTTCAAAGACCTGGCGGAGCGAAGCGCCTACCATTTAAAGCGCCACGCCATCCAGAACTCACTTTACGGCGTGGATATCGACGTTGGCGCAGTCGAGATTGCCAAGCTGCGGCTATGGCTTTCGCTCGTCGTGGACGAAGAGGATGTGCAGCAAATTAAGCCACTGCCTAACCTCGACTATAAGATCGTAGTTGGGAACTCGCTGCTCGGCGTAGAAAAAACTCTCTTCAACCAAGAACAGTTCAATCGACTAGAGGAATTGAAGCCGAAATATTTCGACGAATCTGACCGGAGGAAGAAGGCTCAATTCAAGAAGCGTATCGAAGACCTGATCCACAGCCTGACCAATGGCCGGAAGGAATTCGATTTCGAGATTTATTTTTCCGAGGTCTTCCACGCGAAGCAGGGTTTCGATGTGGTGATAGCGAATCCACCGTATGTTCGCCACGAAACCATCAGCGAAATGGCGCCAATCTTCCGCCAACGATTCGCCGTAGCAGCGAGCCGCGCCGATCTTCTCATTTATTTTTATGAGCAGGGAGTCAATCTGCTCCGTGCGGGCGGCGTGCTCACGCTAATCACGTCGAATAAATTCTACCGGGCGGGCTACGGCATCAAGCTTCGTCCCTTTCTCACTACCAAACTCCAGATCGAGGTGCTGATCGATTTTGGCGATGCACCGGTCTTCGAAGCCATCGCTTACGCCTCAATCCTTATCGGCCGGAAAGGCGAGCCGGACGGAAAGCATCAGATTTGCGCTTGTACCTGGCCGCCCGAAAATGACTTTTCGGCCCTGCCACAGACGTTATCCCGCAACGGAATCGGCTTAGCACAAAGCGACCTCGCCCCCGATGGTTGGCGGATTGAAAGTCCTGCCGCCATCCACTTGCTGGAAAAGCTCCGTAAGAAAGGGACGCCGCTCGGCGAATATGTGAGTGGAACATTTTACTACGGCATCAAAACCGGCTTGAACGAAGCCTTCGTCCTCACGCGCGAGCAACGCGACCAACTCATTGCCGAAGATCGTAAGTCGGGGCAGCTCATCAAGCCATACCTACGTGGACGCGACGTGAAGCGATGGATGGTTCACTACCGCGATCTATACCTTATTGTGTTTCCTTACGGTTTCCACAAAGAGCTGAAGAATTATCCCGCCATTCTCCGTCACCTTACGCGTTTTCAAGCTCAGCTTAAGAATCGGGGTCAATGTAAATCTTCGCGCGGAAACAAGGAAGGCGGCCAACACCACTGGCTGGAGCTCGATAATAATCCGAGGCCGGAGTATTTGAAGGTTTTCGCCGCCGAGAAGATCGTCATGCCAGCAATCGAACGATCTGCATCGTTTGTGGTGGATCAAGAAGGACACTACTCAAACGACAAAACCAATATTTGCGTCGCTGAGAACGCACAAGCTCTATGTGCAATCCTCAATTCAAAGGCGTTGTGGTGGACGCTAACTCAAATCGCCGCGACGAAGCAGAACCGGTACTACGAGTTCAAACCCTTCTATATTCGACAACTTCCGATTCCATCCGCCAGCGCTGCGGACCACGCCAACCTCAAGAAGCGCGCGGAACGGGCTGCCAAGTTTGCCACGGCAGGCGACGTTACCGCACTTGGAACCGTGGAGAAGGAAATTGACGAGATTGTTTACGGTCTCTTTGACCTCACTGTGGGTGAAATTGCTCAAATCGAGGCCGCTTTGGCAATGACTGGTACTGGAATTTCAGAAGAACTAGGGGGTGACGAAGAGTAGCGGTCACGGGTCTACGTATCGTTGGAAAGCTACCCGGCGCCCGAGCGCTAGTAGGCAGGGTTCGCCCGTCTCGGCTTCGTTGCGCGCATAACTCGACATACCCGGTGTAGCTCTAGAAGTTGGTCTACAGCGCGCTGGCTACAATAGGTGAGTGGCGGTACTATTGACCGACTTATGAAGTCGACCAGCGTTCGCTCGGGGGGAGCAGTGGTGCCGATTTCGAAAACGACATTTCTGCAATTTCAGGTCTGCAATAAAGACACCTGGTTTCGGCTGCATAGGCCGGACCTGGTGGAGAAATTTGCGCCGACGGAGTTTGAGAAGCACCTGTTGGAACAGGGGAATGAGGTCGAAGCGTATGCAAGACGCTTGTTCCCTGAAGGCGCACTGGTCACGGAAACTGACGATCAGGCCCTAGCGCAAACGCAGGCCCTGATGGCATCGGGCGCCGCCGCCATCTTTCAGGCAACGTTTTTAGCTGACGGTTTTTATACGAAATGCGATGTGCTGAAGCGTAGTGCAAAGCCCGGCGCGTGGGACGTGTTTGAAATCAAAGGAACGAACTCGCTAAAAGAGGGTAGCGAAGATCGCGATCATATCTCCGATCTTGCGTTTCAGCGTCACGTTTTGCGTCTCGCCGGTGTAGTAGTCGATCGCGCATACATCGTGCATCTCAATAAAAAGTACGTGCGGGCGGGTGACATTGATGTCCAAGCGCTCTTGGCCGTAGTGGACAGCACCGATCTCGTTGACATGAAGAGGTGTCAGATGATATTCTCGGTGAGATGCGCAGGGCGGCTGAGTACCTCAACCGTAGTGCCGAGCCGGATCATGGGTGCGGCTGCCATTTGAATGGACGTAGCCGACATTGCCGCACCTTCGCGCAGTCACATCCGGAAATCCCGGAATATTCAGTCCACGACCTCGTCAGGATTGGGCAAAGCAAAAAGAAGCTTGGAGAGCTGGTAACGCGGAAGCTCTATACCCTCGATGCGGTACCGGGCGATTTTGCGCTCGGCGAAGCGCAGACGCTCCAGGTCCAAGTGTATAAGAGCGGTCGGCCGCTAATCGATAAGGCCGCGATCAACGCAGCGCTTGGCGAGTATACGTTCCCGCTGTATTTCCTTGACTACGAGACATACGCCCCGGCGATTCCGGCATTCGACGGGTACAGTCCATACCGAAGAATTCCGTTTCAGTTTTCTCTTCATGTATTGCGCACAACCGAGGGCGAGCCCGAGCACATTGAATATCTATGCCCGGAACGGAGCGACCCAGCGCAGGCCGTCGCTGAGCTATTGGATCGACATATCGAGCCGATGGGCACTGTTGTGGTGTGGCACGCTCCATTCGAGCGCGGGGTGAACAAGGAAATTGGCGACCGGCTGCCGAGCTATGCCGCGCGGATGGAAGCTATCAATGGCCAGGTGAAAGACCTTCGCGATATTTTCTCGAAACAGCATTACGTGCACCCCGAGTTTCGAGGCAGCACCTCAATTAAGAGCGTGATGCCGGTACTTGTACCGGAGCTGTCATACGATCATCTCGCGATCCAAGACGGCACGAGTGCTTCGGAGCAATGGTGGGAGATGACGGCGCCAAATACAGGGGGCGTCGAGCGCAAAAAAATTGCGCAGGATTTGCGCGACTATTGCGGTCAGGATTCGTACGCGATGTATGCAATCTGGCGGCATTTAACTAACCTATGTCAGTGACTGTTCGCGGAGCCGAGACCCTGGCTTCGGTTGGGCGGATATTCAGTTGGCGCTCGTAAAGATCGGTGAGCTTAATGTCCGAATTCAACGCATTTGTTTTGAAAAAATTCAGAGAACTCGCCGCCGAAAAGCCGGAGCCGGCTGAAGGCGTCAAACCGTCAAGCTGGATAAAACAAAAACATTACAAGTTTGAAGGCAGCATTGATGAGGCTCCTCTGAAGGATTTATTTAATAGGACGTTCACGCAAGACGATTTGCTGCCTCTCAGAGAGAACCGGGCGATTTCAACGCCCGACTTGTGCGCCTTAATCTTTATGTGGGGTGGGATGAATCGCGATCATGGCAAGATGCTTTTTGAGGGCAATAGGAAGTGGCTTGGCGTCGCCGAGGAGCTACGCAATGGCAAAATCAGCGCAGTCGAAGGCTACGCGGAGTTTTACAAGCTTTCCAAGAATGGTGAACTTAAGGGTTGCGGTCCAGCATATTATACAAAGCTACTCTATTTTCTGCCGCCAGACGGCAAGCGGGGCCATATAATGGATCAATGGCTCGCACGTTCTATCAATTTTCTAACAGAAAGTCGGACTATAAAAATGGAGGCGAGCTACACAGAGACTGTATCTCAGGATAATGATGAAAAAGTCTATGAGAAATTTTGCGATTTAGTTGGCAAGCTTGCTGTCCAAACGAATAGCGATCGCGATGTCGTTGAAATGCGGTTGTTCTCCACGGGCGGACGCAAAAAAGGCGACTGGAGAAGGCTAGTGTCGCAGCAGCAGAGCGCGTTGTTAGGAAAATATATTGTTGTTCACAATGCTGAAGGCGCCAGCCCCTTTTGCGGCGCTGAGATATTCGAGACCGAAAAGGAAGCCTCTGAGGCCGTTCGCAATGAAAAGAATGCAAAAGTTGCCGTCATCAAGGGTTCGGCTGGTCAGAATTAGCAGGACCAGAGTCTATGGGCAGCCCTCGCGGCTAGGACGGATAGCAGCTCGTCGCGAGTATTGCGGCGAGAGATGAACGATCGAGTGCGGCCGAGGGAATCGCGCCGTCTTGGAGTGCGATCGGCAAACGAGGCCGCACCTTATCAAAGCGTAAGCATGCCTCACCCGCCGCGTGAGCGGCGGGTGGCGGCGGATCAATACTCCTCCGCCAGGAGGACGGTGAGGACGCGCGTCGTCACCGCCGGGTCGGCCGGATCGGGCGAGCCGTAGCTACAGCAGTAGCCACAGGGAGCAGTGCGCCCGCGTTCCACGCCGCGGTGCGTGCAATGTAATATTGAGTCTCTGGGGGCAATGGCGCCGGAGCAAAGATACCCGGCGGATGAGGCTCGTTCCACGCTCGCCTGCTGGGACGTGGGGGCCTAAAACTAGCCACCCATTTTAGGTCTGTTCTACCTCGTAGGACGGATATTCGCCGACCTCACTTGCGTGTCCGCTTTACCCCGAAAGGTGCCGGGGGATGCCGCTGACCGGCGCGGCCCGGGATATAAAAAGAGCCGTCGGAATACCGGCGGCTCTTGAGTCTGCCTCGCCTCTATGGCGGGGCGGCTACCCGCGTCGAGAGCGGGGTTTGTTGTCTTGAGCGGCGGCTCGCGATCCTTCCCCCTCGTAATCACCCAGACCTTTCGGTTTTTTCCAACGCGGATTCCAAAAGCGGGCGTCGTTGTGTCATAGTAGATGCCGGGCTCTTTTAGCCGCAGCACCGCAAGATCGGTGAGATGCAGCCGAGCCATTTTGTCTCCTTTTTGTCTCTCAAAGAGCGTGGATAAGGGTGTGTTACCGCTTACCAGTATACGCCATGAAAAGGAGAATATGTTTTCAAAAACAATGAGTTACGGTCACGGCGCACCATGGTGGTGCATCGCTTTTTCGAATTCCTAAACCGAAGGTCAGACTTGCGCTTCGAGCGTCGCGGCTGACTGCGGGATTATGCTACCCATATGAATCCTAGCGCTAAAGGGAAATAAGTCTATTTCATTTTCTTTCGTTATTTCAAAAGTTTATAAAAATAATTGGAAGCTATACTGGTCCCGGGCGGTCCGGGCATCGCTTCGGCCGGCATTACGACCGGTCCGCGAGGGGCCTCGCTGGACTGGGACAGGGTTCTGCGGGTAACGCCCGTTTGGCCCACGTCCCAGGAAACACGGCCTGGGCTGAGCGGTGGCATTCATTTGCGCCGCAAGCGCCGCGGTGGAGCGCCGAGAGGCGAGCCCCCTCCGTATGTTCCTCGTGACCCGGGAAACATACGGAGGGGGCGCCGCACCCGCAGGTGCGGTCTCTAAGTACGCGCCT
>Ga0182013_10002761_pt1 | contig 22652 bp, 25 predicted proteins | sample 612S2MmetaG_FD_120487 | JGI IMG/M metagenome (GOLD analysis project Ga0182013, IMG submission 120487) | Permafrost microbial communities from Stordalen Mire, Sweden - 612S2M metaG | ecosystem: Environmental > Terrestrial > Soil > Wetlands > Permafrost | place: Sweden: Stordalen | collected... | reverse complement strand
TCGCTCCACGCTTCCTCCCCACACTCGGTCGCCCTCGTGCAGTTGCGCTTCACTTCACTCGCTGTGACCAGCTTGTGACGGGACTTGCACCCGTAAGAGTGCGCCCATGCTGGGCGCACAAACAGGAAGGGCGCCGTTACGTCACGGCGCCCTTCGTGTTCGGAGCAGCTCTGTTTAGTGCGTAGGCGAAACTTTTGGTGCAGGCGCGGCTGCGGCTGGCTTGTGCGCGGGCTTTGTGGCCGGCCCGCCGCCCCAGTATTGGGGATCGGCGTCGACCCAGGATTGCTCCACGAAGCTCCATTCCGGATTAACCATGAAGAGGTTGTCCTCGACGCTGGCCACGTTCTCCTCGGTAAGCTTGCTCATCCGGCTCTTGCCTTGGTCCCCTAGCGCCTCGGCGAAATCCTTCTGGTGCGCCAGACCAGCATCCTCATCCTTGAGGGACGTCATCGGCACCAGAATGAGGTAGGAGTCCGTCACGCCCATCATACTTTCGTAGGTCGACCAGGGGATATTCTGGCCGCTCTTGACATAGGCGTCGCGATAAAGCTTGGTCAATTCCACGAAACTTTCGTTGTGACCGGGCTTCATATGAAAGACGATTACCTCCCAGTAATGGGAGTGCGGTATGTCCGCTCCCGCGACGTTGTTGCTGAGGTCGGGGCGGTAATGCCAGAGGGTGTGGCGAACCTCGGATATCGAATCGGCCTGGCGCGCGTCCAGCGCATCGATCTTCGCGTCGGCCGTTGCGTCGCCGGGGGCCCACTCCTCGTTCTTTTGCAGCGCTTCGAAAGAGTCGAAGCCGGAAAGATAAATCGCTCGAGGCGCGCCCGTCAGGGCCTCCATCGCCACGAAGTGCAACGGGTCCTTGAGTTGCTGCGACAGGGCAGGATATTCAGATGCAACTTTGTCGTAAGGTCCATCCGCGTAGGGTTTTATGTTGATGGTTTCGATGTTGAGGATGTTAGGTGGAGTTACTGCCGCAGTTTGTGCGAACGCGGCTGGGCAGCCTGCCAGCGCAAAGGACAATCCGGCGACGGAACAAAACCATTTCTTCATGTCTGCCCACCTCCCGGGGGCCAGAAGACTCAATGTGGAAGAGGAAAGAATCGAAACCCGCGAATACCGCAATCATCCGGGTACATCCAGGTCTGAGAACGATTCCGTGGTGAGAGCCTGCACAGCGTGCCGGCATTCGGCCCGGGACGCCCATGTCTCCTGACGAAGAGTCAACACGCGCGGGAATCACCGTATTGCTAGAACGGAATTACGATGACCGGGCGACCTTGGTGATACCTGTGGTGTCTCCGGTGGTGGTTGGCGTAGGCAGGCGTGACCGCGAATATCGCGAACAGAGCGGCTAACATCAGGACCACGATCTTCTTCATTTCTGCTCCTTTACCTTCTCGCTAATGGACTTAAGCCGGGATCTCCAAGTTGGGATTCCAACGCAACAATCTAAAGCCTTGCCGGCGGCGTGAATCTGCTCACAATTGCTCACTTTGGCAGGAGCTCTGGATTGCCGCTACAACACACGTCAATGTGCGGACGGTTGATTCGCACATTGCTCATGAATCTCCGGTTCATTCACAAGCTTTTATTCATTCCGCTCAGAATTGCGTTATGTGGGAGTGCCCGAACCATCCAGGTTCGCCTGGCTTGGCGACACTGCGACTGTCGAGCCGGAGACGTCTGCGGACGATCTGACGCGACACTGGAGTCGATGCGGGGCATTAAGAACCAGAGCCGCCTGCGCCGCGAGAGCGGAGATCGCCACGAGGGCCAATAAACACCCGATCAGCAACCACACAGAGTCACTGTCCGTGAAATCGCCGTGCAAGAACTTGAATTCGTGCCAACTTATCAGCGCCAGCGCATTGCTCATTGCGATAGGCATCGCTTCCTTCCGTGTAGCGGTTGCGTTGCTCACATCCCGTAACTTGAACAGTGATTTCCCCTCCGCCGCCAATCTTCCAGCGGCGAGCCGAGCGTGCCGCAGATCGCTCTATCGGAACAGTCCCAGCAGGTAGCACACCAGCAGAATCACAAGCACTGTGCCAAGCCCTATGCCGGCGCCTCCGCCGCTGCCCCACCTGTTGTAGCCGTAGTATCCTCCGCCCCCGCCGAAAACCAGCAGCAGAACAATAATGAGAATAATCAGCATCTCGCGTCCCCCTTCATTCCGGGCATCCCGGGTTGTGACTCTGGTTCGATTGCGCCGAACGTCTCGCGCTCGACAATTGACTAATGAGCGTGCGGCTTAAACCTGCATGCGTTGCGGCGCGCTCTGCGCCATCTCTTGCGTGTGCTTTAAGGCCTCCACGGAGTATCCCAAAGCCTTCCGGGCCAGCTCCTGGGCGGAAGCGTGATCGCCGGTGCTATGCCCATGAGCAGCGGCTTCATGTGCGTAGGCTGCCTTGGTGTGGAGTTCCGTTAGCTGCGAGTCCGTGTTCCCTGCCATTGTCTTCTCCAAGTATTCGCGGGATTTCTTGACTCTTACCTTCGAAGTTTTCTATGCTGCACCAGAAAAAGCTGAGCAATTTGATACACATGCGGCGGCGGCCACTGTGGCGCCAGGAACGCAGTGCAACGGCCTTCTGACCCTCCATGCTCACAATCCCGTGAGCTACTTTAGCCCGGTAGTTTGTGCGCGTGTACTACGGATCGCTTCGAAGCTCCGACTTTGTTACCGGCCTATGGCTAGAGCCGACTCGGCTTCATTGACAACCCCGGTGCGGCGGTTCCTAAGATCCCTTGCGTGCGCGAACGCTTTCTCGCATGACTCGTCAGATGCCGCACTGCGGTAGATAGTAGCGCGACGCCTAGAGATACTGCACCTTATGGGAGCGACGACCGGGCAGGTGGGCCAGTTACATCGGGAGCCTCGCCCCCAGCTACTTCCGGAGCCCACTTTGAATCGACAACGTTGACCAGCGACGAGGGGCTGCCGGCCAGATCATAGTGAAACTCTCCCTGCTCATCGATTACGAGCCTGCTTGCGGGGTATAGGAATCCTGTGCTCTTGGTATTGTCGGTGTCATCGATGTTGAATTGACCGACCATAAGATCGAAGGACTGGGAATCGGAAATCGGATTGACTTCATCGGATTGAAGCGGACGATTGGTGATAAAGGTGATCTCGCGACCGGTGGGCGTTATAACCATTTGGATGAAGGCGACGTCAAAGCTGAGGTCTCCGGCAATTGAGCAAAGACCGGCCGCCTTAGTCTTGGCGAGCTCGGCGGCCAATTCCCGATCCTGGCCCTCCTGGAATGCCAGTGAAAGAACCTGCAGATCCGCAGAAGTGGTGTAATTGTAAACGATCAGCGTTACGCTGACTACATTCCCGTCTTTCGCGTAAGTGGCCTGAATCTTCTCTGAACCTGGGCTACTGGAGAATCCCGTGGTAGTTCCAAGCACGAATAAGCCCGCGAGCAGCGCGCTGGCGATTCCTAACTTGCGGATACATCGAACGATGCTTGTACGTGGTCTCATTGTATGATCCTTCAGGGCATCCACCTTATCCAGATGCCCTTCGCGCTCAACGACCTTTGCATTATGCGGCTAACCGTTTCTCTTGTAGCTTCTGTGCCTGGACGAGTTCATCGAAGATGGCGCGGTATTGGATCATTGCGGTGCGCAGCTCTTCGGTGCTGGCTTCAGCCCGGCCGGGCCGGACCGCAATGGCGTGCGCCGCGCGGTAGTTTTCCATCACGCGAGGATAAGTGACGGAGATATCCGCGGCGCGCTGTTCAAAGCTGTCCTTGGGATAGCCGCGGGACTCGAGGAGCGCAGCGATCAGGTCGTCGGCTTCAGTGACCGCGGCCTTGGGGTGATCGACGAAGCGCGATTGCACGGTTTGCCACTCGGCAACGAAACGCTCCCGCTCGCTGCCGCAGAGTTCGCGGATCTTCAGAGCGTCCACGCGGGTTTTGCGGCCAGCCAGTTTTGCCTCGGCCTTGCGCGAAGAGCCATGCTCCAGCACGGCGCGGTCGTACTCCGATCCAAAACGAGTGCGCAACGCCTGCGTACGGATTCCACGCTGATGAACGAACCCGACAACGGCAACGACAGCGAGGAAGATAAGGACAACTAAGGCGAAGATGAGCTGGGCATTCGTGAAGTGAAAGTACATGGTGTTCTCCTCTGCGGGATTCCCGCGACGGCAAAGGTTGAATGGGAGGGGCTTCGCAGCCGGGGAAGGAACCTACGCAGAATCCATCATGGGCGGCCATGCGCGTGAATGCTGGCCCCAATTGCTCATCGTGGAATTGAGAGGGATGTAAGAGAACCCTGGGAGAATGTCTTTCGCCGTGGATGTCTCAGATGGATGGGCTCGCCGCCGCGCATTGCCCGGTCCGGAACGGCTCGATTTGCGATGAAGTTGCGTTCTGGTCAAATCTAGCCAGACTTTCGTTTCGGGAAGTCAAATACTAACCCTGGTCGAGGTGATGACAACAAGGGGAAATTCGCGAAGCAAAGAACGTGTCAACACCGGCCACAGAAAGCGTGGGAGGATTCTATGTCACAAACTGTAGTGGAGAGAACGGCTGACAACATCGCCGAATCGGCTTACCAGGCTTCTCGCGCAACATACGCGATTGCCGACGCGGTAGAGGATGGCGTAGGAGCCGTGCGGCAGGCCGCGAAGCAAAGCTGCGACGCTGGCGAAGAAATCCTGAATGATACAACGCATCGTCTTCAGCGGCACCTTGCGCTCACGATTGCGGCGACGTTTGCCATAGGCGCAACGGCAGGGGCGCTCCTCGGATGGATCATCAAGCGAAGATAGATCGGAACCGCTGGCAAGGGTCTTCGTTCTCGCGCTGATCCGCTGGATCGTACGGCCGCGGGCCGGTCTCAAAGGCCCGGACCAGCAGTTGCGCGCGAATGTCGCAACGACCCTCGCCATTCCGGACTGGTCCGCGTTTTTGAGAGTGTTTCATCGGGCACGCTGCAATCAGGCTGCGCGCCGCGGCGAATACGACGCGGCAATGGAGAAGAGATTACCGGAAGCAAGCACAACCATGAGGGAAACAGTGGCGACAGCGGCGAACCCGAACCCGGCCCTTACTGGAAGCGTATGCATCGTGACTGGCGCTTCTGGATAGGCGCGGTCTTTATGTTTGCGGCGATCTCCATTTACGTTCTCAGCGGCGACCTGGCATGGCTTCCACATGGCCACCGGCTTCCCTAAGTGAAGGGTCGACGATCAACAACATTGCGGCACGCAGGTTGACCGCATTCATTGCGACTGCGTGCGCTGCCAAGCGGATGGATCATGAAGCGCCTGATTGTCTTTGATTTGGACGGAACGCTGGCCGCCAGCAAATCGGCTCTCGACGCCGAAATGGCGTCCCTCCTGCATGACCTGCTCAGGGTGGTCAAGGTGGCAGTTATCTCCGGAGGCGCCTGGCAACAGTTTGAAAAGCAGGTTCTATCCCAGCTTCCACATGACACAAGCCTGGCACAACTATGCATCCTCCCCGCCTGCGGCACGCAGTTCTTTCAATACACAGGGGCGTGGGAAAAGCTCTATTCCGATGACTTCACGGCGGATGAAAAAGAGAAGATTGTCAGCGCTTTGAACAAAGCGATCGGCACTGCCGGCTTCAATGCGGAAAAAACCTGGGGTGAGGCAATCGAGGATCGCGGAAGCCAAATAACGTATTCCGCACTCGGCCAGCAGGCGCCGCTGGAAGAAAAGATGAAATGGGATGCCGATTTCGCCAAGCGAACCAAGATCAAAGCCATCCTCGATATTCTGATTCCCGATTTCTCGGTCAGAATCGGCGGTGCGACCTCGATCGACATCACCAAACCGGGGATTGACAAGGCCTACGGAATCGGGAAACTGCGCGACATTCTTGGGATTTCGTTGCAGGAGATGATTTACGTCGGGGATGCCTTGTTTCCCGGAGGAAACGACTACCCGGCGGAACAGGCAGGCGTGATTTCGATTCCGGTTCGAGGCCCCGACGAAACCAAGCGTGTTGTCGAAGCGATCCTTGCTTGTTTAGATCCCGATCAACAAATGCGAATCTTTGAGATGCCGGGTGCGATTGTCTCCCCAGCCGTTTTTGAGCAAAACTGAATGGTTTTCCTCTCGCAGCGCAAGGAGACTATTTGCGGGTGCCCCAATCCATGGCGGCAGCGGCGATTCTGGTTCTGGAACCTCTCATCCCACGGAGGTGTCGCCTTCGCGATTGCGAGGGCAATGCCATTTGGCACAAGCTGACTAAGACGAAGCAAGCCGCCTGCCCGCTGGGCGCAGTCAAACAATCTACAGGATCATCGCGATGCAAATTCAATCCCCAAGTAGTCCACAATACGCACGGAAGCCTGCAATTGCCCTGAACCGCGATCTGCGCCGGTATCGCGCCATGTAGTTGTAACTTCGATGGAAGAGGTCTCACCCTGAGTAATATCACAGACACACTGGTCGTGAATGAACTTGTGTCTCTGACCGCGTGAATTGGTACCAAGCTCTTATTGTCCCGGGCACCAAAAACGGGACCACCTCCACAACGCGTGGTTCCTATTGCTCAGACACCTGCGATGCCCGCGACTAGATTCGAGTATGTAAGGGTAATTGGATGATAGCCCCGATCAAGTAACGGGAATACATGCACCGACTCAACCCCTTATGTAGGCTGCTGTTGCCGGGTTGATCTTAACGGCGCCAAAGCATCCCACCTTAGCCAAGGCAACCGCAGACACCTTAAGGGGGTCTCACATGCGTGGAATCAAGATTCTATTCGGTACAACGGCATTGCTCGCCGGCCTGGCCCTGGCGCCAGCGGCTCCAGCGCAAGTTCTGGTTGACATCGGCGTTCAACCAAGCTGTGCGTATGGCTACTACGGCTATGCGCCGTACGCCTGCGCGCCCTATGGCTATTACGGGCCGGGGTACTTCTACAACGGCATCTTCCTGGGCATGGGCCCGTGGGGCGGCTGGGGTTACAGCAACGGCTGGGGCAGCCATCGCTTTGCGGGCGAAGGCGGAGGAAGCTATCACGGCGGACCTGGGCGTGTATCCTATCGCCCCAGCGGCGGACAACCGCGCGGCGGCGGCCAGGTTCGCGGCAACGCACCGGCTTCCCGTTCCGGCGGGGCGAAACCCAGCGCTGGCCGGCCTGCGGCCCACGCCCCGGCTTCGCACGCAACGGCTTCGCACGCAGCTCCTAGCGGCGGGTCTCGTGGCGGCGGCGGCGGATCTCGCGGCGGCGGCGGACATGAAGGCGGCGGACGGAAATAACCTGTAGCTGCTGCATCAGACAGCAGTTTCGACAACAAGCGGCGGAGCATACCGGCTCCGTCGCTTGTTGTTTGTGGAGGCATTCCCGGGCGCGTGGTGCGCAGATAGGAGCAGTGGGGCGGAGTTACCCGGCGGGCAGGTGCGCAATGGTCAAGAGCTCGGTCTCTGACCGCATGAGTTTGCGCGGTGGAGTTCGTGCTATCCCCCCCTTTTGGTCGCCGCGGCGACCGAAAGGGTGGGGCACGGGAAGATTCCTCTTCAAGCGGTCAGAGAGTTAGACGACCTGTTTGCCTGCTTCACTGAGCAGGGTTTCGCCAGATTGGGCAGGCTCGGTCGCCGCATCGATCGCCTTCGACAGCTTTTGCGTCATCACCTGAAAGTGATAACCCATGACGGCCAGGGTCATGGCGGCGCCGAAGCAGCGGCGATACCGCGTTGCCGCCTCAGCCAAAAACTTCCAGTAGCTCCATTGGTGCCGCCCGAAGACGCCCTGGCGCACGATCGAGTGAACCAGCGCACGCAGGTTGGCCCGCGTCATCCAAGGTTCGGTTTGCCGTGGCTGTCTCCGGGCACGCTCTCCCGCCGCCCGCTTGGCCGGCTTGGGGTGGGCGCGGTTCAAGTAAAGCTTCACGCGCTCGTAGTAGGCCTCGCAGTTGTAAATCCTCTTCATCACCTCGCGGTAGCCCTCGACCAGCCGCGCAGAATCCATGCGCGGCAAAAAGTTCAGCCGGTCACAAAAGGTATTGTTGCCGCCGCCCGCGTCCACAATCCGGCCCTCGCTGCGCAGCCGCCGGAAGAGTTGCGTCCCCGGCATAGCCTGCAGCAGCCCCACCATGGCGATGGGGATGGCGCTCTTCTCGATGAACTCGACCATGCGGTCGAAGATGTCTTCTTTATCGGTGTCGAAGCCCAGGATGAAGCCGCCCATCACCTCGATGCCGTAGCTTTGGATCCTGGCCACGCTCTCCAGCAAACTGCGCCGCGTGTTCTGCAGCTTGTTGCTGGCAATCAGGCCCGACTCGTCCGGAGTCTCAATGCCCAGGAAGACGGATTTAAAGCCGGCGTCCTTCATCAACTGCATCAGCTCCGGGTCGTCCGCCAGGTTCAGTGAGGCTTCAGTAATGAATTCAAAACCCGCCCGGATCTGCGAGCGCCACTCGACGAGCGCACGCAGCAGCTCCTTGGCTCGCGCCTTGTTGCCGATGAAGTTGTCGTCGACGATGAACACCGCTTCGCGCCAGCCCGCGGCGCGCAACTGCTCCAGCTCGGCCAGCACCTGGGCCACGGCTTTGGTGCGTGGGCGCCGCCCGTAGATCTCGATAATGTCGCAGAACTCGCAGTTGAAGGGGCAGCCGCGCGAGTATTGCACGGTCATGGTCGAGTAGCGCTTCATCTTGATCAGGCTCAAGTCGGGCAGCGGGCTGGCCGCCATCTCCGGCCGTTCGCCGGCCTGGTAGACGGGCCGTGCCGTTCCCTCTTCCAGCCCCCGCGCCAGATCGGCAATCAGGCTCTCGGCCTCGCCGATCACCACGTGGTCCGCCTTGAGCTCGGCCGCCGGCACGCTGCTCGAAATGGGCCCGCCCACCACGGTGCGCAGGCCGCGCGCGCGGCAGCGCTCCACGATGGCCAGCAGAGACTCGCACTGAATGTGCATCCCGCTCAGCAGTACCACGTCCGCCCAGGCCAGGTCGCGGTCGCGAAGCCGCTCCACGTTGGTGTCCACCAGCCGCTTGTTCCAGGCGCCAGGCAATAGCGCGGCAACCGTCATCAGGCCCAGCGGAGGCTGCGCGGCACGTTTACCCACGAACTTGAGCGCATGCTTGAAGCTCCAATAAGTCTCTGGGAATTCGGGGTAGATCAGCAGGGCGTTCATCGGCCACCTTTCCGGGAGGAAGTGCGCCGCGCACACGAATCCACAGAAGGGGCTGCAATTGGTTCCAGCGCAACGCATGTGAGCGGGGCTGCGCTCCGGCGCACTTCCTCGGAGATAGATTCTCTCGCCTGGCTGCCGAAAAACTGTACAAAAGAGATCACATTTTTCAGGAGGCCCTGTTTTGGGAACAGAGCCGCTTATAGGCGGTGAGGACGAACAGCACTCCCAGACTCTGGCCGATTCACAAAACGCTGCGGCGTCCGGAGACCAGGTTGATGACGAGGACGATCAACGCGACGATCAGCAGAAGGTGGATCAGGCTGCCGGCGATGTGAAAGCTGAAGCCCAGAAACCACAAAACCACGAGGATGACGAAAATTGTCCAAAGCATATATGACACACCTCTCTCGCTTGCGGACGCCTGAGACGGGAAGCCCGGCTCAGGCGCGCGCAGCGCATTCACGACTGTTGGTTACTTCGAAGCAATGGCCTGCGCCTTTGCGTCTCTGACTGCATCGATAAACGGGTTGGCCGATGCGGGCGTGGCCACCTCGCCGCGCAGAACGCGGTGTGTGGAGACGTCAACCCCGTAGAATGCATTCATGGAATCGTCGTCGCGGCGAACATCGGCGCCGGTCAGCGTGAGTCCGGCAAACAGGCCTTTGGCGCGCGAGTAGGTCAGGATTTCGGTATTCAGCTTCCAGTCGGTATCGGCAGTGGCATGGCGTCCCACCGGTCCGGCTGCCGCGGAGGCGTCAGCTCCAAGCTGGAACTTGGCGTCTTCCAGGCGCTGCATCCCACGGTCGCCCTGGAAGATCATGACCAGATCCACGCCTTCGACGCCGATCTGCAATCCCCAGTTTCCGCCGGTGATGGCAAAGAACGCAGGCGCGCTCCATCCGTCCGCGGTCCGGCAGGTGGCGACGCCCTTGCCGTTTTCCGCGCCAAACACGAAGCCGCCCTTGATCATGTGGGGAACGACAGCGATGCACTTAGCGTGCTCCAGCACCTCTTCCGGAATGCCTCTATCCGGCGCGGCCATGATCTGGTGCAGCACCAACGTTGCATTGTCGAGCCGGTTCTGCACAGCTTCGCGAGTCTCCGCCCAGGCGGTGCTTGCCACACCCAGACTGAACAACGCCACTAACGTCATGAATTTTTTCACTGATTTCACCTTTTTCTACCCATGCGCAGCGTCAACATCTTTCCGCGCACTGAGGCGCACTAGGTGACTTCACTTTAGAGTTGTTGACTGCCAGTGTCTGAGCAATCGGACTCTCTCGATGGAGGCCGGCCGATCGATGCTGCGGGAGACGTCTATGGATTGGACTGCACAATTTCGCGAGCTCGCGCTGCGTCCGTCCGGCAAACTTTCCGCGGTTCCGCCTGGCGCTGGCGATGGCAAGGTTTATTGAGTGCCGGAAGCCGCGGCGCGACTTGAAAATAATTGAAAAAAGTGAGCAAAATTGAACAGATTGCCCGGACCCTCAGGGCACAGTCTGATGCTAAGCTCCCGCTGGGAGTGTCCAATCAGTTGATCGCCGTAGATGCTAATTAGAATGAGCAGGTTACGGGATCCGATGCCTCCTGTCCTTTTAGCCGAGGCTTAGCTGGCCTTTCGCAGGAGTGCAGATTGCGGCAGGATGGGATCGCGTTTCTCCGCAATATCACGAGCTATTTCTACATTCTGAAGGAGGACTGAGCGGTGGCTGCGCAGGCAAAACCAGGGTTTGATGCAACCGCCTTTCTGGCGAACGCCGGACTGGGGCGAAGAATTGTCCAACTGGAGCCCAAGGAAACTTTTTATTCGCAGGGAGACCCAGCCGATTCAATCTTCTATCTTCAAAAAGGCCGGGCAAAGATCACGGTCGTCTCGAAGACCGGTAAGGAAGCCACCATCGCGATCCTCTCCGCGGGAGACTTTGTGGGAGAGGGGGCGCTGGTTGCGGTGCCTGGGCAGCGATTGTCTACGGCCACCGCCATTGTCGTCTGCACCGCGCTCAAGATAAGCCGGGAGGAAATGATCCGCGTCATGCACGAGGAGCGTGAATTATCCGACCTGTTCTTGAAATTTCTGCTGGACCGCAGCATGCGCATCCAGGCCGATCTGGTGGATCAACTCTTCAACTCCAGCGAAAAGCGCCTGGCGCGCATTCTGCTGTTGATGGCTGAGTTTGGCCAGCCGGGGGAGCCGGAACCGTTGATTCCCAAGATCTCGCAGGAGACTCTGGCCGAGATGATCGGCACCACTCGTTCGCGTGTCAGCTTCTTTATGAACCGCTTTCGCCAGCTGGGTTTTGTCGAATACGACGGCCGCATCCGCGTGCATAAGTCGCTGCTCAATGTGATTCTTCACGATCAGTTGCCGGACGATGACGTCGAGAGGCCTGCCATTTCCGCCATCCCCGCGGAATAAGTCCTACGCCAGCCATAATTTCTCGCATACTCTGTGCAGAATTGACCAGCTTTGCAATTCCTCGCGAGGGATACTCGCCTCATTACCTTCATCCTCTTGTGAGGTGGAAGATGCCCCGCACAAAAGAGAGACTGCTGATCGTAGAGGATGAGCCTTCGATTCGAGAGTCGTTGTCGTCCGCGCTTACCGAGATTGGCTACCCCGTTCGAACCGCCGAAGACGGATTCTCCGCATTGCTCGAAATCCGGAAGCAAATTCCGGATATGATCCTCTCCGATCTCAACATGCCGGGCATGTCTGGATTTGAGCTCCTCTCCGTGGTTCGCCGCCGCTTTCCCGCGATCCCGGTGATCGCCATGAGCGGCGCGTTCTCCGGCGATGAGGTGCCATCCGGAGTTGCCGCCGATGCCTTCTATCAGAAGGGCAGCGGCGTCCGCTCTCTGCTGAAAATCATGGAAAGTCTAACGCCGCCGAAGCGGATGCCTGCCCGGCGTCCACACCCCTCAGCACCCCTCTGGATTCAACAAGACGAGAACGATGCCGATGGAATGCCTTATGTTTCGATCGCCTGTCCGGAGTGTCTGCGGAGTTTCCGTCAGCATGTCGACGGCTCTCTCAGCGTAGTTCGGGAAGCGCATTGCGCCTATTGCCGGATTCCGATCTACTACACAATCGCCGAGCCGGTCGATTGGGTGCCTGGACAGCCGCTTCTAACACGCCGTCGTCAGGTGGAATCCAGTGGCCGGCCCCAGTTACAGCACTGAGAAACAAGAGAGAGTTGTCTCTATGCGTAACATAAAGCCAATACTCTGAGGTCCACGATTCCTGTGTTCGCGATCGCCGTGAACTCACGGAAATTGTCCGATAAGACGCACTCGGCCGGTTAAGGGGAAAACCTGGCGCTTACAGATAGCTCCACTTTGTGTGCAATATTGCTCATCGCCACGACGGAGATACCGGCATACTTACCCCAGTCTCAGCAGCAGCCGTAATGCGGGAGGCGGGCATGCGTGAAAGAAAGGCGAGCCTTCTCATCGTCTGCGGCGTTTCAGCCGATGCTTTCTTTGCCAAGGGCGCCAGCCTCGATGCTTTACTCAGGATCCTGAAGTTCCTTCCCCTACCGGAGAGATGGGCGCAGCACCGGGATGCTGCGCCTGCTCCGGTTTGGAGATCGAGTTTCGCGGGCCAGGAGCGCCATGCCCACGCTTAAAGAAACGCCGGCTCTATGCAGTAGTGAACAAGGGAGGGTGCAATGACGATCCTGCAAATGGCGTTGATCCTCATCGTTCTTTATTGGGCCTTGCGTGTTCCGGAAGAGCCGGTTCGCGACCGCGAACGTTCGTCCGGTCGTGGCGATAGAGTTCGCGATTGACCTCGCCAAGCTTCCGCTCCTGCCGCTGCAACGCTTCCTCTAAATAGAATGAATCGCGCAGCTTGAAGGGTCACAGTCGCGATCCGCTCCCCTTGCGCCGCAAGTGGTCGAATCTGCTCAGACTCCCATAACTTGAGCCGCTACGCTCATAGAGGGTTGGGATAGGCAAATAACGGCCCCAACGATGGCGGGGCTAGCTCATGGACGGGATCAAGCTTTCTGCGTTAGCCGCTCTTGCTGCATTCCCCATTCTGTGTTCTCAAGCATTTGGTTCGCGATCTTTGATCCATTCGCGACAAACTCCAACCCCGGCATAGCGCGGCGACACCTGCCCGGGCACGAGGAACGGAAAGTCGGCACGCAGGCTCTGGTAGGCGTATGCTTGAGAGAGCAGCCCGTTTTCCCCTTCTCGCCTTCAGCATTCCAGGCTTCGCTCCAGACGAGCATCTTTCAGTTACGCAACCGAGCAACGGGAGCCGAAATGAGCCTCGTCAAGGGAAGCGACGTGAAGAACCACCTGTCTCCCCGCTTCCGCACCAAAATACATCCGTGGCCGCTTCTAAGCCAACCCGATGCCACCGGCTTTTCCGTGCCTGAACCGGACACTATCAGCGCAAACTCATCGGAGTTTGCTAAGGATTATGTTGGGGAACATTCCTCATCTGGCGTAGCCGTCGCGCCGGCCGATCCTGTAGCTGGTCCCATCCGCCCGCAGGCGCCCGCGTCATCGAAGAGAGCGCGAGCGTGAAGCTGCGTTCCGTTTTCGTGCGCGAGAAGGGCATCCTGCCGGAACGTCTGGGCTTGCACATTGCGATCGCTGCACTGCAACCCCGCCGGATCCAGCAACACGCGTGGCAGGACTTTGGCGTCGAGAGGCATCTCCAAGCGGTCCCAGCAAGATAAGCCGAGTGTCACGGTGCACGCGGGTTAAGCTTTGGGCCATGTGCCAGGCGTCGCAAGCGATATCGCGCAGGGATTCGAAAGCGCAGAGCGAATCTCGATTGAAAAGAGGACAAGATGCCGTTCCCCGAAATTATACGTCCCGAGACACACACTGGAATAACTGGTACGCCAGCTTCTTTGCCAGTTATGTTGAAAGCCTGCCGTCTGCCGTTGCCTACGCGCATCGCTTTCGTCGGGAATTACCTGCCGCGGGAGTGCGGCATTGCTACTTTTACCACTGACTTATGCAACGCGCTCGCCGCCGAATACGGAGAAGGACGCTTATTCGCCATTCCTGTCAACGATCCCGATTCAAGTTACGATTATCCGCAACGAGTGCGCCTGGAGCTGACGCAGGAAGATATTGCCTCTTATGAGCGGGCCGCCGATTTCCTGAACTTCAACAGCAACGATCTCGTCTGTCTGCAACACGAGTATGGAATCTACGGTGGCGCCGCAGGCCGCTACATTCTGGCCTTGCTGCGCAGATTGACAATCCCGCTGGTCACAACGCTGCACACGGTTCTGCGCGAACCGGACGCAAATCAGCGCCTGGTGCTCGAAGAGATCGCACAGCTCTCCGATCGCCTGATTGTCATGAGCGAGCTGGCGGCGCAACTGTTGCGCGAAGTGTATGCGGTTCCCGGCGGAAAGATCGATGTGATCCCGCACGGTGTGCCGGAGATGCAGTTCATGGACCCCAATTATTTCAAGGACCGGTTTGGCACCGAAGGCAAGTCTGTTCTGCTGACATTCGGCTTGCTCTCTCCAAACAAAGGCATTGAAAACGTGATTCGGGCGCTGCCGGCGATCCTGGCGCGGCATCCGAACGTGGTATATATCGTCTCCGGAGTGACGCATCCGCATATCCGGCGGCGCGAAGGCGAACGCTACCGCGAAGAATTGCTGGCGCTGGCCGAGCAGCTTGGTGTTTCTTCCAATCTGATCATGAACAATCGCTTTGTAAGTACGGAAGAACTTGTGGAGCACGTGGGCGCGGCAGATATCTACATTACTCCCTACAGGCAGGAGGCGCAGATCGTCTCCGGCACGCTGGCCATCGCGCTCGGAGCCGGCAAGGCCATTATCTCTACGCCCTACTGGCACGCCAAGGAGCTGCTGGCAGAGCGCAGAGGCGTGATTGTCCCGTTTGAGAATTCGGCTGCCATCTCCGAGGCAGTTCTCGCATTACTGGAAAACGATGCGGAACGCCACGCGATGCGCAAGAGAGCCTATCTGCACTCCCGTGGAACGACGTGGCCGAAGACTGCGCAGGCATACATGGCTACTTTTCAGCGGGCGCGTTTCGAGCGTTCATTGCAGCCCAGGCCCGCGCAGCCGGACGATACCGCAGTTGACCTGATCGACCCGATGAAGCACCTGCCGGTTCTGAATACAGGCCATCTGTCCACCATGACCGACGACACCGGCATGCTGCAGCACGCCATCTTCTCCGTGCCCAACACGCAGGAAGGCTATACGACAGACGACAACGCGCGGGCGCTGATTGTCTCAACGCTTCTGGATGAATGTGTTGGCGCGGAGCACATGGAAGAGCGGCTCGACCTCTCTCGCCGGTACCTGGCTTTTCTCTGGCTGGCATTTCATTCCGATACCGGGCGGTTCAGGAATTTCCTGGATTACAACCGCAAATGGCTGGAGGACGTTGGATCGGAGGACAGCCATGGGCGCGCGCTGTGGGCCCTGGGATCGGTGCTCGGTCATGCGCAGAATGCGGGATTGCGGGGAGCGGCAGGAAGACTCTTTGAGGCTGCCGTTCCCGCGGCTTTGACGTTCAGCAGCCCGCGCGCATGGGCCTTCAGCGTGCTCGGTCTGCAGGCCTATCTCGACTGGTTCCCCGGCGACAGGGCCATCCAAAACATGCGCAACGCGCTCGCCAATCGCCTGCTGGATATCTACGAGCGCAGCCGGTCCGCATCCTGGCATTGGTTCGAGAAGAGCCTCGCGTACTCGAATGCGAGGCTGCCGCAGGCGCTCATTCTGGCCGGCGGGCGCAGCAAGAACGAGAAGATGATCGCGGCGGGAATTGAGTCGCTGGAATGGCTTGTAGCTACTCAGCACTGCGGCGACCCGGAGATCTTCGTGCCTATCGGTTCCAGCGGATGCTTCACCGAAGGCGGTGAGAAACCCCGCTTCGATCAGCAGCCCGTCGAAGCCTGCGCCACGATCTCGGCTTGTCTTGAGGCATCGAGGTTAACGCTCGATGAGCGCTGGAACGCGGAAGCCCGCTGCGTCTTCAGTTGGTTTCTGGGCAAAAACGATCTGCTGGTACCGCTTTACGATGCCACCACCGGCGGATGCAAGGATGGACTTCATCCCGATCGTGTCAATGAAAATCAGGGAGCGGAATCAACGCTCTCGTTCCTGATGGCCCTCCTGGAAATACAGCGGGCGAAAGTGACCCACGCAGAAGAAACGTACCAGGAAATGAGTATCTCCCTTTGAACCCAGTTATCGATCCACCCGAAGTGCCAGAGGCTCCTGCTTTGGAGCAGCCGCGGCCGGGAGTATGTACAGACCTTCCACTGCTCACGCGCTACTCCGATAATCCTATTCTCAGCGGGCACGATTGGCCCTATGCCGTGAACAGCGTCTTCAACCCAGGAGCCGTGCTCCTGCCTGACGGAGACACGTTATTGCTTTGCCGCGTGGAAGACCGCAGCGGCCTGTCGCACTTGTGCGCGGCACGTTCAAAGAATGGAATCAACGGTTGGCGTATCGATCCCCGCCCCACGTTGATGGCCAATCCGCGCGACTATCCTGAAGAAATCTGGGGCATTGAAGATCCGCGCATTACTTACGTCCCGGAACTCGAGCAATATGCGGTGGCGTATACCTCCTTCGCGCGCGGCGGTCCGGGAGTCTCCCTGGCGCTCACCAAAGACTTCCGAAGTTTTGAGCGATTCGGTGTGATCATGCAGCCCGAAGATAAGGACGCCGCGCTGCTGTCGCGAAGGATCAACGGCTACTGGGCCATGATCCACCGGCCCATGACCACGACCGGCGCTCATATGTGGATCTCGTACTCTCCCGACCTGCGGCATTGGGGCAGTCATAAAGTCATTCTGGTAGCTCGTCGCGGGGGATGGTGGGATGCGAACAAGATTGGCCTTTGCTCTCCGCCCATTGAAACGCCAAAGGGCTGGCTGACGATCTACCACGGTGTGCGCGTCACGGCCTCGGGAAGCATCTACCGCCTGGGCCTGGCGCTCTTCGATCTTGAACATCCTGAAACCTGCCTGCAACGAGGGAACTCATGGATTTTTGGTCCCGACGCCCCCTACGAGCGCGTTGGCGATGTGCACGACGTGGTGTTTCCTTGCGGCCAGACTATCGGCGCGGATGGCGATACCATCAACCTCTATTACGGAGCAGCCGATTCCAGCATAGCTCTAGCCACGGGAAGCATCCGTTGTCTTCTCACCTGGCTTGACGCCAATTCCAGCGCGGGAGATGGAACCGAGCAGTAACGCCTGACCTTCTCTCCCGGAAAGGAAATTCTCCATGACCGCAGAAGCGATGACCTGGCCGCGTTGGCTGCCGAGAGTGCTTGCTTTACGCCGCATGTGCCCCTGCTGCAAATCCGTGCAATTCAAACCTGCCGAGACGCGCTCGTACGATGTCCTCCTGGGCTTATTCTTTCTCCGTCCGGTTCGCTGCAAGTTTTGCTGGCGGCGGTACTACTGGATTTCCCTGCGAGGCGCAGAATGAGCAGCCCACAATTTGACTCCGGTCCCACTTCGAACGATCTTCTGGAGAATCTTGTCGCGGAACACGCCCCGGCAGCCCTGAACGATCAGATCGTTGTCCAAAGCGCGGAGGACGTGCAAAACATAGAAAATACTCCGGCCGTCAGCATGGGATCCTGCTCGCTCGAATCCTGACGGACGCGCCTCCTGACGAAAACCAGCATCTATAATCTCCGCGGAGAGAGCCGCAAGGAGATACGACTGCTTTATATGAACTACGCGGCGATTCAGGTCTGGGAAGAAATGGGAAGGCGCCCAAAATCATTGGCGCGCAAATTCGCCCGCCTCATACTGCTCTCCTCACGCTCGGCAGTCCCCGGTGGCGAGGAGACGACCGGCGGTCAATCAGCTTGAAAAGAAGCTGCTCATCATGGAATCGGAACACAGATGGAGCGCGCGTTGAGGCCGGATTTCCTAAAGTTGCTGGCTCATTTGGAGCGGGAGACCGGGATCGAACCGGCGACATTGCGCTTGGGAAGACGACAATCCGTAGGAAAATAGATTCCCTCTTCGAGTGAATTGGATTGCAACATTCCAAATTGAAAAGTGCCTCCACGCCAGCCAAATTAACAGGCGAAGCGATTCATCGAACGGCCGCCGGTTGAAACCAAAAATTAACATTAGGCAGCAGGTGCGACACGATAAGATGCGAGGAATGGAGGTCACAAAACATGAGGCTAAACCTCATATTCAGAAAAACTTGGTCGACTCTTATCCTTGCGTCGGCGCTCGTGCTCAGCTTTTCCCCGCGTGCGCACGCCGATATCGTTGCCACCATTCCCAACTATGACGGCACGGCCACTTTCGGTCCCTTCCCATCCTCGATTTCCATCGGCGACTTCGCGTTTACGATTCCTACCGGCCAGCAGGTGTACGGAGCAACCATCTCCGGCACCTTTGGAAATACCGATCTTCCCGGCACAACGGATGTCAGCGCGCCGGCCGATCTGTACGTCGACAGCGGAGCCATCGAAGCCGCCGAGTGCGATGACAGCCTCAGCTACACAGCGGCTTGCGACTCCGGTTCAACCCCCACTCCGTTCAGCTACACCTTCACGAGCAGCGATCTCTCGAATCTCTCCGCCGATTTCGCAAGCGGCTCACTCGATCTATCTGCCGTTCAGAATGACCTGTTCGCCGTCAATGCCGGTTCGCTCACGCTCGACCTTGTGACCACGCCCGAGCCGAACGGTCTCTGGCTGTCAGGCACCGGCCTGATTGGCTTCGCGTGCTTCCTCCTGTCGCGACACCTGCGCATCCACAAAAACGCTTAAACCGCCCGAAAGGAACAACGGACCATGAAGAACACCCGACTCCTCATCCTGGGAGTGTGCGCGGCCGTGCTCGTTCCGGCCATGAACGCCCAAGTCACATGGACTGCGACAACCCCTGCAACCCAGACCACCATCGCCGGCGGCCCGTGGACACTGGCGCAGGGCGGCCCGTACACCGAAAACGGCAGTGGCACCACCACCGCGGGCGGCCCGTTTGACGGCACGATCCCGTACTGCTCAAGCGGTGTGCCCATTCTCAACTCTCCGGCAACCGTGAATCCCACGTCGCCTTACTACTTCCCCTTTGTGGCCGGCAGCGGGCTCAATCTCGAGGGCTATTTCGATTACCGGCCCCGCAATGTAAATGAGGCGATTGTGGCGGCCGTTTCTGCCGACGGAGGCCAGACATGGACCTTCGAGAATCAAATCGAGAATCTCAATCAGATATGCCCGGCGACCGATAAAAACGGCAACGGGAACGACGATGGCATAGGGCATCCCTACGTCATCAACTTCGGCGGTGCTGGATTCCTCTATGCTTTGGACCGGCGCAACGGCCACGTGGACAGTGACGGCTTGCTGGTCCACACCCTCACGCCGAAGGCCGGTTCGCCGCTGAACGGATTGCCCGAAAATACCGAGTTCGGCCCTCCCGGAACCAGCGCCATCCCACTTTCGGATTTAATCGCCCAATGGGAGATGGAGCTTGCGGGCGGGACCAGCAACTCCCCCGCGCCGAACATCGGCACCGGCACAGCGACTGCGCTGGGAATGACCAATAGCTACAAAGGCCCGTCGCCAACCTGTACCGGAGCGGCTTGCGAGTACACCGGCAGCACGAATAAGGATGACTTGACCGGCACGAACGGCGGCACCGACCCGAACCTGAGCGCGGAGGCCTGGCGCGTTCGCGGAACCACCAAGCTGACCGGCGGCAGCTCCGGGCCGGGTTGGAATACCCAGGCTCCCGAGCGTACGCAAGGAGTGCAGTTCTCCGCGAGCACCGTCGGCCGTTACAACATCGTTGTGCAGTTCGACTGGTACACCACGGCGGAAATCGTCCGTGACCTCCAGACCCAGTACACCACCGACGGCTCAACATGGACGAACGTCGGCCCTGTGTACGTCGCTCCGGCGGGGGGCGGTTACTTCCCCGGCATTACCATCAACTTCGCTGCTCTCGGCATCACCGCCGTCAACAACAATCCGAACTTCGCCGTCCGCATGGTCTCCGTGTACGACCGCTCCGCCAATGCGCCCACGCCGTATACTTACACCGCCGCCACGCTCGGCTCCAACGGAGCGCCGGTGCAGTACAACGACACCTCCGGCAACTGGCGGTTCGACGAGGTCAACGTTCTCGGAACAGCCATCGGGGGCAGTCCGTTGAAGCTTCCGACCGAAACCATTGGTCTGACCAACCCGGACGGAATCCTGGCCTACGTTCCCAACACCTATCCGTTCAAGATCCTCTATGTCGACAAGACCTTGAACGCCGACTACGCCTTTCCAGTCGCGGAGCAATGCGGCCCGACACTCTCGGGAGCCGCTGCCAATCACGATACCGAGTACATTCACCTGGCGACATCGACCGATTCGATCCACTGGACGGACCTGGGCGCGGTCAGCGGGCTGAACGATCCCACCACCACTTCGTACCACAACATCCGCTATATGGCGCCGAATGGTTCCCTGCTTAAGCTGAGCAGCGGCAAGTGGGGGCTGTTCTTCGGCGGCGGCAACTGCCTGGACGGCGACTCCGACGGGTTCCACGCCATCATGTACGCGGAGTCTTCAGACCTGATCCATTGGACCGTGATCAACGGCATCGATAATCCGATCGCCTCGGTCAGCCCGGTCACCGACCCCAGCTCCGGAGCTACGATTCCGCTTAATACCCCGGTGATCGGAGCCACGCAGCCCTGGTTCAGCGGACGCGTCTACAATCCCAACGCCATGATCGCCAGCCCGACGACGATCAACCTGATCTTCGACGGCTACGATGCGGCTTACTCCGCGGACATCAGCGATTACCGGACCATCGGGCACGCAGGACTGACCGCTGCCGGAGCAACGTTGCCATAGAACCCGCGCCGTTTCCAAGCTGTACGGTTCGTTTCCACGCCGCGTCCGGATCATCCGGCGCGGCGTTGGTTTTTGGGAAATCTCAAAACGGATTGACCGTGCGAAGGTGATCGGTAATCCACTTGGATTGGAGCGGGAGACCGGGATCGAACCGGCGACATTCAGCTTGGGAAGCTGACGTTCTGCCACTGAACTACTCCCGCACACTATTCAACATAAAGCACTTACACTGATGTATCCGCTGTCACTAACACCACAAAACACCATGGTAGATACTTGACTCATCACCAGCACCGGGAGGGTGGCTAGATGAAAGTCAGTCGTGAGCGGTATCAGCATGGCAGCGTCCGTAAGGTTCCCCGCGCCCAAGGGTTCGCTTGGGAATTCAGGTTCTATATTACGGCCCCTGATGGCAAACGTAAACTCAAGGTCCAGACGTTTGACTCCGTGAGGCATCCAACGGAGCGTGATGTTCGCAAGGCCGTGGAGGGCCAGCTCTCCGCACTCAACGCCGGGACTCTCGGGGGCAAGGTTGCTGCTACGCTCGGGACGATCATTAACCGATACATGAAGGAAGAATTCCCCGCGTTGCGGCACTCCACACAGACCACGAACAAGAGCCTCATAGACCTCCACATCCGCCCGAAGTGGCAGGACGTGAGGCTCGCGGATGTGACCGCGATAGCAGTCAAGCAATGGCTGGACACGCTGCCGTTCGGCGCGGCCTCCAAGGTGAGGGCACGGAACATGCTGTCCAAGTTGCTTGACCTTGCAATGCTGTGGGAGTACATCCCAGTCAATCGGAATCCGATGGAGCTAATCCGGGTGAAGGGTAGCACGAAACGTCAAAAGCAAATCACCATCATTACGCCCGCACAATTCAAAGCGTTGGTGAATGCGCTACCGGAGCCGTACAACCTCATGGTGCTTGTGAGCGGATGCCTTGGCCTTCGTGTGAGCGAGACGCTCGGATTGAAGTGGGCTGACTTCAACTTCGATGAATGTACCCTGTCAATCGGGCAGGTTTTCACGCATGGCCAAGTTCAGAATGTCCCCAAGACGGATACCAGCGGTAATGAGATTCCGGTCCATCCAAAACTGTGCGAGATTCTCAAAGTGTGGAAGAGCAGACAGGCACACGATGTGTCATGGGTATTCGCCGGTCACAAGACGGGCAGCCCGTACAGCGATGCCACGATCTTAAATAAGCACCTGAAGCCCACAGCGGCGAAGCTAGGCATCAAGGGGCTAGGCTGGCACACACTCCGGCACTCGTACAAGTCTTGGATGGCCGCTGCCAAAATCAGCCCGGCACAGATGAAGGACTTGATGCGGCACTCGGATATTGAGACAACGATGAACGTCTACGGCAAAACGCTGACGCCGGAGATGCGGGCCGCAAACACGCTTGTAGCTGGACAGCTCCTCTAGGCTGCATCCTGCCGTTGCATCCACGCGGTGAGTACCGTTCGGGAAAACCGCCATTCAGACCCGAGCCGTCGATGTGGCACACCCCACGCGACGGCTCTTTTACGCAGCGTGTCATCGCTCATCTGAAAGCGTCGTTTTCTGAACAATTGCCGGTATAGAGCAGCTTGATATCATCCGCGCCGCAGGCGCAATCATCGGTCGTTCATCGCCTGGAAGGCCGAACGTTGTAAG
>Ga0182013_10002760_pt1 | contig 22656 bp, 25 predicted proteins | sample 612S2MmetaG_FD_120487 | JGI IMG/M metagenome (GOLD analysis project Ga0182013, IMG submission 120487) | Permafrost microbial communities from Stordalen Mire, Sweden - 612S2M metaG | ecosystem: Environmental > Terrestrial > Soil > Wetlands > Permafrost | place: Sweden: Stordalen | collected... | reverse complement strand
GCGCAGCGCCGGGGTGGTTAGGCTGTTTGGCACACTTAAAGGGTAATTATATTTTGCCCATGAAAGCCTTACCAGGACTGGGTTTTAGCCTACAAAAACACACCTTAACTTAACGCACATGCCGAAGCGGGGAAACCAGGGCAAACAGCCAAATACAATATTGACGATAAATCAAAGTCCTGGTTCTTGATTCCTGGCTCTAACATCTATCTTTGTAGCAAATATCATTTTATGCAAAAAGAGGATGCCAATAAGGTTGCCGAAGAGATTATAGAAATATTCAGGCAAAAAGGTGGCGAGGATTATGCAGGTGAAGAGATTACCCAGTTAGAGCACGCCTGCCAGGCAGCCCAGTTAGCTGAACAAAATGGTTATGATGATGAAGTGATACTGGCAGCCTTTTTACACGATTTAGGGCACCTGCTTTCGGATGATGAAGAAGACGATATGGATGGTTTTGGGGTAAAAGACCACGAGGCTGTGGGGGCTGAATTTTTAAAACAACGCGGCTTTTCAGATAAAGTGACTACGCTGGTTAAATCGCATGTTGAAGCTAAACGGTATTTATGTTTTGCTAATAAACGCTACTACGATAACCTTTCAGAAGCCAGCAAAATGACCCTGCTTTACCAGGGCGGGGCTATGAACGCCGAACAGGCTAAAGCCTTTGAACAAAACCCGCTTAAAAACCTGATTATAAAAATGCGTACCTGGGATGAGGAAGCCAAAGTAACCGATGTGCCAGTGCCCAATATGCAGGTTTACCGGGATATGATAGCACGCCATTTGAGAAAATAATATGCTTGTAGAGACGCGATGCATCGCGTCTTTGTGCATGAGCGATATTCGCTGTAGAGACGCAAGATTTTGCGTCTCCTTTGGCACACCTGTACCTGATGTAAAAAATACCGCCATCAATCAAAAGAGGCCCAATACAGAGACGCGATGCATCGCGTCTCTACAGATTTGTTTTTCTCTTATTATTCTTTTTGGCGGTATCCAGAATGTACATAAAATCAACTGTCAGGTCGTTATTGTATTCGCCAAATAAGCGGGTTAAGCCATTGATGTTGGGCCCGCGCACCCGGGTAAGGGAGTATGAAAATTTACCACCTATTGCATAGTTTTTGTGAATAATAAAATACAATCCTCCAAATGCACTCAGGTCGAAACGGTGCGGTTGTCCTTCAGGCGGGTTGCTGGTAACATTATCTCCGTCTTCATCAAATTGCTTATATCTGGTAACTATTGCCGGAGCAAGGCCCAGGGTAAGCATCATTACCTCCTTGTTTTTAGGGGTTACGGCATTAATATTTAACGCCAGCGGTATTTCCAGGTAATCTAACTGCACCTGGTATTTTTGCAAGGAAGTAGCAATAGAAAGAGAATCGGACTGCTGAGTCTGTTTCGCCCCTTTCATGGTGTAGTTAAACTCCATACTAACCGAAAGCAGGCGGTGTACTTTTATTAAAGCACCTATACCAAATTCAGCACCGATATAATTATAACCTGAATATCCGTCGCCATCCATCTGGCAGGCGTTAAAACCGGCATGAAATAAAGCCTGGAACAATCCATACTTTGCCCAGTCGGCTTTTACAGATGAAGGGGTAGGATTCTGCTCCTTAGGGGGCTTTACAATTTTCCCCCTTTTAGATTTTTGTTCCTGATCCTCTTCATCATCCGATGGATATGTTTGCTGCTGCTGGGTGGTGGTGGTGTCGGGCGTATTTTTTTGGGGGTGCATGTCGAAAATAATGGCGCCGTTTTTAATTTCCTGGGCCCTGATAAGTGCCGGAAATAAGAACATCAGGAATATTAGTTTCGCTTTCATAGGTTCAAATATAAGGTTGCTTTTCTCAAAATCGGTTATACGCGTATGTTAAGAAACGTTGGGCGATCCAGATAGGTACCAACAGCCGGGCCTCTCCCGCCCTTCGCTTCGCTGGGGCACGCTCTCCATCGCAAGCGATAGGGGTGTACGACAAATTTCCCTTTTTGGTATTTGTACTCTGTATTTTGTATTTTCCCTCTCTTTTTTTCAAAGAGAGGGATGTCCCTAAGACAGGGTGAGTTTGTATTGGCTGCAAAGATTGAGCGGGGCATGAAAAGGGAAATTTGTCGTACACCCAGCGATAGAGAGGGACAATCTTATAGGTTACTTTGTGTAAATGGAAAGGGGGGGTGGTTACCAAGGAAAGGGGTCTTAAGAAAATTTAGTATTGATAATCAATAATGTAATAAAAAAGTGGAAACCACCCCCACCCCTTTCCAGCTCTTGTTAGCTATGCTTTACGTTCTTCCTGGTCTTCTTAACCGTACTAAGCAAATACCCTATATCAAATGTAAGCACGTTATTATACTCACCGTTTAAGCGGTTGGTGTTATAGGGGCCTCTCAGCTTCAACAAAGAGTAAGAGAACTTAACACCGAATGTTATCTGCTTTATAACAATAAAGTGCAGGGCAGCAACAGCCTCCAGGTCAAAAAGGTGGGGTTGACCTTCAGGTGGGTCGTAAGTTTCGTTATCGCCGTTCTGGTCAAATTCCTTAAACCTAATCATTACTCCCGGCTGTAGGCCGAGGCCAAACATAAAAAGCTCTTTAGCGTGTGCGTTTACCATTAAGGGCACTTCAATATAATCCCACTGCACCTGGTACATGGAACGTGTTGGCGCATTAGGGTCTTCCTGTAACTGCTCCCGTGCCCCCTTCATACTATAATCCAGCGACAAGCTGAACGAGAAGTTTTTATGGAACCTAAGCAGGGCGCCAACCCCGGCATCAAGGCCAATCTGGTTATATCCGGCATAACTATCACCATCTATCTGCGCCCCATTAATTCCTGCATGAAACCAGGCCTTAAACAAACCATCGCGTTTATAGTCGTCAGCAGTGTATAAACCTGATTCATGTACCTGTTTAGGTTTGTTTTCTTTCTTTTGTGGCTCTTCGCTGTAAGTATTAGTATCCGTTTGTTGCTGTTGCTGCGTAGTATCTGCCGCTTTGTCCTTTTTTGAATGCAAATCCAAAATAAAGGCCCCATGTTCAACCGTTTGGGCTATAACCAGGGCTGGAAATAAGAATATCAACAGTGTTAGTTTCTTCTTCATCTTTTCAATTTTCTTCTGAATTATGTTTGGCTTTATTAAGCGGGCATCATTTAAAGCTGATTTATCCGTTTATTAAAGGCAAGAGGATTAACACGTTGCTGCAAAGATTTTTGTTTTGAGCTTGTAAAAGGCAATTTCTGTGAACAATTAACAATTAACTGAAAAACGATGGCTTTCAAATATAATGCTGCATTGCTGAAGAAGATTGAAGAAATTTTTAAAGAAGGTGGCTATAGTGTGCGCTACGAAAAGGGAAGTTTCCAGAACGGCTTTTGCATTTTAGAGCGGAGACGCGTAGTTGTTATTAACCGTTTTCATGAACTGGATGCCCGCATTAACTCTATGATAGAGATTTTAGGAACTATTGAAGACCTGGAGTTAAATAACCTATCCAGCGAATCTCTGGAGCTTTATCAAAAAATAAGGGTTGAGAAGGTGGATACTTTGTTTGATAAGAGCGAATAGCAGGTGTTCAAGTGTTCAGGTATTCAGGTGTTAAGGTGTGCACGTATGGCACTATTTAATACCAAAGAAACCAGCATTAACACTTGAACACCTGAACACATTAACACTTGAACACATTACTATGGAAATTACATTCCTTGGAACGGGCACATCAGGCGGGGTTCCGTTGATAGGGTGCCAGTGCGAGGTTTGTAAATCTGCCGACCCGCGCGATAAGCGATTAAGAACGTCTTTACTGATAAAAACACACGGCCTTACCATAGTTATTGATTGCGGCCCCGATTTCAGGCAGCAAATGCTAAGGGAAGATGTGCGCCATGTGGATGCTATTTTAATGACCCACCTGCATAAAGACCATACCGGTGGTTTAGATGATATCCGCTCCTTCAATTTTATCAATAAAAAAGCAGTTGATATTTATTGTGATGCCGACACCGAAGCCGGCATCAGAGAACAATACAGCTATATTTTTAAAGATACCGGCTATCCGTATTTACCGCAAATGAATTTTATCAGGGTTGAAGACGAGGCATTTAAAATCGGCAACCTTGACATTCAACCCATCAATGTAATGCACGCCTGGATGCCCGTTAAGGCTTACCGGTTCGGGCACTTTACTTATATAACCGATGCCAAAACCATAAAGCCTGAGGAACTGGCCAAAATAAAAGGCACCCGGGTGTTAGTGATAAACGCCCTTAGGCCAGAGGAGCATTACTCGCACCTGAATGTTGATGAAGCACTGCAAATTGTGAATGAAATAAAGCCCGAAACGACTTACCTGATACACATGAGCCATCAATTCGGATTTCATGCTGATATGGAGAAGAGTTTGCCCAAAGGGATAATACCGGCTTATGATGGACTGAAAATTGAGGTATAAAGCCGCGATATTCTGTTATAAGATTGAACATAGTTTCATTGGTAATTTCTTCTCATTATTCAAAAACAAAGCTTTGGTTGTTTCAAAACAACTAAATTAGCGTTACAAAACTATAATATTGGTAATTCACTGTTACTCAAAAAATCATTTATTTATAGGTTTAAAAGAAGTTTTGCATAGGGTTATTTGAAAAATTACAGGGTAGTGATGATAAGTGGATGTGGTATTTTCTTACACTATTTGCAAGTTTTATCCCGGTTATCTTACGGCTCTTGGTCAGTTTTGATTTGCCAATTCAGGGATATGACATTAAGGACTTTCTTTTTGCAGGTTTAGCTATGAATTTGTCAAATTTAAGCTTAATCGGGCATAAAGAATTTGACCGGAAACTCGCCATTGCACTTATATCTATGACCTTTATTCTTTTGATTGGTTTCTTAATAGGATTATTTTTGTTCAACGAAGCAATGAATAATAAATATCCATTACCAACGCTACAGGTTTTTTCGTTTGTATTCGTTGGCATTTCAGTCTATATGAGCCGGGAGGCTAATTATTATGTGTTTAATAAAATTAACTAAAAAACCATGCAGATTATTAGCATTATAGCAATCATTTTAACTTTAGCCGCCTCAATAACCGGGTTGGTATTTGGTATGTTTCTTCACATAAAAGCCAATGAAGGCCGAAAGCGCAGGATAACTTTTACTTATGAAATTAATGTTTCCGGAAAACTGAGGGTTTCGACCTATCAATCTTATGAACCAATTCCCGAATCGGTTAATATTCCTCAAAGAAAAAACGCGACCCATAATTTAAAACCTTCGCCAGAATTATTAGAAGCATATTCCCTTGATAACAGCTTTGCGATATGACTCCTTCAACTAAAGAAATTAAAGATAAACCTGACCATATTACATATAGAGTTAAATCTATTGAGTTGGTTGATTCTAAAATTGATACTAAGTTAATCGCCGGATTAAATAAAGCGGCGCTGGATTTAAAAGATAGTTTAGCAGTTGATGTAAACATCTACGCAGAAACAAATTCTGTGGAGTTTTTTGTGGAATTCAAGTTATTTAGGGATGAAAAGGCCCTGTTTTCGATGAGGGTAAAAAATGAATTCGAGATAGAAAATTTGTCAACTTTATTGGTTGGTGAGGATATAAAGCCTGATCATTTTTATCAGTTTCTTCTTAATTTATCAATGCATCAATCAAGGGGCGTTCAATCCCAGATAATAAAAGGCACTTTGATTTCAGACCTATATATGCCCGTTGTGCCAGTTTCTAAAGTGTTGGCTAATCAAGTCAACTCATAGCCCCCCAAATATAACTCGACCGAGGAAAATTATTTCTTTGAAGGGCAGTTGTAAAAATTCGTCCGAAAAATTTTTATAGTTTTACCCGGATTGACAACAAATAAACGCTAAAACAATATCATATTATGGCAGATCTTTTCCGAAAGAAATCAATTACTGAGTTGATGAAAATGACTACCGGGGAAAACGCATTGAAAAGAACTTTGGGCCCCTGGGCGCTGATTGCTTTAGGCATTGGTGCTATTATAGGTGCAGGTTTATTTGTGCGGACAGCAGCTGCTGCGGGTGAACATGCAGGTGCAGCAGTTACACTTTCGTTTATTATTGCGGCATTGGGTTGTGCTTTTGCCGGTTTGTGTTATGCCGAGTTTGCCAGTATGATACCTGTTGCAGGAAGTGCTTATACTTATGCTTATGCTACCATGGGCGAATTGGTTGCCTGGATAATTGGCTGGGCGCTTATATTAGAGTACGCACTGGGCGCGGCTACCGTTTCTATTGCCTGGAGCGAGTATTTAAATAACCTTTTAGGTGGCGTTATCCCCTACCAGTTATGCCACTCACCATTCGAAGTCTCGGCTTTGGGGGTGCATGGCCTTATTAATCTTCCCGCCTTATTAATTCTTCTGTTGTTAACGCTGCTTTTAATCAGGGGCACTCAGGAGTCAGCCTCGGTAAATGGGGTTATCGTATTTTTAAAAGTATCAATTGTGTTGCTTTTTATTTTTGTTGGCTGGAAGTTTATGAACCCCGCCAACCATATTCCCTATCTTATTCCTGCCAACGCGCCACCGGTTGATTTGGGTAATGGCAAAATATACGACTATTCACCGGCTGTTAACCACGGCTGGTGGGGTGTTCTGCGTGGTGCGGCAGTTGTGTTCTTCGCTTTTATTGGTTTTGATGCTGTTTCAACCGCGGCGCAGGAGGCTAAAAACCCTAAACGCGATATGCCTATTGGTATCCTCGGCTCGTTGGTAATATGCACTTTTTTATACGTGGTATTCTCGTATGTATTAACCGGAGTTGCCCCATATACTGATTTTGTAAAGGCCGGTAAAGAAGCTTCCGTCGCATATGCCATTCAACATTATATGACCGGTTACCAGTGGCTTTCTCCTTTAATTTCTGTGGCCATTCTTGCAGGTTTTTCATCAGTCATCCTGGTTATGTTGTTGGGCCAATCGCGCGTGTTTTACTCTATGAGTAATGATGGTCTGCTACCCTCAGTTTTTGCCGACCTTCACCCTACATTTAAAACCCCATGGAAATCGAATCTTATCCTGTTTCTGTTTGTTGGTTTGTTCGCGGCTTTTATACCGGGAAGCATTGCCGGAGACCTTACTTCGATAGGGACATTGTTCGCTTTTGTATTGGTATGTGTAGGGATACTAATTATGCGTAGAACTGACCCGGACAGGATTCGCCCTTTTAAAGCACCTTTTGCGCCCGTAACACCCGTTTTAGGTATATTGGTATGCACTGCCATGATTGTAACCTTAGATAGCACCACCTTGCTTACGGCCTTTGGCTGGATGCTGGTAGGGCTTGTAATCTATTTTATGTATGGTCAACACCGAAGCAAGCTAAATACTAATAAATAAATATTCCGCCAGCATGGCATCGGGTCGCAAATTTTATAAATGGCCGAACAGAAAAAATCACTCAACCTGCTTGATGCAACTTTAATTGTATCGGGGTCTATGATAGGCTCCGGTATTTTTATTGTTAGTGCCGATATGAGTAGAACGGTCGGTGGCCCCGGCTGGATGCTGTTGCTGTGGGTTATTGCCGGCCTGCTAACCATTTTTGCAGCCCTTAGTTATGGCGAGTTAGCCGGGATGTTTCCGCACGCAGGCGGCCAATACGTTTATCTGCGCGAAGCTTATCACCCAATTGCAGGCTTTTTGTATGGGTGGAGTTTGTTTACCGTGGTGCAGTCGGGCACCATTGCTGCTGTGGCGGTGGCTTTTGCCAAGTATACCGGTGTTATTTTTCCGGTGTTTAGCGAGAATAATATTTTGCTTGCCATCGGTTCATTTAAAATATCGGCGGCACAGGTATTGGGCGTATTCTCTATCCTGTTGCTTACTTTTATAAACGCAAGAGGAATTAATTACGGCAAAATCATTGTCAGAATATTTACTTCAACCAAACTGGTTGCTTTATTTGGCCTCATCATCCTGGGTGTTTTTGTTTGCAGCAATCACGATGTTTGGCATAATAACCTGCAACACTTCTGGGATTTTGGCAGTTATACTGCCGATGAAACCGGCCACGTAAGCTTTCAAAAATTAACCACGCTTGGCTTAATAGCAGCTATGGGTGCAGGTTTGGTGGGCTCACTATTCAGCAGCGATGCCTGGAATAACGTAACCTTTATTGCAGGTGAAATAGAAAACCCTAAACGCAGCATACCGCTGAGCCTTTTTTTCGGAACAGTAATGGTTATCAGCCTTTATTTATTGGTGAACATTGCATATCTGAACCTCCTCCCCTTCTATGGCGACCCCAATGCTGCCACAGCTATGGGCAAAGGAATTATGTTTGCCGAAAAAGACAGGGTTGCTACCGCTTCTGCCATGCAAATATTTGGTGCCCCTGCAACTATCATTATGGCGCTGCTTATTATGGTTTCAACTTTTGGATGTAACAACGGCATTGTTTTAAGCAGCGTAAGGGTTTACCAGGCTATGGCCAAAGATGGCTTGTTCTTTAACCGGATGAAAGACAATAATAAGTTTGGCGTTCCGGGTTATGCCTTGTGGGTACAATTTATCTGGGCCGGTGCCTTGTGCTTTTCAGGCAAATATGGCGACCTGCTGAATTATGTAATGTTTGCTGTAATGCTGTTTTATATTATAACGATACTGGGCATTTTTGTTCTCCGTAAAAAAATGCCTGATGCCGAGCGGCCTTATAAGGCTTTTGGTTACCCGGTTATTCCCATTATTTATATTGTGCTGGTATCGGCTTTCTGCCTTAACCTGCTAATTACAAAACCCATGTATAGCTGGCCGGGATTGGGGATCGTGCTATTGGGGATACCGGTGTATTACTTTTGGAAACACGAAAAAGCCTGAAATAATGCTGACCTGCCTACCGGCAGGCAGGTTTATGATTTATGAATTTTGAATTAATTACCTTTCTGAACTCTTATGACTTCTCTTTATCAAATGAAACTAGAACAAAAGCTAAACGAAGTAATCCGAAACGTGCCCGATTTTCCTAAACCGGGAATTATGTTTAAAGATATTACACCGGTATTTTTAGATGCCAAACTGTGTGATGAGGTCACCGAATACCTGATAAATAGCTTTTTGCATAACCATGGTAAAGTAGATGCAGTTTGTGCAGTTGAAAGCCGGGGTTTCTTCCTGGGTATGCTGATAGCGAATAAGTTGCAGGTGCCTTTGTTCCCCGTTCGTAAAGCAGGGAAATTGCCTGCTAAAACCCGCTCTTATTCTTACGATCTGGAGTACGGTTCGGCCACCCTGGAAATTCATACCGATGTAGTAAAAAAGGGATGGAACGTAATGATACACGATGATATTCTGGCAACCGGCGGTACCGCCGTTGCTGCTGCTGAACTGGTACTGGCAGAAGGCGGTAAAATTGCCGGATTTTCCTTTATAGCTGCGCTTGATTTTTTAAAGGGTAAGGAGAAGATTTTGACTTACTCCAAAAATATCGTCAGTGCTATTGATTTCGAATAGAACGCTGATTTATTATGATTCTTATGATGGAATTATGATTTAACAGCCATTATTTAGTGAGCCAACCTAAAGACCGAAAGCCTTACATTGAAACTGCTTTTTAGTTTCATAATCATCATAAATCATAACCATCATAATAAATCAGCGTTCTATTGGATTAAGGCTGTTTTTCCTATATTCGCACGCCCTCAAAACATAAACGCCTCCAACCATGGAAACTGCAAGCGCACATGCTACCGAAACTACAGGAATGAATTTCGATTACAGCGAAAATCAGATAATGATTGCACAGTCTATCAAAGACTTTGCTGACCGTGAAATACGCCCCAACCTGATGAAATGGGATGAAGAACAGATTTTCCCTAAAGACCTTTTCCATAAAATGGGGGAGCTTGGATTTATGGGTGTTTTTGTACCTGAAAAGTACAGCGGCTCGGGCTTCAGTTATTTTGAGTATGTAACTGTTGTTTCGGAAATATCTAAAGTTTGTGGCTCTATTGGCCTTTCCGTGGCGGCGCATAACTCGCTGTGCACTGGTCACATTTACTATCACGGCACTGAGGAACAAAAACAAAAATACCTGCCCAAGCTGGCTACCGGCCAATGGATTGGCGCCTGGGCACTTACCGAACCTAATACAGGCTCGGATGCCATGCGCATGAAATGTACAGCTAAGAAAGTAGATGGCGGCTGGGTATTAAACGGCACCAAATGCTGGATAACTCATGGTGCATCAAGCGATGTTATTGTAGCGATTGTAAGAACCGGTGAACTGTTAGACAGCAAGGGTATGACCGCCTTTATTATTGAAAGAAGTGCCAAAGGCCTTAAAGCCGGCAAAAAAGAAAACAAGCTGGGCATGCGTGCCTCTGAAACTGCCGAAGTAATTTTTGAAGATTGCTTTGTACCTGATGAACAGGTAGTTGGTGGCGACGCAAAAATAGGCACGGGCTTTCAGCAGGCTATGCAGATTTTGGACGGCGGAAGAATTTCCATTGCCTCATTGGGCTTAGGTATTGCCAAGGGCGCCTACGAGGCCTCTGTGAAGTATGCCAAAGAGCGCGAACAGTTTGGTCAGCCGATAGCTAATTTCCAGGCCATTGCCTTTAAACTGGCAGATATGGCTACAAAGATTGAAGCAGGGGAGTTACTAACCATGCAGGCCGCCTATTTGAAGAATACACACCGGAAAATGACCAAGGAATCGGCTTTTGCCAAATACTATACTTCAGAAGTGGCAGTGCAGGTATCAACTGATGCAGTTCAGATATTCGGCGGATACGGTTATACCAAAGATTTTCCGGTTGAAAAATTCTATCGTGACTCAAAGCTTTGCACTATTGGCGAAGGAACTTCTGAGATTCAGAAACTGGTTATTTCGAGAGAGATTATGAAGGGGAATATATAGGCTTTTTAAAAATACTAATCAAAAGGGTGCAGACTATACTGTCACGTTCCCAACAGCCGCCCCTTCCGTCCTCTAAAGGAGATACCAAAGCCGAATACAAATACAAATTTTGTCGTCAAAGTTGTTGTTTTGCAATTTTACCCTGGTTTCCCATTTAGGGACGGAATTGGTGAGTCCGAGGCAAACCAAGAGAGTTTTAATCTGTCCTACAATATGGTATACACTCTAATCAAAAGGGTGCCTGATAAAGAACTCATTTTTATTTATATTTGACAGATGCTGGTTCACAAATACTTACCAAATTACTCGGTTGAAGATTACAACCGCTGGGAAGGAGATTGGGAGTTAATCCAAGGAATTCCTTACTCATTGTTGCCCTCACCGGTTAGAAAACATCAGGAGTTAAGCAGAGAAATACTTTGTCAAATTTCAAATTCCATTAACGGCCAAAAGAATGACTTCAGAAGTTGTTATGTAGTTTATACTCTTGATTGGATCGTTAACAATAATACGGTTGTAAGGCCTGATATTTCTGTAAACTGCGATAATACCGGTGATTTTATAACTAAAGCACCAGCACTTATTGTTGAGATATTGGCTCCTTCGACTGAGGTTAAGGATAAGTATTTAAAATTTGAACTCTATGAGGAACAAGGCGTTAAAAACTATATTATTGCAGACCCGAATTTAAAAACATATCAGGTTTACGAACTTATAAATGGCCATTATCAGGAAAAAAAGGATTTATCATCCTTTGAAATTCATGACAAATGCAGTATTCAGATAAATCTGGATGAAGCCTTGGCCGAATTGGACTAACAGGGCGGAAATTCAGGTAAAACACCCTTTTTGTGCATAAAATGGCTTTTAAAACCTCTTTCAGATTTGTTTTTTACGAACTAAATCCTATTTTTGCAGTCCAAAATTTATTTAACACATGCTAATTATAGACGCAAGAGAATCAGAATCAATCGACAGAGCATTAAAGAAATACAAGAAGAAATTCGAAAAAGCGGGTATTCTTCGCCAGCTTCGCGAACGTCAGACTTTTACTAAACCAAGTGTTAGAAAAAGAACTACCGTTTTAAAGGCTGCTTACATCCAAAACATGAAAATGGAATTAGAAGGATAATCTCCTTCTGTTAAGATAACTTTCAAGCTCATTCCGGCAACGGGATGGGCTTTTGTTTTTATTAATACCCAAACCGGTAAAGTGGGTTGAAATGTGCAATCATTCAAAGCACAATGCGTTTACTTTTGAGGTATGCATCCATTAGCACAGTCTTTCTTCAATTACATCGAATTTGAAAAGCGGTATTCCAAACACACGCTTGAGGCCTATAAAACAGACCTGGAACAGCTTTCTGATTTTTTGGTAAAGAACGAAAGCAACGATATTACCCGGGCCAGCCACCACGATATCCGGAACTGGATTGTGAGCATGATGGAGCAAAAAATTTCGGCCAGGTCCATTAACCGAAAAATCTCTACCCTCAAATCGTTTTATAAATTTTTGATGCGCAAGGGCGAAATAAAAAAGAGCCCGCTGGGTAAAGTTCAGTCGCCAAAAACATCCAAACGCTTACCCGTTTTTGTTGAGTTGCCGGGTATTGAAAAGCTGATGAAAGAGGTGGAATTTCCGGAAGGCTACGAAGGCCTGCGGGATAAAATGATTCTTGAGCTTTTTTACGGCACGGGCATGAGGCGTAATGAATTAATTAACCTGAAAGAAACCGATGTTGACAGCTACAACTCGCAAATAAAAGTGTTGGGCAAGGGAAATAAAGAGCGGTTGATACCTATTCATAATTCCTTACTTGCATCCATTAAAAGCTTTATGACTGAAAAGAAGCGTTTGCTGGAAACACCCGCTGATAACTATTTAATAACAAACGAAAACGGCACAAAACTTCCACCGGCAACTGTTTACCAGTTGGTAAAAAAATACCTGAACCTGGTTACCACGGTTGATAAGAAAAGCCCCCATGTGTTAAGGCATACGTTTGCCACGCATTTAATGAACAACGGCGCCGATATTAACGCCGTAAAAGAATTACTGGGCCACACCAGCCTCGCAGCTACGCAGGTTTACACCCATAACACCATCGACAAACTGAAGGAGATATACCGCCAGGCGCATCCCAAGGCTTAACCTGGGCCTGTCAATTTATAAGGTACAATTTATACTGTGTTTATTTTGTGATAACAATCATGCACTTTATTTGCAGTCAGATTTCTACCTTTAGAAATCGAAATAGAAAAGTAAACCTCTGTTGCGAAACAGGGGTTTTCGGATTTTAAAGGGCTATTGTCAGCTTTATTGATCCCCCGTTTGTAAAGGCTTTTTGCCGGATTAATGACCTCTTTCACAATTCGCTCTTTTTGAATCCTCACCCCAGAGCGATCCTCTCCGAAGGAGAGGGAAATGTTGAATTATGAAAGAGGCCTAATGACCGGTATAACAATTTGAAACGCTACTTATGAACGTTACTTATATTCTCGAATTAGCACTTATTTTCAGCTTTGCCGTAGTTACACTACTTTGGACTATCAAAAAGGATAAAAAAGAGAAGGATTATCCGGTAGCAAAATAAACCGGCTGATTTTACATTCTTTTTGCAGTGCCTTTTATCCTGGACAATCGGATCTGGAAATTTCAAGTCTCTTTTAAATGGTTAAAACCATTTTTTGCGTTTGATTCACATAGCCCACGATTTAAATCGTGGGCTATGTGAAGGTAAAACCCGGGCAAAACCGTTTCAACGGTTTCCATTGCTGCTTGGGAGGGACTAAAAAAATCAGACCCGATTGCCCTGGTCATTTACCTGTTTTACTAAAATAACTGGCAATTAAGTTATTCTTTTGCATATTCGCATGGCCAAACAACTAATATAATTAGCCAAAGGCATCTCATTATGCGCTTCGCCATTGTAGATATTGAAACCACCGGTGGCCATGCCTCTGGAAATGGCATTACAGAAATTTCAATTCTGGTACACGATGGCAAGCAGGTGATAAAGCAGTACGAAACGCTTATTAACCCGCAACAATCAATTCCGTATTACATCCGGGGATTAACCGGTATAGATGATGCCATGGTGGCCAATGCGCCATTATTTAGCGAGGTAGCCGAAAAGATATACGAAACGCTGCAGGGTTGCGTTTTTGTTGCCCATAGCGTCAATTTCGACTACTCTTTTGTAAAACATGCTTTGCAGGCCTGCGGTTATGAACTAAACCTTAAAAAACTCTGCACGGTAAGGCTAAGCCGTAAAATTATCCCCGGCCTGCCTTCCTATAGCTTAGGAAAGATTTGCGCTTACCTGGACATTAATATCAATAACCGTCACCGCGCTGGTGGCGATGCAGAAGCCACCGTAAAGCTTTTTGAAATATTAATGGCGCGTGATACGGAAGATGTGATTGGTAAATTTTTAAAGCGGGGCTCAAAAGAACAGGCCCTTCCTCCTGATTTGCCACGGGAGCATTTTGAAAAGTTGCCCAATATACCGGGGGTATATTATTTCCATAATCAAAAGGGCAAAATTGTTTACGTAGGTAAGGCCATAGATATTAAAAAGCGGGTTAGCAGTCATTTCAGCAACAATTCGCCCAATAAACAGAAACAGGATTTTATGCGCTCTATACACGGCATTACTTATGATGTTTGCGGAAACGAGTTGATGGCCCTTATCCTGGAGTCGCACCAGATAAAACATTTATGGCCTGAACATAACCGCTCGCAAAAACGGTTTGAACCGGTATACGGCATTATGGAATATGACGACCAGCGCGGCTTTCGGCGGCTGGGGCTGGATAAAGTGCGCAAAAACACAAAATCTATCATTGCTTTCAGCAACCTTACCGATGGTTTTAGTTTATTAAGGCAGGCTGTAGATGAATTTGAACTATGCCCCCGCCTGGCAGGAATAGCAACCGATACAACAGCCTGCGAAGAGAAGGCCTGCCCATGTATCTCGGGTAAAAAAGTTGAGATAGCGCTTTACAACAAAAAAATAAGCAACGCAATAAAAGCATTTTCGAATAATGACACATTTGTAATAATAGAAAAAGGCCGCAGCCCATCTGAAATTGCATTGGTGGTAGTTGATAATGGTGTATTTAAAAGAATGGGGTACCTGCCAAAAAAAGAATTTAAAAAAGAGAAACGGAATCCAACACAATTAGAAACATTGCCACTGTACCGTGAGAATTTTAATATCAGGCAAATTATTTCAAGCTACCGGAATAATTATCCTGAGAATGTGATTGAATTGGAACCCGGTTTCTTTTCCATCTCATCTCTACAGGGTGTGTTGAGTTAATTTTGATGTGATCCTGCATTATTTTAATATTATTGCCGGTAATACCCTCGATGCGTATTTTTCAATAACCAGATATTAATGTCACATGTTTAAACATATTAAAAAATATGCAATACAATACTCCATATTTATTTTTCTCCTGTGTTTTTTCGTGTCATATAGTCTAACAGTATTCTTCTGCCGTTGGTCTATGGATGATTTCGGATTGACTTACGATGTCAATCTCCGGGGTATATGGGGAGGCTTGACATTCTGGTATTTTACTTTTGAAGGAAAGGTTACCCCTACATTAATAGGAAGTACAGCTTACTATCTTTTGCAGGGATTTCGCAACCCGTTCGTCATATTAATTTCAACCTTAGCTTTCTGGTTCTTTGGCATTTATTTATTGCTTTCCAGGCTTTTTCTCTTGCTTGAAGTTAAACAAAACAAATTTGGCATTTTTCTGTATAGCGCCTTAATAGTAATAGCGTTTTGTAAAAACAGTCCTGCCGAAGCTGACTTATGGTATTGGCCGGCGGCCGTGTTTGACTATTCTGTATCACTTCTGCTTTTTGTTTTTATGTTAAGCGCTATTGAAAGATGGTTGAAGCTTTCAATTATCCTGGCATTTTTGGCTGGTGCCTGTAAGTTAAATTATATAGGCCCCATGTACCTTATCATTATGAGTATTACCGCTTTTAGGTACAAAAAAAATATAAAATATTACACGTTTTTGAACGCAGCTTTTATAGCAGGGTCTTTGATTTATTTGCTGGCACCCGGTAACTTTAACCGGTTGAGTGGCTATCATTTCACAACTTCAATTGCCAAAGACTTTCCCGTTTTTATACATACAATGAGAATGTACCTGGTAGATTTAAGGGATGTAAGGAATTATATTATATTATTACCTTTTTTATTTACTGGAATTAAATATGGCAACCAAATCAACAGGCCTTTGTTAACGAAACTGGCTATATACACTACTGCATTTTTTACAATCGTTGTAGTGCTTAATTATTTCACCTTCTATTTTATAAGTCACAACGGTATTTATTCTTTCAGGGTATGGGATATGATATATTTAACTTACATACTGTTAATTATAATTTTATACATATACATTGGCACCCTTCTCACTTCAGTGTTAAATACATCTCCCCTGCCGGCTTATGTTATATCCGTATTGCTGGTATTTTCCGGGTTCCGGATGGTTTCAGGAACGTTTACTTTAGTCCCGCTGTTCCGCAATTATGCCAATGCCGAAGATGACAGGGTGAGGCAGATAATTGAATATAAAACACATGAAAACAAAGGGGTTCTATGTCTTAAAAAGCTCCCTTCCTGCCCTGTTTTGCCGGCAAATGAAATCAGTACCGATACAGCATACTGGCAAAACAAAGATGTGGTAAACCGTTTTGGCGGAAGTTTTAGCATAAAACTTTGTGAATAAAAGCAAACCTGATATTTCGGAAATTGTTCTTTTCGTCAATGAACTTCTAATTTTAATTTCCCTATATTGCAACCACATAGTCATATCTGAAAATGCCTTCTGAGAACTTTGTTTCCGTTGTTTTGCCTTGTTACAATCCGCAGCCTGGTTGGGAGGAATCTGTTGAAGCAAATTTTATTAAGTTAACGGGCATTTTAACCAACATAGAATTGATTATTGTAAACGATGGCAGTACCAGAAATTTTGAACCTTCGCGGATTAAGAAAAATTTAGCTCAATACCCCGTAACCATTGTTTCGTATGATAAAAACCGCGGCAAGGGTTATGCCCTCAGGCAAGGTGTAAAGCAAGCCAAGGGTGACATTATAATTTATACAGATATTGACTTTCCGTATAGCTTTCGTAGTTTTCTTGATATACATGCAAGTTTAAATAGTAACGGCCTTGATGTTGCCGTTGGTTTAAGATCTGAAAATTATTATACGCATTTGCCTGTTGCCCGTGTAAGAATATCAAGATTCTTAAAAACCCTGACTGCTAAATTTATTAAAATACCCATTATTGATACGCAGTGTGGCTTAAAGGGCTTTAACAAAACCGGTAAAGCCGCGTTTTTAGAAACCACTATTGATCGTTTTCTTTTTGATCTGGAATTTATTTTTCTTTCTGCCAGAAAAAACCTGCGCATAAAAAGTGTTCAGGTAGAACTACGCGAAGGGGTCCAGTTATCGCATATGCCATGGAAAATACTAATTCAGGAGTCGGGAAACTTCTTGAAAATACTTTATAGAAGCATGTTTGATAGTAACAAAAGGTAACCTGGTTACAGTCGGTTAGCTCACCTCAAACCCGTAATCCCTCTCCACCCTGCAAATACGAACCTTATATTGACTATACCATTTTTCTCTGCCGGTTTTTTGCGCAAGTTGGTGGTCAACATTTGATTTCCATCTTTTAATGGCATCTAAGCTTTCCCAATACGAAACGGTAATACCTATTTCATTCCTGGCCGATTCAATTCCTAAATAACCGGGTTGTTGTTTTGCAAGCTCAACCATTTTATCACTCATGGCTTCATAACCATCATCACCGGCAGTACGAAGCGAGGTAAATATAACAGCGTAGTAAGGTGCAACTGGTGTTTGTGCTATCATATTAAAATAAGCCACCGGTAACCGATGGGGGCGGTGTTTTACCAATGTGACGGTAAGCAAGTTCAGTTGCTTCGCGCCCACGAGGGGTGCGCTTAATAAATCCTTCTTTAATTAAAAAAGGTTCATACACTTCTTCAATTGTTCCGGCCTCTTCTCCCACTGCTGTGGCAATGGTTGTAAGGCCAACAGGGCCGCCTTTAAATTTCTCTATAATGGCTGAAAGAATACGGTTATCCATTTCGTCTAAACCATGCAAGTCTACATTCAGCGCTTCAAGTGCATATTTGGTAATGGCCAGGGTTATGGTGCCATCGCCTTTTACCTGGGCAAAATCGCGCACGCGCCTTAAAAGTAAATTGGCGATACGCGGTGTGCCACGGCTACGGCGGGCAATTTCGAATGCCGCGTCTTCATTAATTTCTGTCTTCAGTATTTTGGCTGAGCGCTTAATGATATTTTTCAGCACCTCCGCATCATAATATTCCATGCGGCAGGTAATACCAAAACGCGAACGAAGCGGCGCAGTGAGCAAGCCCGAACGGGTTGTTGCACCTACCAAAGTAAACGGGTTCAGGCTGATTTGCACGGTGCGGGCATTGGGCCCGCTATCAATCATAATATCAATCTTATAGTCCTCCATGGCGCTGTAGAGGTATTCTTCTACTACCGGTGAAAGACGGTGTATTTCGTCAATAAAAAGCACATCGTTGGTCTCCAGGTTTGTAAGCAGGCCTGCAAGGTCGCCGGGTTTTTCCATTACCGGGCCTGAGGTTATTTTAATACTAACCCCCATTTCATTGGCAATGATGTTAGAGAGGGTTGTTTTACCCAATCCCGGAGGGCCGTGTAAAAGCACATGGTCAAGCGCCTCGCCCCGTTGTTTAGCGGCTTTTATAAACACAAAAAGGTTATCAACGATTTTGGGCTGGCCCATAAAATCGTCAATCACCTTAGGCCTTAGCGCGCGTTCAACTTCTGCCTCGGCAGGGGTTAACTGTTCTTTATCGGGATCTAAATTCTTGTTCATTGCACTACAAGTTTCGCATAAACTTTCGAGAAGTTTTAGGTAAATTTAAAAGTAAGTGCTTTTTAACCTATCCATATCCATTGATGTATTTTCACCATCTAGCCTAGGATTCCATTTGAAAAATAAACGTCTGGCTTGTTCAACCAAATTAGTTTGAAAAATGAAAATATATTGGCCATGAATTTTTACCTCATTACCTAATGTTTTTCTCGATTCTACTATTTTTTCGACCAATTCATCTTTCAAAATACTACTTAAACTTGGTCCTACATTCAATTTTAAATCAACCAATACCATCTCTTTAGTCCTTTTATCCTGACTTGAAATTGCAAAAGCTAGATCCATGGACCTTACTTGCTTTCGTGGAACCAAATAAGCATTATGTGCTTCAACATCGTCCATGTTTATGACTATTTCCATTTGTGGAAATAATGGTGCTCCTGTCATAAACCCTTCTCTCACGGCCAAAGAATTGATATTCTCTAAGACGTTTGGACAAAGGCTCGCAACTGAATGATTAATTGTTGTAGGATAGCAATATTTCATCAAACACCATAAAGTTTAATTCTGTCAATCGCAATATTGAATGAACCAAATATGGGATCTATTTCAGTGCCCAAGTGCTCATAATCATATAAGTAGCTATCTCCAATTTTTGCAGCCAAATAGAAATGCAATTTATCTTCTACTCCTTCTTTAGCTGATATATATTTAATAGCACTTACCATATCGGGATTATGGCTAGCGATAAAGAATTTAATACCAGCATGCTTATTTAGTAAAACGATCAAACGCGCATATTCTATAATCCATTGCGGATGAAGATGCGATTCTGGCTCATCTATAATCAGCAATGTCTTATCATTAAGTGAGCCATTTTTCAACAACAACTGCAGGATCGCAAATGATTTAACCCCTGTTGCACAATCTAAGAGGTTAAAAATTGACCCATCGGCTCTTTTAAAGGAAAAATTATCTACCGCCAACGAATTGACATCATTTACAGAAACATCACCATGAATTATCTCATTACTTATTGTTTGTGATATTTCTGAAAAAAAAGATTTCCCTCTCTTGTTTAAAAGTTCGTTTAAATCATCCCAGTATTCAATTTCTGAACTTTCCACTCCAATTATCATAGGAGTATCAATATAAATTGAGTTAGCGATCGAATATGGGGGTTTTAAATGGTCATTTACTAACGAAACAATCGGATCTTCAAATTCATAAACTTCAAAAATTTTTGGCAACTCTCCCCCTGAAAAAACATTTTTTAGAGCTTCAATAAACAATGTATTGGGTCGACTTTTAGTTTTGCCTTTTGCTTCCTTAAATCGGTATTCGACAAACTTGCCAATCTTATCAAATGGCAAAAACTCGCTTTCACTAATTTCAATATTCCCAGATTCAAGTAAATCGGCTGCTATTAATTTTAATCTCTTAATCCGTGCAGTCATTCGATCTTTGTCCTTGGCTTCACTATATTGATTAAAGACATCAGAAAATCTTCTAATTACCGCCAACCACCTTTCTTGCACTACTTGCCACCTTTCTGCCTGTGGTTCATCAGAATTTTCTAGTAAAAAATTTTTCTTTCTTAAATACCGCAGCTCATTGTAGAGTTCGTCACGTAAAGCTCGATCGCCCGTAAAAGAAGAAACTTCGTGGAGCGCTGTATCCAAAAAACGGTATACATTTCGCAGTTTATCTAGAAGCTCATCATAAACTAATGCTTCGTAATTAGATGCCGTCTTAAAGAGATAATATAATAATTTCGATAGAGTGCTTTTTCCGGAACTATTTTCACCAGCAACTACAGTTATTCCATCAATAATAATATTGGCTTTATTAATTGCTCTAAATCCTTCTGTTTTCAGTCTTATTTGCGGGACAGACATTGTAATTTTTTCGTAGCCATTTGGCTTATTAGTAAAAGGTATCAGGTCACTAAATTTCTATTACTACATAAAATTTCTGTAAAGATATAGCAGAAAATGGATTTTTCATCCGTCAATATAAAACACATCATTAAAACATACTCATTATACCAATTCTAAATCCCCCTGCGTTTCATTTCCTTTTTTATCAAGGATAGCTCGCGGGTGGTTTGTCCGGCAACTGAGGTATTTTCCTGGGCCCGGCGTATCAGGTAAGGGATTACGTCTTTAACAGGCCCATAGGGAAGATACTTGGTGGCATTAAAGCCCAGCTTGGCCTGGTTAAAGGTCATATTATCACCCATACCATAAAGCTGTGAGAAAACAATACGCGGGTTATTGCACTCAATCTTCTTTTTTTCAATCTGTTCCATAGCCAGGCGGTTACTTAGTTCGCTTTGCGTTGCAACGCATAAACACAGATTGCTGATATTATCAAGGCAGATATTTACAGCATGGTTAAAATCTTCGTCCACCTCTTTTTTGTTGCGGTGTATAGGTGACTTATAACCCATTTCCTTTGCACGAAAACGCTCAATTTCCATATACGCACCGCGTACCAGTTTGGCGCCAAGTAAATACTTACCTGCAGCGGCTTTTTCTATCTGGCTTTGCAGGTATGCCAGCCGGTCGTGCCGGTATAATTGAAAGGTGTTGCATACAATACATTCATCTTTATTGTATTTCTGCATCATCTCTTCCACCATCTCGTCTAACGGATTTTGAATCCAGCTTTCTTCAGCATCCACATACAGAGTTACCCCGTTCTTTGAGGCAACGCTGCATACCTTTTCAAAGCGTTTCTTTACCTGGATAAATTCCTGCTGTTCATCAGCGCCCAGCATTTCTCCGTTTTGTACTTTCTCAAACAAACTGTTTCTTCCGAAACCGGTGAGCTTAATACATAATGCCTTTACGGCCTTGTTTTTACCAGCAAACACAAGGGCCTCAATATTATTTTCAACGGTTTTATTAAAGTCTTCTTCGCGCTCTTTTAACTCCACCCCATAATTTAATAAAACGCCAACTCCGCTCTTTTCCAGCTTTTGGATGGTCCGTTTGCATTCGTCAAACGTTTCGCCGCCGCAAAAGTGATTGTAAACCGTATATCTGAAAATCGGTGATACAGGCAAATGCAGGGACAAAGCAAGCCCTGCCAAAGAACTTCCAATGCCCACTAAATAGTTATTGCTCATTAATTGAAAAAGCACTTTGGCTTTTCGCAGTTCAGCATTGCTTTTACCGGCAAAAGCTACTTCGGTGTTCTCAAAAATATCAGGTGATATCCGCATGCATTTAATTTAAACCGGAAGCGAAGTTGAGAATTTCCCGTTGGAAAACAACCTGAAGAATTAAATTGGGAGGATAGAGTAGGTAAAGAAACCATCAATAGGCCTCTTTCACAATTCGTTCTTTTTGAATCCTCACCCCAGAGCGGCCCTCTCCGAAGGAGAGGGAAATGCTGAATTATGAAAGAGGTCTAATCATTTGCAGCCCTTATAGCAAGGAGCTCCGTTGTATTGACAACCCACTTAAACTTTTTCTTTTTTAAACCTGCATAAAGTTCCTTGTCGCCTGTCCATAAATACCCTTTAAAATGCTTTGTAAGCGCAATAAAATCTACATCATCTATATCAATATCTATTGCAATTTCTTCAGATGCAAGCCACGTTTTTTCGGAAATCAATTCTTCATTTAAAAAATGAACCTTCTCAAATACTTTAAGCATAGATTCCTCTAACTGCTCATCAGTAACAGTTCCAAAATAACTTGTACCAAATTACGGATAAATTCGATAGTTGAGTTCAGGGATTTGGGGATGGAAAGCAATACGGTTTTCATCCAGTTCGTTTTTGTCAATTTTTATTCCCTT
>Ga0182013_10002750_pt1 | contig 22701 bp, 19 predicted proteins | sample 612S2MmetaG_FD_120487 | JGI IMG/M metagenome (GOLD analysis project Ga0182013, IMG submission 120487) | Permafrost microbial communities from Stordalen Mire, Sweden - 612S2M metaG | ecosystem: Environmental > Terrestrial > Soil > Wetlands > Permafrost | place: Sweden: Stordalen | collected... | reverse complement strand
TGGGTCCGGGCGATCCCGGTTTCGACGACGTTCCCGGCGTGCGGCGCGCGCTGGGCGGACGCATCGTCGGGCTCTCGTGCGGCACGGTCGAGGAAGCGCGAACGGCCGCCGAAGGCGGCGCGGACTATGCCGGCGTCGGGCCCGTCTTTGCGACGGCTTCGAAGCCGGACGCGGGCGCGCCGCTCGGCCTGGCAGGCCTAGCGGAGATCGCGGCCGCGACGACCCTTCCGGTGGCGGCGATCGGCGGCATCGGCCTCTCGTCCATTGCCGGCGTTCGCGCGAGCGGCGTCGCGATGGCCGCCGTCATCTCGGCCCTGGCCGGAGCCGCGGATCCGCGCGCCGCCGCCGCGGAACTCGTCGCGGCGTGGAACGGGCGCGTCGCCGAGGTGCGGCGATGAGCGCCCGGATGGTGGTGTCGATCGGCACGTCGCATCCGTGGAATACGTCGGGCATCGGCCTGGACATCCGGCTCGGCTCCGACTTCGACGTTCGCGTCGTCACCGCGGTCGCGGCCGTGAGCGCCCAAGACGCGACCGGCCTGCACGCGCTTTCGGCCGTTAGTGCGCCGGTCCTCGATGCGGTGCTCGATGCGATTCCGTGGGAACACGCGCGGGCGGTGCGGGTCGGCGTCTTAGGGTCGCCGGAAAACGTCGAGACCGTCGCGCGGCGCCTCGAGGCCTATCCGGCGATTCCGGCGGTCGTCGATCCCGTCGTCGAGGCGACGATCGGCGCGGGCGCGCTCGCGGATCCCGCGACGTTTGCCGCGCTGCGCGACCGCCTGTGCGTTCTCCCCAGCGTCGTGCTCACGCCCAACGTGCCCGAGGCCGCGAAATTGCTCGGCCGGTCGCGGATTGCGCGCGCGGAAATGGTCGATGCGGCCCGGGCGTTGCGCGCGCGGGGTTGCCGGGCCGTCTTGCTCAAAGGCGGACATTTGGAGGGCCAGGTAGCGGACGCGTTGTCCGGGCCGGACGGAGACGATCTCTTTCTGGACGAGCGCTTGCCGGGAAACATGCGCGGAACCGGCTGCGTGCTCGCGTTCGCGCTCGCTGCGGAGCTCGCGCGAGGTTTGCCGCTGATTCATGCGGTACAATCCGCACGCTCGTTCGTGCGATCGAAGATCGCGCGGCAGATGACCTTCGGCGGGATCAACGTTGCGTACTAGAAAGAGACGATGAAAGAGCATACTCTGAAAAAAACGCGCGTCATGTTCGGCATGCGTCCGACCGGCGACTTGCATATCGGTCATCTGCTGGGCGTGCTGGCTCAATGGATCACGTCCGGCGACCAAGACGAGGCGTACTTGGAAATCGCGGACCTGCACGCGTTCACCACCGGCTTTGCCGATCCGCAGGCAATCCGCGACGCGCGCAACGAGATGGTTGCCGTCTGGCTCGCAGCCGGGGTGGACCCCGCGAAGTCCACGATCTTTCTCCAGTCCGCCGTGCCGGAAATCGCCGAGCTGCACGCGCTGCTCTCCATGATCGTGCCGGTCTCGTGGCTCGAGCGCGTACCGACGTACAAGAGCCAGATCGACGCGCTCGGCCCCGAGATCGCGACCTACGGTTTTCTGGGCTATCCCTTGCTGCAGCTGTGCGACATCGCCGTCGTGCGCGGACAACGCGTTCCGGTCGGACGCGATCAGGTCGCGCATCTGGAGATGGGCCGCGAAGTGGTTCGCCGCTTTAACTATCTGTACGGCGACGGGAAAGAGATTCTCGTCGAGCCGCAAGCGGCGCTCTCCGATTTCCCCGAAGTGCTTGGAACCGACGGCCGCAAGATGAGCAAGTCGTACGGCAACGCCATCCTGATCTCCGACGACGAGGCGACGACCGAGAAGAAAGTGCGCGGCATGGTCACCGACCCGCTCAAACAGCGGCGTGGCGACCCCGGCCGGCCGGAGGTCTGCCCGCTCTTCGCGCTCTGGAAGTTCGTCGATCCGGCGCGACTCGACAGCGTCGCGGCGGGATGCCGCACCGGCGAACTCGGCTGCGTGCAAGACAAGGCGTGGTTCGCCGAGGAGCTCAACGGGTATCTCAGGCCCGTGCGCGAACGGTTGGCGCTATACCGGAGCGACATGGGCCAGGTCGAACGGATCGTCGCCGAAGGAACGGCGCGAACGCGCGACGTGGCGCGTGGCGTTCTCGAAGACGTCAGGCGCGCGATGAGGCTTACGTAGATGAGGCGCAAGAAATGAGCGGAGGCGACACGTCGGATTTCACGCCCGACGGGCTGGTCATCGAAGGTTTGCGCGAAGGGATTCTTGCCGCGCTGCAGCGCGGCGATCTCGACCCCGAGGACCGCACGCAGCTGGAAGCCGCGCTCAAGAATCTCGATTCCGACGCGCCGACGACGCCCGCCCCGCCCCCGGCAAATCCACCGGCGGACCCTCCGGCTAGCGCTCCGTAAACTGCGGTAGCGTCTTCGCGATTCGTTCCAGCGCGTAGTCGATGTCGTCTAGCGAGGCGGCGTACGAGAAGCGCAGGTAGCCTTTTCCGGCCGCGCCGAACGCCGAGCCGCCCGTGCACGCCACGCCGGCCTCTTCGAGCATGAATCGCGCCAACGCGCGATCGTCGCGCGCCACCTTGGTCACGTTTGGAAACGCGTAAAACGCGCCTTCCGGGAGCGTGCACGAGAGGCCGGGTATCGCGTTGAGGCCGGAGACGAGACGGTCCCGTCGCTCGCGGAACGTCGCGTTCATGTGCCGTACCGGCTCGTCCGGACCCGTGAGCGCGGCGATTCCCGCTCGCTGTACGAACGTGGCGACGCAGCTGAACGTGTTGTTGTTGAAGAGCGTCACGACTTTGGCGAGCTCCTTGGGCGCGATCGCGTAGCCGAGGCGCCAACCGGTCATGGCGTACGACTTGGAGAAGCCGTCGACGATCACGGTGCGCTCGCGCATGCCCGGCAGTGACGCGATCGAGACGAACTCGCTATCGAGATAGAAGTTGCGGCTGTAAATCTCGTCGGCGATGACCAGCACGTCGTTGCGGCGCGCGATGTCGGCGATGCGTTCCAGGTCGCCCGGCGTCAGGACGCCGCCGGTCGGATTGTGAGGCGAGTTGATGACGATCGCTTTCGTCTTCGGTCCGACGCGTCGCGCGAGCTCGTCCAGATCCATGCGCCAGTTCCGCTCCTCGAGCAGCGGAATCGCTTGCACGTCGGCTTGGAGATAGCTGGCCGCAGATGCGTAGGCCGGATAGGCCGGATCGAAGTACACGAACGCGTCGCCCGGGTTGAGAATCGACGAGAGCAGATTCCAGATGATCGGTTTGGCTCCCGGACCGACGACGACGTTTTCGGGGTCGTAGGCCGGCTCGATGCCGCGAAACTTCGACGCGTATTCGGCAATGGTCGCGCGCAGCTCGGGGATTCCGGCCGAAGGCGAGTAGTGCGTGTGGCTGTCGTGCAACGCGTCGATCGCCGCTTGCTTAATGTGTTCGGGCGTGTCGAAGTCGGGTTCGCCGATCTCCATATGCACGATCCGGCGCCCTTCCGATTCGAGCACGCGCGCGCGCGCCAGCACCTCGAATGCGTTTTCGGAACCGAGCCGGGAGACGGCGCTTGCGATGCGATCTTCGTTGACGGCGAGCATCTTGGGGAGTCCCTTTCTTGTGGGGCGAACGCCGGGCACGCGGTCCCGTTTCTTCGGACGTAGGCGCTCAAGGTGGCGTTTGGCGGGCGGCGAAACGTGGCGCACGATGCCCAACTTATCGGAGATTCTCACGCCGGGCGCGCCTCCGCTGCCGGAAGGCTTGCGGACGTTGGTGGTTTCTCCCGAGCACGAGTTGGAACCTGGAATGACGGTGCGCGCCGCGTTCACGTTCCGCAACCAAGGCGGGGCCCCCGCGACCGGCGTCCGCGTCCGGTTCGGCGTTCCGGAAGGCCTGATGTACCTCGTCGGCACGGGACGTTTGGACGGCGTCGAAATCGACGACGAGCGCGGGAATTCGCCGCTGATCACGCGCGAGGGCGCGCACATCGGCGACGTCGCACCGGGCGAGGAGCGGCGCATCGAAGCCTCGTTCTGCGTGGCGGGTTCGATCGAAAACGGAACGACCGTCGAACTGCAGGCCGCCGTGGCGTCGTTCGAAGTGCCGCCGGTCGGGTCGAACGTCGTGCGGCTCATCGCTCGCAGCCGGCCGCAGCTGGCGGGCGAACTCACCGGCATCGCCTTCGAAGCGCGCGGCGATCGCGCCGTGCCGGGCACCGAAGCGCAGATCACGGTTCGCGTCAACAATGCCGGCGAATCCAGCGCGCACGACGTCGTCATCTCCGCGCCGGTTCCCGAGCACACGTCGTACGTCGCGGATTCCGCCCGCATCAACGGCCGCGAGGTGGAACGCGATCTCGGCCGGTCGTTCGACTCGCTTCGCGCTCCGGTCATCGCCGCAAACCTTCCGGTCGGTGCGAACGCCGTGCTCACCTATCGCGTGCGCGTGGACGCGCCGCTTCCCGACGGCACGTCGATCGTCGCCGACGCGCAGGTTGCCTCGCAGGAGACGCCCGCGTTTGCGCTTCGCTCGCCCGCCCTCGTCGTGCAATCGGCTCCCGACTTCAACGGCGGCGAAACCTCGCTTGCGATCGAGCCGGCCGCCAGCGTCCGGCCCGGCGAGCGCGTCACGCTCGCGTTCACCGCGCACAACGCGGGCTCGGCTACGGCCGACGAGGTTCGCGTCGCCTTGCGCCTTCCGGCGACGCTCTTGCCCGTGCGCGGTGCTTCCCGCGTGGACGGCCACCCGGTGCGCGAGCAGCGCAAGGACCCGTTTTCGTTCGATCTGGGGAAGATCGCGGCGGGCGGGCGCGTCGCGTTGCAGTGCGAGGCGGTCGTCGCCTCTCCGCTGTCCGACGGTTCGTCCTTGCCGATTTCCGGCGTGCTGACGTGGAAGCCCGCCGCGGGCGCGGGCGAGCGTGCCTTCGAGCACGCGTTGACCGTGCGTTCGGCTCCCGTTTTTCTACCGCGCGGATCGTACGTTTCGCTTGCCGGACATGTGGCGGTGCGGCCCGGAGACGACGTCGAAGCCGAGATCGGGTTTGCCAATAGCGGAAGCGGAGCCGCGAGCGATGCCGTGTTGCAGTTCAAGTTCGATTCGGGTTTCGACGACGTTCGCGTGACCGAAAACGGCGCCGACGTCGCACTCGACGGCGAGAGCGCGGAGCTCGGCACGATCGAACCGTACGCGCAACGGAGCTTCGTCTTCCGCGGGCACGTCCGCTCGCCGTATCCCGATCGCAGCGAGTTGCGCTGCAGCGCCGTGCTGCACGCACGGGAAATTGCCGAGGTTCCACTGGGCGAGGCGGTCTGGCGCGTCGACTCACGGCCGGAATTTTCGATCGAGTCCTCGCAGATGACGCTTCAGGGCGACGCTCCCCTGCGTCCGAATTGCACCACCGAGGTCGACGTGACGCTGGCGAATTCGGGAACGGAAGTCGCGCGCGACGTGCGCGTGCGTCTGTACGTTTCGCCCGAGGCGCGCCTTGAGAGCGTGGACGGCGCGATGCACGAAAAGAACTCGCTGCTCTTCGGCGACGTCGCTCCCGCGGCGAGCGCAACCGCGCGGCTCACCATTCGGCTTCTGCGCTGCGCGGGCGACCGGCGTCCGGTCTCGATCGACGCGGTTCTCACCGCGGAGTCCATGCTGCCGCTGCCCCTGGGCCGGCTCGAAATCCCGACCGCGGCGACGCCCGATTTCTCGCTCGGCAGCTTCCGGAGCGAGACGCCCGCCGAGATCCTTGCCGGCGAAACCGCGGAATGGGTGCTTCACCTGCGCAACGGCGGAGACGGAACGGCGCGCAGCGTACGCGTTGAGATCGAGCAGCCGCCGTCGCTCATCTACGTTCCGAACTCGACGCGCGTCAACGGCGTGCCGGTTCGCGACGTCGGAGCGCACGCGCCCTTCGCGACCGAGGGCGGCTTGCTGCTCAGCGAAGTGGAGCCCGGCGTCGAGGCGGTGGTGCGCTGGGCCGACGTCGTGCACAACGGACTGGGCGCGGGAACGGCCGTCGCCCGCGTCGCCCGCGTCACCTACGACGAGGGTCGCGCCGACGAAATCGTCGCCGGCGTGCTCACCGTCCGCGGCGCGCCGGGATTCGCCAACGCGATTCCGGGCCTTCCGTTCGGCCTCGACGGGGCGATCGGTCCGGCGGCGCTCGGGCCGCAGGCGCTAGGGGAAAGCCGTTTCGTCGAACTGCCGCGCGCGACGCCGGTCGACGGTCAAGACGGGCAGGGAGCCTCGGTTTTCGCATCAGTGCATTTTGCCGCGCTCGACGCTGCCGATGCCGGTGCTTCGGGCGACGTCGACGCTTCGTCGCAAAGCTCGCCGCCGGCCGGCAGCGCGGGCACGCTGGTCGCGTTCTCGCGCCCGCGCTTGCAACAGACGCAGCGCTTCTTGGAGGAAGCGAACTTCCAGCGCCCGGTGACCCACCTATTCGCGCTGCGCGCGTTCTTCCCCGACGCCGTCGGCGCCGCCGACGTGCCCAGTCCGAGCTTGACTGCGCTGCGCGAGGTCTTGCGCGAGTCGCTCGACCGTCTCTTCATCAAAATGCGTTTGCCGGAATACCGGATCGTTCCGCGCGATCTCGAGAGCGCGCCGGCGCGGTCGGTTCTCGAGCGGTTTCTGCTCGACGCGGGCAGCGCGCGCGGCATTCCGGCCGACGCCACGGGCGTGGCGCTCTCGCTGCGGGGTTCGTACGACGCCGGCGAACTGGCCGAGCTCTTTTCTTCGATGCAGCGCGCGCAAGCGGGAACCGCCGCTCCGTGGGCCGCGCTCGCGCGGCTGCTTCCCGATTCGACCGCGACCGCGCGCCTCTATCGCTCGCAGCTCGTGCACTGGCTCGACGGATTGCTGGACGTATCGCCCGACGAGTTCGCCGAAATTCTCGACCGGCGCGATCGCGGCGGGGAGATCGACGACGCGTACGCCGCGTTTCGCGACGAGACGCTCGCGGCCGGCACGGCGCCGTCGGCATGACGCCGCTCATCTGGGTCGCGCTCGCCGCGCTCGTCGCCGGAGCGTTGCTTGCGGCGTACGCGGCGTTTTCGCCGGCCCGGAAAGCCAAGCCGGCGGCGGTTGCCTCCGCTGCGGTGCCTCCGGCGACTGCGTCGCAGGCCGCCGGCGAAGACGAACTCGAGGACTTGGAAGCGTTCGAGGCGCTGGACGAAGCGGCGCGTTGCGACGCCGCGTTCGCCGCAGCCGCGCACGAAGACGCGGCCTCGACCCGTCTGCTGGAACGCGCGCTCGACGATCCGGTCGAAGCCGTTGCGCTCGCTGCCGCTCACGCGCTCGCGACGAGCGGACGGGCCGGCGTTCTCGACCGTTACGTGCAAGCGAACCCGGGAGCGCGCGCGCAGCGCCTTGCCGCCGTGACGGCGCTGCTCGCGCCCGAGCCTCTGGCTAAGGCTTCCGGTTGAAGTAACGGACCAGAATGTCGCGCGCGATCGGCGCGGCGACGCTGGCTCCGTATCCGCCGCTGCGATCCACGTACACGGCGATCGCCAGTTTGGGATGGTCGCTCGGAGCCCAGCAGATAAACCACGTCGTGTTCGGTCCGCGCCCGCCCGCGGTTTCGACGGTTCCGGTTTTTCCGGAGAACGGCAGGCCCGCGATGGCCAGGCCGTACGCGGTACCGCCGGGATCCGTGACTTTGGCCATGCCCGCGCGCACGTACGAGAGCGCCTCTTGCGTCACGGGGACGCGGCGGATGATCTCGGGCGGAAAGGTTGCGACGGATTTCCCGTCGGGGCCGAGCACGGCGCGCACGATGCGCGGGCGATAGAGCGTGCCGCCGTTGACGACCGTCGACGCGACGTTGACCATCTGCAGCGGCGTCGCTTGCATCGCTCCCTGGCCGATTCCGAGGCTGCACACGTCGCTGGGCTCCTCGGGAACGCCGTAGTTCTTCATCATCCATGCGTTGGTCGGCCAATTGCCCGAAATCTCACCGGGCAAGTCGATCCCGCTCTTGCTGTCCAGGCCGTAGGCGAGCGCGTACTTTCGGAGACGCGCGAGCCCGAGATACCACGAGAGCCGGTAGAAATAGCCGTCGCTCGACGACGCGAGCGCCTGTACGAACGACGTATTGCCCAGACCGCCGGCCGCGATGTCGCGCGCGAGATAGCCGCCGCAGTTCCACGCTCCGCTGTCGTAGACGACCTGCGTCGGCGTGACGACGCGCTCGGTCAGCGCGGCGGAGCCGGTCACCATCTTGAACGTGGATCCGGTCGGCGTCGCGGCCGCGATCGCGCGGTTGTAGAGCGGGTCCGAAGCGCTGGTGAGATAGCGCGCGATCTTGGCATAGCGATCGGCGGCGAAGTCGTTCGGATCGAAGTCGGGATAGCTCGCCATGGCGAGGATGCTGCCGGTATATGGATCTTCGGCGACCGCCGCGCCGGAGAGGGGGCGTCCTCGGCCCCAGCGCGCGATGCCGTCCGCGAGAGCGCGCTCGACGATCCGTTGGAGGCGCAGATCGATCGTCGTCTCGAGCGCGTCGCCGGGGACGGCGGCTCGCGACGCGAGCTTGGTGCCGGGAACGACCGAACCGGTCGCGTCCACGATGACGCGCTGTCCGCCGGGTACGCCGCGCAAGTACTTGTCGTACTCGAACTCGAGGCCGTCTTTCCCGATCACGTCGTTGGGTGAATAGCCTTGGTGTTTGAGCGCGGCGTACTCGTCCTCCGTAATCAATCCGACGTATCCGATCAGGTGCGATGCGCCCGCGCCCTCGGGATATTCGCGAATCGGCTGCGTTTCGAGATCGACTCCGGGCAGATCGCTCAAGAATTCCGAGAGTCGTGCGACCTTAGCGATCGGGAGATCCGCGGCGAGCTGGATCGGCCCGTAGGGCTCGTAGGCCGCCACTTCGGCGAAGTTGCGGTAGTTGAGACCTCGATGGTGCAGCAAGCGCTTCTGGAGCGTAGCCGCGGGTATTTCAAGAATGCCGGACAAGGTCGCAAGCTCGCGATCGGGATCGGTCATCTCCGACGGAATCAGTGCGACGACGAACGACGGACGGCTGCGCGCGAGCACGCCTCCGTGCCGGTCGAAAATGATTCCGCGCGGCGCGGCCACCGGAATCAGGCGGACTTGGTTGGCCTGCGCCGCCGCGCGGTACCGGTCGCCGTCGATCACTTGAATTTGCACGAGCCGCACGATCAAGATCAGGAGCGCCAGTCCGATTGCGGCGACGAATGCGATGGTGCGCGCCTGCGGACGCTCCCAGACCGGTTTGCGCACGTTCGGGCGTCCGGCGCTCACAAGCGCGGCGGCGGCGCGAAGCGCCGCACCAGCAGCATCACCACCGCCATCGCGGCCGCGTTCATGACCGCTTGCAGGATCGTTTCGTGCAAGTGGATATGGCCCAGCCCTCGCGGATAGCCTTGCAAGGCCATGACGATCCAGAACGCGCCGTTGCGCAGCAGCGTCGCTGCGGCCGCGACGACCGAGACGATCGGAATCGAGTCGGAAAAGAATCCGCGCGAGAGCGCGCTGGCCGGAATCGCGACCAGCGTTGTCGAGATCGTCCACGCGGCGCCGGTTCCCGGCGCGAGGGCGTCTTCGCAGAGTCCCGCGATCAGACCGTAGACGGCGGCCCGGCGCACGTCCACCCGTACGGCGTACCACACCACCGCGACGATCACGAAACTCGGCTCGACGTTGCGGATCGCGACGTAATGCAGGACGGTGACCTGTGCGAGCAGAGCGAGCGCCAGCCACCCGCCCGCGACCCACCACGGGGGACCGACGAACGGCGCTTCGTGGAGCTTACTTCGGGACGATGACAACGCGGTCGAGGGCGTCGAGATCGACGGCCGGTTTGAGCTGCGCGGACTGATAGAGGGACGATACGCCGCGGTCGACGCCCACGATGGTTCCGATCGGGACGCCCGCGTGGAACGAACGCCCTTCGCCGGTCACGACGACCTCGCCGGGACGCAGGCGCGCGTCTTGCGAGACGTAGTCGAATCGCACGCTCGAGAGGTTGCCGCGCGCGATGCCCCACCAGCGGCCCTCCCGCACGACTGCCGGAATCTGCGACGTATAATCGCTCACGAGCACGACCGTGCTGGAAAACGGCCCCACGGCTTCGACGCGTCCGACCGCGCCGCCGTCGGCGAGCACCGCGTCGTCCTTGCGAACGCCGGACTGCGCTCCGCGGTCGACCGTGATGGTGCGCGACTCGTTTTCCGGTGGAAAGCCGATGACGCGCGCTTCGATCGCGCCGGCGTAGAGATCGACGATGGGCTGAACCGACGCTCGGGCCGCGTAGTCGTCGGCCAATGCGTGGAGGTTTGCGTTCTCGCGCAGCAACGCGGCGTTGCTCGCGCGCAGGCGTGCGTTGTCGGACGAGAGTTTGGGAAGATTCGCGACGTTCGTAACCGCGGACCTCACGCCGCCGCCGACCGCGCTGACGGCGGTTTCGCCGACGGCCGCGACGGTGGATCCGGCAACCGACGTCGGGCTCTGCGTACCGTTCCGCTGCGCGACGATCTGCATCGAAGCGAGCGCCGCCGCGACGATGATGATGCCGATTAACGCAAGGAGCTTTCGCTCGTCCCGATACGTAAAGATTGCCCGCCCTGCCGTAAAAGTGGTCTCGATTGGTAGGAGGCCGCTAGTTCTCGCTCGGTATGAAAAAACCCAACCCCGCGAGCGCGCGGACGAACCGCCCCAGCGGGAACCCCATGACCGTGTAAAAGTCGCCTTCGATCGACTCGACCAGCGCGGCGGCGCGCCCTTGAATGCCGTACGCGCCGGCTTTGTCCATCGGCTCGCCGGTCGCGACGTACTCCGCGATCTCGTCCGGCTCGAGCCGATGGAAGCGCACCCGAGTCGTCGAGGTTTCCTCGACGATGCGCGCGCCGCGACCGCCGGGAAGGCGCACCGCGAAGGCGGTGTGCACCGCGTGCTCCCGTCCGGACAGCATGCCGAGCATGCGGCGGGCGTCGCCGGCATCCTGCGGCTTGCCCAGGGAGACGCCGTCCAGGTCGACCACCGTGTCGGACGCGACGATCGCCCGCTCGTCGTCGCGGGCGTCCAGCCGTGCGGCGACGTCGTCGAGCTTGCAGCGCGCGTGCAGCGCCGCGAGTTCGCGCGGAGCCGTTCCGGGCGGGTCGATCTCGCCGTAGCCGCTCGGCGCTACCTCCACGCTCAGACCGAGCGAGCGCAAGAGCTCGAGGCGCCGGGGTGAGGCGCTGGCCAGCACGAGCGCTCGGATCTCCGGCATTACTGGTAGTACTGGCCGCCGAGCTGGACGTAGCCGCTCTCGTGGCGGCCGCGCGGATCCCGGTGCGTCCAGTGAATCACGCCGCCGCGAGGATCGAATTCGTATTCGCCTTTGACCGCGACGCGGGATCCGCGCTGGATCGGCATCGTTCCCGTGAAGTCGGTGTTGGCTTCAACGCGCACGACGACCGCGCACCCTGAATCGAGCCGGACGAGAAATCCCTGATGCGGGCTGGTGCGACCGGCGCGAACGCCGAGCACGCGCGTCACGTCCCCTTCGGCGACGACCTCGACGCGCGAAGACTGCGAATCGAAGGCGCGGCAGACCGCCGCGTTGCCTTCGGCGGTCGTCGCGCTCCCGCCGCACGCGGAGAGCGACGCCGCGGCTGCCGCGAACGCGAGGAATGCCGCAAGGCTAGGAGATTTCGGACGCATACAACCCGCGTGCGACGACGTACGCCCAGACCGCGTCCGGCAAGAGATAGCGGGCGCTCCGGCCTTGGGCGACGAGACTGCGAATCAAGGACGACGACTCGGAGATCTCCGGAACGTTGAGCGTTCGGACCCGCTCGCGCAACGCACTTGGAACCGCGGCGATGACGCGCGCCAGCGCGTCGCTGCGAACGCCCGGGCGGGGTGCGATCGCAAAATACTCCAGCGCTTCGAGCACTTCGTCGAAACGGCGCCACGTCGAATTCACGAGCGAATCGGCGCCGATGACGAACGTGAGCTTGGCGTCCGGGTATTTGGCTTGCAGTTTCGGCAAGAGGTCTGCGGTGTAGCCGGTGGCGTCGGGCGCGACGTCGGTTTCGTCGAGGGCGAATCCCGGATTACCCGCGATCGCGAGCCGGATCATCTCGCAGCGATCGGCCTCGCCCGCATGCGACGGCGCGCGATGCCGCTGGTTGCGCGTGGGAACGAAGAGCACGCGATCGAGTCCCTCGAGCAGCCGCACGGACTCGGCGACGAAGAGATGCGCGTTGTGGATCGGGTCGAACGAACCGCCGAATACGCCCAGTCTCATGAAGATTTACGAGTACGTGAACTCGTAGTAGCCGATGCGGACGGTGTCGCCTTCGACCGCGCCGAGTTCCCGCAAGCGTTTTTCGACGCCGAGCTTAGCCAGGCTGCGTTCGAAGCGCGCGAGCCCTTCGTCGGAATCGAAGTTCGTCACCGCCGCCAGGCGCTCGACGCGCACGCCGGCGACCACGAACGTGCCGTCGCGTCCCCGCTCGATCGTAAAGGCCTCTTGCGGGGTGAGCTCGATGAGCGCCGGCGGCGGCGTGACGATCTCGGGCATCGGCGCGTCTTTGATCTCGCGCCACACCGCGTACACGAGATCGCGGACGCCCTCGTTCGTCGCCGAACTGATGCCCAGCGCGGCCGGAAAGCGTTCGCGCAGGCGCTCGAGCGAGGCGCGCGCGTCCGGCAAATCGAGTTTGCTCACGACGACCAGCATCGGTTTTTCGAGCAGGCGCGGGTTCCACAGTCGCAGCTCGTTCTCGATCGTCTCTTTGTCGGCGAGCATCTCTTCGAACGGCTTGGCGCCGTCCAAGAGGTGCACGATGGTGCGCGTCCGCTCGACGTGTTTGAGAAACTGGTCTCCCAGCCCCGTGCCCTCGTGCGCGCCTTCGATAAGGCCGGGCACGTCCACCATGACGAACGATTCGTCGTCGGAGACGCGCACGACGCCGAGCTGCGGTTCGAGCGTCGTGAACGGATAATCGGCGATTTTCGGACGCGCGGCCGACACGACCGAGAGCAGCGTGGACTTTCCGGCGTTGGGCACGCCGACGATTCCGCAGTCGGCCAGCAAGCGCAGCTCCAGGCGCACGTCGTACGCTTCGCCCGGTTCGCCGTTGTAGGCGATGCGCGGCGCTTGTCGCACGCTGGTCGCGAAATGCTGATTTCCTAGGCCGCCGCGGCCGCCTTTGGCGATGAGCGCGCGCTCGCCCGGCCGCGCCAGGTCGGCGACGAAGGTTTCGGCTTTGCCTTCCGCGCGGCGATAGACGATCGTTCCCACGGGAACCATGACGACGAGATCTTCGCCGCCCTTGCCGCTCTTGTTGCTCGTGCCGCCCGCTTTGCCGGGCTCGGCGTGAAACTTCCGTTTGAACCTGAACTCGACGAGCGTCGAAAGCTCGGGCGTGGCTTCGAAGTAGATGCTTCCGCCGGCGCCGCCGTCTCCGCCCGCCGGTCCGCCCTTGTCGACGTACTTCTCGCGACGCCACGCGACGATGCCGTCCCCGCCGTTGCCGGCGGCGACGCCGATCGTCGCTTCGTCAATAAATTGCACGTGCCGCAGACTTTCGCCGAAAAGAGAAGAGGGCCGCCCGGGCCCTCTGGAAACCTATTGGACTCGCCGAGCGCGATCGCGCTCGCACGCCGAGCTACGCGGCCGGACGGATGTTGACGCGCTTGCGGTTCCGGCTGGTCGTGAACTCGACGCGGCCGTCGGTGAGGGCGAACAGCGTATGGTCGCGGCCGATGCCGACGTTCTCACCCGGATAGAACTGCGTGCCGCGCTGGCGCACGATGATGTTGCCGGCGATCACGTTCTCACCGCCGAAGCGCTTGACGCCCAGGCGCTTAGAGTTGGAATCGCGGCCGTTTCGGGTGGAACCGGCGCCCTTCTTGGACGCGAACAGTTGGAGGTCGAACAGGAACATAGCCGGGTGAGTATAGCAAAGGGCCCCGCGCGCGCGCAAGCGCTTCCGGGCCTTTGCGGTCGGCCGGCCGGCGCCGGAGGGGATTGCGGTCCCTCGCGGGGCGGCAAGGCAAGCGTAGAACCGGGCGCGGTGCGGGGGAGGGGAGACTTCGGGGTCGCCGTAACTTCGATGGGCTTTGGACAAACGTAGAGTGGTCGTGACGGGCCTCGGCGCCGTCACGCCCCTGGGAAACACCCGCGACGAGTTTTGGAAGCGGCTGGTGGCGGGCGAGTCGGGGGTAGGCCCGATCGAATCCTTCGACGCTTCCGATTTCAGCACGCGAATCGCGGCCGAAGTCAAAGGGTTCGACCCCGAGGCCTTGATCGGGCGCAAAGAGGCTCGCCGCATGGACCGCTTCGCCCAATACGCGTTCGTCGCGGCGCGCGAGGCGATTGAGGACGCCGCCCTCCCCGACGACCCTGAATTCAAAAAGCGCGTCGGCGGCATCATCGGCAGCGGCATCGGCGGAATCCTCACGTTTTGGCAGGCCTCGAACCGCGCGTGGGAACAGGGGACGTGGGCGAAAACGACGCCGTTTTTCATTCCGATGCTAATGGGCAACGCGGCGCCGGCGCACATTTCGATGGCGTACGGTTTTCAAGGGCCGTTCTTCGCCGTCGCCAGCGCCTGCGCCAGCGCCAACGACGCCATCGCAACGGCCTACAATCTGATCGCCAACGGCGACGTGCTGGCGATGATCACCGGTGGAAGCGAAGCGGCGATCTCGCCGCTGGCGGTCGGCGGCTTTTGCTCCATGCGCGCGATGTCCACGCGCAACGACGAACCGGCGCGCGCGAGCCGCCCGTTCGACGCGCAGCGCGACGGGTTCGTTCTTGGTGAAGGCAGCGGCGTGCTGGTGCTCGAGGAATACGAGCATGCCAAGGCCCGCGGAGCGCGGATCTACTGCGAGGTGCTGGGCTACGGTCAATCCGCCGACGCCTACGATTTGGTCGCCGTCGCGCCGGACGGCAACGGCGTGCGCCTGGCCCTCGAACGGGCCTTCGCAAGCGCGGGCATCGCGCCGGAGGACGTGGATTACATCAACGCGCACGGAACGTCGACACCGATCGGAGATCCGGCCGAATCGAAGGCGATCGAGCAGGCTTTCGGCGAGCATGCCAAGCGCATCGGGGTGAGCTCGACCAAGTCCATGCACGGGCACGCGCTGGGCGCCGCCGGCGGGCTCGAAGGCGTCGCGACCGTGCTATCGGTCGTTCACGACGTCATGCCGCCGACCATCAACTACGAATTTCCGGACCCGGAATGCACGCTCGACTACGTGCCCAACGTCGCGCGCAGCGCGCCGATCCGGGTCGCGTTCTCGAACTCGTTCGGATTCGGCGGCCACAACGCGGTTATCGTCTTCGGAAAACTGTGATGAGCGGCGAAGCCCATCGTCGCCGGCTGCGCGGCTTGGTGCGCCTTGCGGGCGTGCGGACCGCGGGAGACCTGGAACTGGTCGATCGCGCTTTCGTCCACGAAAGCCACGCACGCGAACGCGGCGGCGTCTCGAACGAGCGCATGGAGTTCCTCGGCGATTCGATCTTGGGCGCGATAGCGGCTGATTGGCTCTACCGTCGCTTTCCGGACGAGCCCGAGGGCTCGCTCACCGTGCGAAAGGCGGCCATCGTCAACGACGCCCGCTTAGCCGAGACGGCTCGCAGGCTCGGCTTCTCCGGCGCGCTGGCGCTGACGACTGGGATGCGAAACGCGGGCGGCGCCGACAACGCGACCGTTTTGGCAGGCGCCTTCGAGGCCTTCGTAGCGGCGCTCCACCTCACGTATGGACTCGAGCGGGCTCGCCATTTCGTCGTCACGCAGCACATCGAGCCTCTCGACCACGCGCCCGAGGCCCTGATCGATCCCAAGACCCGGCTCCAGAACTACGCGCAAGAGCACCTCGCCGCGACGCCCGTCTACCGCGACGAGAAGCTGGGTACGCCCGGCGAGCCGCTTTTCGCTTCGTTCGTGATCGTCAAGGAGCGGACGTTGGGAACCGGAACGGGAGCCTCGAAGAAGATCGCCCAGAAGGCCGCCGCCGAGGCGGCGCTCGAGCATCTAAAGGCGCAATCCACGACGTGAAGCTCAAACGCATTAAAGCATTCGGGTTCAAGACGTTTGCCGAACCGACGACCCTGGAGTTTTCCGGGGCCGTTACGGCCGTCGTCGGCCCGAACGGGTCGGGCAAATCCAACTTGGTGGACGCGTTCCGATGGGTTCTCGGCGAGACGTCGAGCAAGTCGCTGCGCGGCGAGAAGCTCGAAGACGTCATCTTTAAAGGAAACGACAAACGCAAGCCGCTGGGCTTGGCCGAAGTCTCCATCGCCTTCGACAACGCCGACGGACGGCTGCCGGTCGAGTTCTCGGAAGTCGAGCTCACCCGCCGGGCATACCGAGCCGGCGAGAGCGAATACTTCATCAACCGCTCGCAAGTGCGCTTGCGGGACATCGTCGATCTTCTTATGGGCACCGGGCTCGGGCCCGGTTCCTATGCGATCGTCTCGCAAGGACAGATCGACGACATTCTCAAGAGTAAACCGACCGAGCGCCGCGCGCTGTTCGAAGAGACCGCGGGCATCAGCAAGTTCCTCGCGCGCAAGCACGAGTCGCTTCGCCGGCTCGATCAAACCGAAGCCAATGCGATCCGCATCAACGATCTGATTTCGGAGTTAGAGCGGCGCATTCCCGAGCTGGAGACGCAGCTCCGGCGCGCCAAACGGTACCGCAAGGTCAGCGGCCGCGTGCGCGACCTGGAGATCCTCTCCTACGTTCGCGCGGGCGCGTCGCGGCGGGCAGAGCGCGAAACGCTGCGCGCGGAACTGGCCAAGAACGACGAAGCGCGCGGCGCGCAAGCCGCGCACGTCGCGACGCTTTCGGCCCAGCTCGCCGACACGCGGACGCGCGTCTATCGCAGCGAACTTCAGCTCGAGGAGCTGCGCGGCAAGGCCCAGTCGGCGCGCGCGAACCTGTCCCGTCTGGAAGCCGATTACGCGGCGACGCTGGCGCGCCGCGAAACCCTCGAAGCGCAAAGCACGCAAACCTCGGAAGATGCCGCCCGCGTGCGCTCCGAGCGCGAGTCGCTGGAGGCGACGATCCGCGATCTCGTCGAACGCCTCGCGCCGCTGCAGCGCGAGGTCGAAGCGGCGCGCGAGAACGAACTCGCGGCCCAGAGCGCGCTCGCGCATACGCGGGCCCAATTGGACTCGATCCACACGCGCCTGCGCGCGGTCGAAGCGGCGGCGGCCGAATCCGCAACGCGCAACGTCGAGCGCCGCGTGCAAATCGAAAGCCTGCACGCCGAAGCCGAGCGCCTCGAAGGCGAGCTGCGGCCGGCGCGTGAGCGCATGGCCAAAATCGAGATTGCCGAGGGCGCGGCCGCCCGGTCGCTGGCCGAGCGGGAGCGGCGCCTCGAAGTGCTCGATCGGCACGTCGCCGACGTGAGGTCGCGGTTCGAAGAAGCCGAACGCGAACTGACCGCGTCGCGCGAGGACTCGACGATCGCGGTGCGCGCGCACGCCGAGCAGAGCGGCGAGGTCCGCGCAGCGGAATCGCGGCTGCACACGATCGAGGAGCTCGAGAACGCACTGGAAGGCCACGTTCCCGGAACGCGCGCCGCGGTGGAGGCTTGGCAGCGCGGCGAACTGCGCGGCATCGAGGGGATCGTCTCGAATTTGATCGAGGTCGAAGAGCGCTACGCGCGCGCGATGGACATCGCGTTCGGCGCGCGGCTCTCAAACATCGTCACCGCCAAGTCCGAGGACGCCGAGCGCGCGATCGAATTTCTCAACGTTCACGAACTGGGGCGCGCGACGTTTCTGCCGCTCGACACGCTGGCCAACCGCGAAGGCCGCACGATCTCGCGCGAACTCGAGCGCACGGCCGGCGTCGTCGGCTACGCGCATACGCTGGTCCGGACATCCAAGAAATACGAAAGCGTCGTGCGCTTCCTGGTCGGCAACGTGCTGGTCGTGGACACGCTCGCGGTCGGCATCCACTTGGTGCGCGACCTCGGGCTTCGCGACACGATCGTCACGCTAACGGGCGAGCAGATCGCCGGAGGCGGCGCGATTACGGGCGGCCGTTTCAAACGCGAACGCTCCATCCTATCGCGGCGCATGCAGGCGCAGAGCTTGCGGGAGGCGCTGGTCGAGCTGCACGCGACGCTAGAACGCGTCGAAAAGGACGCGCTAGCCGCGACCGCGCGCACCGAAAAAACGCTGCTGGCGCGCGATGCCGCGCGCGAGGCGCTCGCCGCCGCCGAGCTGCAGATCGCCGAGCTGCGCGCGGAGACGCAGGCGCTCGGCGTGGATCTCGGGCGCGCGCATACCGACGCGAAGGCCGCCCGAGCGCATCTCGACGACTTGCTCGCCAAAGCCGCGGCCGCGCGCGAGCGCGAGTCGGAATTCGGTGGCGAATTTCCACGCGAGGCGGCGGACGAAGAAGAGCGGCGCAAGCTGGAATCCGACCTCGCCACCGCGCGCGCCGAGATCGCGCGCGCCGAGACCACGCAGGCGGAGGCCAGCGCCCACGCGGCGAGCCTGCGCGAACGGCTGGCTGGGCTCACGGCGGAGCGCGATGCCTCGCAAGGGCGCCTCGGCATGCTCGACCAGGATCACGAGCGCGCGCGGCTCGCACGCGAGTCCATGCTCGCCGAGATCGGGTCGCTGCTCGAGCAAACGCGCAGCGCGCACGCGCACGTCGAGGGCTTGCGCACCGGCGTCGCGGATCTCGACGCGCAGCTGGAGGCGGCGCGCCGCGAACGCGAGACGCTCGCGGATTTGCAGACGAAGCTGGAATCCGACGTTCGCATGGCGGAGAACCAGGAACGCGAGACCGCCGCCGGCGGCGAAACGTATCGCACGCGGCTGGCCGAGATCGAAGCCGAGCTCGGCATGCTCGTCTCGCAGTTCGCGCAGAACCCGGCCACCGACGACGAATGCCGCGACGTGGAAGAACGTTTTACCGGCGAAGACGATTCCGTCGTCGACGATTTGCCGCGCCTGCGCGAAGAGCTCGCGAGGTTGGCGGCAAACGTCAACCTCAACGCCGAGGCCGAGCGCGAGGAAGTCGCCGAGCGCGACGCTTTCTTGCGGGCGCAGCTCGACGATCTGGCGCGGGCGCGCGAGACGCTGCTGCAGTCGATTCGCGAGATCGAACAGCAGACGCAAGTCATCTTCAACGAAACGTTCGACAAAGTTGCGGCATCGTTCGGCCGGATGTACGCACGGCTCTTCCCGGGTGGGGAAGCGCGGATGTGGCAAACCAATCCCGAGAATCTCTCCGAGACCGGAATCGAAATCGCGGTCGCGCCGCCGGGCAAGAAGCAGATGCCGCTACCGATGCTCTCGGGCGGCGAGCGCGCGATGACGGCCGGCGCGCTGATCCTGGCCCTGATCGAGGTCAAGCCGTCGCCGTTTTACCTGCTCGACGAGGTGGACGCGGCGATGGACGACACCAACGTCGGCCGCTTCCTCCACGCGGTTCGCGAGCTGTCCGCGGATTCGCAGATGGTGCTGGTGACGCACAACAAATTGACCATGGAGCTCGCCGACGTTCTCTACGGCGTCACGATGCGCGAACCGGGCGTGAGCTCGATCGTGTCCGCCGAGCTGACGTCCGCGCCGGAAGCCGCGATTGCCTAGACGGGAACCCGTCAGAGCCGCGCTGTTTTCGCTCTCGAACAAAAACGGTGCGGACGATCTGGCTCGCGCGCTCGTCGCACGCGGCGCGGTCATCTACGCGACCGGCGGCACCAAGGCGTTTCTCGAAGAGCGCGGCATTGCGGCGCGTGACGTCGGCGACTTAACCGGCTTTCCGGCTCTGTTCGACGGCCGGGTTAAAACGCTCCATCCGAAAGTCTTCGGCGCGATTCTTCACGAGCGCGGGAACCCGGTGCACGAAGAGCAGGTGGAAGCGTACGCGATTCCGGCGATCGACACGGTCGTCGTGAACCTCTATCCGTTCGAGGCGACCGTCGCCCGCGACGGCGTGACGTTGGACGAAGCGATCGAGCAGATCGACATCGGCGGCGTCGCGCTGCTGCGCGCGGCGGCCAAGAACTTCGCGCACGTCGCGGTCCTGACGCATCCCGAACAATACGGCGCCTTTCTCCAAGCGCTCGAAGCGGGCGATCTTCCGATCGCGCTGCGGCGGCGTTTGGCCGTGGACGCATTCGAACGGACGGCCGGCTACGACATCGCCATCTCGCATTACCTTGCGGCGTCCGGAGAAGTCTTGCCGACCGCGCTCCCGGGAGCGCTCACGCTCACGCTCCCGCTCGCGCAGCGCCTGCGGTACGGGACCAATCCGCAAGAGCGCGCGGCGTTCTACCTCGATCGAACGGACCGCTTGCCGGAGCAACTCCACGGCAAGGCGCTCTCCTACAACAACCTGCTCGATCTCGACGCCACGCTGCGATTGCTCTCTCGAGCGCCGCTCGGCGCGGAATTCGGCAGCGAACGCGAGCGCTACGTCCGGGCGGCCGTCGTCAAGCACACCGTTCCGTGCGGCGTGGCGCAACGCTCGCGCGTGGGAAAGGCCGTAAACGACGCCCTTGAGGCCGACCCCATCTCCGCGTACGGCGGCATCGTCGCGACGGACGCGACCGTGGATCTCGAAGCCGCGCGGTCGCTCGCGCAATTCTTTCTCGAGATCGTCGCCGCGCCGGACTACGACGAAGACGCCTTGGCGTTACTCAAAAAGAAAAAGAACCTGCGCATCATGCGCTACGTGCCGGAGCTTCCGGACGAGCTGGCGCGTCAGCTGCGCGTCCGCAGCGCGCTGGGCGGCGTGCTTGCCGAAAACGGCAATCCCGAAGCTCCCAAAGAGGAGTGGCGCGTCGTTTCCAAACGCCAGCCGACCACGCAGGAATGGCACGACCTCGCGTTCGCCTGGGACGTCGTGCGACACGTGAAAAGCAACGGCATCGTCGTCGTGAAGGGCGGAACTACGCGCGGAATCTGCGCCGGCCAGACCAACCGCGTCAGCGCCGTGCAGATTGCGGCCCATCGAGCCGGCGACGGCGCCAAGGGCGGCGCGTGCGCGAGCGACGGATTTTTCCCGTTCGCCGACGGTCTCGAAGCGGCGGCCGCGTCCGGGTGCTCGGCCATCATCGCGCCGGGCGGAAGCGTGCGCGACGACGAAGTGATCGCGGCCGCGGACCGTCTCGGCGTCGCGCTGGTCTTCTCGTCTTACCGGTACTTCTTACACTAAAGGCAGGTCGTTATGCCGCGTTTCCTTCACACCTCGATTTTCGTCAACGACATGGACGAGTCCATCGCGTTCTACACCGAGAAGCTCGGTCTGGAATTGCTCGACGGTCCCTACCACTATCCCGGAAATGCCGACATGGCGTTCGTCGGCAGCGACTGGAATTCGTACGTAGAACTGGTCTACGATCTGGAAGCCCATCCGCCGTACGAGCTGGGCAACCGCTACGAGCACCTCGCGCTCGAAGTGGACGAAGACCTCACGCAGTACGTGGCGGGTCTGCGGGCGGAGGGCGTAAAGATCCTCAAAGACGTCTACAAGTCGCCCAGCGGAACGCGCGCGATCGCCTTCGTCGAAGACCCCAACGGCATCCCGATCGAACTTCTGGAACCGCGCAAAGGCGACGTTCTCTCGTAAACCCGCGTCAGCGGTAGATAAACGGATCGCTCGGCGCGGGTACGCGCACGACGCGCTCGGGATCGAGGCGAAACTCCTCGCCGGAGCGCAGGACCGGCCCGTCCACGCGAACCCACGATCCGTTCGCGTACGCGACGCGGCGCGTCAAGCGGACGACGACGGGCGCTGCGTCGGCACGACAGCACGTGACGGCGTAGCGGACGACGGCGTCGTGCGCGCCCTCGCGAACCAGCGCTCCGGTGAACGTGAGGTGCTCGCCCGCGAAGAGACCGGTCATCGTCGTCTCGGTTTCGCGATACGCCGGCGCCGGAGCGCCGAGCAAGGCGCCGGCGAGCATGATCGAGGGCGCGACCCGCGCTCGCCAGCTTTCGTGCCGGCGGAAACGCAACGCGGCGAAGGCGAACGCGATCGCCGAGACGCCGAGTGGGACCGCGAATGCCGGATGCACCAGGCTGCCGCCGTGTCGCAGCGCGACGATCGCAAGCGCGAGCGATGCGGTGCCGTACGCGAGGGCGTCGTGCGGCGTGCCCGTCCCGTGCAGCCCCCGGCTCGAAGCCGGGAGAGCGCGCACGTCGGCGATGCCGGCGACGGAGAGAAAACCGGCTGCGGCGAGCGCCGAGCGCGCGTGGATCGCCCCGGCCAGCGCGACCGCGCCGAGCGCGCAGGGCGCGCCGACGAAAGCCAGAGCCGCCCCGGCAAGCACTTGCGCGGCCGGGGCGAAGCGCGCGGGATCGCAGACCGATGCCGCGTGCATCGCAACGGCGGCGCCGACCGCCGCCGGGAGGAGCGCGCCAAGCTCCTCCGGAGCGGACGTCGCGTGCGTGCACGCCGCCGGGGCCCGGCCGCGGAAAAGGACCCGGCTTGCGAGCCAGGCGGCCGAGAAGCGAGCCACGGCGACGAGGGGTCCGAAGACCATGCCGGTCGCGACTGCGGCCGGGAGCGAGCGCGCCGACGGCCCCGATCCGCAGCCGCAACCCAGAAGCGCGACCGGTCCGTTGCCGCGCGCGACGGCGCCCAGCGCGAGCCCGGCAAGAATAAACGGCGTGCTTTCGAACAGGGTGCTGGCCGCCGTTGCCAGCATTCCGCGCGCCGTGGAGACGGGCAGCGCGGCGCACGCCGCCAGCGCGAGCGTTGCCCATACACCGATT
>Ga0182013_10002748_pt1 | contig 22707 bp, 20 predicted proteins | sample 612S2MmetaG_FD_120487 | JGI IMG/M metagenome (GOLD analysis project Ga0182013, IMG submission 120487) | Permafrost microbial communities from Stordalen Mire, Sweden - 612S2M metaG | ecosystem: Environmental > Terrestrial > Soil > Wetlands > Permafrost | place: Sweden: Stordalen | collected... | reverse complement strand
GGCGAGAAGGTGACTTGAACATTGCGACCGGAGACAAAATATTCGTCCGGGCCGGTGGAAATGACGATGGCAAAACCAAGAGACGCCGCCAGCGCGCCGCTGCGCCGGTTGCGCAGAAGATCAACATGCACCACATAATTCCCCACTGAAATGTCGTTCGTTGATTGTTGGGTGTTGAGCCACGCTGCGCGAATTGTCCCTTTGGTTTGGGCGTCCAAAATGAGCGGCGTCATCTGCGCGAGCATCGCATAAGCTTTTGCGAGCGGCACATTTTCAACTGCCGTCGGTGCCGGCATATTGCTGACGGAGCGGACCTCGCCCCAGTTTTCGACACGATTGACCCCGAATGGCGAGTAGCCGATGCCCGCATACTGACCGATGCCGTAAAAAGCGTTGGCCGCGCCGCCCGCGTCGCCGGAAGACTCCGGCACAAACAACGGATTATTGGCACGCTGAAACTGGCTGGCCCAAAAACTGAAGTTTGGCAGATGGACGTCCGGTGCGTTGATGTCAATCGCCGGTGCGCCCGCCTTCCAAATGTCAATCACCAGCGGCTCCGGACAGCCGGACGGATAATCGCCCGGCTCCTTGTCCGTGGGCTGGACGAGCCAAGTGTTTGAGAACACCGGCACCGGATATTCGGCCTTGCCGGCTTCCGCCAGATGATTCATGTAGCGCGCGTAATTCCACGCTTGGAAAATTTCATCAGCGGCGGTGGAGCCGCCAAAAACGTCCGTCCAGGTGCCGGCAGTTTTGGCACCGGCAGTTTCCCATAACGTGCGCAGATCCGGCCACAACGTCTCCTTGTTTTTTTGCAGATAGTCCGTCAACTCCACCGGCACGGGCTGCGCGAACGCCGCATTGGCGGCTGCGGAACGGTCGCGCGAGTCGCCGATCAGCCCCACTTCATTCTCCAATTGCATCATGACAACAGTGTGTTTTTTTGAATCCACTTTTTGAAGATGTTCCATGAATGCCGTGTAGGCGCGGGTGTCGGCCTGCAGATTGGCATCGCTGAGCGTCGAAAGCACTTCCACTGACTTGCCGTTTTTTAGCAGGGAACGCGGGAACCGTTGCTGGTCAGCCTTCACCCAATCAGGAGCGAAACTGGAGAGGCCGTTCTTCCAACTGCCGAACCAGAGGAAGATGAGATGCAGATGATTTTTCCGCGCACCGTCGAGAATTCCGTCAACGAGGGTGAAATCGTATTTGCCTTCGACCGGTTCTATCCAGTCCCAACCGATTCCCACGAGAACGGTATTGAGGTTCGCCTTGACGAGTTTTGGCCAGACCGGGTTCATATATTCGAGACTGGATGAGGCGGTGTTGTCCGTCTCGCCGGCCAAAACCAGATACGGCTTGCCGTCAACAATCAACTGCGTGGCGGCCCCGCGTTTCTCCAAATGGGCAATGGAAGGATCGGATGAAGTGTCGCTGGTTTGCGAATGTGCGACGGTTATGACCAGCGAACAAATCGCCATCAGGCAACAAAAGTTTTTGTGTCTCATAATTTTGGATTGTTGGGAAACGTTTGAATGCTGTCCGTCTTGCCGGGATATTTCAAGGGTTTTCTCTTGTGTTCATGGTTTCAGCGCCGGTGAATTTGTCGGAGCCAACGCTCTCGCGCCACCACGCGCAACGCGACCGCCACGGCCACCCGCGTCAGGCGGCAGGTTAAAATTGGCAAGCAATGGCGTGGGATGTTGCGGGTTGAAATCGCCGAGGTCGTCCACGATGTATTTCGCGAGCGGCAGATTGTCCTGCTTGATACCGAGCGCAATGCATTTGGACTGGAGATAGCCGCCATACTCGGAGGGATGTGTCTGGTCGTTGAATAGTTTTGGAGAATCCGCGCCGAGCGCGTCGTTGAGCTCCACGCCAAAGGAGTTCAAGTCAATGGAAGGCACGTTAATTTCCTTTGCGACGGCGATGGCGGCATCCGCGTAGGCTTGGAGCGAACCCGGCTTTTTCGAATCCTGCCGACGCGCGGAGGGCGAGGCGATGATGGGAAACGCGCCCTTTTTCTGCACGTCGGCCGCGAATTGTTTGAGCAACTCCTTGTATGTCGTGCCGGCGTCAACATACGTTTCGGAAAAATCCTGATTCGGATAAATATTTTGCGGGCCGCTCTTTTTAGAATCGTTGCAGCCAAACTCGATGATGACATAGTCGCCTTGATGGACGGAATCCAACAGCTTTTCCCAGCGCCGCTCCTTGAGAAAACCCTTGAGCGTTTCGCCGGACTCGGCGTGATTGGCAACGGCGACATCGGATGTGAACCAGCGCGTGATGTTTTGACCCCAGGTGGTGATCGCACCTCCGGGTTGGTCGGTGACGGTGGAATCACCGGTGATGAACACCGTGACGGCATCGTCCACTTTTTGAATTGCAATCGCCGAAACCGCCGGATGCGAATCGCTGAACTGCAACGTGAGCTTGTCGTCCCAGTCGCGCGAAATCGCCTTATGCGTGGCGAGGTTCATTTCGCGGCTGTCGAGGTTGACTTCGTCGCCATTGGAAATTTTCGTGGTGCGGACATTGACCGTGAAAGTGCGCGTTTCAAATTTACCCGCCGCCGTGCGGACACGTTCGAGCATCAGTCGGCGCGATTCGGCTTTGACCGTGGTGATGGCGTCTGCGGTCGGATCGCCCAAAGTGACGGTGACGCGGTAGTTGCCCTCCGGCACGGCGACTGAAAACAGAAACGGCTGCGCCGACGTGACCGCATTGGCCACGGCAGTCAGCGTTGCGCCCGGTTCAAAACCATAGCCGATTTCTTTTGAATAAATTTGAGACGGCGGAACCAGTGTATAGCCGGGCATGGCATTTGCGGCACCGAATTGAAATTTGAAATCCGTGGCCGGTGCCGCGTGAAGTGACACAACTGCGAACACGGCCAGAGTTGCCAGCATTGAACCTTTGAAAGAAATATATTTTCTCATAAGCAAGTGATTCCTAAAACGGCAACGCAAAATGATCCGGCCTGAAAAAGCGCGTTGAATCATCGGATATGACCAATGCAAGATGGTTCATTTTTTCAACACGATAAAACGCGATTCATATGCCGCGAGAGACAGCGGCACGGTCACGTTGCCTGCTCCGGCCGTGACGCCATCCAATGATTGAATTTTCCCGCTGGTCGCGTCCCAGATTTCCGCCTGTCCGCTGCCCGTCAGCGTCGCGGTACGCGTCTGGGTAGCGTTGGATTCATTGAAGAAGAAATATACTTCGCCGTCCTTGTAACTGCGGTGGATATATTTTACCGGCGGACAAGCAGTGTCGAGTTTCAAGTCCGGTGGCGGCAGCGCGGCGACCACGCGGTCGGTGATATTTGGAGTCGGCTCGACGAGTGTGGCAAATCTCAAGTCTGGCGGACCACCGGCATGAAGAAAATTTTGATCCACCACCATTGTAGGCGTGCGGCCAACAAAGATCACCTTGCCACCTGCGGCGGCAAAGGCTTGCAGCCGTGCCAGCACGGCCTTTTCGATTACGGTGGAGGTCGGAATGATGACGGCGCGATAGGTTTGTCCGCTCAAATTTTTCAAACCGCCTTCGTCGAGCGTGCAGACCGTGGTCAGTCCATCCGAGTCAATATGATCGAAATCTATTTGATGTTCCAACAACTGGGTTACGAGCTTCACAGTCACACTGTCGGATTCCTCGTCGCCCAGCCACATGCTGTCAGTCGGATGAAACAGTGCAACCTGCGCCGCCGGACGGCCAATCGCCAGCAGTTGTTGCGCGCGGCTGACATACCAGCCGATGGAGGTGCCGGCTACGGTGTTGAGGCCGCGAATGTTCATAAAGTTGACGCCGCGAACGAGCTGGTAATCGGCGATGAATTTTCCGTTTTGTCCCGTGCCACCGCCTTCTTCTTCCCAAGCTTGCGGATGACCGTTGACGTGTGTGGCGGAGGCGGCGAGCTTGGGAAAATCTGCGACGATTCCCGGTCCGATCTGGTTGAGATTGTCAATTCCCGGCACGCCGACATAGCGCATGTCGCGCCAGAATGAGCCTTCGTTGCTGATCATCCCTTCGCCTCGGCCCATCATCTTCTCTTCGTGGTTTAGATGGACACAGAATTCCATGTTGCGCGCCGTGCACCAGTCTTCCATGTGCTTGTAGAAATTGTCGCGGAACATCGCGCTCCACACGTCCCAATAATCGGCCTTGGCGCGTTGCGCTTCGGGCGTCAGCCGTCCGCCGCCAAAAATCAGCGGAATGTAGGGTTTGAAATCGTAACCTTTCATCGCTTGAAAAGTTTCGAGCAGCTTGGGAGTCCACGGATTGACGCCCGTGTAATCGGTCTCGTCGGCGCGGAAGCCTATGACGGTTTTGCCGAATTCGTCGCCGACCGCCTGCTCATACGTGTCATAAATGACTTTCAGATAAGTTTCAGTCGCATTTGGATCCAAAAAATCAATCACCGTGTAGAGGCTGTCCTTGGTCGCGCCGGCGTCTTCGCCATTGTCATTGCGCGTGGGCGAAGTTCGATAGGCGTGCCGGACAAAAGTAAGTTCCCACGACCCAGTGCCAGCGGGTGCCGCCCATTTGAGGCGTCCGTCAGCCGGCAACGGCACCACCGTGCTGGTTGGCAAATCTCCGCCCGCACCGCCGCCGCGTCCGCCACGCCCGCGTGCACCACCACCGCCCGCGACGAGCGCAATGCTTTTCGTGTCAGAGGGCACTTGGATGGCGAAAGGTTCGCCAACCGTCAGGTTGTAACGCACGTCGGCGTTGGGCAACTGAACAGTTAATACGCCAGCGCCACCTCTCGGCACCGTGTATTTGAAATTTCCGTCAGCTGGGATTGGAAATGTTTTGACCGTCGTCGCATCAGTTGTCGGCGTGGGCGTTTCAGCTGGAGGTGCCGTTGCTGGGCGCGGATTGGCCACAATGCCCAAAGTGTCAGGCGGCAGCGGAATATCCAGCATCTGTCCGGAGGCGACGGTGACGTGCGCGTCGGAAACGATGCCCTGCATGCCTAGTTGTGGATACTCCTTGCTTATCAAGCCGCCAGCGAATCCGTCGGGATAGCCGCAGTCGCCTTCAATCCAGACTTTCATGCCGCGTTTCTTGCATTCCTGAACGACGGTCTTCACCAAATCCATATATTCTGGCGAGAGATATGCGGGTTTGACGCCACGCGAATTGTTGATCATATAAACGCCGCCGCCGTTTTCATAAATTTTTTCAATGTCCGAGATAATGCGCTCCTTGCTCTGCTGTCCGCCCCAAATGGCCCAATGTATGGCACTGTATTCCTTCTGCGGGTGGGCAAATAATGCGGTGGCCTCGGCGACAGTGGGCATGGTGATTTGCCGGTAAGGCTGCTCGCCATAAAGAGTCAATGAAACAAAACACAGCAGCGCTAATAATAATTTTTTCATTGTTTATTCAGGCATGTCCTAATCATGTTTTATAGCATTAAACCTGTGTTTTGAATGTGAAACAGTGCTTTCAAAATGCGGTCAAAGTTCGTGATTCAACAAGCCAGACGTTTTAGCTTTGCGCAAGGTTTCGTATAGTCTGTTGGAAGGGCATTTGGAGATTAAGCTTCGGTAAACCTATTAAATCCTTGGAAAAACCGCTCAGTTTTGAACGATGAAACCCAAAGCAGAGCCGGCACGTCTAGCTTCGTGAACCATGAACATGAAAACTCCCAAATCATTCTTGATTATTCTGTTTGCCCAAGTCGCGTTATTCGGCTTGACCCCAATTCTTGTGGCGGATGATGCTGCACTTTCCGCCAAACAGTATCTCATTACTGATTTTGGCGCGGTCGCAGACGGCAAGACGGTGAACACGAAGTCGATTCAATCGGCCATTGACCGCTGTGCGAATGACGGCGGCGGTGTAGTTGTCGTGCCGCAAGGCACATTCTTGAGCGGCGCGCTGTTTTTTAAGCAGGGCGTCAACCTGCTTGTAGAAAAAAACTCAATGCTCAAAGGCACGGCCAATCCGGACGACTATCCGCAGGTCAACACACGCTGGGAAGGCGTCGAACGCAAATGGACCTGTGCATTTCTCAATTTCAATGACATGACCAACGTGCGGGTCAGCGGCGAAGGGACAATTGACGGTTCCGGCGATGTCTGGATGCAACGTGGAGGTATCCGCGGAAGGCGTGGTGGGCCAAACCAATTTCCTGGGCAGACCAATGTCCAGGCTGTCGCGCAGATCCCCGCCACTGTGCCGGCAAACATGGTCCCAAATGCATCCGCGACAAACGCCGTTCCGCGCCGTGGCCGTCCACGGATGATTTGCTTCACCAATTGCCGGAATGTCCGCATCGCCGACTTGCATCTACAACAGCAGGCCGTATGGTGTCTGCACTTTTTGTATTGTCAGGACGTAGTCGCGGACAATCTCAACATACGAGCCATCGAGCGAATTCCCAGTTCTGACGGCATCGACGTTGACTCAAGCCGCAATGTTCTAATTACCCGCTGCGACATCGCCTGCAACGATGATGACATCGCCATTAAATGCGGCAAGGATGCGGACGGACTGCGTGTTAACCGTCCTTCGGAAAACATCACCATCAGCGACTGCACGATTGGCGTGGGCGGTGGGATTACGATGGGTTCGGAAGTCAGCGGCTCAATTCACCATGTTGTGGTTAAGGATTGCAAATTTACCGGCACCGACAACGCGGCGCGATTCAAATCACAGCCCAGCCGAGGCGGCGTGATAGATGACATCACCTATCGCGACATTCAACTCAACAATGTCCGTCAGGCTTTCGTGTTCGACATGGCCTGGCGATTGGTGCCGCCCATCCTTCCGCCCGCAAAGATTCTTACCGTGGTTAGCAACGTGCAGTTCATCAATTTTTCCGGCAACGTCCAGTCTGCGGGTGACATACGCGGCATGAAAGGCAGCCCGATTCAGAACGTCAAATTCGTGAACTGCAAGTTTACTGCGCGCCGCGGACTTGTCCTGCAGAATGTAAAAGACGAGGATGTTTCAGGCCTCGACCTCAAAGTTACCGCCGGAGATCCGATCATTCGGCAAGATTCGACGACGCAGCCTGCGGCACAGATGTAAAGAATCTCTGCAAAATCCTGTCCCGAATGCGCCGGCTCTAATTTCCAGACTTCATCCTCTGCAAACAATGTGTGAGATAAGGCAGAAGTTGTTTTTTGCGCGAAACCACGTTGCTCAGTTCAAACACTCCCGGCTCCGGTTCGGGATAATCAATCCGGTCAACAAATTTTTTATGCCCGGCGAGAAGCATGAGCGATTGCTGGGTGGTCACATTCGTCACCAGAAGCGCGGAGAAAAAGTAATTCCGTCCGTGCCGATAATCTTCCAGCGCGGCAAGCAGCTCGTCCTTGCGCTTCCAAAATTGGTAAAAGCCGACTTCCTCGATCTGCGCCACGCTGAATGTTGCCCCATTTTCCCGGTATTCCTTCGCATCGGTCGTGATGGCTTGCGGCGCGGGCTTGAGCGTGAGCAGCGAGCCGGATGCAAAAAGTTTTTCAGTGAATTCGCGCGCGTTGATTTCTGCGATTTTTTCCAGCCTGGCCAGAATTTCCGAATCGCGCGCCGTCGTCGTGGGCGAGGTCAAATTAAGCGTGTCGGAAACGAGTCCGGCCAGAAGCAATCCTGCAACCGGCTTGGGCAGTTCGACGCCGTGCCGGAAAAAACAGTCCGCAACAATCGTGCTGGTCGAGCCGACGGGTTCATTCCGAAACAAGATCGGCTGCTGCGTCGTCATCGAGCCGAGCCGGTGATGGTCGATGATTTCCAGAATCTCCACTTCATCCGCGCCTTGAACGGCCTGCGACAATTCGTTGTGGTCCACCAAAATCAGCTTGCGTTCGACAGGCTTGAGAAAATCCGCCTTCGACAGCACTCCGACCGTGCGGCCTTCCTCATCCGTCACCGGAAATGCCGCGAAGCCCGACGACGCGGCTTCGGCGCGCACGGCGTTCAAGTGGGCGTCTTCGCGGAAAGAAAGAAACTCCTCGTTCAGCATGTGCCGGATGGCGACCGCCGAGCGGCAGAGCGACGCTGTCGTGGAAGAATCGTGAGGCGATGTGATGAGGCTCACGCGGTTTTGCTGGGATGCTTCAAGAATGTGCGGCTCGACCGCCATTCCGCCGGTCACGATCAACACCCTCACGCCTGCGTTGATTGCAAGATGCTGGATGTCCATGCGGTCGCCGACGACCACGACGAGTTTTTCCGGCTGGTAACGTTTCAGCCGCTCCGCAAAGGATTCCAGCTTCATCGCGCCGATCATCAAAATCAAATCTTCCTCGCGCTCCGTTTCATGGCCGGTCAACAGTTTGCCGCCCAGCGTTTTCGCCAGATTGTCCAGCGACGACAGCACGCGCCGCGAATCAACCAGCCGGTTCGCCGCAGGAAACAAAAATTTGCTCAGCTTGAACAGCGAAAGCAGGCCGCGGCATTTTCCTTTCAGGTCCAGCACCGGCAGCACGCGTATGTCGTGCTCGTCCATCAGGCCGAGCGCCTCGGCGGCGGTCGCGTCCGGCGGCACGCTCAGGACCTCCGGCTGCATCACGTCACGCACCTTTGGCGAAACATCGGCGATGAATCGCGGCGACGGGACGCCGAATGTGTTCAGCACAAAATCAATCCGCTCGTTCGTGTCTCCGCAGCGCGCGGCGACGGCCTCAGGCATGCCCGTGCGCCGCTTGAATTCCGCGTAACCGATGGCCGAGCAGATCGCATCCGTGTCCGGATTGCGGTGGCCGATGACGAAAATTTCGCTCATGAAAAATTATTTCAACGCCGCCAGCACTTCTGCGGCGTGCTCGTCCGGTTTCACCAGCGGCCAGATTTTTTTAATTCTGCCGTCCGGCCCGATGAGAAATGTCACGCGATGAACGCCAAGATATTTCCGGCCCATGAAGCTTTTCTCGCCCCAGACGCCGTAAGCCTGGACAATCCTTTTGTCCTCGTCCGCAAGCAGCGTGAACGGCAGTTTGAATTTCTCCACGAACTTGTCGTGGGACTTCACAGAATCGGGACTGACGCCGAGGACGATTGCGCCGGCTTTTTTGAAATCGGCAAAATAATCACGGAAAGCGCACGCCTCCTTGGTGCAGCCCGGCGTGTCGTCCTTCGGATAAAAATAGAGGATGACGTTCTTGCCAAGGTAATCCGCAAGGGAAATTTTCCCGCCGCCGCTTGTGTTCACGGAAAATTCCGGCGCCTTGGCACCTTCCTTTAATTTCAATTCAATTGCTTTTGCCATAAATTACTGGCCACAGATTTGCACAGATGAAACACAGATAAAACTAAAAATCTTTGCAGCGCCTTTTTCAGATCTGTTTTTATCCGTGCCCATCTGTGGCCTATGATTTTGTCGCGGAACTGTCCGGATGCGAACCAAGCTGTTTCACGCCGTCCCAAACGTAAAGCAATCCAGAAACTCCGGTGAAAATTCCAGCGCCAAGAATCCAGATTCTCAAAAGGCCGTAATGAAAATCCCAGCGCAGCAGAATCCAGCTTACCGCCAGCATTTGCAAAACCGTGGCCAGCTTGCCGGTGAGCCTCGGACGCACTTTGACTTTACCGATGGTATAATGAATCACGACAACCCCCACGAGCAGCAGCAAATCGCGCCCGATGATTGTTCCCGTGAGCCAGAGCGGAATCTGGCGGAGATACGGCGCGTTGTCGAAGCTCAACAGCACCACGCCGGAGACAAGTAGCAGCTTGTCCGCGAGCGGGTCGAGGATTTTTCCCAGCTCGCTGATCTGGTTGTAGCGCCGTGCGATGTAGCCGTCCACGCCGTCCAAAATCGCCGTGACCGCGAACGAAAGAATCCCCAGCAACCGGTGGATTTCATTTCCCGTGCGGACGTAGTAAATCACTTCGACGACGAAAAACGGAATCAGCAGGATTCGCAGAATTGTGATTTTATTGGCGGTCGTCATCCCAAAGCAGTTTGCCACAGGTTTCGCACTTTGACACGCACGGAATCGCTTTAGCCTGAACGTCTACACGTCGCAAATGTCCACCGCCTGCTGCAGCGACGCCATCGCATCAGTTCGTTTCGGGACAAACTCCTGCGCCACGTAGCCCTTGAACCCCGTCGCCACAATCGCCTGCATGATGCGCGGATAGTTCAACTCCTGCGACCCGTCAATCTCCGCCCGGCCCGGCACGCCGCCGGTATGATAGTGATCGAAGTATGGGTGGTTCTCGCGGATGGTGTCGCATACGTCGCCGTCCATGATCTGCATGTGATAGATGTCGTAGAGCAGCTTGAACCGTTCGGAACTGATGCGCTTGACCAGCTCCACGCCCCACGCCACATGATCGCACTGGTAATCCCCGTGGTCGCGCCGGCTGTTCAACAACTCCATGCACAGCGTCACCTTCAATTTCTCCGCCAGCGGCAGAATCTTCTTCAAACCCTTCGCGCAATTCTCCAGACCCCTGGCATCGTCCAGGCCGTCGCGATTGCCGGAGAAACAAATCAACCGCTCGTAGCCTGCCTTCGCCGTCTCCGCCAGCCGCTGTTTATAGGCCAGCACCAGCTTGTCATGATGCTCCCCGCGGTTCCACGCCTTGGTGATGCCGCCGATGCCGTCCATCTCCGGGAAGCTCACCATCGAACAGGTCAGGCCATGCTTCCGGGCCGTCTCGAACTCCGGCGGATTGAGCAGGTCAATCGCCACCAGGCCCATCTCCTTGCCGGCGGCGCAAAGGTCGTCCAGCCTGACCTTGCCATAACACCAGCGGCAGACGCTGTGCTGGATGTTGCCCTTGAGCTTGATGGTTTTGCGGCGCTTCATGGGAAATGGTGGCTTAACAAGCTAAATTATCGCACTTCAATTGTGAAACTATACGACGTTTTCAATCATCTTCCATTCTTTCGCATTGCAAGAACAAGAATAAATGCAATCACGAGAAGCCCTATTTGCCAACCGAAATTTATCAATGCATTTTTACGAGCGGTCGGATGCTTGCATGCTATAACTCCAATGATACTCATGGCCCAAAGGACGATACCACCGTAGCCCAATATTCCGCCGGAATTAGCAAACCGTTTATCTAGCCAATTCATCTCTTCGCTGGGCGGCGGCCTTGTGTTCGCTCGTTTGGAGGTAACAAGAGGAGAAGCATCAAGATCGCAGACTGTTGCCTCGTCAGGATATTCTTTACCGCAGTATTCGCATTTTTTCATTTGCGATGCTCTAGAAGCCTAGACAGTAGAAAGCCGATCCATGCCTTCCTCGCGACGCGTCCGATTGTTTTCACGTTGTCCTTTGCTGGCATGAATGGATGAAATCGGACTGTCGGATTTCTGTAAAGGATAATTCTCAGTCCTTGCGGACGGCCACCATCTGCCCTGCCGTGGTAGGGCGCGTCACTCCGTGCGCGCCGTCGTTTTGAACCAGAACGCCCTCGTTGGCAACGGTGGCCGTCTGCAAAGACCACATGCTACGCGACGCAATGTTGATCGCCACCCAACCGACCGCTGCCCCCGGCGCTGGATCATTCCGCGCCGACTGCGGGTTATCGGCGGGCGACGGCGAACAATCGGCGGGCGACGGCGAACCATTGGCTGTCGACGGCGAGCTATCGGCGGGCGACGGCGAACCATTGGCGGGCGACGGCGAACCATTGGCGGGCGACGGCGAGCGACTGGCGGGCGACGGCGAGCGACTGGCGGGCGACGGCGAGCGACTGGCGGGCGACGGCGAACAGTCGGCTGTCGCCTTTCAATTCACAGTCCGCAACCACAGAAACCGCATATAAACAACGAAGGAGAAGATGGTTATGTCAAATTCCTTGAATAAATGGGTCAATCCTCCACAAACGAACCTAATTGCCTTTCTTCCGGTAAATAAACCACCAAAACCAGAGCGTTCCCATCGCCCCGCAGACGGCCGCGCCAATGAAGTTGGCACGCGGGCTGATATACCAGAGCCACGCGCCGAGAAAAGAGCCGCTCGTCACGGTGCAGTCGCGGATGAGATAATACGCGCCGTAAGTCCGCGCGCGCAGTTCAGGCACAGCTTCCCCGATGTTCATCCGTGTTTATCCGTGGTTAAACTCGTTCAATTATTTCCGGCGCGATTCGATTTCTGAAATCGCCCACCGCGCGTGTTCGGCAATCAACGGCTCGGAATCGTTGACGGCTTTCTGCAAATGGGGCAGGGCGGAGTCATCGCCGGTGTTTCCCAGAGCGACGCAGACATTCCGCAAAAATCCCCGCCGCTTTGTGCGCAAAATCGGCGAACCGGCGAAACGGGATTTGAAAGTCTTTTCATCGAGCGAAAGCAATCCGATCAAATCCGGCTGTTCCAAGTCTTTTCGCGCGTGAGATTTCATCAATTGTCCCTCGTGCGCAAAACGGTTCCACGGACAGACGGCGAGGCAGTCGTCACAGCCGTAAATGCGGTTGCCAATGGCGCGGCGGAATTCAACCGGGATTGAGCCTTTCAATTCAATGGTCAGGTAGGAAATGCACCTGCGCGCATCCAGTTGAAACGGCGCGGTGATGGCGCTGGTCGGGCAGGCGGAGATGCAGCGTGAGCATTTGCCGCAATGATTTTTTTCCGGCGCGTCCGGTTCCAGTTCCAGCGTGGTGATGATTTCGCCGAGAAAAATCCAGTTGCCCAGTTTCCGGCTGATGAGGTTTGTGTGCTTTCCCACGAAGCCGATTCCCGCGCGCTGCGCCAGGTCGCGCTCTAGCAGCGGCCCGGTGTCCACATACCAGAGCGAGCGGACCTTGCGGTCGGACGCCGAATCAATGAAGGCGGTTAATTGTTTTAACTGCTCGCCGAGAACATCATGGTAATCGTCAAACCTAGCGTAACGGGCGACAACGCCGTGACCGGTGACCGGTGACGGGTGACATGCATCGGGCGCTGGAAATATCTTGTCACTTGTCACTCGCCACTTGTCACTTTGCGCATAGCTCACAACCAGTGTGATGATGCTTTTTGCATCGGGCAAAACTTTCTGTGGCTCGACGCGCTTTTCCGCGTTGCGTTCGAGCCAGGACATCTCGCCATGATTTTTTCCGGCGAGCCAGGATTGAAATTGTTCCGCGCTCGCGGGTGGCGCGGCGGTGGTGAACCGGCAGTCGTCGAAGCCCAGTTCCAGCGCGTGCTGGCGGATTTTCTCTTTCATCACCGGCTGGATGTTGCGAGGCGGAACTGGTGGACGATCTGCTGCGCGACTTCGCGCACCGAGCGCAATTCCGTGTTCAGCAGAACGTCAGCCTGCTTATAAAACGGCTCGCGGGTGGCCAGCATCTCGCGGATTTTTGCCTGCGGGTCCGCGTCGTGGAGCAGGGGACGGTGCGACTGGTTTTTGACCCGCTCCCAGATTCTTTCCGGCGAGGCCCAAAGGCAGACCACGAGCGCGTGCGCCTTGAGGCTGTTGAAATTATTCGGGTTCGTCGGCAGGCCGCCGCCCGTGGCAATGACCGTCTTCGTGCGGCCCGCAAGTTCAACGACGACCTTTTCCTCCAGCGCGCGAAACGCCGGCTCGCCGTCCGCCTTGAAAATGTCGCTGATGGTGCGGCCCGTGCCGGACTGGATCATTTCGTCCGTGTCGAGGTAATGAAAATCCAGCAGCTCGGCGACAAACCGGCCCACGGAAGTCTTGCCCGTGCCCATGAAACCGATGAGCGCGAGATTGACGATGCGGCGGTCGCTTTGCATTCAACGAGTTTCAAGTTTCAAGCGCCGTGTTTCAAGCGGCAAATCTTCTTCGCCCTCATTCCCGTCCTCGTCATCGAAAATTTAAGCGGTATGGGAATGCTTTGTGCCGCTCGACAATTCGCCGTTTGCGCCTAAATTGGCTGAATGAAAATGCCGCCGCTCATACTGGCTTCCGCGTCGCCGCGACGTGCGGAACTCCTGCGCCAGTTGAAACTGGAATTCAAGGTCGTTCCCAGCGATGCGACGGAGGTTTTGGACGGGCAATTGTCGCCGTACGAGCTTTGCCAGCTTAACGCACATCGCAAGGCCCGCGCCGTGGCCAAGAAAATCCCTGACTCGCTCGTGCTGGGCGCTGACACGCTGGTCTTTTTGAAGCGAAAAATTTTCGGCAAGCCCGGAAGCATCGACGAGGCGAAACAGATGCTGGCCGAGCTTCAGGGCTGCACGCACCAGGTCGTCACAGGCGTTTGCCTGATGCACCTGCGCAGTCATCGCGAACGCATTTTTGCCATCAGTACAGACGTCACGTTTCTGCCGATGACCACGGAACAAATCGGCGAATATCTTTCCCGGATGAATCCGCTGGACAAGGCGGGCGCCTATGCCATCCAGGAACACGGCGATTTGATTGTGTCGGAGATTTCCGGTTCCTACACCAACGTCGTCGGCTTGCCGGTGGAGAAATTGAAGGAGGAATTGAAATTGTGGAAACGCAAATTCAGACGAGAGTCGGGAGTTTTTTTCTTCACTCAAGGCAAAGTGTCATCTTGACTTGTGTCGGCATATGGAGTCTTGTGTCACGTCTTCAAATTTCTGGTTCGCTGGCCGTGAATCATCGATCACAAGACGCCGTTCATCAACGTGGAGGTCGCGGCCAACTCGAACCATGAAAATCAAATCATTTATCCTGCTGGCATTGGTGTCGTTATCAACCCTCGACTTTCAACTCTCAAAAGCCCAAGCCCAAGGCACGGCGTTCACATATCAAGGCCGGCTCAACAACGGCGGCAGCGCGGCCAATGGCAGCTATGATTTGAGCTTCACCGTTTTCGATGCCGTGACCGGCGGCAACCTGATTGGTTCGCTGACCAACAGCGCCATGAGTGTCAGCAACGGACTGTTCACCGCGGCGCTGGATTTTGGCGGCGTCTTCACCGGCACGAACTACTGGCTGGAGATTGGTGCGCGCACAAACGGCAATGGCATGTTCGTGACCTTGAGTCCGCGCCAATCCATCACGCCCACACCCTATGCCATTTATTCCGCCAGCGCGGGCAGCGCAGTGAATGCTGGAACCGCAGGCAGCGCCAATTCAGTTTTGGCGGCGAACATTTCCGGCACGCTTGCGCTGGCGCAACTGCCGGGCGCGGTGGTGACGACTAATTCCACCAACGTGAACCTGAGCGGCAACTTCTCCGGCGGGACAATAACGGGCAGCAGCATCACAGGTAGCACTATAACGGGCACCAACATCTATTGGAGTTCTGCAAGTTATTTGAGGGACGATCAGGGCGGTGCCATCGAACTGGGCAATTCGGTGAAATCAGGCGCCACGCCCTACATTGACTTTCATTATGGCACAGGGACATTCCAGGACTACAACGTGCGGGTGATCAATGATGGCTCCAGCCAGTTGTCGGTGCAGGGGAATTTGCGGGTCACCGGCACTGTCAGCGGCAACGGGAGCGGGCTGACCAAACTGCCTGCATTCGCGGTGACGAACAATGAAAGCGGTGTGAACATCACCGGCACGTTCACCGGCACAGGCGCTGGCTTGACCAATGTGGATCTGCTCAATGTCAATTCGCACGGGGCCATCAACATCGGCATCAGCTGGCAGAGCAACTACGTGGGCAACTTCACGCTCGGCTCCGTGCCGGCGGTCACCAGCTATCCGCAATTCATCGTGGCCACGGATGTCAATGGCGATGGCAAGCCGGACTTGATCACCGGTAACGGAGGCTCTTTGCAGGTGGTGACGAACAACGGCGACGGCTCCTTCACGTTTGACTACAATGAATATCTGCCCGGCGGCAATGGTTTGAGTTCCTATGTGGCGGCGGATGTGAACGGCGATGGCAAAATGGATTTGGTCGGCGCGGGCGGGACGTTTCAAAACAACCTGATTGTGCTGACGAACGATGGAACCGGCTTTTTCACGGCAAGCCAGACGATCGGTGCCAACCGCCCGGTTGGGATCGCGGTGGCGGATGTGAACGGGGATGGCAAGGTGGATTTGATCTGTGCGGATTCCGGCGGAAACACAATCACGGTGCTGACGAACAATGGCAGCGGTGTGTTCAGCCTGAACGCAACCTATATCGTGGGCAACGGGCCGGTTTCGGTCGTGGCATTCACCAACTCCACCGGCCTGGTGGATCTGGCCACCGCGAACGAGAGTGACAATACGTTGACGGTGCTGACCAACAACGGGAGTGGCGGCTTCGCACTCGCCTGCACGCCAAAAACCGGCCTCGAGCCGGCGGACGTGATAGCGGCGGATATCAATGGCACCGGCATACCGGAATTGATCAACGTGAACTATGCTTATGGCACGCTGATGTTGTTCACGAACAATGGCAGCAGTCTTTACAGTTCCAATTCCATCTACACCACCGGAGCAAGCAGCGTCATTGCGGCGGACGTCAACGGGGATGGCAGGCCGGATTTGATCTCCTCAAGCTCCTTTGGAAACAACCTGACGGTGTTGACGAACAACGGCAGCGGCGGCTTCGCGCTCGCCACCACGCTTAGCACGACTTATCCATTCGGTGTTGCCGCAGCGGATGTGAACGGCGATGGCCGGCCGGATTTGATTGTCCCCAACCAGACTTCGAGCGGCACCCTGTCGGTTTTTATCAACTCGCCGGTTGCCAGCATTTCCGGCTATCAGGGGAATTTTTCAGGCAATGGCAGCAATCTGACCGGGCTGAACGCCTCACAGCTTTCCAGCGGCACGGTTCCGCTGGCGCAGTTGAGCGGGATCACCAGCACCCAATTAAATGCGACGACATGGCAACTGACAACGAACTTGAACGGCGGCAATGCGGCCCTGGCCACCAACGTGGTCGCAGGCATCAGCATCACAAACGCCTTCATCACCAATTCCATTTTTGCCGGCAACGGCGGCGGATTGACGAACCTGAATGGCGCGAGTCTGGCCGGACAGGTTCCTTTGGCCGATCTGCCTGCAGGCATCGTGACGAACACCGAAACGGGCGTGGCCTTGACCGGCATTTTCAACGGCAACGGGGGAAGCTTGACGAATCTGAACGGAGCAAAATTGACCGGCCAGATTTCCCAGACCAACCTGCCCGCCGCCGCCGTGACGAACACTGAAACAGGCCTGACCCTGGCCGGCACGTTTAGCGGCAGCGGCAGCGGCCTGACCAATGTGGCCCTACTCAACGCGAATCAAACCTTTAACGGCACAAACACGTTTCAAGTGATTGACCCGGCGCACGGACTGCGCGTGACCGATGGCTCGACCAATTCAAACATCAGCCTCCAGCCTTTGGCGGCTGGTGCCAGCGGGTTTCAGGCGATTAATTTCAACGGATATTACGACGGCAGCGAGCACCGTTACAATACCGCGAAAATGCGCTGGCGCATTTTTGTGGACCAGCGAACTTCCGACGTGTTTGCAATAGACAATTACAACGGATCGGTCGGCACCACCCCGTTTATGATCGGCACCAATGGCAACGTCGGAATCGGCACCACCTCGCCGCAATCCACCTTGCAGGTCGTCGGCAACGTGACGGTGACAGGCAACATCACCAACACCGGAACCATCCGCATTGGTGGAAATCCCGCGACCGTCGGCACGGAGAATCTGCGCATCATCCGGGGGCTTGTTGAATACAGCGGAGGTGTTCTTTATACTACAGGGGCTGGATTCACGGCCGTCCGCAATTCCACCGGCAGCTACACGATTAATTTCTCGCCCGGTTTTACTGATTCGGAGCCAACTATGACCATAACTCCATGGGCAGTTGGAAGTATTATTATTCCGGTGATAAGCTATACGCTCTCAACGACAGCACCCGTAAATTTCTATAATACTTCCGGGGCGTTGACAGATCCGACCGCCTTCAATTTCATCGTGGTCGGCACTCCCTGAAAATTAAAAAACAGAACATCATGAAAATGTGCTTTTTATCTTTAGTCTGCTGGCTTCAATCGCCTGCTTCGCGCAGCAATGCCCGATTGACCGGCATGAGATTTCCGTGTGCATGAGCCGCATCGGATTGAAATTCCCCCAAAACACCTTGACCCTATAAGGAATCAGACTTATAAAAAACCGGTCGGAAACCCCAAATCAAGGAGCCATGAAAATACACACTCAAAAACTGTTCATCGCACTGGTCTTGCTCGCAACCTTCAACGCCCGGCATTCAACCGCGCATGCCCAAGGGACGGTGTTCACTTATCAAGGGCGGGTGACCGACAACGGCACAAATTTCACTGGCACCGGCCAGTTTGAATTTGCCCTAGTCACCCCCACCAACATCAATCAGACAGCCACGGCCTTTGCAAACATTGTTGCTCCCGGAGGGTATGGCACCGGATATGTAACCACCATCAATGTCATTAACGGTGGCAGCGGATATACCACACCGCCCACCGTGACGATTGACCCCGGCGGCATTGCCACGGCAACAGCCACCGCCACCATCTCCGGAGGATCAGTGACCGCCATCAACGTCACCTACGGTGGCAGCGATTATATTTCATACCCCAACGTTACCATCGCACCGCCACCGCAGAACATTGTAAATGCGACCTTGTGGAGCAACGACGGCACCAGCAGCGGGGAACCATCCGCCGCCGTGAACGTGGCCGTGACCAACGGCCTGTTTACCGTGCTTTTGGGCGACTCCACACAGCCGAACATGACGGCCATTCCCGCCGCGCTTTTCTCGCAGTTCGCATATCCGAATCTGTCATTGCAGATTTGGTTCGACGATGGCGTGAACAGTTTCGCCGCGTTGAGTCCGGTGCAGCCCCTGACTTCCGTGCCATCGGCGAGCTTTGCGAACACGGCCAGCAATCTGCTCGGCACCTTGTCAACCAGCCAGTTGACCGGTTCGGTGCCGACGAGCCAATTGACCGGCACGGTCCCGGCCACCAGCCTTTCTGGCTCGGTGCCGGCTGCTTCCCTGACCACGGTTCCAGCCGCCAGTTTGACAGGCTCGGTGCCGGCCGCTTCCTTGACCTCCGTGCCGGCCGGCAGTCTGACCGGCACCGTTGCGGATGGCCGGCTGTCAGCCAATGTGGCCTTGCGTGCGGGCGGCAATACATTTTCAGGAAATCAAATTCTTACCAACGGTTATCTGGGGATCGGCCTTACCAATCCCACTTATCCGTTGGAAGTGGCCAGCAACGGTGTGCCCAAAATGACCATGGATACCAGCGGCAACCTGGAATGTTCCGGGACGGTGTATAGCAAGGGCGTCGCCCTGACCAGCGACCGGAACCTCAAGGAAAATTTCACCGCTTTGGACGGCGGGACGGTGCTGGCCAAGGTGGCGGCACTGCCGATGACGGAATGGAATTACAAGATTGATAGCAAGAACGTGCAGCACATCGGGCCGATGGCGCAGGATTTTCATGCCGCGTTTGGTTTGGACGGCACGGATGACAAACACATCTCTGTAGTGGACGAAGGCGGCGTGGCGCTGGCGGCCATCCAAGGTTTGAACCAGAAGCTGGAGGAAAAGGATGCGAAGATCCAACAGTTGCAGCAAAGTGTAGACGAGTTGAAAAAGATGGTGCAGTCTCTCGCCGATAAGAAATGAGAAAATCATGAAAAAATTGATGTTACTTCTTTGTCTGCTGGCTCCGATCGCCGGCCTCGCGCAGCAATATTCGATTGACTGGTATAAGATTGCCGGTGGCGGCGGCACCAGCACCGGCGCGACCTATCAGGTGAGCGGCACCATCGGCCAGCCGGATGCCGGCGGCGCGCTGACCGGCGGGAATTATTCTTTGACTGGTGGATTCTGGAGCCTCATTTCCGTGGTGCAGACGGCGGGGCTGCCCAATCTGACCATTATACATTCCGGCAACAGCGTCATCATCTCGTGGCCAAACACCGGCAGTTTCATGTTGCAACAGAACAACAATCTTTCTGCTGCGGCGAACTGGGCGGCGAGCGGCTATACCATCACCACCAGCAACGGCACGAACAGCATTACCATCACCTCGGCCACGGGGAATTTGTTTTTCCGGCTGAAGCAGTAAGTCGGGTTGAGAGATGGAAGTTAGAAATTGGGGAGGGCAGGGGAACAGGGGGAACAAAAATTCTCCAAAAAAAAGATTGCACTGCGGGGTTCAGGTGGTAGTATGCGCGCCCGCTTTCGAAGAATCGGAGGCGGAAATTTATTTAACCATTAACAGACAATTGCTCTTTGTATGGCCGCTCAACGTATTAGAATCCGCCTCAAGGCTTATGACTTCCGTGTCATAGACCAGTCCGCGCGCGAAATCGCGGATACCGTCAAACGCACCGGCGCACGCGTCGCCGGGCCCATCCCACTGCCGACCCGCATTGAGCGGTTCACCGTGCAGCGCTCACCGCACTCCGACAAAAAATCACAGGAGACTTTCGAGCAGCGCACGCACAAGCGGCTGATTGACATCCTCGACCCCACGGCCAAGACGGTGGACGAATTGAAAAAGCTCAACCTGCCGGCCGGCGTGGACATCACCATCAAGATTTGATGCGGCATACCCTTAACTTTAAACGAATCATTTATGCCACTCGGACTTTTAGGAAAGAAAATCGGACATACGCGCGTCTATGATGCGACCGGCAACGTCGTCCCTGTGACGGTGGTGCTGGCCGGACCGAACCGCGTGCTGCAGGTGAAAACGCAGGCGGGCAAGGACGGCTATAATTCCGTGCAGCTCGGCTTTGACGACCAGAAGGACCAGCGCCTGTCCAAGGCACTGCTCGGCCACATCAAGAAACAGAACGGCGCGGCGGTGAAACGCATCCGCGAGTTTCGAGACTTTTCCAAGGATGTGAAGCCCGGCGACATCGTCGGACCGGCGTTGTTTGCGCCCGGCGATTTCATTGACGCGATCGGCGTCACGAAGGGCCGCGGTTTTGAGGGCGTGGTGAAGCGCCATAAATTTGCCGGCGGCGACTCGACGCACGGCGCGAAGGGCTGGCACCGCCGCAGCGGCGCAATCGGCCAGCGTTTGTTTCCCGGCACGGTCATGCGCGGGATGCGGATGCCGGGCCACATGGGCCAGGACACGCGCACGACTCAGAACCTGGAAGTGATCCAGGTACGCGAGACGGACAATGTGCTTTTGATCAAAGGTTCGATTCCCGGAGCTGAAGGCGACTACGTCGTCATCCGCGAATCCAAGAAACGTCCTAAGGGCTGGAAGCCGCCGGTGAGCCTCCACGTGAAGAAAAAGGTCGGCGAGAAAAAAGCCGCCGCCGCACCCGCACCCGCCGCCAAGAAATAACGAGCCATGAAAATTGCCATTAAAAATCTCGAGGGAAAGAATTCGGGCGAACTGGAAGTGAAGTTCGAAATGATTGAGAACGGAAAGGGCACGCAGGCCGTCCACGACACCGTGGTGGCGTACAATGCGGCCCAGCGCAGCGGCACCGCCTGCACCAAGACCGCCGGAGAAGTCCAGGGTTCCAACAAGAAGCCGTGGAAGCAAAAAGGCACGGGCCGCGCCCGCGCCGGTTCCGTCCGCTCGCCGTTGTGGGCGGGAGGCGGCGTGGTGTTTGGGCCTAAGCCCCGCGATTTCACGAAGAAACTTTCCAAGAAGACGCGCGCCCTATCGCTGCGGAAGGCCTTGAGCGAACGGCTCAAGGCCGGCGACGTGGTGGTGGTGGACGATCTGAAGCTGTCATCATCGAAGACAAAAGATTTCGCCAACGTCATTTCGGCGCTGGAGCTGAAGGGCACGACGCTGGTCGTCGCGGCGGCGGACAAGAACCTGACGCTCGCCTCGCGCAACCTCGAAGCCGTTTCGCTCACCACGGGCGATTCGCTCAACACTTACGACGTTTTGCGTCCGGACAAGCTGCTCTTCACGAAGAGCGCGTTTGAAACCGTAGAAGCCCGTTTGAAACAGGAATAACATGAACGCTTTCGAAATCATCAAGACCGTCCGCCTGACGGAAAAAGGCACGCGCCAGGGCGAGAAGTATAATCAATACACCGTCGTGGCCGACCGCCTGGCGACCAAGCCGCAAATCCGGCAGGCCGTGCAGGAACTGTTCAAGGTCAAGGTCACCAAGGTCAACACGCTGAACGTGCGTGGTAAGGCTCGTCGCAAACGCACGTTGCAGGCCGGCCGGACAAACGACTGGAAGAAAGCCATTGTGACGCTGAAGGACGGCGACAAGATCATCCTGACCTAGGAAATTTTTGAAACCAGAAAGCGCGAAGTGAATGTTCACTTCGCGCTTTTTTATCTTGCGGGGACGCTGGTGTTGTCAAACCGGATGCAACAGCGCGTTGCGTCCGCGCGGGGTTCTGGTCTTTTTCACAGGTTCGGCCACCTTGGGAAGCGCGGCCTCATCGGGCAGGCAAAGGTAGCGGCCGCAATTTTCGCAAAGCTGGACGTCGTCGCCGCGTATCAGCGTCAACACCACCCCTCGGGGTACGTGCATGTGGCAGGCGGTGCAAACCTCGTTGCGGACGATGGCGGTGCCCTTTTTGCCGCGTGCAACCAGACGGTCGTAGTGGCCGAGGATGGGCGCGGGGATTTTGGCGCGCAGTTCCGCGACGCATTTTTCCTTGTCCGGCACGACCTGTCCGTCGAATTCGATCGATTGAAGTTTCAGCAGACCGTTAATGAGTTCATTCATAGTTGATGAATGGTAGTTCCATTCATTGACAATGAAACACTTTCCGCCGGGGATTGCTCTCCCTATTTTGTCTCGGGAGTATATAGATAACGCAAATTGTGGATTTTTCTGAGGGGGTTACCCCGCAAATGTCCTACCTCGTCATGGAAAATACTTCCATGAATGGTAAGAAACATCCTGAGCTTGCGAAATCGG
>Ga0182013_10002745_pt1 | contig 22719 bp, 16 predicted proteins | sample 612S2MmetaG_FD_120487 | JGI IMG/M metagenome (GOLD analysis project Ga0182013, IMG submission 120487) | Permafrost microbial communities from Stordalen Mire, Sweden - 612S2M metaG | ecosystem: Environmental > Terrestrial > Soil > Wetlands > Permafrost | place: Sweden: Stordalen | collected... | reverse complement strand
CGCCATGTATCCAACCGAATACAGCAGCACGATGCCGCCCAGGCACGCCCCCATGAATGCGAACAGAACGCTCAGAGCGTCCACGTGCAACACGAGCGCGAGCGGCCCGTCCCATCCGAACAGGTTGAGTTCCACCGCCTGTCCGGACTGGACATACTTCAGCATGCCGACCACGGCGATGACCGCTGGCAGGCAGGTCAGCACTGCCAGAATTCCCTTTGTCCGCGCCGAACAAAGGCGGGCAATCAGAACCTGCAGCACGGCGCCCACGAGCAACGAACAGGGCGCCAGAACAATGAGGGTTGCGGCTGTCATGCCCCAGCTTGTTGCAAATAGAGGGCCAAAGCGGTCCAGACGTTGCAATCTCCGGTTCAGGCGTGACGTGGCTCACAGCCGGGCGTGTCTGGCTTCCATAATCATGTTCACTGTTGTACCCCGGGTGTTCCATAATGGCTATCGTGTTCGGAACTTGAGCACAATTGGCAGGGCGGTTCCACCATGTCGACCCATCTCCTCAGCTTGGGCAAGAAAGCTTGGGAACAGTATCTCGAGAAAGACGTGTTGGACTCCAGCCTCGTGCGCGGAGCCGTCGCCAGTTCCTGGCAGCGATGTCGTGACCTCAACGTCAACCCCCTGTTGACCTCGGGAGACGATGCCGAGGAACTGCGCCAGTTGGAGCAACGCCGGTACGAGAAAGAACACCTGATCCAGGTTGCCCGGCCATTTCTGCGCGACCTCTCCTATTTCGTCGGCAAAACCGATTTCCAGGTCATTCTGACCGATGAAAATGGTCTGCTGCTTGAAGTTGCGGGCGATGCTCGTGCCGCCGCCAGGGCCCAGGAGGTCCATCTCTGCGCCGGCGCCGATTGGAGCGAGGCCCGCAAAGGAACCAATGCCATCGGAACGGCAATCTTCGAGCGGGCCCCGGTCCAGATTCATGCCTGGGAGCATTTCCGCGCGGAGAACCAGTTTCTCACCTGTTCCGCGGCCCCCATCATCGATCCGGCTGGGAATATTGTGGGGGTCATCGATATAAGTGGCGACTGCCGACACGCAAATCCCCACACCCTGGGAATGGTGGTTGCCTCGGTCCACGCCATTGAAAACCAGTTGCGCCTGGAACAGGCGATGAACAAGCTCTCCATCGCGTCCCGGTACTCGAAAGCGCTGGTGCATGGCATCACCGATGGCCTGCTGGCGATCGACACCAACGGCATCGTCACCGAGATCAACGCCCGCGGTGGGGAGATCTTCGGCATCAATCCCGCCCTCGCCAAGGGACTCCCGCTGGTGCAGCTCTACCGCGACGAGAATGCCCCGATCCTCCAGGTGGTCAGGAGCGGCAAGGAGTACAAGAACCAGGAAATCGTTCTCTGCCAGTCGGGGCGTCACATTCAAAGTTCCGCTTCGCTGTTGCGCGACGAGGACGGCGCCATCCTGGGAGCCGTCGCTTTCTTTCGCGAGCTGCAGACTCAGCAGTTTGCCCGCCGGGGTCCGGTCTTCTTTGCCCATCGCTACGCTTTCGACGACATCGTCGGAAACAGCCCGGCCATGCAAAAGGCCAAGGATTGGGCCTCCCTGGCCGCCACCTGCACTTCGACCGTGCTCATCCTCGGCGAAAGCGGCACAGGAAAAGAGATTTTTGCCAACGCGATTCACAATGCAAGTTCCAGAAACCGCGGCCCCTTCCTGGCCATCAATTGTGCTGCCATGCCGGAAGGCCTGATTGAAAGCGAGCTCTTCGGATACACCGATGGCTCCTTCACGGGCGCCAAAAAAGGCGGGCAGTCGGGCAAGTTCGAGATGGCCAACGGGGGCACCATCTTCCTCGACGAGATCGGGGAAATGTCGCTCGGCATGCAGTCCAAACTGCTGCGCGTGCTGCAGGAACGCACCGTTTCCCGCATCGGGTCGTCCCAGGACATCAACGTGGACATTCGCGTGATCGCGGCCACCCACTGCGACCTCAGCAAGGACATCGAGACGGGGCGCTTCCGGGAAGACCTGTACTACCGGCTGGCGGTGCTGGAGGTGAAGATCCCCCCCCTGCGGGAACGGATGGGGGACATTCCCACCCTGGCCCGCTGCCTGATCGGCAAGATCTCCAAGCGCCTGGAGCGTTCGCCCGTCGAGCTCAGCCTGGACTGCGTCGAACAACTCGCCAGCTATCCGTGGCCGGGCAACGTGCGGCAGATGGAAAACGTCCTCGAGCGAGCCCTCATCCGCGCCGGGTGCTGTCCCGTGCTGACAGCCGAGCACGTGGAATTACCGGCGGAAGCCGCGCACCCAACGCCCCAGCGCGACGCCTGCACGCGGAGGAGCGAGCCGGCAAAGAACGCAAGTTCGTTGCGGGATATCGAAAAACAGGCCATCCAGGAAGCCTTGGGCTCCTGTTGCGGCAATATCAAACAAACCGCCGCGCGGCTGGGCATCGCCCGCAATACCCTTTATCGCAAGATGCAGGATTACAATCTGGTTCCCGCTGATAGCCGCTAAACCACCCCTCCCATTCCCCCTCCATCCATCTCCACTCCGCGCATTCCACCTCCGTGTTCCAGAATGGAGCACGCCCCACTGCTCCATTTCTGAGCACGGTCCATTAATGCGCAGGATGTGCGTGGGTCTCATCTACCGCGCCGCCCCGGCCTCCCGGCGAACTCGATGAGGCTGCGTATCGCCGCGCGCGGGTTCTGCCCATCCCCTTTAGGCAGAACGCCTTGCCCGCGTGGATCGCGGATTTAAGGTGGCCGGCGAGCCACTTTCATCCTGCATTCCCGGGGAGCACTTTGCCAGTGGCCAGGCAATTGCATACTTGTGTTGCTCAGGAGACCAGACGAGGAAACCGGAAGCTCTTCCTTACGGCATCTCTTCCGCAATTGCGGCCCCTGGAGCGACGGGATGGGCGCTGGTTCCTTGAGGAACCAGCCGCTTGAACGTCTCACCCCCGGCAGGCAGTGGCGGAACGAGCGCCGGAGCGGTCATCGCTCGCGGCTTGAGCGCCTTGAGCTTCCTTGAATCCGCTGCGATCGAGTGCAGCCGCAACAGGGCTTCCTCAAAGGGAGAAAGGGAATGATGATGCAAATGTCTATCAGTAAAAAGTTACGGTGGCAGCGTTTTGTGATGCCGGTTCTCGCAGCCGCCGTTACGTTGGGCTTGTCGACGACTCTTCACGCTCAGTTGGGCTGGGAGGGCGAGACCGGTGTGTTCGTGACTCCGATGGCCTACACGGCTTCGGCCGAGGGCCAGAAGGTTCACCCCGTCGTGGCCTATCACTATTTCGCCGCCGGTTCCGTCATCGGCGACTTTCACGAAGTTTCCACTGAAGTTGGGCTGGGCAAGCGGGTTGAAGTTGGCTACACGCACGAGTTCCACGTCGAGGGCGGCAACGCCGGCCTCAGTCCTCTGTGGCAGAACGGCTTCGACATTTATAACGGCAAGTTCATCCTGGTACCCGAGAACTACAAGAAGAATGCCGCCATTCCCGCCATCTCCGTGGGCTTCATCGCCCGTTCCGGAGACCGCAACGTGGGCGACTACCTGACCTATAACAACCAAACCAACAATGGCAAATCCAACGGCGACATCTATGTCGTGGCCACCAAGGTTGTGACCCAGGTTTCCAAGAAGATGCCGATCGTGCTGAACGCCGGCCTGCGCGGCACCAATGCCGAGCTTTGGGGCATGGGCGGCAACGCGCCCGACTGGCAGGCAAGACCTTTTGGCGCGGTTGCTTTTGTCTTCACGGGGCCTGGCAAGAGCACCTGGATCTTCGGTTCCGAGGCCGCCATGCAGCCGCATCACCCGCTGGGATTCACATCTGCCACGGACGCCGGCGGCGCGATGTTGAATATTCCCACCACACTCACCTATTGCACACGCATCGTGCCCAGCCCGAAGCATAAGATCAACGTCGACTTCGGTGTGGCGCAGATCGCGGGCACCATCGCTCCTGGAGTTGACCTGAAAGCCCGTCACACCTGGGGCACGCAGCTCACCTACGCTTTCTAGCCCCAGGCGCCGCCTCCTCGGGGCGGCCTCGCGGGACCTGTAAAGCCTGCGCGGTTCCGCACCGTCCAATCGCGCGCGGAGTTGCACGTCCAAAGACTCTCTGGAGCGATGTGGGAAGCCGGTCATGCACGTTTGCCACCTTCCCCAGAGCACATGAACGACGAGAGGCAATTGAAGTATGAAGCCGTTGATCGCACTTGGTATCTCAATCGGAGTGCTTGCGGGCGTAGCCACATGGCTGAGCCTGACCTTTAGCCTTCAAGTTTGGGCACTGTTTATCGCCTGGGCCTGCTTCTTCCATTGCGGTGGGGATCTCAGCGCACTGAAGAAGTCCATCATCAATAACGTGTTTGGCGCAATCATTGGCTGGATCGGGGCTCTTCTGATCGTTGAAGTCCCGGTATTGACCCTGGTGCCCCGCGCGTCCATCATCGTTGCCGTCACCGTGATTGTCCTGGTCTTTGCCGCGCACATCGAGGCATTGAGCGTGATCCCCGGCGGCTTCTACGGCTATGCTTCGGTTTTCGCATACCTGCTGTTGAAGGCCGATGCGTTGACCCCCGCGGCCCTGCTGACCCCCAACATGAACAACGGCCTCATCGCCGTTGTCGTCGCCATGATCATCGGCAATGTGTTTGGCATCGCGTCCGCCAGGCTCTCAGCCGCTTTACAGCCGGCGGCAAAAACCGCCTAGTTCCTGCGCGCTTCAAGCGCCTGCGGATTCCTGCCCGCGATGCCGCCACAATGCGGCAGCATCACGGCTCAATCAATAACCAAGCGGTTCCGCCGCCATGCTGTCGCGGCGGAACTGCAACACAGTTACCAGACAGCCTGGCGCTCCTCGCCGAAAAGCCGGGAGAGCTTCGCGGCAATGGCGGACCTGCTCTTTCAGAGGTCAACTCCACCCGATCAAAGTCATGAAGACAAGGAGTAGTGGAAGTCATGGAAAAACGAATTCTCAATATCAACGGCGTTGATCGTTCTTTGGTTGTCGATTCCGAGAAGAGCCTCGCCGAAGTATTGCGCAATCAACTGCTGCTGACAGGCTGCAAGATCTGTTGCAGCGAAGGCCAGTGCGGCACCTGCACGGTCATTGTCGACGGACAGGCCACCCGCGCCTGCCTGCTGGCCATGGAGGACGTCGAACAGGGCGCCAAAATCCAAACCATCGAAGCGCTGGGAACCCCCGACAATCTGCATCCGCTGCAGGTCGCGTGGATGGCCCATGGAGCCGCGCAATGCGGCATCTGCACCCCAGGCTTCCTGATGTCCGCCAAAGTGCTGCTGGACAACAATACTTCGCCCACTCGCGAAGAAGTGCGCACCTGGTTTGACATCAACAAGAACGCCTGCCGCTGCACCGGCTACAAACCCCTGGTCGATTCGGTCATGGACGCCGCGGCGGTCCTGCGCGGAGAAAAGAAAAAGGAAGACCTGCTGTGGGAACCCGTTGAGAACGGCTCCATCATGGGGTCCACTTATCGTCGTCCCTCGGCCGTCGCCAAGGTCACCGGCGGATGGGATTTCGGCGCCGATGTTACGCTCCACATGCCGCCCGACACATTGCACCTGGCCCTGGTGCAGGCGGAAGTTTCGCACGCCAATATCAAGGGCATCGATACTTCCGCGGCGGAAAAGATGACCGGCGTGGTCAAGGTCGTCACCTGGAAGGACGTCAAGGGCAGGAACGCCATTACCGGCCTCATCACCTTCCCAACCAACAAGGGCGATGGCTGGGACCGTCCGATTCTTTGCAAGGACAAGATATTCCAGTTCGGCGATGCGATCGCGATCGTCTGCGCCGACACCGAGGATCATGCGCGCGCCGCGGCTGCCGAGGTCAAGGTCGATCTTGAAGTGCTGCCGGCCTACATGAGCGGTTACGCCGCCATGGCTCCCGATGCCATCGAGATCCATCCAGGCACGCCCAATGTCTACTTTGACCAGGGCTTGAAAAAGGGCGAGGACACCAAGCCCTTTATGGACAAGGCCGCCTATACCGTCGAGACCGCAACCTACTGCAGCCGCCAGCCTCACCTCCATCTCGAACCCGATTGCGGCCAGGCCTATCTCGAAGACAGCGGCCGCCTGACCATCCAATCGAAGAGCATCGGCCTCCACCTGCACCATGCGATGATCTGCCCCGGCATCGGCGTTGAGCCTGAGAAGCTGCGCCTCATCCAGAACGGAACCGGCGGCACATTCGGCTACAAGTTCTCGCCGACCATGGAAGCCTTGCTCGGCGTTGCCTGCCTGGCGACCCAGCGTCCCGTCTCGCTGGTTTACAACCAGTACCAGAACATCACTTACACCGGAAAGCGCTCGCCGGCCGAAGTCACTGTCAAGCTGGGCGCCGACAAGGACGGCAAACTGATCGCGGCCGATGTCAACTGGTGGCTCGATCACGGCCCGTATTCCGAGTTTGGCGACCTGGTGACCGTTCGCCAGGGCCAGTACACAGGCGCAGGCTACGACATCCCGAATATGCGTGGAATGGGTCACACGGTCTGCACCAACCATGCCTGGGGATCGGCGTTCCGTGCCTATGGCTCTCCGCAGGCTTTCCTGGCCTCTGAGACCGCCATGGACATGCTGGCCGAAAAGATGGGCATGGATCCCTTCGAGCTGCGCTACAAGAACATCTATCGCCCTGGGGTCACAACACCCACGGGTCAAACCCCCGACGTGTACTGCCTCGAAGGCTTGTTCGACATGCTTCGTCCCAAGTATGAGGAAGCCAAGAAGCGGTGCAAGGAGCTTTCCACGCCAGAGAAGCCGCGTGGCGTTGGCCTGTCGCTGGGCATCTACGGCTGCGGCCTTGACGGTCCGGATGGTTCGGAAGCCGCTATCGCGCTGACGCCGACAGGGGTCACTGTCTACAACTCCTGGCAGGACCACGGCCAGGGTTCTGACCTCTCCTGTTTGACCATCACCCACGAGACGCTGCGCCCATTGCACCTGCATCCCGACCAGATCAAGCTGGAGATGAACGATACCTTGCTGCCCAACAGCGGTCCTTCGGGCGGCAGCCGCTCCAACGTCTTCACCGGCAATGCCACCAAGATCTCCGCCGAGATGCTTCTCAACGCCATGCGCAGGAGCGATGGCACCTATCGCACTTACGACGAAATGGTGGCGGAGAACATTCCGCTCCGCTACGACGGCAAGTGGGTTGCCAGCGACTGCACGGCTTGCGACGCAGATACCTGCCAGGGCAATCCTTTCCCGGTCTATATGTACGAGTTGTTCATGCCTGAGGTTGAAGTCAACCCCAAGACCGGCAAGGTGACCGTGGTGAAGTTCACCACGGCCGTCGATGTGGGCACCATCATCAACCGCGCGACTGTCGAAGGCCAGATCTACGGCGGCCTGGCTCAGGGTGTTGGACTGGCCCTGACCGAGGACTTCGAGGATCTGAAATACCACACCAGCCTCAAGAACTGCGGCCTGCCCTATATCAAGGACATCCCCGACGACATCGAAATCCTCTTCCAGGAAACAAAACGGCCACTGGGACCGTTTGGAGCCGCGGGAGTGGGCGAGGCGCCATTGACGGCTCCGCACCCCGCCATTCTCAACGCGATCTATAACGCCTGCGGCGTGCGCATCCTCCGGGTGCCCGCACTGCCGAAGGTCGTCAAGGCCGCGCTGGACGCCAAAGCGAAGCAGGAAGAAACGGTGCACGCCTAAACCGCGATTCTTAACCTCAACCGCCGGGACGAAACTTCGGTTTCGTCCCGGGCTTTCTCAAGTAACCGTAGTCACAGCAATGCGTGGAGCCCTTGCATAAACTAAAGCTGCTCCACAGGGCTGCAACCTGCATAGAGCCTCTCGTTACGCCGTTCTTCCCATCCCGGCTTGGCGGAACGTCGGCACAATGGCTCTATCTTCGAGTTACTAACTCTTGTGGAATGGCTTCGCGCCGGGAGTTTGATTCATGGACCGGGAACGAGTTCGGCAGTGGGAGACACAATGTATCCAGGAGCAGGCGCCCGCCTGCACCGCCGCCTGTCCCGTGCACGTGGACGCACGCAAGCTCACTGAGTGCGTAGCGCGCGGCGACTTCAAGGGCGGTCTTGCGGTTCTGGCCAATGCCGTGCCCCTGCCGCTGATTCTCGCGCATATTTGCGATCACCCCTGCCAGTCGCACTGCCGGCGCTCCGATGCCGGGGACGCCATTGAAATCGGCCTTCTCGAGCGCGCTTGCGCGGAGTACGGCTTGCCCGCTCCCGCGCCGCGTCCGCAGGCTCTGAGGAAGCAGCGCGTGGCCATAGTCGGCGGCGGCTTGAGCGGCGTCTCGACGGCGGCCGGCCTGGCGATTCGCGGCTATGAAGTCAGCATCTTCGAGGCCCGCCCCAGGCTGCTCCATCGCCTGCGCTCTCTCGACGCATCCACCTTGCCGGCTCACGTCATCGATGCCGATCTAGCCGCCCTCAGGCAGTTGTGTATCGCCGTGCATTGCGATGCGCTCATCAGTCGTCACGCCGGCCCCTTTGGCCTCGACGCGATCGCTGCGGATTTCGATGCGGTTTACCTCGCGCCGGGGCCCGAGCCGCTGGACCAGGACGTGCTGGGCCTGGCGCGCACCGGGCAACGCGGAATCCGGATCGATCCGCTCACGCTGGCCACCAGCCACCCCAAGGTCTTCGCCGGCGGCGCCCAACGCTATGCGCCCGCGCCCTACTCGCCCATTGCGTCCATTGCCGACGGCAACTTCGCAACGGTCTCCATCGATCGCTTCCTGCAAGGAGCCTCGCTCGCGGCCAACCGTGACAACCAGGGCGCCTATTCCTCCCGGCTGTACGTCAATACCAAGGAGCTGACCGCTTCGACAGCCATCCATGCCGCCGGAGGCGGTCGCGGCTATTCGAAAGATGAGGCACAGCAGGAGGCTCGGCGGTGCATTCCCTGCCAGTGCCTGGAATGCGTCAAAGTGTGCCAATACCTTGAGGACTATGGCTCCTACCCCAAGCGCTACGTTCGCCAGATCTACAACAACGAATGCATCGTCATGGGCGTGCGCAACCTGAATAAGATGGTCAACTCCTGCGCTCTCTGCGGCCTCTGCACCGCGGTCTGTCCAGAGAAATTCAGCATGGCCGACGTCGTTCTTGACGCGCGCCAGAGCATGGTGCGAACCGCCAAGATGCCGCCCTCCGCCCACGATTTCGCACTGCGCGATTTGGCCTTCAGCCAGAGCGAGGCGTTCACCCTGGCCCGCCACCAACCCGGTTTTCAATCCAGCCAGACAGCTTTCCTTCCCGGCTGCCAGCTTTCGGCTTCATCCCCCCAACATGTCGCTTCCTGCTACGCGCACCTGCGCAATTCGCTCCCCGGAGGCGTCGGCCTGATCCTCCAATGCTGTGGCTCGCCGGCATTCTGGGCGGGCGACGAAGCAAAGTTCCAGACCGCGTTGCATTCGCTCAAAGCAGCGTGGTCGGATCTGGGGAAACCGCGGTTGATCACCGCCTGTTCTTCCTGCTATCGCATGTTGCGCGATCATCTGCCGCAGATTCCGGTTGAACCCCTGTGGCCGCACCTCACGCCGAAGTCCCTGCCCAACGCCTTGCCCGAAACAATTTCCCGGACCCTGGCAATCCACGATCCCTGCTCCACCCGCGGCGTCAAAGAAGTGGAGCAGAGCGCCCGCGCGCTTCTCGGTGAGCTTGGCATCGCCACTGTCGAGCTGAACGAACCCGGCTTGACGACCTGCTGCGGATACGGCGGCCTGGTGCAGTTTGTCAATCCCCAGCTCGCCGGCAAGACCGTTGCCCGCCGCGCCAAACAAAGCGATGAGGACTTCGTCACCTATTGCGCCATGTGCCGCGATCGCTTCGCGCATCAAGGCAAGCGCGCCCTTCACATTCTCGACCTCGTCTTTGCCAACGGGGCTCTCGATCCGGCTGCGCGGCCCGATCCCGGCTTCTCCCAACGCCAGGAAAACCGTGCGCATCTAAAATCACTACTCCTTTGTGAGGTGTGGGGAGAAAAGGTGAGCGCCATGGAACCATCCATCGAACTGCGCATGTCGGAAGAAATGAGATTGCTTCTAGAACAGCGCATGATCCTCGTCGAGGATGTGCGCCGAACGATAGAAAATGCCGAGCAGACCGGTGACAAACTGGAGAACCCGGCCACCGGGCATTTTCTTGCCTCCTACCGTTCCGCCTGCGTGACCTATTGGGTTGAATACTCCACTGAAGGCAGTGCGTTCGTAGTGCACAACGCCTACTCTCACCGGATGGAGGTGCGGTAAGATGGCTTCCACATCAGGATCCACGCCGGAATCTCCGCTCATTTGCGGCAAGTGCAAGGTGCCGCTTGTGTTGGGAAAGGTGACCGCGCATTACCTGGGCAGCGAGTTCCCCATTGAGTTGTGGAAATGCCCCGGCTGCGGAAAAGTTCTTGTGCCCGAATCGCTCGCCACAGGCAAGATGCTGCAAGTCGAGCAGGCACTGGAGGACAAATAAGCATGCCCTGTGCCGCAGGAAAGCAACCCGCTTACGCAACCGGCAGAGATCCCATGGATGGCGATCACTTGCTTCGGCCCGGCGGACTTGAATTGACGGCGCGCGCCGTCGACTTCGCCGGTCTCGGGGCGGGCGCCGCGGTTCTTGATCTGGGCTGCGGTTCAGGAGACAGCGTCCGCTATCTTCGCACGCTGGGCATTGACGCCATCGGGATCGATTGTGCGCCGGGCATCGAGGGTCATGCGGATTCGTCTCCCGCCTCATGGGTAGGCGTGGTCGCCAGCGCCGGCCATCTGCCGGTTCCCGAATGTTCCCTGGATGGAGTGCTGGCCGAGTGCAGCGTCTCGCTCATCGAGGACCAGGATGCGGCTTTCGGCGAATGCGCGCGCGTGCTCAAGGACCGGGGCCGCCTGATGATCACCGACCTTTACGCCCGCCAGCCCCATGCCATCGCCCAGGTTCGCGCCTTCAAGCATTCATGCGTTGCAGGAATGATCGTTCGCGCCGAGTTGGTGCAACACCTGGCCGACAGCGAATTCACCATCGATTTGTGGGAGGACCACTCGCCCGCCTTGCGCGCATCTGCGGCGCGCTTCATTTTCCAGCACGGCTCCCTTGAGGGACTCTGGAATTGCGATGCCGAAACAGCGTCAACCGAAGATATTTCAGGCGCCATGCGCGCCGTACGCGCCGGTTACTTCCTGCTGATTGCCACACGCAACCCGCGCCCCAAACATCTGAAAGGCACAGATCATGAATGAAGACTCTTTTCGCGTGATGGACCTTGCCATGCAAGGCTATCAGTGCAGCCAGATTCTGATGGCCATTGCACTGGAGGCGCAGGGCAGGCACGATTCCAGCCTGGTCAAAGCCATGACCGGCCTGCTGGGCGGCATGGGCTGCGGAAAGACTTGTGGCGCATTGACCGCTGGCTGTTGCGTGCTCGCTCTCCATGCCGGCAAGGAGTCCGCCGAGCAGCCCGCCGACGACCGCCTGCAACCCATGCTGAGCAGCTTCGTCGAATGGTTCGATGCTGAATATACGGCGCGCTACGGCGGCATCAACTGTGCCGACATTGTGCGCGACGACATGCGGAACAAGATGGCGCGCTGCCCTGCCATCGTCATCGAAAGCCTGGAAAAATTGAAGGAGATTTTGGCCGAAAACAACTATGAATTCAGCAATCCAACCCGTTCCGCCTGAGGCCCCCGCAAAGGGACTCGCGGCCATCGTTCTGGCCGCCGGCTTGTCCTCGCGCATGGTGGAGTTCAAGCCGTTGCTGCCCCTGGCCGGAGCCATGGCCCTGGAGCGCAGCATCGGCTTGTTCCGCGCCGCGTCCATCGCTGAAGTCATTGTCGTTCTCGGGCATCGCGCGGAGGTGTTGCAGCCCCTGGCGGAGCGCTCGGGCGCTCGCTCGATTGTCAACCAGCATTTCGAGTTGGGAATGTACTCCTCGATCGTCGCCGGCTGCCGCGCGCTCCCCGCATGGGTCGAGGCCGCATTCGTGCTGCCGGCCGACACGCCGCTGGTGCGGCCCGCAACGGTTCGCCAGCTTGCGGAGTCTTGGGCATCGAGCCGCGCCGAAATTCTGTATCCCGTATTCGATGGCCATCGCGGACACCCTCCGCTCATCTCGCGCGCCATTCTCGATCAAGTGGCTCGCGGAGAAGTCGAGGGGCCTCTCAACGCCGTCCTCGCGCTCCACGAGAACAAAGCTCTGAACTTCCAGGTCGCCGACCAGTGCATTCATCTCGATATGGACACCCTGGCCGACTACGACACACTCGCTTCTCTTGCCCACCGCCAGCAGATCCCCACCGCCGCCGAATGCGAGGCGATCCTGGCCGCCAGGCAGGTGCATCAAGTGGTGGTTCGCCATGCGCGCAAAGTTGCCGAGGTCGCGCATTCCATCTCCTCCGCGCTGTTGCGCAGCGGCTTGTCGCTCGACCTGGAACTGGTCGAGGCCGGAGCACTCCTTCACGACATCGCCAAGGGACAACCGGACCACGCCGCGCTTGGCGCATCGATTTTGCGCACCATGGAGTTTCCCCGGGTGGCGGACATCGTGGCCGCGCACACCGACTTCGACTTCTCCGGCTCCAGCATCGACGAAAAAGCCATCGTCTATCTCGCCGACAAACTGGTTTGCGGCGAAGACCTGGTTACGATCCACCGGCGCTTCCAGCCTGCCCTCGATCGGTTCGCCGATGACCCGGCAGCCCTCCAGGCCGCTCAAATGCGCCTTGCGACAGCCAGGCAGGTGGCCCATGCCGTGGAGTCACGCCTGGGCACGCCCCTCTCTGCCGTTGTGCACATGCGCGTGGAAGTGACCGCGTCGCGGCCAGGCACTCCCATTACGCCGGAGGCTGCGAAGGGATGACGGCGATATTCAAGGTCGAAGGCGCAACCATGCTGGGCGCAACCGAGAGTGTGTGCCCGGTGTGCCTCCAGCGCATTGCGGCCGACCGCATTGCCGAGGACGATGCGGTCTACCTGCGCAAAACCTGTCCCGAACATGGCGCATTCAAGACCGTGATCTGGCGGGGAGTTGCGTCCTACAGGTTATGGGGAGGCGCCAGCCGCTCTCCTTCCCGCCCTCCTGTGTGTGGCTCCGATACCGCCAAAGGATGCCCATTCGACTGCGGATTGTGCCCGGATCATCGCCAGCACTCCTGCTGCGTGGTACTCGACGTAACCGAGCGCTGCAATCTTGCCTGCCCGGTCTGCTTTGCCTCGGCCGGCTCCTCGCCCAGGCCCGATCCGAGTCTTGACGAAATCGAGGGCTGGTGCCGCGAACTGCTGGCCGCCGGCGGCCCATTCAACATCCACCTATCCGGCGGCGAGCCCACGGTGCGCCCCGATCTGCCTGAACTCATTCTTAGAATTCGCGCCCTTGGATTCACCTACATCCAACTCAATACCAATGGCGTGCGCCTCGCGCTCGAAAAGGAGTATGCCGGCGAACTCAAAGCGGCCGGCCTGACGTGCGTGTTCCTTCAATTCGACGGTGTCACCGAAGACGTCTTCCATGCCATGCGCGGGCGTCATCTGATCGAAATCAAGCTTGCGGCAATCCACAATTGCGAGCAGCAGCAGTTGGGCGTCGTTTTGGTGCCGACGCTCATTCCGGGGGTCAACACCGGCCAGATCGGCGCCATCCTTCGACTCGCGATCGCAATGGCTCCGGCCGTCCGCGCCGTTCATTTCCAGCCCATCGCTTACTTCGGGCGTTATCCGGCTCCGGCGCACGACCTCGACCGCATTACGATTCCTGAAGTGATCCAGTTGATTGACGCGCAGACTGCGGGCCAATTCAAGACGGCCAATTTCTACCCTCCGTCCGGGGAGAATCCCTACTGCTCCTTCCATGGAAAATTCTGGCTGTATCCGGACGGCGATGTGGTGCCCACCACCCGCCCTGCAGCCGCCTCTTGCTGCGGCCCTGCGCCCGCCTCCAACCTGGTGCAACTCGGCTCCGCGAGAAACGATCAGGGCGAGCCCGTCCGCCGCGCGCAGCGCTTTGTCGCGCAAAACTGGGCCTTCCCGGCCAGCAGTTCTCTCCCTTCAACTACGCCTGAGGACAGCATCGATGTCTCCAGCCTGGATGCGTTCCTTCAAGAAGACAAGCACTCCTTCTGTGTCTCCGGCATGGCCTTCCAGGATGCCTGGAACCTTGATCTGGAGCGGCTCCGCGATTGCTTCCTTCATGTGCTCAGTCCAGATCTGAAGCTTGTGCCTTTGTGCGCGTACAATTTGACCGGAGTCCGTGGAGATACTTTGTACAGGCCCCATTCCACCGGTAACCGCTGCCTGGGAGCGGCTTCATGAGCCCAGCCGCAATCGGTATCGAAAGGACGCCGCTGGAAAGTTGGATCGCTGAGCGCCTTGCCGTTTCCGCCTCTGCCCTCACCCGCGACGCCATCGAGCATTACCAGTTGACCGCGCTCCGTGAAACCGTGGCGTGGGCGCGCAATCACAGCTCGTTTTATGCCCAACGCCTTGCGGAGTTTGCTTGCGATCTGCCCCGCACTCTCGATGAGGTCGCGCGGATTCCGTTGACGCGGCCCGAGGACCTTGCGCAGCGCACCCCTGAATTCCTCTGCGTCCCGCAGCACCACATCAGCCGTATTGTCACGCTCGACTCCAGTGGCACAACCGGAGCGCGGAAGCGCATCTTCTTCACCGAGGCGGACCAGGAACTCGCGCTGGAGTTCTTTGCGCATGGCGTGGCCGCCATGGCTGCTCCCGGCGACCGCATGATCATTGCGCTTCCCGGCGAGCGAGAAGGCAGGGTCGGCTATCAACTGGCCAGGGGCATCTCCCGCGCCGGCGTCATCCCCATTCCGCATGGACCCTCCGTCGATCCCGCCCAAACCCTTTGGCATATGGAGCGCGAGAAGGCCACTTCCATCATCGGCCTCCCCGTCGAGATGCTCGCGCTGGCCCGTAGCGGCGACCCGCTTGCCGACACCGTGTTTCACCGCCTTCGCTCCATCGTTCTATGCGGCGATCATGTGCCTGATAGCATTCTGAACGCACTCCGGAAAAGGTCCGCCTGCGAAGTCTTCGAACACTACGGCTCAACTGAAATGGGCCTTGGCGGCGGCGTGGATTGCGAAGCGCACAATGGCTACCATCTCCGCGAGTCCGATCTCTATTTCGAAATCGTCTCCCCCGAAACCGGCCAGCCCGTGCCCCATGGAGAGATCGGCGAGGTTGTCTTTACCACGCTTCATCGACAGGGAATGCCGCTCATCCGCTATCGCACCGGCGATCTTTCACGCCTTTTGCCTGGCCCGTGCGCTTGCGGATCGATCCTCAGGCGCCTGGAGAGAGTCCGCCATAGGGTTGACGGTTTTGTCTCCCTTGGCGCCGGCGGCAGCATCGGCATTGCAGCGCTGGACGAAGTGCTCTTCGCCGTTCCGGGGCTGCTGGACTTTACCGCCTCGCTCCATTCAGGTGCGCCGCCCCAACTGCAAGTTACTGTCTTTGCTTCCGGCAATGACCCCGCAAAGGCGCAGTTGGCGGCGCGCGATGCCTTGCGGGCGCTTCCCGTCATTCGTGCCAACATCGCCGCGGGCGAACTTCGCCTCGGTGTGGCCTTGTCTGCGGAGCCTTTCTCCGTTACGGGCGCAAAGAGAAAGATTGAGGTAGCCGCGGCGCAATGAACCCAACCACTCTCTATCTCGCGCGCCATGGCGCCATCATCAGGGTTGCCGACAGGGCTTACATCGGCCAGATTGAAGCGCCGCTGAGCGAAGAAGGCGTTGAGCAGGCCTGGGCCCTGCGCAAATGGCTTGAACCCGTCCGCTTCAATCGTGTGTACGCAAGCGACCTGTCGCGCGCGCAGCGCACTGCGAAAATCGTCGCCAGCCCGCGCATCAAATCGGTCGATTCCCTTCCCGCCCTGCGCGAGATCGGCCTGGGAGAATGGGAGGGGTTCACGTTCCGTGAGATCGAGCAGCGATTCCCCGAGGAATTTGCGGCGCGCGGACGCGACATGGAACACTGGCGGCCGCCGGGCGGAGAGAGCTTTGCCGATTGCCGCATCCGCGTGATGGACGCGTTGCACACGATCCTGCGGCAAGCGCAGGGCAACATCCTGGTGGTGGGCCACGCCGGGGTCAATCGCCTCATCCTCTGCGATGTCCTGGGCATTCCCGTCGCCAACCTTCACAGCATTGGTCAGGACTATGGCTGCCTGAACATGATCGAGTTCTCTGCCACGCGAACTCGTCTGAAGCTCTTGAATTACACCCCGCTATCCACGCGGCCCGTGGAGAAAATCACGGAGGCGCAACCCCACCGCACCGCACAAAGAGCAGGAGGCTAACAGGCATGAATGTCTCATACCTCGACAACAACAGCACCACCCCCGTTCTCCCGGAAGTTCTGGAAGAGATGCTTCCGTGCTTCTCGCAGTCCTTTGGCAACGCCTCGTCCATTCACAGTTGCGGCCGGCGCGCGCTGGCGCATTTGAAACTGGCCCGCGAAAGAGTTGCCGCGCTGCTCGACTGTCTTCCCACGGAAATCGTCTTCACCAGCGGCGGCACCGAGGGAGACAACCTCGCGCTCCTGGGCATGATCAATCCCGGCGATCACATCGTCGTCTCTGCCGTCGAGCACAGCGCGATCCTCAGCACCTGCGCGTGGCTCGAACATCTTGGCTGCCAGGTCACCAAGGTCGGCGTCAACGCCAATGGGCAGGTTGAGCCCGAAAGTGTGCGCCAAGCCCTGCGCAAGAACACGCGCCTCGTCTCGGTCATGATGGCCAACAACGAAACCGGCGTTCTGCAACCCGTGGAAGAGATCGGCAAGATCGCCGCGGAAGCCGATGTATGGTTCCACACCGATGCCGTACAGGCAGCCGGCAAGATTCCCATCTCCGTGAAGACCGTCGGCTGCGACCTGCTCACCATCTCCGCGCACAAGATTCACGGCCCCCAGGGCGTCGGGGCTCTCTATGTCCGCCGCGGCACGCCTCTTCGCGCTCAATTGCATGGCGGGCATCAGGAAAAAAGCCGGCGGCCGGGAACTGAAAACGTGGCCGGCATCGCCGGGCTGGGACGGGCCAGCGAACTGGCCCGCGGCGGACTCAGCGACGGATCGGTTGCACGGATGGCCGCATTGCGCGATCACCTCGAAGATGCCATCGTGAGCCTGGTGCCGGAAACGCGCATCAACGGGAAGAACGCTCAACGTGTGCCGAACACCGCGAATATTCTCTTCGAGCACGTGGGCGGCGATGCCCTCGTTCTGGCTCTGGACGAACTGGGTGTCGCCGCATCCCGAGGAGCCGCCTGCACCGCGGGAGAAGCCGACCCCTCCAGCGTGCTCATGGCCATGGGGCTCACCGGCGAGCAGTCCCGCTCCAGCCTGCGCTTCAGCCTCGGAAAGCAAAATACCGCCGCGGAGATCGAGCACGCCATTTCGGTGCTGCCTGATGCCGTACACCGGCTTCGCAGTGCTTCGCCGTTCTATTGGTCCGCGCACGAAACGGTAAGCCGGTGACCAGTACGAATTTCACGCTCCGGGGCCTGAACCCCGCGACGACTTCTTTTTCAGACAGAGGGTAACACCATGGACATCTTTGAAGAAATCACCAAGCTCAAGCGCGAAGGAAAGCGCGGGGCTCTTGCTACCATCGTCAACGTGCGCGGCTCCATTCCATCGGTGGTGGCCGCCAAAATGCTGGTTCGCGAAGACGGCTCCATCCTGGGAACTGTTGGGGGCGGATGCGTCGAATCCGACGTGCGCAAAGGAGCCATGGAAGTCATGCGGACCGAGAAGCCAAAAACCTTCGACTTCAACCTCGATCAGCGCCCCGACGACGATACCGGACTGGTCTGCGGCGGCTCCCTCCAGGTCTTCATCGAACCGGTGGTCCCGTCGCCTGTCCTCTATATATTCGGCGGCGGCCACATCGGATTGAATGTCCACAAGGTAGCCACTCTGGCCGGCTTTGAGACCATCGTATCCGACGATCGCGAACTCTACGCCAATCGCGAGCGCTTTCCCGATGCCCATGAGATTCATGCCGGCGAAATGGACGAGGTCATGTCCGGATTGGCGCCCGGCGACAGGTCCTATATCGTCATCGTCACGCGTGGGCACCGGCACGACATGAACGTCCTGCGCTGGGCCCTCGATACGCCCGCGCAGTACATCGGCATGATCGGCTCGGGACGAAAGGTGCTCGCGGTCTTCCAGCAATTGGAGGCGCAAGGCGTTTCGCGGGAAAACTTCAAGCGCGTCTTCGCGCCCATCGGTCTCGATGTGGGCGCCGTAACCCCGGAGGAAATCGCCATCGCCATCGTGGCCGAACTCATCGCCATCCGCCGGCAATGCAGCGTGGCCTTGCCACATGCGCGCAATCGCATTGCTGAGCCGGATGGCGATGCCAACGTCTCACCCCTCCAGCAGCAGTAGCCGCTTGGGATCGAGCGTTACACGCCAGGGTTGAGGCTGTGCGCTCAGTGCGCGCCACGCGTCCTTGGGCATGTCGGCTTGCAACTGGGGCGGTTCGCCCGCTTGCGGGCTGGAATGCAACCGCAGGTACAGCGTCATTTCATGCGGCGCTTCGCTGCTGCTCACCAGCCAGCAGGGAAAGGTGTTGACTCCTTCCGCGGCCTGTTGAAACAGAAGTTGATGCGAGCGGAAGCCGACGTGGGTCAACGCGCTCGATACGCTCCCTGCCGCGGCAAGCTCGCAGTTCCACGCCTCCACGGCAATGCGTCCCGAGGCCCCGAGGCGGGCAGAAACGATGTTCTTGCACCCGGTCAATTGCGCGGCCGCGACCGATTGCGGCCGCTCAAACAACTCCAGCTTCGGCCCCTGGGCGATGATGCGCCCCGCATCCAGCACCAGCAGGTCGGTACAGAAGCGAAACGCCTCTTCCATATCGTGGGTTACAAAGACGACCACGCCATTGTAGTCCGCCAGGGTTGCGCGAAGCTGCTCTTCCATTTGCCGCCGCAGGTGCGGATCGAGTGCCGCAAACGGTTCATCCAGCAGCAGCGCGTCCGGTTCGATCGCCATGCACCGTGCAATAGCGACTCTCTGCCGCTGTCCTCCTGAAATCTCTTTGGGATAGCGGTGGGCCAGGTCGGAGATGTGCAGAAGCTCCAGTTGCTTCGCGATACGCGCGCGTTGCTGCGGCTCCGGCAACGCATGAAGGCCAAAGCCGACGTTCTCCGCGACCGTCAAATGAGGAAAGAGCGCGTAATCTTGAAAGACAAATCCAATCCTTCTTTTCGCCGCCGGCGTGTTGACCTTTGCGGCGCGATCAAACAGAACGCGGCCATTCAAAACAATGCGCCCGCGATCCGGCGTCGAAATCCCGGCAATCATGCGCAGCGTCATCGACTTGCCTGAGCCTGAGGCGCCCAACAGGCCAACCGCGCCCCTGCCTGCGCAAAACGCAACCTGCAGGGCGAACGTGTCCAGGCGCCTTTCGATGTCCAGGTCGAGCGTGGCCAGCCACGCGGCATCGTCCGGCCTGCTCATCGCCACCTGCGGATAAACTCTTGGACCGTCACGTGCGACCGGGATGCGCCGCTGCGCCGACCTCTGTGCCTCGCCACTCCGATTCAGCAGCCGAATGATCGCCAGCGAGATCACGACGATCAAAATTACCCACAGAAGAGCGCCGCGCATATCGCCGCCCTCCACGGCGGAGAAAATGGCGATCGGCATGGTCTGCGTACGGCCAGGTATGTTGCCGGCCAGCATGAGCGTGGCCCCAAACTCTCCCAGCGCGCGCGCAAAGGCAAGCACCGTTCCCGCAATGACGCCCGGAGCGGCAAGCGGCAGAAGCACCCGGCGAAAGACTGACCACTCCCTCGCCCCCAGCGTGCGCGCCGCCTGCAGCAAGGTCGGATTCACTTGCTCAAAGGCGCCCAGGGTGGTGCGATACATCAGGGGAAACGCAACCACCGTCGCGGCAATCACGGTCGCGGGCCAGGAGAATACGATCGTGATTCCGATCCCCTCCAGCGCGTGACCGATGAAGCTCCTGCGCCCAAAGATCAGCAGCAAAAAGAAACCAACCACCGTAGGCGGAAGCACCAGCGGCAACGTCAGAATGCCGTCGACCCACGCACGCAGACTGCCGCGCACATCGTACATGAGCCGCGCCGCCAGCATGCCCAGGAAAAAGGTCGCTACGGTCGCGGCGCATGTAGTGGCCAGCGAAATAATCAGCGGCGATGGATCGATGGGCAGGGTCACGATGAAGCAATTGTAAATCCATGCTTGACGAAGATAGCCTTGGCCGCCGGGCTGGCAAGAAACTTGATGAACTCGCGCGCGCCTGCATCGTTGTGACTTGACTTCATGACCGCTGCTGGATACACGATGGAGTCGTGCGACCAATCAGGCGCAACAGCAACAATCCTGACCTTGCCGGAGGACTGCGCGTCGGTTGCATACACCAGGCCCGCGTCCGCGTTGCCGGTTTCCACATAGGTAAGCACCTGGCGAACATCTTTCCCCAGCACCAGCTTCGCGCTGACCTTGTCGTAGAGATGAAGCCCGCTGAGGGTCTGCTTCCCATATTGACCGGCGGGAACACTGCCGGGGTCACCCAGCGCAATCACCTTCACGGATTGATCGGTAAGTCCGTCAAAGCCCCTCAGGTGAGAATCGCTCGGCGCAATCAGAACCAGCGAGTTGCGCAAGAGGTTCTGGCGCGTGCCCGCCGCCACCAGGCCCTTGGCCTGAAGATCGTCCATGGGCTTGGATGCCGCGGAGAGAAACGCGTCCACCGGCGCGCCATCCTCAATCTCCCTGGCCAGTGTCCCCGACGATCCAAAGTTGTTGCGGAAATCAACGTCCGCGTGGTTGTGCTTGTATGCGTTCTCCGCCTCCACCAGGGCGTCTTGGAGACTCGCCGCGGCAGACAGCGTCAACACGGTCCGCTGACCCCCATAACAGGAGCTGACCAGCGCCGATGCTGAAAGCAACGCAATGCCGGCGCAGCGAAGCAACTGAAGCCTCGTTTTCTTCCATTCCGATTTCAAGGTGCCGTCCTCCCAGAACCAATTCTGTAGCCGAGTTTGAATCGTTCTCAACTTCGGCCTGCTTCCCAACAAAATTCGAACCCCGCAGCCCGAGTTTTGATCGGACCACGGGGCATTCCTTATAGGCTGGAGAGGCGTGCGGAGCGCGATCGCGGTGGCGTGGTTGTAAAAATGAAATGCGCGACCGCAATCAATTGTGCCTCTCGACTCAGCCCGCCGCGGAAACGCGTCAGAAGGTGAAACGACTACCCACTGTCGGAGCAAGGTTATTGTCCGATTTGTAGGGGACGCCGGGGCCATGAGGAATGGCGATGTCCATACCGCCGCTCACGAAGGAATACGCGACTCCTGCAAAACTGTCGAAACGCTTGGTGAAGTGATGATCCACATAAAACGACCCCTCGTTGAGAGTGCCAGCGCACGACGCGCGCATGTTACCGATAGCGGGGTCGGTCGAGCAGGTCGTCGGACGGCGGAAGTCATTCTGCCGCTGTTGATACCAGGCGGCAGTGACGTCGGTTTTGCCGCGGTAGGTGTACTTCGCGCCCGCCCACCAGATATTCACCAGCTTTTGAGAATCAAGATTGTTGTCTTCGACTCCGCTCAGGAAATAGCCGCCCTGGTCCGAGGCGCCAACGCCCAGCGGATTCGCCGGGTTATTCATCCAGATGTATTCGTAGCCGGCAAATACCTTGAACGACTCCGACGAATACTTGGCGGCGGCCAGGATTGCGTTGTTATCGGTCACGATGCCATACAGCGTGTTGTTCGTGGCAATCAGATTGGCCCCGGAGATTTGGACTGTATTGATGCTGTCGGTGGTCGCCTGATACGTAGCCGACAGGCTCTGCGCCCCAAGCAGGGGGTTCAATACGCTGATCGCCTGGTTGTAATGCTGGTAGACGAGGTCGCCTGAGATCTTATCGTGCTTGCCGCCGAGGTCGAATCCAAAGGCGTTGTTATGCGCCGATTCCGGCGTACAGTCGGCTGCAGTCCAGCCTGCGGCGGCCGAGTAGCAGCCGCCATTGCCATCGGCGAATTTATACATCGCGCCGAAATGGACCGGGCCATAGGTGATGCGATACTTCACTGCGTCGTCCCAACGGCTGTTCTCGGTGTCGCCTCCGCCGGCCATCGTGCCGTTATACCCGATATACGAAAAGGAATAGGAGCCGTTGGCCGGATCGTATTGGAGCATCGCATCGGTGCCGAGAGAGCGCTGGCGGCCCAAGGTCAGAGTGCCGAACTGCGCGGACGATACACCGACATAGTATTCGTCATTGAAGGGTTGGCCGGCGCGAGCGCCATCGATGGCGATCGAATAGCTGCTCCTGGGAAGGCCGTTGTTGACGATGTCGGTCATTGACGCGTTGGCCAGCAGGCCGGACTGCGGATTGATGCCTGTTGAAGCGTTGAACACTACGAACCAGCCAGGCACAAACTCTACCTTGCCCCTGACGCCCAGACCCGACTGCGACAGGTTGTTCGGCGCCACCAGGAACCGATGTTGATAGCCGTTCCGGTTCACCAGAGATTCGCCTTCGTAGTTGTAGCCGTTTTCCGGCAAGCCGTGGCTGACCCAGCCGGCGCCGACGTCATACGTACCGTACAGCGTGATCCCGTGCCAGCTCAGCGCGCAATCGGTAGTGGCAAACTCGTGCCCGCTTGTACAGGGGTCGGGGGTCTTCGGCTGCGTCTTGGCGTCGGCAGCGGCGCCCTGT
>Ga0182013_10002744_pt1 | contig 22723 bp, 20 predicted proteins | sample 612S2MmetaG_FD_120487 | JGI IMG/M metagenome (GOLD analysis project Ga0182013, IMG submission 120487) | Permafrost microbial communities from Stordalen Mire, Sweden - 612S2M metaG | ecosystem: Environmental > Terrestrial > Soil > Wetlands > Permafrost | place: Sweden: Stordalen | collected... | reverse complement strand
TCGACATAGTTCTGACGAAGATGGTACGACATGAGCCAAGACGGGAATTGATTAAGTGACTGAAAAACTGAAAAAATCACCTGATAGTCGGTCCCACCGATTTTCAGTCGCCCCAATGATGGACTGGACCGACCGGCATTGCCGGTTTTTCCATCGCCTGCTGACGCAGCGTGCGCTGTTATATACCGAGATGCTGACCACCGGCGCGGTGCTGCACGGCGATCGGGCGCGGCTGCTGCGCTACGAGCCGGCGGAGCATCCGCTGGCGCTGCAACTCGGCGGCTCGGATCAGCAGGCGCTCGCGGCGTGCGCGCGCATTGCGGCCGATGCCGGGTTTGACGAGGTCAATCTCAATGTCGGCTGCCCATCAGACCGCGTACAGAACGGCCGCTTTGGCGCCTGCCTGATGGCAGAGCCGGCGCTGGTCGGCGACTGCGTGGCGGCGATGAAGGCTGCCGTCGCCATTCCCGTCACGGTGAAATGCCGAATCGGCATCGATGAGCAGGACCCGGAACCTGCGCTCGAAAATTTTACCGAGGCGGTGGCGCGCGGGGGTGCCGACGCGCTGATCGTGCATGCCCGCAAAGCCTGGCTCAAAGGCCTGTCGCCGAAGGCAAACCGCGACGTGCCTCCACTCGATTACGAGCGCGTCTATCGGTTGAAGCGCGCGCATCCGCGCCTCACTGTCGTGCTCAACGGCGGCATCGACAGCGTCGAAGCGGCGTTGACGCATCTGGATCGGGTCGACGGCGTCATGATGGGGCGTACCGCCTATCAGGAGCCATGGCGGCTTCTCGCCGTCGACCCATTGGTGTTCGGCGAAGCGGCGCGTTTTGTCTCGGTGAAAGACGCCGCGGCGGCGCTGCTGCCCCATATCGAGCGCGAATTAGGGCAGGGCACGCGACTCCATGCGATCACGCGGCATCTGCATGGACTGTTCCGCGCCGTGCCTGGCGCGCGCGCCTTCCGCCGTCGTCTCGCCGGCGCCACGGCTGCCCCGAATGCCGGCGCGGAATACCTCGCAGCAGCGCTTGCATTGGTCCCGGACCGCTGCCTAGACAGCACCGGCGAATTGGCGCACATCGCGGCCTAGCGCATGATCCCGAAAAGTGGATTCCGGTTTTCGGAAAAGATCATGCGCCAGAAGAAATAATCTTCCCAGCGAAAGCATCGCGGCCCAGATGTTACTCGGCGTTCCGTTGAGCGAAATTGTCTGGCTCGCGCTCGCCATCGTCATTGGCGGCGTCATTACCGGAATTCTTGCCGGCCTGTTCGGCATCGGCGGCGGCGCGGTGATCGTGCCGGTGCTCTATGAGGTGTTTCGCGTGCTCGGCGTTCCGGAGGAGGTGCGCATGCAGCTTTGCGTCGGCACCTCGATCGCCATCATCCTGCCGACTACCGTGCGTTCTTATCTCACGCACCGCGAGAAGGGTCTTGTCATTGCACGCGTGATCAGGCTGTGGGCGCTGCCCGCCGCCATTGGTGTCACCTGCGGCGCGGTGATCGCGGCGTTCGCGCCACCCGTGGTGTTCAAGATCGCCTTCGTGCTGATCGCAAGCTTCATCGCCAGCAAATTCCTGTTCGCCGGCGACCGCTGGAATCTCGGCACGGACCTTCCAGGCGCAGTGCCGATGACGCTTTATGGATTCACGATCGGCCTTGCCGGATCGCTGATGGGCGTGAGTGGCGGCTCGTTGTCGAATATCGTGCTCACCCTCTACGGCAAGCCAATCCACAATGCGGTCGCGACCTCGGCGGGGCTCGGCGTGCCGATCACGGTCGTGGGCACGGCGGGCTATATGCTGGCTGGACTGCCGCACCAAGCGCTTTTGCCGCCGTTCTCGCTAGGTTTTATCTCGCTGATCGGTGTGGCAGTGATGGCGCCAGTGTCGAGTTTCACCGCACCCTATGGCGCTCGCCTCGCGCACCGATTATCGCGGCGCCGGCTCGAGATCGCGTTCAGTATCTTTCTGTTGCTGGTCTCGGCGCGGTTTCTGGTCAGTTTGTTTTGAGCGGCTATTGTTCCGCGACGCTGAACAGCGCGCGCCGTGCCTGCGCTCGCCCGGCGCGAACGACGCGTTTGAGACCGCCAAAGCGCGGAGCACGGAGGCGGAAGCGACCGTTTCAACGGACGTGACGAGAGGTTCGAAAGCTGCGAGACTCGGCTTTTCCGCGCTGACGAACGGGAGGCCCGGCATGGACCACGGCCAATTCGGCCTTGATCAAACTGATGAGAATGTCTTTGACTACGAGATCTCCGACGAGGCTCTGGAGGTCGCGTCCGGCGTTCGAGCCGGTGAAATTGCCACCCTTATGTATGGCTCTTATTGCTTCACTTGTGCGCCGGATGGGCCGATTTCGTAGACTTCTTAAAGGCCCGATTGGGCCGGGCGTTTTTGCTTCGCATCATTGGCAAACGCGACCTACGGTTAATGGGTCGCGCCCTAGGGATAGCCCTTCAGGATCAGCCGGTCGCCCGAGACTTGCCAGCTTTGCAATCGGTTAAGAAAGCTCATGCCGAGGAGGCTTGTGCGCAGCTGGCCGGGCTGCACGACCAGCGCCTCGACCGAACGTTCTTCGAGCGCGCCGATGGCGATGCGGTCAAGCGTGACGGGCGCGGCGCGGGTGCGGCCATTGGCGGTATCGATGCTGACCGTATAGTTGAGCAGATCGAGCGGCAGTCCGGCCGCCTTGGCGTCGTCATGGGTCAGCACGACCGAGCTCGCTCCAGTATCGAGCACCACCGGCATGCGCGCGCCGTTGATCTGCGCCGCAATGGCAAAATCGCCGTCGCTGGTGCGCGCGACCTCGACGGTGCGCCCGTGCGAGATGACGTGGCCGGGGATCAGCTCGGCGACCACGCGGTCGGCGACGTTGCCGAGTTCGAACCGGTAGGAATAGCCGATTACCAAGAGCAGGCCGACCACGACCCATAACAGCGCCATGGTGATCGCCTGTACGAAACGCTCGCGGAACATCATCGAGAGCGCGGCGGCGAGGAACACGAGGATCGCGAGTTTATAGGCGAGCGAGCCGAAGTTGGTGGTCGACAGCGGACCGATCGCTCCCCTGCCGTGCTCGGCCACGATAACGAGGATCGCGATCAAAAGACCGATCAAGACAAACCACAACAGGCGTCGCCGCACTTCGATCACCCTTTAAGCCTGTGCCGCGACCGCCGGGTCGCTGTTTGGGCGCAGTTCATGGCGGCAAGTCGGGCCGGCAATTGCGCTATGATGCCGGCGCGTTCGTCGTCGCCCAGTGCGGTCCAGTGCCCGATCTCGTCCAGCGAGCGGCCGCAGCCGATGCAAAGCCGTAACCGCGGATCGACCACGCAGACGCGGTTGCAGGGAGTGGCGATGCTAGGATTGGAGGGGCTCGTTTCGGCAGCGGACATGGGGCTCTCGGCGAATCGCGAGGCACCATAGACACGGGGTGGACGAAGGCAATGCCCGAATGCGTGCGCGACCAAGCTCAGGCTCAACTTGGTTTAGCCGCCGGCACCGAACAGCACGCGCTTGGCGCGGGTCGATGACTCGTCGCCGGACGAGGACGCGTAGGACGCGGAGTGATCCGACCGCGGCTGGGTCGGCGGCGCGTCTTCGGCAATCGGCGCCAGCGCCGACATTACGCGCTCGGGAGGAAAGGTCACGATCACTTCGGTGCCGATGCGCAGCTTCGACTTCAGCGTAAACGTGCCACCGTGCAGATCAATGAGATTCTTTGCGATGGGTAGGCCGAGGCCGGCGCCTTGCTCGGCCGATTTGATCGAGTTCGAGCCCTGGCCGAATGAGGCGAGCACGATCGGGATTTCTTCTTCTGGGATGCCAGGCCCGGTATCCTTAACGCTCATATATTGGCCGCCGGACGCCGTCCAGCCGACCTTGAGCCAGATCTCGCCGCCTTGCGGGGTGAACTTGATTGCATTGGACAACAGGTTGAGACAGATCTGGCGCACCGCGCGCTCGTCGGCCCATAGCCGCGGCAGATCGGGCTCGAACATTTCGTGGATGGTGATGCCACGATTGCTGGCGCGCAATTTCAAAAGGTGGTGGCAATCCTCGACCGCGCGGTCAAGCGACACCGCTTCCTCGTTGAGCTCGTAGCGCCCGGCCTCGATGCGCGATAGATCGAGGATTTCGTTGATAAGGTTGAGCAGATGCACGCCGGAGCTATGAATGTCGGCGGCATAGTCCTTGTACATAGGCACGGCATGCGCGCCGAAAATCTCACCCTTCATCACTTCGGAAAAGCCGAGAATGGCGTTGAGCGGGGTGCGCAATTCGTGGCTCATCTGTGCGAGAAAGCGTGATTTCGCGATATTGGCGGTTTCGGCGCGGCGCCGCGCCTCGTCCGAGATCGATTTCGACTGTTCAAGCTCGCCGATCAGCGCGTCCTTTTCGGCGCGGGCTTCCAGCGTCGCCAGCGTCGTGGAGTAGAGACGATATGCGAGAAGCGAAAAGTAGCCTTCGGCGGTTAGCGCCATGATGGCGAGAATATAGTCGTGTAACGTCGCCTTGATCGCGAAGTCGAGCGCCAGCGCGATGGTGATCGGCAGCGTCAGCGCGAACACCGCGATCGGCAGGCTCGATGCCAGCATGCTCGAGATCGCCACCACCAACAGCATGACGAACAGCATGAAGGTCGCCGCCTGATCGTCGATGCCGATCGGGTTGATCAGGATGAATGTCCACGCCATGCCGAAGAACAAATCGAGCATGATGAAGCGCATCCGCCACCGGCGCAGCTGCGTGGTTGAGGGCGGCTCGTCGAGGAATTGCCGGCAGGCGCGGATGACGGCGAGGTGAATGATCAGCGCGCCGCCGGTCCACACGCCGCAGATCAAGGCTCCGGTCCACAGGCCGGATAGCGCGCCGATGGTGACGACCAGGAGCAGAATGACGGGCGAGGCCGAAATGCGGTTCTGCGCGAATAGGCGCAGTAATTCGTAATCGAAGACCGGCCGGGTGCCGCTGGTCGAGGTCAGCCGGTCGCGCGCCTCGCGCACGTGCTGGGACGCAAGCCGCCGCTTGGTCGATGGCGCGGCGGCGGCCGACGCATGTTCGTGCGTGTCGCTGATGGTATTGGGCATTGCGGTCCGCGGCTGGCCTTGCATTGCACTCGAGCGTGATCTTTTCCGAAAGTCGGCTTCCACGCTTTGGGATCACGCTCAAATTCGCGTCAAAAGTGGCCCAAAATCCTTAAGACGAGGCTTAAGCCGATGCGCTGTCGGCAAGTTTTCGTTTACGGATTGACTCGATGCCAATAGGGCTAGGGGAATGCAGGCTACTGAGCTGCGGAACTTGGTGGCCGGACCCGTCGTCCTGGACCGGGCCTGGTGTGGGCCCGCCACGGACAGCGATAAGTTCACAACTTCAAAGGGATAGGGAGCGATTACAATGAAACTCTTTGACGGCGGCCGCGCTCCCAACCCGCGGCGAGTGCGCATATTCCTCGCCGAGAAGGGGATCAAAATTCCGACCGAGCAGGTCGATCTGGGCGCCCTGCAACAGCGTACGGACGCCTATACCGCCGTCAACCCGATGCAGAGGGTGCCGGCGCTGTTGCTCGACGACGGCACCGTGATCGCGGAATCGATCGCCATCTGCCGCTATTTCGAGGCGCTCTATCCCGAACCGGCGCTGTTCGGCCGCGGCCCGCTCGATATCGCCTTCGTCGAAATGTGGAACCGGCGCGCCGAACACCATTTGCTTTTTCATGTCGCAATGGCGTTCCAGCATCTGCATCCCGGCATGAAGCAGATGGTCGACCCCCAAATACCTGCCTGGGGCGAGGACAACAAGCCGCGGATCTTTGCGTTTCTACAATTCCTCGATGGCGAGCTTAATGATCGGGACTATATCGCTGGCGCCGACTTTACCGTGGCGGACATCACCGCGATGGTGGCGGTCGATTTCATGCGCCCGTCCAAGCTTACGGTCCCGGATAGGCTGCAAAACGTCAAGCGCTGGCACCAAACGGTCGCGGCGCGGCCGAGCGCAAGTGCGTAGGCCCATACGCACAAGGCTAGGGACGGACGCTACGCCGCAGCCGTCCTGGCAACGAGGGATCGCAAATCTGCTAATATCGCCGAACGAAGCATCGACGATCCTAAATTTCAGCGACCGTGCCGGCGGTGGCAGGGACGCGCAAAGGCCACCATAGGGAGGTTATCAGATGACGACAGTTCGCGTGCTGGGCGCGGTTTTCGCCGCGACAGCGCTGTTGGCCACCGCGGCATTCGCCGCCGACGCTTGGCCTACCCGACCGATCCGGGTGATCAGTCCCTTCGCGCCGGGCAGCGCCTCCGACACCGTCAGCCGTGTCGTGCTCGATCAAGTGTCGCAACAGCTCGGTCAGCCATTCGTCATCGAGGCGCGGCCGGGAGCCGGGGGGTCATTGGGGTTCGAAACCGTCGCCAAGGCGAACCCCGACGGCTACACGCTCGTGACCAGCTCGACGTCGATGGGCACCGAAACGGTGCTGCACACAAGTCTGCCCTACGACCCGATGAAGGATTTCGTTTCGGTGGCGTTATTGGGGGTGCAGCCGAATGTGCTGGTCGTGTCGAAGGACTCAGGTTTGAAGACGGTTGCCGATCTGGTGGCGGCGGCCAAGGCGAAACCGGGCATTTTGACCTTTGCGTCCGCCGGCATCGGTTCGTCCTCGCACATGGCCGGCGAGCGCTTTCGTCTCGCCGCCAAGATCGACGTTCGTCACGTGCCGTTCCGCGATAACGGGCTTACCGAAGTGATGGCGGGGCGTATCGATTTTTATTTCGTTCCCGTGGCAGCGGCGGCCTCGGCGCTCGGCAGCGGCAAATTGGCGGTGCTCGCGGTGAGTTCGCCAAAGCGCTCCGCGCTTTTGCCGGACGTGCCGTCCATCGCCGAAGCCGGGTATCCCGACGCCGAGTTCCGCTTCTGGGTCGGATTATCCGCGCCGGCACAGACCCCGCGCGCAATCGTCGACCGGTTGCACGAAGAGACTGAGAAGGCGTTGGCGCTTCCGGTGGTCCAAGAAAGATTGGCGAAGCTCGGCGTCGAACCCGAGCAAATGAGCGTCGATGCATTCGGCAAGTTCGTCAAAGACGATTTTGCCGCGACCTTGCAGCTCGCCAAAGACGCCAAGATCGAGCCGACCGACTGAATAACATCGGCTTAGCGTGCTCACACCACAACGGCCGGCGACGGAAAACCCGCCGCCGGCCGTGCAACAATCAGGGCCGAAGGGCTTTTAGAAGGTCGAATAGCGCGGTTCGGTGCAGCCGCCGCAGACCCACGGCCACGACCAGTCGGCTACCTTGCCCTTGTTGGCCTCGACATAGGGGCTCCAGGCTTGGGGCGGCAGCGCCTTACTCTTGTAGACGATGTCGAACTGCCCGTTGGCCTGGATTTCGCCGATCATCACCGGTTTTGCCATGTGATGGTTGGCACCCATCGTCACCTCGAAACCCGATGGCGATTTGACCGTTTGGCCGATCATGGCCTGGCGCACTGCGTCGACATCGGTGGTGCCAGCCTGCTGCACGGCCTGCACCCACATGTGGAACAGGATGTAGGCCGATTCCATCGGATCGTTGGTGACGCTCTTCGGATCGTGATTATAGGCGTGCCATTTGGCGATGAACGCCTTGTTCTCCGGAGTGTTCACCGACTCGAAATAGCTCCAGGCGGCGAGGTGACCGACCAGCGGCTTGGTGTCGACGCCAGCCAGTTCCTCTTCGCCGACCGAAAACGCAATGACCGGAATATCGGCGGCCTTGACGCCCTGGTTCGCGAGCTCCTTGTAGAACGGTACGTTGGCGTCGCCGTTGACGGTCGAGATCACGGCGGTCTTCTTGCCAGCGGAGCCGAATTTCTTGATCGCCGTTACTTCGGTCTGCCAGTCGGAGAAGCCAAATGGCGTATAGTTCTCCATGATGTCTTGGTCGGCGACACCTTTCGATTTCAGGAACGCCCGGATGATCTTGTTGCTGGTGCGCGGGTAGACATAATCGGTGCCTTCGAGGATGAAGCGCTGTACCGAACCGCCATCCTTGCTCATGAGATATTGCACGGCGGGGATCGCTTTGTTGTCCGGCACTGAGCTGCCGTAGAAAATGTCGTAGGAGGATTCCTCGCCTTCGTATTCAAGCGGATAGAACAACAACCCGTTAAGCTCCTCGAACACCGGCAGCACGGACTTGCGCGACACCGAGGTCCAGCAACCGAACACCGCGGCCACTTTGTCCTTGCTGATCAGCTCGCGCGCCTTTTCCGCGAACAAGGGCCAATTCGACGCCGGGTCGACCACAACCGGCTCGATCTTCTTTCCCAACAATCCGCCGTTCTTATTGATCTCATCGACCTGCATCAGCATCAGGTCTTTGAGGATCGACTCGCTGATCGCCATCGTGCCTGACAGCGAATGCAGGATGCCGATTTTGATGGTGTCGGCGGCGGCCTCGCCGATGACGACATGGGCGAACAGAAACGCCGATGCCACCATGGCGTAGAGCCGGGCTAATCGTGCAGTTTTCATGAGCTTTCTCCGTTGCGATGCGAAGCGAATACAGCGTGAAGCATGCTTATGTGCTGCGCCGGCTGTTCGCTTCAGATCCGGCTGCCGCAAGCTTTGCCTTTATTGCCCAACGATCCGAGAGCCACGGCGGGAAAATGCGATGGAACCGGAATAGCCCCGCTGCGAGGGGTGTTGCCGATCAAATTTGCCTAACAGACAACCCGTCCTGCTAGTGTTCGATCAGTTGTTGCCCTCGTCTTAGGCAAATTGCGGATTTCGCCGGTCGCGATGGGTCCAGTTGTTTTGCGAATAAGGGGACCAGTCGCGCCAAGCTTTGCAACAGATGACGACGGTGCCTAAGATTGGCCGCTTGCTGAGGCAAAACGGCACGGCACACTGGCTCGATGGCATGCAGATTCCCGTTCTTCTGGATCGCTCGCGGCGCGACCCACTGACCGGCCAACTGGTCGGACAGCTCCGCGACGCCATCCGCCAGGCGCGCATCCGGCCAGGCACGCGCCTGCCGTCGTCGCGGCGACTGGCGGAGCAACTTGCCGTGTCGCGGAACACGGTAGTGCGGGCCTACGACGCTTTGATGGTCGAAGGCTATGTCGAATCGCGACCATCCTCGGGAATTTTTGTCGCCGACCATCTGCCGGACGCCGCACTGAAAGCGGCGGCCAATGGGCCGGAACCGACTCGCGTCGGGGCCCTGTCCCACATGCCGCTGCCGCCATTGCCGCTGCGTGTGCACAATCTCGTCAATGCGCAACGCGGGCGCCTGTCGTTCGATTTCTTTCCCGGCCGTCCGAGCGCGGCGCTGTTCCCGGTCAAGACCTGGCGGCGCTTATTGCAAACTACATTGTCGCACGGCGGCAGCGTCGGACTGTCGCAATATGACGATCCGGCCGGACTGCCGGCGTTGCGCTCAGCCATCGCCGGGCATCTCGCAACTACGCGCGGTATTGCCGCCGATCCGAGCCGCATCGTCATCACGGCCGGCGCGCAGGAGGGCATTAGCATCGCGGCGCGGCTGTTTCTCAATCACGGCACGCCGAGCGCGATCGAGGATCCCTGCTATCAGGGGGCCGCCTTCGCCTTCGAGGCGACCGGCTCGGAGATTACCAGCGTAGCCGTCGATTTCGACGGCTTGATGCCCGACGAACTGCCGCGACGGCCGATGGCGCTGCTCTATGTAACGCCGTCGCACCAATATCCGACCGGCTTTACGCTGTCGCTCGAGCGTCGGCATGCCGTAGTGGCCTGGGCGCGGCGCTTCGGCTGTTACATTCTCGAGGACGATCGCGACGGCGATTTTCGCTACGAAGGCTCGCCGCTGCCGGCGATCGCGGCCCTTGCACCCGACTGTACGATCTATCTCGGCACTTTTTCGCGCACGCTGGGCGCAGGGCTCCGGCTCGGGTTCATGGTCGTGCCCGAACAGCTTGCCGGCGTCGTCGCGGCGGCAAAGGCGCTCCTCAACAACGGCAATCCCTGGCTCGACCAGGCGGTGTTGGCCGAGCTGATGCGCGGCAACTCCTACGCGGCTCATCTGGTTCGCGCCCGCGCCCACTACAAAGACACCCGAGACAACCTGTTAGCCGCGCTGCGCCGCAATTTCGGTGATGTCAGCGTCACCGGGGAAGGGGGCGGCTTGCATCTTGTGTGGTACCTGCCGGCGGGCGTGCCGAATGCGGCAGCCGTAGAGCAACTGGCGCGCAACGCTCGCATCGGGGTCTATTCCTTCGCATCCGGCGGCGCCTATGTGGCGCGAGCGTCGCCGCTAACGCAGCGTGGTTTGATCCTCGGCTACGCTGCGCTGTCGCGCAAGCAGATCGAGCAAGGCATCGCGCGCCTGTCGGACGCCATCGACGATGCGCTCGACGATCCGAGCGCCGACGTGAGCGCGCTGTTGGTGCGTGCAGCCGTGCCCGTTCCCATCATGCAAAACAGCGTCAGAACTGCGCGCCATCTGGACCCGCGTTTTCTGCGCCGACCGGCTCTAACCGCGCGCCGTCGGCGCCGGGCAATCTCGGTGTTCGGTGCGGACAGAGAAACGGGTAGACCGATGATTTCGGTGAGCAGGATTTATCGATACCCGATCAAAGGGTTGAGCGCGCAAACGTTGTCCACTGTCGTGCTGGAGACTGACCGGCCGTTTCCGCACGACCGTATCTTCGCGCTGGCGCGGCCCGGCGCACCGATCGACAAGGACGAACCGAAATGGGCAAAGAAAGGCCTGTTCGTTATGCTGATGTTGGACGAGGGGCTCGCCCGCGTGAGTACCGATCTCGATCTCGATTCGCTCCGCCTCAACGTCAAGCAAGGCAGCCACCAGGTGACTACGGGACGGCTGACTGACGAGGCCGACCGCGCCAAACTCGAACAATTCTTCTGGCGATTGCTGCCGACCCTGCCGGCGCCGCCGATCCTGGTGCGCTCGGTCGGCGGCCACTTTATGGACAAGCCGGACAATGTCATCTCGCTGATCAATCTCGCCACTGTGCGCAGCCTCGAGGAGAAATGGGGCGTCGAAATCGACCCGCTGCGCTTTCGCGCCAATATCTACATCGACGGCGCCAAGCCTTGGGAGGAATTCGACTGGGTGGGAAGCGACATCAAGATCGGCAATGTCGTGTTCGCCGTCGATCGCAAGAACGGCCGTTGCGGCGCGACCAATGTGAATCCGTCGAGCGGCCGCCGCGATCTCGATATTCCAAGCTCGCTGCGCGCCAGCTTCGGCCACAAGAATCTCGGGATCTATTTGATCGTGCGCGATGGCGGTGAACTTTCGGTAGGCGACGCGGTGTTGGCGCCGCGCGCGACCTCGACCCGCGCACCCGCCCACGTCGCAACACCCGCAGAGAATTCCGCGCGACGCCGCTTCATCTGCCGCGGCTGCTATTATATTTACGAGGAGACGGCCGGATTGCCGCAGCAGTCGATCATGCCCGGAACGCCGTTCGCGGCCATTCCGGCCGGCTGGCGCTGCCCCGACTGCGGCACCGACAAGACCACCTTCCGCCCTTATGTCGAAACCGCGGCGGCGCTTTGAGTTGGCGCGCCGGGGCGCGTTACGCCTGAATCGGCGGAAAGCCGAAAATCTCGGCCGGGTTGTCGACGAAGATCAGTTTCCGCGTCGCTTCGTCGGGCACCCAGTCCAGCATCATGTCGAGCAGCGCCACGTCGTTTGGCATCGGCTTGAAATATTGCGGGTGGGGCCAATCCGAGCCCCATAACAGGCGCGTCGGCGCGTGCTCGACAAGTTTGTGCACCAGCGGATCGGTGTCTGAGAATGGGAAGTTATCCTGCTTCGAAATTCGCGGCGAAAGTTTTACCCAGCAGCGCCCGGTATCGAGACAGTCCAACACGAACTTGAATCCATCGCCGTCGAGGCCCTTTGCCGGATCGACGCCGCCCATATGTTCGAGCACGAAGCGGCCGGGCGTTTTGAGGATTTGCGGCTTCCAGTCCTCCTGCTCCTCCGCCTTGACGAGATAGTGCATCGACCAGCCGTGCTCGCTGGTGCGCGCCACCATGCGCTGGTCGATCGCCTTGTCCAGGCGGTGGGTAATGCGATAGCCGACGACGCCCGATTTGGTCAGGATATCGAGTTCGCCGTCGGTGATGCCCGACCACGGCATCACTACCGCGCGCAGCCGGTCGGGAAAGCGGCACTGGCCGTGCAGCGCGATCTCGTAATTGTTTTCGTACATCATCGACTGCACGTGCAGGCCGCGCGACAGGCCGAGCGCGGCCTGCATCTTCAGCCAGTCTTCGATCGTGGTGTCTTCAAACTCCAAATGGCTGAAAACGTGCTTCGGCTTGAGCGGAAATTGCCGCTGCGGTCCGATGAAATGAAAATGCGTATCGCAAGCGCCGGGCGGCAGTTGCAATTTCGGCTTGGCATAGTTGCGGTCGATTTGCGGCGAGAACGGACGCGCGGCGGCGCTCGTGGTGGCAATGTTGTTCACTCGGACACCTTGATGTTGGCCAGTTTCATGACGTCGTTCCATTTGACGGTTTCTGCTTTGAGGAAGGCGGTGAACTCCTCGGGCGTGCTGCCGCGGGCCTCGGAACCCAGCGCCGCGAGCCGGTCGACGACGTCCTTTTTCTGCAAAGCGGCGCGCACCGCGGCGCTGAGCTTGTCGAGCGTCGCCAGCGGTGTCGCTTTCGGCGCCAGGAGGCCGTTGAAGGTGACGCCCTGGACGTCCGGATAGCCCGCTTCGACGATCGTCGGCACGTCGGGGATGGCGGCGACGCGCTTGGGGCCCAGCACCGCGAGCGCCTGCAATTTGCCGGCCTGGATGGAAGGCAGCGCGTCGGCGAGCTGCTGAAAGCCGATATCGACATGTCCCGCCATCAGATCGGTCAATGCCGGGGCATTGCCGTGATAATTCACCTCGATCCAGTCGATCGCCGTTTTCTGCCGGAAGAGTTCGGCCATGAAGTGATTGATGCTCACCACGGTATCGGTTTCGAGTGTCACCTTGCCGGGATTGGCTTTGGCGTAGGCGACAAGCTCCGCGACCGAATGGATCGGCAATTGCGGGTTGACCAGAAGCACGTTGGTGGCGAAGGCGAGCGAGGAGACCGGCGCGAACACATTGTTCCACTGATATTGCGGATTAGGCATGGCCATTGGGCCGAGGATAAGCGGTCCGGTCGAGCCGACGAACAGCGTCTGGCCGTCCGGATCGGCGCGGGCCACGTAATCGCCGGCGATCATGCCGCCGGCACCCGGCTTATTCTCGACCATGATCGATGCGCCGAGCGTATCGCCGATGCCGGCCTGCAAGATGCGGGCGCTGATATCGACATTGCCGCCTGCCGAGTAGGGCACGACTAACACGATCGGCCTGGTGAAAACTTGCGCATTAGCGCTGGCCGCCGGCCAAGCGAGGACAAAGCCGGCCAACAGGCAGGTCGTCAAACGCATCGCAATTCTCCAGTATGGTATTTCAACGGTTCAACAGCGCGATCAGGCTCGATGTGTCCCAGCGCTTGCCACCCATCTTCTGCACCTGAGAATAAAACTGGTCGATTAGCGCCGCGACCGGCAGATGCGCGCCGTTCCTGCGCGCTTCGTCGAGGCAGATGTTCAGATCCTTGCGCATCCAGTCGACGGCGAAGCCGAAATCGAATTTTCCCGCGGTCATGGTTTTGTAGCGGTTCTCCATCTGCCAGGACTGCGCGGCGCCCTTGGAGATGGTCGCGATCAGTTTTTCGGTGTCGAGGCCTGATTTCATCGCGAAGTGCAGGCCTTCGGCGAGGCCTTGGACGAGGCCCGCAATGCAGATTTGGTTGACCATTTTTGCCAGTTGGCCGGAGCCGGGCGCGCCCATGAGATTGCAGGCCCGCGCGTAAGCCGCGATCACTTTCTCGGCCTTGGCGAACGGTTCTTCGTCGCCACCGCACATCACCGTAAGCACGCCATTCTCCGCGCCAGCCTGGCCGCCGGAGACCGGGGCGTCGACGAAGTCGAAGCCGCGCTGCTTGGCTTCGGCGTATAGCTCACGCGCGATCTCGGCCGATGCCGTGGTATGATCGACCACGGTCGCGCCCTTGGCGACGCCCGCGAATACGCCGTCCTTGCCCAGCATCACCTCGCGCAGATCGTGGTCGTTGCCCACGCAGGCCATGATGAAATCCTGGCCTTCTGCCGCCTGTTTCGGCGTCGGCGCGGTCCTGCCACCATGCTGGGCCGCCCATTTTTCGGCCTTGGCGGCGGTGCGGTTATACACCGTGACCTCGTGGCCGCCTTTGGCCTTGAGGTGTCCCGCCATCGGGTAACCCATCACGCCGAGGCCTATGAATGCGACCTTTGCCATTGTTCCCTCCATGATCCTGCTTGCTTTGGCGTAGCTTGTCTTCGGTTCCTGGCTTGGTCATGGCCCGCCCGACGGCGGCGCGTCAACCGGGAAGGACGCGCTCATTCACCGGATTGACCGCAACGATAGCGGGTCTATCTAAGTCAGTCGCGGCGCTCCGCCGCGGTGTGTGGGACAATCGCATGGCAGTCCTGAAAGACGATGTTCTGGCGGCGCTGGGCAAGGTTTCGAGCCCGGACGGCGCACCGCTGCCGTCGACCGGAAAGCTCTCCGAGATCGTCGCCGGCGACGGCAAAGTATTTTTTTCCATCACGGTCGATGCCGGTGCAGTGCAGGCTTGGGAGGCCGTGCGGGCGCTGGCCGAAACCGCAGTACGCGCCGTGCCCGGCGTCAAATCAGTGATGGTGGCTTTGACCGCCGAGCGCAAGGGCGCCGTCGCCGCGGCGCCCCGGCCGCAGACGCCACCTGCCGCGGCGCGGCCGCGCCCCGGCCCGGCGCCCGGCGCGCCACAGGCGCCATCGCCCGCCGGTATTCCTGGCGTCGCTGCGATCATTGCGGTCGCTTCCGGCAAAGGTGGCGTTGGCAAATCGACCACGGCGGTCAATCTCGCGCTCGGCTTGCGCGATCTCGGACTGAAGGTCGGCATTCTCGATGCCGATATTTACGGACCGTCGCTGCCAAAGCTGCTCGCCATCCGCGAGAAACCGCAGACCATCGGCGGCACGCGGCTCAAACCCATCGAGCGCTACGGCATGCCGGTGATGTCGATCGGCTTTCTGATCGAAGAAGAGACGCCGATGATCTGGCGCGGGCCGATGGTGATGTCGGCACTGACGCAGATGCTGCGCGAGGTCGAATGGGGCACGCTCGACGTCATGGTGGTCGACATGCCGCCGGGTACCGGCGACGCGCAACTCACCATGGCGCAGCAGGTGCCGCTCAAAGGCGCGGTCATCGTCTCGACGCCGCAGGATCTCGCTTTGATCGACGCGCGGCGCGGTATCGCCATGTTCCGCCGCGTCAATGTGCCGGTCATCGGCATCGTCGAGAATATGTCGACCTTCATCTGTCCGCACTGCGGCACGCGCTCTGATATTTTCGGCCACGGCGGCGCCCGCCACGAAGCCGAGCGGCTCGGCGTGCCGTTCCTTGGCGAAGTGCCGCTCGACATGGTCATCCGGGAAAAATCTGACGCCGGCTTGCCGGTGGTGGCGACCGCGCCAGATAGCGCGCTCGCGCAGAGCTACCGCGATATCGCCGCGTTGGTGCGCGAAGCCTTGCAGGGCGCAAGCCGGCCGGCGCCGAAATTCGTCATCGAGGCGTGACGGCTCGGTAGATTTTGTAGCCCGACGCGCTCGCCACGCCTCACCGGGCATTTTCGACCAAAGTCTCGAGCCTGGGAGGGCCACGCAGATTCCCTTTGCCAGCGAGATATTTTGGATTATATTGGATCCAATAGAATCCAATAATCAAGAAGGGGAGGCATAGGGATGTTGCGATTCGAACCCACCGTTACCGATCAGGCGCCTACTATTGCGGTCGCGGCGCGGCTTTCCGAGCTTCGTGGCAAGCGCCTTGGCTTCGTCGACAATAGCAAGTGCAACGCCGATCTCTTCATCGAGCGCGTTGCCGCCCAACTGGCGGAGCGCTTCGCGGCGGTTCGAGGCCCAATCGTCCGCAAGGCTGCTCCGAAGGATCGCTTGTCGGACGCCGACTTCGCCGATCTCGGGCAATGCGACGCGGTCGTGCAGTGCTTTGGCGATTGCGGCACTTCGACCTCGATCAGCGTTGCCGATGCGGTGGAAATCGAACGGCGCGGCATTCCGACCGTGACCGTCTTCAGCACCGCCTTTGCGTCTGCCGCGCGCAAGCAGGCCGCCGGGCGCGGCATGGCCGATCTGCCGCTGGCGCGGATACCGCATCCGATGCACACCGCGCAGCGCCACGTGGTGGCCGAGCGCGCCGATGCCGTCGTCAACACATTGGTCGAGCGTCTCACCGGGCGCGGCAATGAGGCGGCGGACATCGAACCGGCGGACCGGTTCGATGGTTCGAACGAGACCGATGACCAGGAATTGTTTTTTGCCCGCGGCTGGACCGATGGTCTGCCGGTTGTGATTCCGACGGCGGACAAGGTCGGCGCCATGGTGGCGACCTCGGGCCGCGACGCCGCGGAGCCGGTGGGCCCGATTCCGCCGCGGTGGCGGCAGGCGACGGTGGAGAAGATCGCCATCAACGCCGTGCTGGCGGGATGCCGGCCGGAATATTTTCCGGTGGTGCTGGCCGCGGTTGAAGCGCTTTTGGACAATGATTGCCAACTCTATGGCATCCAGACCGCAACCAACACGACGTCGCCGCTCATTATCGTCAACGGACCGGTGGTCAAAGAGCTCGATATCAATGCCCGCGGCAATGCGTTCGGTCAGGGCGCGCGGGCCAACGCCACGATCGGGCGGGCGGTCCAGCTTGTGCTGCGCAATATCGGCGGCGACATTCCCGGCGAAACCGACATGGCGACCCATGGTCATGCCGGCAAATTCGCAGCCTGCATCGCCGAGGCGGAAGACGATAGCCCATGGTCGCCGTTTCATGTTGAGCGAGGCTTTGCCGCAAACGACAGCACTGTCACCGTGATTGGTGCGTCGGCGCCGCAAAATATCTTCACCTATGGCTGCGAGACCGGACAAGACATCCTCGAACACTTCATCGGCGCAACGCTCGGGCTCGGTCACAACAACATCATCTTCCCGACCGGCCCGCTGTTCGTGGTCAGCCCCGAACACGCGGCCACGATGGCGCGCGACGGCATCGGCAAGACGGAGATTCAAAAGGCGGTGTTCGAGCGCGCCCGAATTCCATTGACGCGATTTGCCGAGCGCAGTGTGCGGGGTTTGCGGCACCGCCGCGCGCGCTGGTTCGCCGAAGTCGGCGACCCGAACCATATCGGCATTGCGGACCGGGCAGAGGACATCAGCATTGTTGTCGCCGGCGGCGCCGGCATACACTCATTGTTCGTGCCGACCGCGTTCAGTTTTCGTCCGGTGACGCGGCGGATCGCAGGCAAGGTCTAAGCCGAAAAATCCGAGGCGATAGCGGCCCGAAAAGAAGGTCGCGCTTACAACGTTGGTAGGGAGATGGATATGGCGGACGCCGGACAACTCGGCGCGCTTGACGGGAGACCGGCGGCGCCCGCCAATGCCGAAGCCGCCGGGCAGGCCAAGCGGCAAACCTATCCCATCAGAAGGTGGGGATTGCTGATCGGTTCAGCCGCGCTGGTGGCGATAATCATGTTGCCGCAACCGGCGGGTTTGTCGGTTGCAGGCCAGCACATGCTCGGCATTTTCGCCTTCGCGGTGATCGTATGGATGACGGAGGCGGTCGAATACGCGGCCAGTTCCATCATGCTGATGGCATTGATCGCTTTTCTGCTCGGTATGGCGCCCGATGCCGCACATCCCGATCATATGCTGGGTACGACTGCGGCATTATCGGCGGCCATGGCCGGCTTCACCAATCCCGCGGTCGGATTGATCGCAGCTTCGCTCGTGATCGCCGCCGCCATGGGTATTACCGGGCTCGACAAACGTCTCGCGTTTCAGGTCATCTCCTTGGTCGGCACCGGCCGCGCCCATCTCCTCATCGGCACGATCATTGTCATGGCGGTGCTGGCCTTTTTCGTTCCCACCGCTTCCGCGCGCGTGGCCTGTCTGGTGCCGATCATTTTGGGAATGATATCGGCGTTCGGCATCGACAGAAAAAGCCGGGTCGCCGGCATGCTGATGATGTCGATTGTATATCTGTCGCTGATCTGGGCCATGGGTATCGCGACCGGCGCGGCGCAAAACGTATATGTGAACGCGTTGATGGAGCGGACGCTCCATATCAGAATTTCGTGGATCGATTGGCTGATCGTGGGCGCCCCCTTTTCCATCGCTATGAGCGTCGCTCTGTATTTCGTCTTGATGCATATGATGAAGCCGAAACCGGAGCATGACGCGCAGGGCCGGGCCGAGCCGCCACGGGCGCTCGCCCTGCCGCAGACGGCCAGCATACAGCCGGCGCCCGCCCAACTGGGGCCGATGACCGCCGACGAAATCAAGCTGCTTGTTTTATCGGTCGTGCTGTTGGGATTCTGGGCGACGGAAAACAAATTGCATGACTTCGATTCGTCTTCCGTTGCGATCGCGGCTGTGGCGCTGCTGTTCGCGCCCAAAATCGGCGTGATCAAATGGAAACAGGTGCAGCCGCGTATGCCGTGGGGAATCCTCATTCAGTTGGGCGTCGGCGTGGGTCTGGGCACGGCGTTGCTGAAAACCGGCGCGGCCGGCTGGCTCGCCAATTTTGTCGTCAGTGAATTCGGTATCCAGCAGCTGTCGACGTTCGAGATCCTCGCGATCTTGTGGCTATTCCTGATTCTCGTTCACTTGGGTTTCTCGAGCGGAGCCGCGATGGCGACGACGATGATTCCGGTCATGATGAGCGTGTTACAGCAGGCGCAAATTCCGCCGATGAAAGTCGCGGGCATGACCATGCTGCTGACATTCGTGACCAGCATCGGCTGGATTCTGCCGATCAACGGACCGCAGAATATGCTCGCTTTCGGCACCGAGACGTTCGAGGCGCAAGACTTCATCCGCGTCGGCATCGTTCTTACCGTCATCGCCTATGTGATGTTGCTGTTATTCGCGGCAACCTATTGGCGGTGGCTTGGCTATATTTGACGGCTATACAGTGTTGATGCTGTGACGGGTCGATGATGCGGTTGCACGCGATTCTGCAAGAATTCAGTACCCAAGGCACGACCGCTGACGCGGTCTATCGGGCGTTGCGGCACGGCATCGTTCACGGCGTTCTCGCGCCGGGCGACCGATTGCGTAGCGATGCGCTGGCCCTCGAGCTGCGCGTCAGTCGCACGCCGGTGCGCGAAGCCTTGCGCAAGCTCGAGGCGGAGGGTCTGGTTGCGCATTCCGGCTCCAGACTGACGGTCCGGGCTTTCAGCGAGCAGGACCTGACCGAGCTGTTCTACGTGCGCGAGGCGCTGGAAGGCATGGCGGCGCGGCTTGCGGCGGAGAATGCGACGCCGAACGAAATCGCCGAAATCCGCGAATTGCTCGAAGACATGGACACCGCCCGCCAGCGCGGCGACATTGCCGCATTGCGACGACTGACCGGCGATTTCCATCAGCTGGTCTGCCGCGCCTCGCACAACAACCGTCTTTTGCAGTCGCTGCAATCGCTGCTCGATCATGTCCGGCAAATGCAGACCAGCACGCTTTACGGCGAGGGCAGAGCCGCCGCGGCGCTCGACGAACATCGCAGTCTTTTAGCGGCGATCGAGGCGCGCGACGGCGACCGTGCCGAGACGCTGGCGCGCGAGCATCGCCGCAGGACGCTTGAATTGCGAAAGATCATGCTGCGGGAGCAACTTCGCAAAAGCCGCGCCGATGGCGGCGGGGTGGGCGACGGCACCAAGGAGAGCGAGTAGTTCATGGCAGGCGAAACCAAAGCGCTCGCTGAGTTCGCGACCGCGCTGCGTTACGACGACATTCCGGCATCCGTTATCGCCATCACCAAGGCGTGCCTGGTCGACACCGTGGCGGTCGCGCTGTTCGGCAGCCGTTTGCCGTGGAGCCGCAGCGTCGAAGATTTCGCGCGGCATGTTGGCAGTCAGGGTGGCGGCAGCGGTATAAGTACGATTTTAAGTCCTTCGTTTCCGCGGGTCAGCGCGCCGGCCGCGGCCTTGGCCAACGGCACATTTGCGCACGCTTTTGAGTTCGACAATCTGCGCCAGCCCAGCGTCGGGGTCCACCCGGGTTCCACTGCCCTGGTCGCGGCGCTCGCCGTGGCGGAAGAAGCGGGTGCGTCCGGGCGCGATTTTTTGACCGCGCTGGTTGCCGGCTGCGAATGCATGCTGCGCACCGGACTAGCCGCCAAGCACACCAGTGAGCAAATCGGTTTTCATGCTCCGGGTCTGACCGGCGTATTCGGTTCGGCTATCGCTGCCTCGCGGATTCTGGGGCATGACGCCCGGCAAACCTTGATGGCGATCGGCATCGGCGGTTCGCTGTGTTCGGGTTTGCTGGCCTTCGCCAAAGCCGGCAACGGCGGGATGGTGAAACGCCTGCACATGGGTCGCGCGGCGGAGGGTGGCGTGACCGCGGCTTATCTGGCCGGGCGCGGTTTTGAGGGCCCTGACGTCATCCTCGAAGGCAAATTCGGCTATCTCGACGTCTATGCCCGCGACGGCGACCCGGCCTTGCTGGTCGACGGGCTCGGCACCCGGTGGGAAAGCCTCAATATCTGGTTCAAAATGTTTCCCTGCCACGTCACCGCGCAAGGGCCGGTGCGGGCGATCCGACAGCTGCAGCGCGAGCAGAATTTCGTTGCGCAAGACGTCACCCGGATCGCCATCGAAGTTTCGGAAAAAGTGCTGTCGCACCACGCCGATCGCGCGCCGCGCGACGTCGGCACGGCGCAATACAGCGTACCGTTCAGCGTTGCGCTGGCGCTGTTTCGCGATCCGGCCGATCCGCAGGCATTTCTCGACGGGCCGGAGCAAAATCCGCAGATCCTGGAGTTATGCAAGAAAATCGAATTGCGGCCATTGTCAGGAACGCCTGCCGCTGGGCGTAACCCGCCCTGCCGGATCGAGGTTACGCTGGCCGACGGTCGCTCGGCTGAGATCAGTAAGACCGATGCGGACGAGGATGGCGGTGGCGACGCCCTGGAACGGCACATCGAGCAAAAATTTTTGAAGCTGTCGGATGCTCTTGGCGATCACCGCCAGGCCGAGCTCTTGGCTCGCTTGAACGCCATCGAAGACCGCAATGTCGCCGAGATCTTCAGTCTCTAGAGCAGGATCCCGAAAATGCCTGCCCCCGGACTTGATCCGGGGGTGGAAGCCGGTTTTCGGATAAGATCATCTAGACGGTCGCGTTGATGGTTCAGACGGATCGGTGGGATTTACCGCTTCGGTGTAAGTGACGCCGCAAGTCTTGCATTCGAAGGTTCGCAATTCGGGAAGCACCCCGAAATGGGGCACGGTCGAGACGAGCCGCATCGGCCGGCCGCAAGCGGGACAGCAATATGGGCTGCGTGGGATAATTCGACCGGCGTTCATCGGCGGGTTTTTGCCCGAATCCGCACCGGCCGGTCATTGACCTGGATCAGATGAGATCCGGGCCAGACGGTTTTGCGTTGGTGCGGAGGCTCGGGTTTGCACGGTAAATCGCCAGTCGATGTAGAACGATAAAAAGGAGACAGCCGCTGCCATTCGCGGCCGGATCTATTGCCGCCGCTTTCGCTGCACCGGTGCCGTGGCGGGGGCGGGCGGGGCTGACGAGTTCACATTGCAGAAGCCCCGATTGCCCCCGGTGACCGCCCGCAGGCAGTCTTGCGACGTCGCGTAGTTGCAATGTGCATTGCCCTCATCGTCGACAATGCACCACGGCTCGGCGCCGGCGGCGGCGCGGCTTGCCGGCGCACCGCAGCAAAGCCCCGCTCCTAAAGCGGCAAGCGCAAGCGTCAGTGCCGGCAGTGCCGGCAGTGCCGGGATGCGAGCTGCCACCGGTCATTCCCCATCGTAGCGTCCGGATCGTCGAGAGGAAGAACACCGCGCCGCGGCATTTTTTCGACCCGACCAGAGGATTTTGACCCTTGCTGCGTCAACCAGCTCACGGCACCGCCACGTCTCGAGGGAGCGGAAAAGGGCGAACATCGAAAATCAAAGAGGTCGCCGCCTGCGGAGCTCTCGCTTAAGAGGCCAAGCGTCGCCTTTTATGGATCGGACGGCGTTTGTCGTGATAAACCGGCCTCGCGCTCCGCGTGGGAGTAGGATCGTTATCCGCCGCGCGGAGCTTTCGGGCGGCTTCGGTTGTCACTTCGTCGCCAAACATTGCGAGGTATTCGCGGAGCGGCATATATCCAGCTTCCGCAAGGGCGCGCGCTGTAGCGCGATCGATCTGGGCCATCGCGATCTCCTAGCCCCCGTCCCGATCTATGAACTGCTTTGCCACTCCCCGAGTTCCGCCGGCGGCAAAAACGGACCATTCATCAATTTAAAAAGAGGCTAACCGCCTCAAAAGCCAATAGAAAGGCTCCAGTGCCGGAACAAAAAAGCCCGCCAACCGAGGCCGCCTATTAGAGTGCTGACGACACCGAGGAAAATGTCGTGGTGAGTTTCGTCCCGACGCCCTTGATCACTGCAATAAGGGCCACGGCAATGCCCGTGGCGATCAAGCCGTATTCGATGGCGGTCGCGCCGGATTCGTCTCTTAGGAAAGCCTTGAGCTTTGTTGGCATCAATTGGTTGTGGGCGCTTCCTCCTGAAGGGTCGGTTAAACTGATCCTCGAAATTAAGACAATGGGGTAATCAATTTGGAACTAACTCCCCG
>Ga0182013_10002743_pt1 | contig 22728 bp, 20 predicted proteins | sample 612S2MmetaG_FD_120487 | JGI IMG/M metagenome (GOLD analysis project Ga0182013, IMG submission 120487) | Permafrost microbial communities from Stordalen Mire, Sweden - 612S2M metaG | ecosystem: Environmental > Terrestrial > Soil > Wetlands > Permafrost | place: Sweden: Stordalen | collected... | reverse complement strand
CGTGGCGACCGTCGTCGTGGTCGTGGTGGGCGCGGCCGTCGTGGTCGTTGTGGTGGTGGGTGGAGCCGTCGTGGTCGTGGTCGTGGACGGAGCCGTCGTGGTCGTCGCGGTGGTAGTGGTGGTGGTGGGCACGGTGGTCGTGGGCGGCGGCTGTGTGGGCGCGGCCGTCGTGGTCGGCGCGGTGGTCGTCGGCGGCGGCTGTGTGGTCGCGGTCGTCGTCGTGGGCGTGGCCGCCGGCGCCGATGCCGTCGTTGTAGGCGATGGCTGGACCGTCGTCGTGGTCGGCGCGGTGGTCGTGGTGGTGTCAGCTGTGGTCGTGGTGGTGTCAGCTGTGGTCGTGGTGGTGTCAGCTGTGGTCGTGGTGGTGTCAGCTGTGGTCGTGGGCGGCGGCTGTGTGGTCGCGGTCGTCGTCGCCGGTGCTGTCGTCGTAGGCGGCGGCTGGACCGTCGTCGTGGTCGACACCGCGCCCACCGCCGCGCCCACCGCCGTCGCCACAGTCGTCGTGGTCGCCGTGGTGGTCTCGCTCGGGCCCGCCGTGCCGCCGGTGGCACCGAACAAGGCCGCCACCGAGCCTGCACCCGTCGCGGAAGGGTCCCCGACCGTGCCCGTAGCCACGGCGAAGACGAAGTTGTCGTTGGGGATGGTGTACACCGCTCCCGGATCGGAGCCGGCGGCGGCGTCGCCCCAGGCCAGCGCCGCGCCCACGAAGGCTTCGTCGCTCGCCGGCCCGCTCAGAGAGGGGAAGGGTTCGTTGGAAAAGCCGACGTCGTCCAAAGACCATGTGGGGTCGGTCCCGGCGTTGAGCTCCTGGAGCCCAAGGTCGACGTTTTGGACGGCGCCGGTCCAGGTCACGTCCACCTGAGACGGGCCCGCAGTGGTGACGACGCCGTACCAGACCTGCAGGGTTTGGCCGTCCGCGGCGTCCAAGTAGGGCGAGGAGGCCTCAGACCACTGGCTTACGCCGCCCCCAGAAACGGCGCTCACAGAGTTGGGCCAGCCATCGTTGATAACGGTGAGCACCAGGAGGTCACCGGCGCTCTGCGGGGACACGGACAGCTCGTACGACGTCGCACCACCGAGGTCACCGGAGAAGATGATGGGCGCGCCGACGGGCGCGATCGAGGGGCTCGCCGGGGCCCCGGTCGCCTCCTCCCCCGCCGGCCCGGGCTCGGGGAGCGTGGTGCCCACCGCAAGGGCGGCCGCCGTGCCCACCGCAGGGGTGGCCACCGTCCCCACCGGGCCGGCTGTCGCGGTGGAAGCGCCGGTCCCGCCCCAATGCCGCCACGACCGTCCATGTCCGTCGGAAGGGTGGTCCGAGCTGTACGTCGCCTGGTCCGCCGCCCGCAACGGAGCTGCCACCATGCTCGAGGGCTGGTCCATGGTGGTCGTAGGCTGCGCCGGCGTCGTCGTGGGCACCAGCAGGGTCGTAGCCGGCGCGCCCGGGGTGAGCGCCGGTCCGCTCAGGCCGAGCGCAGCTGCATGGACCGCAGTGGTGGGCGCCGGCACGGTGGTGGGGGCCGGCGCCGTCGTGCTGGGCGCGGTCATGCCCCCGGCCGCGGCCAACCGGGTGCTGCTCGCCGCCAGCCGCTCGTCACGCATGTGAGCCGGCGAAAGCGCAGTGGAACTAACACCCGCAGTGGACGTCGAAGTCTTGGCCGGGCTAGCCTGCGGTATGGCACGTCCACTTCGTGCCTGGTGGACCGCATAGCTCAGACTGGGCTTGGCCATAGCAAGTGACGCGCTGGCACTGTTCGTAGCATTGAGAAGTTGCCGCACTGCACTGTTACTGGTTGACTTCTGGGGTACCGCGCTTTGATTAGGCTTTATTGTCGTGTGAAACTGCCCAGTAGTCGCGCCCACCAGCGTGACGGCGACGCCAGTACCGGCAATAACCACGGCCCAAGCTGGGGTTTTCGAGAAATCTGGCGCCTTCAGGTGCTGGGCGGGCCCATGTGTCCTTAGGTGCTTAGCCGGTTCGTGCGCTTTTAGGTGCTTGGCTTCGTACGCTTTTGGGTACCTCACTTTCGCAAACATACTGCCGACAGCGCTAACCGTAAAAGACCCCCTTTCTTGGTGGCAGCGTGGACGCGTTCAGTACGAAAGTCGTTGCGCGTTTATTAGCGGGCGTTCAACCGGGAGCCCTGACCACGCACGCCCCTCGGAACAGGCCGACAATAACGAGGTTGCAGAGGGGGGGGTGACTTGATCGAAGTTATGACTGGGGCACGCCCTGAAGAGGTCCGCTACGACATCCAGCTTCCGGACGATGTCGTCCGACACCTGCGATCGGCTGAACGCCTGCGGGCCAGGGCTACGGCAGCGCAATCGGGCGCCGCGGCGGAGGTGCGAGCTGCAGCTAGGACGCTCGCCCAGCTCACGTCCCCTCCGTCGTCGTCCCTCGGGTCGGTCCCTGACTGACCGGCTTCTAACTTTCTTTGACAGTTCTAGCGCTACTGCTATAAATCTCGAAGCCGGCGGCGCTCTCGCCGTGGGCGAGCTCCCACGCTCGTTGTGCCGCATCGGCCGCCAGCTGCAGCAAAACTGCCGAGGTGACGCCCGAGCCCGGTGGCGGGTCGACGGCCAGTACGGTCGGCCTCCCGGGCTTCGGCGGCGGTAAGGGGATGGCGGGGACCGGCGGTGCGCCCTGGGCTGTTACCGCTGCCCAACGCGCCCACGCCTCACGGGCGGTCACACCGGTGTCGGGAGCCCAGACCGTCGCCTCCTCGGTACCGGGACCGTCTGCGCCGCCCGCGTCCGCGCCTCGCCGCCCCCGCGTCCCGGGCCGGCCGTCGCCGTTTGCCACCGCGCTCGCTGCTGCCCGCCGGGCCCGCAACCCCGCCAACAAGGTGTCGCGTCCCCGCCCCCGCATGAGGAACAGCAGGAACGGGTCGGCGTCCAGCGTGTCGGCCACGAGGTAGCACACGGCTGCGGCGTGCTTGCAGGGGTTGGCCCAGTCCGGGCACGAGCAGCGCGGCTGCAGTTCGCCGGCCACGGGCAACAGGTCGATGTTGGCGGTAGCCAGGTCGTCGGCCACTCCCGGCGGCATCTCGCCGTCGAGCAGAGCGGCCATGTGGCCGACCCGGCTGGCCAGCGCCGCCAGCGTGATGTCCCACTCCTGGTCCGAGTACGTACGGACCTTGACCGTCACCTTGTACGGCTTGGCCCGCGACCCCTGTACGGAGGCCATGATGGCCCCCGCTCGCACCCCGATCTCGCCCACCGCCCCCGTGCGGGCGTAGGTCCGGCCCCGAGGCAGGCGGTTACGGTCGAGCTCCGCCCGCTGCTCGAGGGCGTCCACCCACGCCTTGCCCCACCACGTGGCCCCGAAGGGCCGCCTCCCTGCCCGGCGCGGGCCCGGGCCGGGCAGGCGTTTGGACGGGGGTGGCCACCAGCTCACTTGTCGCCCCCGGACGGGCCCAGGCTCAGCACGACCTGGCCACGACATCCTGGAGAAGCCTCTCAAACCTTTCGGCGTGGACCTGGATGGAAAGCTGGCTGACAGAGCCGGGTGCGTCATTGGCCATCCGGGCCAGGGTGCCCTCGTCCCTCAACAGCGACAGCATGGCCGCCGTGAGTTGGGCGACGTCGCCTGGTCCTACCAGGAGGCCGTTCTTTCCAGGTTTAAGCCATTCTCTGACGCCGCCGCTGTCCGAAGCGATGACGGGGCGGCCGGAGCTGAGCGCTTCGGGCCCAACCTTGCCAAAGGCCTCGACAAACACCGACGGCATCACGACGATAGTGGAGCCAGCGTAAACGGCTGGGAGTTGGTCGCGGCTGACGTGGCCGAGGAACTTCACCGGCGGCTGAAGCTCGTTAGCCTCGGCCATGAGCCGCTCGCGGTCCTTACCGTTACCCGCGAACACCAGGCGAGCCGAAGGAAGGGCAGACAGAAGGTCTTTGTATGCAGAAAGGAGATTAAAGACGCCTTTTTCGGCCTCCAGGCGCCCGACGAAAAGTACCACAGGTGGGCCGGGGGGGAGAGGCTGAGGTTGGAATAGCTGGACGCCAAGGGGGATATACGAAGCAGGAAGGCCTTCACCTCGGAGCAGGTCTTGCATGTACGCGCTGTAGGCGACGACCTCGTTGACGTTGTGGAACCCGGCCCGGTACACAGGTCGGCACACGAGCCGGTAGAAGGCATAGTGGACGAGGCCGCCCGGCGTGAGGTCGAGCATTCGGCGGCGTTGAGGAAGGCGGTAATCAGACGCGAGCAGAGACCAATTGAGAAGGCTCTTCGTGTAGATTTCCGGTCCGTGCACCAGCAATACGGTCGGTACGCCTTTGAGCTCGAAAAGAGGGGCCGGTGTTACTTGTTGCAGGGTATGCAAGAGGACGACATCTGGCCGGAACGTGGCCAGGGCGCTTCGTAATTGCCGCCGGGCGTCGGCGTTGTACAGAGTGGACCCGATTTTTTTCAGTCCTTTAGCCGGGAGCTGGCGGAACGAGAGGTCGGCGAAGCGTTCCTGTGTAGGCCCTTCGTCGCTGGCCAGCGTTGTTACAATATGGCCGCGTTCGCGCAGGACAGTGCTCAGGTCGCGGACGTGGGTCTCGGCACCGCCCGCTGGATAGCCCAGGCTGACGACGTTTAGTACCCTCACGGCCAGTAGTCCGAGGGCAATTGTGAATTATGGTCCCTGGACATGCTCCGCACCTATTGCCCTAAGGTATGCTTTTGCGGTTTGCGCTCCGGCCTCTTCCCATCGATATTGTGCTAAGAGGGGAGCAGCGTACGCCCGGACGTCCATCGGGGTGCTCAGCCCTTTGGCGATCGCGTCCGCCAGCGACGTTGCCGTCGGGTCGCACACCCAGCCCGTCTCTCCCTCGACGACAAGGCGTTGTGCGTAGTTGTCGGCGTGGTTGACAGTTATTGTCGGGGCTCCCGCCGCTAACGCTTCGACGACGGCTAGACCAAAGCCTTCGCGTATGCTCGGGAGCAGGAACAGGCGCGAGCCTTTCATCAGAGAGAAGAGAGCCACCTCGTCTTCTAAGTACCCGAGGAACGCCACGTGTCCCCCCAGCCCGAGCGCCTCAGACTGTTGCTTTAGCCGGTCGGCTTCGGGGCCCACGCCGACAATCCCGAAGGTGCATGAGATCCCTCGTTGTTGTAGGAGCTGGACGGCCTCGAGGGCCATAGCCACGCCTTTGTGGGCGATGAGCCGGCCGGCAAAGAGCAGGTCGTAACCCGCAGAGGGCGGAGCGGCGGCGATCGTGTCGAGGTCGACTCCCGGAGCCACGGTAATGACCTTGTCGGCGGGGACACCGCCGCGGATGAGGCGGTCGCGTGTCTCGGGAGAATCGGTGATGATCAACCGGGGGAGCACGGTGGCCAGGCGCTCGATGGCGGCGGCGATTACGCCCAGACGGCCGAGGTACTTCCGCCAATATTCTGGTCCCCAGAGCTCGTGCCAGGTGACGACGAGAGGGACGCGGCGCACCGCGGCTACGAGGCGGAGCGGTACGAGCTGGAGGTAAGGCATATGGTCAGCTTCGATAACGTCGTAGCGGTACCTCACTAGTTGGAAACAAGCGAGGGCGAAACGCACAGCCTCGGAAATGCTGCGCCGGCTGCCCTTGTAGAGAGGCGCGCGGCCCATAATTGCCCGGTACTCGACCCCGTCGGTGGTCTTGGTCTTTGCGCCGGGCCACCAGTGCATGGTGTAGACGGTCACATGATGGCCTTGATCGCACAACTGGGCGACGATGTGGCGGTAGCGCGTTTCCTTGCCGCCGGTGTGGTAAGGGAAGACGGCGTCAGATACGACGGCTACGCGCATAGGCCGCAGGCGGGCACCAGCATATGTGGACGGCTGGAGATGGAGCTGCCCTGGGCGCGGCCTGATGGGTTGGTTGCCATCGGTGCCGAGTGTAGCCGAGCCGTGGGGGCGGACCGGCGAGGCGGCCCTCTGTCGCCGGCGGGTGTTTTGCCCTGGCCCTATCGACGGTGACCGGAGGGGTAACCTAGCGCCGTGGCTCCCGTCCGAGCGCGCCTAAAGGCCGGTACACGTCGCGTCGATGGCTACGCCATGTTGCGCATGAGGCCTCGCGCCCTGCGCAGCGCCAGCCTTAGGTTCGTTCGAGGGCGGCCTCAAGGGCTTCGAGCCGCTGCCGCGGTGGTCCTGGTGTGCGCCATGAGCGCTGGTCCGCTCGAGGGTGGCCCTGGACCGGCGGCACCGGCCCCGGGGGCGCCCGGCGTCAATTTCGGCGGCGGTGAAGCCAGCGTGTGGCGTTCTACGTACGCCCAGCAACTGGCGACGTTTGCTCAGGTGAAGGCGGCCGGATCGCAATGGGTCCGTTGGACTGTCCCGATGGACGACCAGGAGCCGCGGCCGGGTTGGTTCAACTGGTACGCGGCTCAGGAGTTGCGGGCGGCCGTGGTGAGCGGGCTGAACGTCGACGCCCTTTTGACCGGTTCGCCGTCCTGGGCGGCGACGGCGGACGGCTCTCCGGCGCCCGCCGTCTTTGCCGCTTTCGCGAAGGCTGCAGTGGAGGAGTACTGGCCCTTGGGAGTGAGGACCTACGAGATCTGGAACGAGGAGAACGATACCCAGGCCTGGGGCAAGGCGTTCACGCCACTCGAGTACACGGCTTTATTGAAGGCGACTTACGCCGCCATCAAGAGCGTCCATGCCGGGGCCACCGTCCTCGCCGGTGGCTTTGCCCCCGCTCCGGGCACCACCGACGGCACCTCCTACGAGCCGGTTACGTTCCTCACCGAGATGTACGCCGACGGGGCAAAGGGCTCGTTCGATGCCATTGCTGACCACCCGTACAGCTTTCCTGACCTTCCCGACCAGCGCGATAGCTGGAACCCGTTCACCTATCTGCCAACGCTGCACCGGGTTATGGCCGCCAACGGGGACGGCGGCAAGGGGATCTGGCTGACAGAGTACGGGGCGCCGACGTCGGGCACCTCGGGCGCGGTGACACCCCAGTTCCAGGCGCAAAGCATCACTGAGGCGTTCCGGTGGGCACATGACCACCCGTGGGTGGGCCCGCTGTTCATCTTCGATTGGCAGCCGAGCCCATATGACACCGAAGGCGACTACGCCATAAACAACGCCGACGGGACGCCCACCTTAGGCGGGCTTGCTTTCTCCGGTGCCGCTTCCGCCTATCCCGGCTGAGCCGACCGCTCCTCCAGGCGCTCGGCCAGGAGCCGGTAAGTGGAATGGTGAAGGGCGAGGAACGCCTCCATGTGGCCGGTGCCCCCGCTGCCGTGGACCGAACGCCACCGGTTGAGCGCCAGGTGACCGGCTGTCCCGAAAACTGCTGCAGGTGTGCGGTGCTCCGCCATGGCTCGTTCCTTGAGGTCCCAGACCTTTTCCACGTCGACGAGGCGGTTTACCGGGACCGCCGCCCAAACCTCGTAGCCCCAGACTTCGGTCTCGGCCGGTACGGCCGCTTGGGCCACGGCCGCGGCCAGAGCCTGATGGTCGGGGTGGGCGTCGAACAGCCACGGCCCGAATATGGCATCAGGCCGGAAGTCCGCCACATGGTCGCTGATGGCCGCGCTGAGCGCACGCAGGGATCCCGCCAGGCTCCCGTCTTCGAAGCCGAGAAAGACCGGAGAAGGCGTTCCCAGTACTGAAGCGGCGCGCTGAGCGTCGTTGCGCCGGGCTGCGGCCACTTCGGCCGGTCCCAGGTCGGGAACGGCGAGGTGCTGACCGGAGGTGGCGATGACCGTGCGCAGCGCAACCTCCCGTCTTGCCAGTAGGGCGGCCGTGCCTCCGCACCCGATGACCTCGTCGTCGGGGTGCGGCGACAGCACCAGGACGCGGCGGTGAGGGGGCAGGGCTACCAGTGGGCCACCTCTGGAATAGGACTGCATGGTCTGGAGGACTTCCCACCCGACGGGAGGCACCAGGGGACGAAGGTAATGCAGTGCCCGGTTGAACGTCCGCTGCATTACATCGACAGGTCGCCCCCGGGATGCCAAGTGTGGCTCCACAACCTCAATGGTAGTATACAAACGTGGCACTGAGGGCCCTGCAATAGGATGCAAACATAAAGAGCGAACTGAAAGTCAAGCGCCTCGAGCTGGGAGATGTCGAGCAGTGGTGGCGCGAAGCATTTCTTTCTAATACCAGCCTTTCGCCCCAACAATCCTTCGAATGGGTGAGTACCTGGTGCCGCCACTTCGGGCGTTCTTCGTTGCGGCTAAATGGTATTGTTCAAGGGGGCGAACTACTTTCGGTACTTCCGACCAACGACGACGGTCGGAGGCCCTCAATGCCGCGGAGCGCGCCCACGTTGGCCAACGACTCCTTTGCCGCCATCTCTCCCCATGCTGAGCGTTCTTTACAGGCTAGTGCCCAAGCCGTGGCCGCCGTCCTGGACGACCGTGGTGGTCGACCGCTCCTGCTGGAGTCTGTCAGCCCGGTCCTCGTCCCTGCATTACGCAGGACCGACCCCAGGTGCAACGCCTTGGTGGTCAACTGGGACACCAACCCGCGTCTCGAGCTTACGGGGGACTGGGAAGAGTACCTCGGTCGGCTTACGGGGAGCCAGCGCGCCGATGTGCGACGGCTGGCTCGTCGTGGAGCAGAGATGCAACTCCGGTCCGTTTACCAGGCCGATGAGGTGGCGGCGTCCACCCGGCTCAGCCTCGAGCAGCGTCGGCGGGTGTGGTCCGAAAGCGGCTTGGCCGACAAGATGTCCCCGTTCCAAAGGGGACCGGCCTGGGACGAGTTCCTGGTCGACGCCGCGGGTGCGTTGGCCGGCGCCGGTCTGGCGTTGGTCGATGAGCTCGTATGGGAGGGCCACGTGGTCGCCTCTACCCTTTGGCTGCAGCGCGGGGACTGGCTTCTCGGTTATCACCGCGCCGCAGAGCGCAGCCAGATGAAGTTCGGCCAGATCTTTGACGTTCTTTTGCTCCAGGACGCCATTGGTCGAGGGGTCCGGACCATAGAGATGGGCCGGGGCTCGGAGGCATGGAAGTACCACCTGGGAGCGACGGACGTTGCCGTCTGCGACGTCGTTGTCGGCCACGCCCGGTTGGCCACGCTGGCCACCATGGTGGCCCGGGTCACGCCTTTCCTGGCCCGCCGTCTGGTGGGCCGGAGCGCGAGCCGGTCAAGTACCGCCGGGCCGCCGCCGAGCCCGCGCACAGCAACGCCGACAACGCCCGCAGGGCCCCCTCCGTCGGCCATCGCGCAAGATGGGTAGCGGGGAGGCCGAGCGTCCAGGGATGAGTGACGGCGTTGGTCGACAAGTAGACGAACAGGCCCGTGGCGAAGACGATGCCGGTGTTGCTGGTCGCCAGTGCCAATGAACGGCGTACATCGTTGTCCCGCGGCGCCGGCCGGGTACCGCGCCGTGCCCGAAGGTACTCGCTGGTGGCAAAGCTGATCGAGGCGACGAGAAAGGCAAGCACGCCGCAGGTGTCGGTGCGTAACCATGGGAGGGCACCCCAGTACGGGTATGACAACCATCCGGGCTGAAAGCTGGCCACAACAAAGGCGCTGGCCGCGCACAACCCGGCACCGTACGCCAACCCCGCCGCCGCGGCTTCGAGGGCCAGCTTGTCGAGGCGGGCCGCGCCCCGGTCAGCTGAGCTGGTCACCGGTTTGGGCTCAGAAGCGTTGCCCTCAACGTCCCATCGCCAGTGCCCGTCCCCGGTCCGTGGCCGCTCTCGCCCCGGTGGCGGACCGAGCTTTCGCCGGCCTCAGCAAGCTGGCCACGGCGATCACCCCGGCCACCAAGTTGCCGAGCGCCCACGCCACGGCGATGAGCGTGAGCCCCGACGACGACCACATCTCCGCCAGGGCCACAATGGTGACGAACGAGGCGAGGTTGAGTAGGACCAACGACGTCAGCTGCCCACGCAATTTAAGCAGGATCTGCCCAAAATTGTTGAGCCCGACGATCGGCAGGGCGGCGGCTAGGACGATGAGCGGGGTCGTGGCGTTGGCACTGTAACTGGGCCCGTACACCAGCAGGGCCCAGTGTGCGGCCACCACTACGACTATGGCGATCCCTACGGTCAATGGGAGCAAGATCTTGGCGGCGCGGCGCGCCAGTGCCCCGAGGTCGGCACTTTCGTGGGAACCCTCCGCCAGCATTGAGGAGCTCATGCCGAAGGGCACAGCATAAATAAGGTTGGCCAGGTTGAAAGCTATGAAGAAATAGGCCGCCCGGCGGGGCCCGTCCCCGCTCACCACTATTACCGGCAGGACCAGTAACGGAAGGATCTGGAACACGTTGCCGACATAGTTGGCCAAGGAAAACCGCAGCGTCCGGAGGAACACGGCAATGTCTATGCGCAGGCTCGGATGGTAACCCACCCGCCAGACAAGGAAGACCAGGCTGGCCACCACGGCCATGCCGCTGGCCAGGCCGGTGGACGCGAAGATCCCGAACGCCGAGAAGGCCAGGAAACCGCCGAGGAGCACGACTTTGGTGACGCCTTGGACCACGCCATCGACCAGGAAGTTGTAGTACGCCCGGCGGTGGGCGATGAACACTGAGTCGGTCAACAAATTGGCGGCGGCGCAGCCGTTGAGCAGGACGAACGCGACTGCATTGATCAGGTGGGCGCGTAGGAACTCAACGTTCGGTGTGATCGACGGAACCACGACCAGGTACCCGACGGCGATCAGCATGGCGAGCCCGCTGCTGAGGACCAGCGCTGTATTGATCTCGGCGTTGGCGTCCCGGGACGTGGGCAGGACCCGGATCAGCGTTTGGCTGAGCCCGAGGTCGCTGACATAGGCGATCACGGACATGGCCGAGATCACCGTGGTGGCCTGCCCGATGCTCACGCTCGAGCACAGGTGCGCCGCCAGCAACCAGAACACGAAGCCGAAAAGGCCCATGGTCCAGGTCGAAAGCATTAGGAACAGGGAATTGCGGACCAGATGGTCGTTTGACAGACGTTCCCGCAGCGTCATAGCGCCGGGACCGCCACCCGTACGGGGCTCCCGCTGGTCAACGAACCCAGGAGATCCTCCATCTTGGTCACTTGGTCGTCCCAGTCGAACTCGGCTAGTACTCGGCGCCGCCCCGCCGCTCCGAGCTGGGCGGCCAATTGGCCATCACCGGCCACTCTCATGAGCGCTTCGGCGAGCGCGCCCGGGTTGGCCGGCTCCACCAAAAGGCCGTCCGAGGAGTCGTTGACGATCGTGGGCAGTGCACCTATACGCGATGCCACGACAGGTGTGCCGGCTTCCCAGGACTCGAGGATGACCGTCGGCAGTGCGTCGTTGCACGTGGTCGGGTACACGATGGTGGCCGTCGCTGTCGCCAGGAGGGAACGCCTCTCCTCGGCGCCGACCCACCCGCGGAAGCTGACCCGACGCAGGCCCAGTCGCGCCGCCACGTCTCGGTATCGCGAGAGGTCGTCGCCGTCACCGCCGACTACAAGTTCGACTGGGGCGTCACTGGTCTGGCACTGGGCGCAAGCGGCGAGGACCTGGTCGAGGCCCTTCCAGGCGTGCGTACGGTTCAGTTGGCCCAGGAAGACGAACCGCCTCGGGCCCCGGTCGCTCGGCTCCAGTGGTCGTACAGCTACGGCGTTGTTCACGACGAGCGTCTTGGCCTGCCACCGAGCGGGAAGGGTGCCCCGGACGTAGGAGGAGACCGCCACGATGTGGTCGGCCCGGCGCAATAGGCGGGCCCCGGCCGTGGCCTCGTAGGACCGGGCCAGCAAATTGAACGCGGGGTGGCCCGCCTTTAGCGTGGTGGCGGCGTGCAACACGACGACGAGGGGCAGCGTCCCGCAGACCCCCGCGACTACGTTGCCCAGCCCGGGCACAGGCACATTGACAACTACCACGTCAGGAGAGATCTCGCTGATAACCCGGCGCAAGGAGACGGGCCAGGACGGGCTCAACGGGGTGTTGGAAACGCGCCAGCGGGCAGGCACCCGCCTGATCTGCACGTCGCCGATAGCGTCCGTCGCCTCGAGCTCAGCCGGCCAGCGGACGGTGAGCACGGTAACTTCGGTCCCGGGGCGCGAGGCCAGGCTCTGCCCTAGGCGTTTGACGTATTCCTCCAGCCCTCCCACGTAGGGGTGGAAGTACGAGGAAACAAGCAGTACTTTCATGCCCGAGCCTTGGTCATCGGCCGCCGAAGATCTCGGCGTCACCGTTCGAGTAAATAAGGTCCTTGTACTTGGCCAGGAAACCGACCGGGTACGTGAAGTCTACGAGGTTGCCGTCGGGGCCGGCCGTCGAGGTACCGCTGTTCACCGTGTCGGCCCCCATGATGACGTAGGACGTGCGGTATACAGCCGTTGGGTAGTTGTTGGCGTCGATTTGGAAGGATGCGTACGGTAGGAACCGAGCCGATGCAAACGGGTCGGCCTGGACGATGTCACAACGGCAGCTGGCTGTGTTGAGCCATTGCACGGCGGAGATCTCTTGGGGTTGGGTGTAGTAGTTCTCGTAGTACTCGCCGGCATTGTTGAGGTTGAGCTGGGGCACATAACCCCCGGTAATTTGCGGTAGGAGGCCGGTCAGCGACACGAAGCACAGGCCGACCAGAGCACATACGGCGAGGTCCGTTTTCTTCTGCCACAACGGGCGCAGGGCAAATGACGCCCCGACCACGATCAGAGGGGCAAGGACGAACAGAGCCTGTTGGAACATGCGCAGGAGCCCGTAGTCGACCGACATCGTGGGCAGGACGACGGTGCCGACCAGCAGCACCAGGCTGCCGAGGGCGAGGTAGGCGTACTCGGCCGACAGGCGCGGCGACCTCTTCCACCCCAGGAGGACCACCACCGCTCCCAGGACGGCGCAGATCTGGAGCAGGCGGGCAATAATGTCACGCAGGACGCTGTTGAGCTCGTACGGGCTGACGCCGGCGGTGCTCAATCCCCGACCTAGAGCCGTCAGAGGTGACCGCAGGGCCGCAGCTGGAGGGGTGGCGTACTTGGCCACGACCGAGCTCGGGTAAAACCCGTTCTTGACCCGGTCGGTCCCTGCCAGTTGGTCTTCTTGCAGCCGCCATTGCGCCATCTCGACCGAGGGTGAGGCGTCGTTGCCCGAGGAAAGTGCGCTGTAGTTGACGTCGTTGCTCTTGGCGCCGCCTGACGTCCCGGTAGCCGCGTCGGCGATCTGATGGAGGTCGGCGCTGAACTGGGGGCTGGCGTGCACCTCGACAAACGACCAGCTAACTACGAGCAGACATGCCAGGCCCAGCAGGGCCCAGTTGAACACGACGGGGCGCTTGTTGGCACGCGTGCCCGATCTCCTGGCGAGTGCGGTAATGCGCCCCGGGGACGTGCCCTGCCGTTGACGTGAGGCCGCCAGCAACCGGCACACCGTCTTCGAGGCCACCAGACCGATGGCGCCGATCACCAATGTGCCCAGGAAGACATAGCTCGTCGAGTAGTGCGCCAATGCCATCCCCGCCAGGCAGCACCCGATCAAGGCTCGCCGGGCGCCGAGGTTGGCCCCGCCTGAGAAGGCGAGGGCCAAGATGACCGAGACGAACAGGAATGCGATCTCCTGGCGGTTGAGAAAGACAATGTCGTCCACAAATGTCGGGAAGGCGATGAACAACAGGGCACTGGCGACGCCCAGCCGGCGTCCGAACATGCGCCAGGACATCTCAAATAGGGCCACCGGCGCCGCCGCGAACATCAGCGGGAAGTCCACCTTGTACACGTACGGCGTGGCCACCCGGGTGAGCTGCCACAGCATCTGGGGGAGGATGGTGATGCTCAGGCAGGCGTCGTAACTGGTGCCGGCGGCGCTGGCGGACCAGCGTTGTGCTTGGTGGACGAGCAAGAAGGTCCTGTACTCCACCTGGATGTCGTGGCCCGTCGTGTACCACCCACGCAGGGAGGTCTGGTAGAGGACGGCCAGTGCTATCCCGTACAGGCACAGCATGATCACGTTGCGCCGTACCTGTCTTGAGAAGAACAAGACGAGCAGGGCCGCGGCCGCGGTTACCCCCAGGGCTAGCTCAGCCAGGCCGCCTCCGGCATCGTTGTTGAGCCGGACCGTGCCGGCCACGGCCAGGAGCACCCCGGTCGCCGTGAGGCCGATGGCCACCTTTTCCATCCCGCCCAGCGGCGCCCGCCGCAGATGGCCCGTACGCAGGCAGCGGGGGCAGGCGATGATGATGGCCGCGTTGAAGGCGTCTACGAAACAGAGGACCGGCGCGCTGGCCAGGGGGTGGGGGTCACCGAGCCACGGCAGGACCGTGTTTAGGGCCAGGCCGCCCACCATGAGGGCCAGGACGGTGAGCGCCAGTGCCAGGGGCAGCCTGGTGCCGAGCCCGCGGACCTTCGTATTGAGCGCCTTGGCCAGGAGCCGGGTCGGCAGGCCCAGCCCGAGCAGGAGCCCGAGGGCGGGCAGGGCCCAGCGCACGTTTGCCCCTACGGCCAGGATCACGCTCCCGATGACGCCGGCCCCGACCATAGCGAGGGTCAACAAGTCATAGCGGCCCAGGTCGGACCGTAGGGTGGGCGCCTCCGGCTGTGCCGGCGAACTGCCGGGACCGGCCGGTGTTGCCCGCCCGGAGTTACGAAATACCATCGTAAATCTCCTCCAGCATCTCGGTTATCCGCGACCACCGGAGGGGCTCTACAACATGCCGACCGGCTGCGCCCATCTCCTCGGCCTGTCGTGGGTGGGTACGGAGGTCGTCGACCGCCGCCGCCAGAGCGGTCCCCGACCGTGGCACCAGCCTCCCCGCGCCGGCCAGCGTTTCCCTTGTCCCGGGGACGTCGGTAGCCACGACGGGCAGGCCGCTCGCCATCGCCTCCAGGAAGCAGAGGGGCATGCCCTCCCGCTCCGATGACGACACCAAGACGTCAGCCCACCGGTACCACTCGCCAAGCTGTTGGGGGGTCTGCGCGCCCACGACCCTGACCTGGCCGCTCAGCGATACCCGCGCCATCGCCTCGACGTCGTGGCGGAGCTCGCCGTCACCCGCCACCACCAGCTCGGCCTTGGGCCCGAGGACCCTGACCGCGTCGAACAGGAGCGGAAGGTCTTTCTGGGGGCTCAGACGGCCGACAAACAGCAACCGCAACGGGCCGGGCCCGTACTGGCGAGGGGCCCTAGGCTGAAAGTAGACGTCGTCGACGCCATTGGGAAGGACGCAGATGTGCTCTGGCCGTACCCGGTAGCGGGCGACGACCTCAGCCCGCTGGCGGCTGCTCAAAACTATGACGCGGTCTGCCCGGCGTAGCACTGGCCCCAAGACATTGTCCTTCCATCGCTCGTACAACCGTTTTTGGCCCGTGGCCCGGACGTCCATGTGGTAGTGGGCTACGAGCGGGCCTTTACCCAGCTGCGCGGCCAGTCCCGCCAGTTCTGGCACGAAGGCCTCGGTCACATGGGCGTGAAGGACGGTCCCGCGAGGTAAACGAGCCATCCCGACCAAAGCGCCGGGGAACAGTTCGACATTGGCGACCCGACGGCTGCGGTACCGGTTTACCCTGAGGTTCCGCCGCTCTACGTGCCGGAGCGCCCCGGTGGCGCCGGCAGTCGTCGTTATCACCCATACCCTGTGGTGCCGTGACAAGCCCTCGGCCAGCCGCTCGGCCACCGTCTCCACGCCCCCCAGGTGGGGCGGGTAGTACGAGGTGATCTGAGCGACGTTGAGCACCCGGTCCCTCACGACGCCTGCCCATGGAACAAGATGTCGGGGCCGGAAGGTAGCAGTCGCACCTCGAGGGCAAACGAGCCCGTGACCGGCACCCGTAAACGCTCGACCACCACGGAGGGCGCGGCGGGGCTCAGCCGAAGGCTCCCGGCCCCGACCCGAGTAGTCCCCTGCGAGTCCGTCAGCAGGACGTTGTACCTGACGACGGTCGATGTCCCGTCCCGCTGGACAGCGAACGTCACCTCGCTGGCGACCTTCGAGGTAACGTGCACGGGCAATGCCGTCGAAGCCGTAAAGTACAACTCGTTGTACCCAACCGGTTGGCGGACCGTTGAGAGCTGGACCTGTTGCCAGATCGGGTGCCGGTACGCCACGCAAATAGGGCTAACAAGCACAAGCGCAGCCAAAAGAGCTGCGGCCAGGTACCGACGGCGCCGCGACCACGGGAGTTGCCATACACGCCAGTCCCCGCGCTGCGGGTGGGTACCGGGAAGAATGTCGATGTGGACGTGGGGTGTGCGCGTCCCGGAGCCACGCAGCGTCGATGCGAGGTCGGGGGCGGCGTGGTCGCGAGAGAGCGTGAGAGGGGGCACCTAGGCTCCTACCGGTTGACTGAGAGGTGTACTACCGCGACTCAGTGAAATTGTTCAGTGCCACAGACGGGATATCTTTCGAGCGCGCCCGAGGTGAATTTTGAGGAGCGGCCGTACGGCCCGCGTTCAGGTACACCATGCGCTTTATTTCTCGCCTACTGCGGCTCACCGAGTCAAGGATCATGCCGGAGAGGAAAGATAGGACAGCCGCCACCCCCAGGGCCCCGACAGTGACGACGGCGCCGTTATGGGAAGTGGAGGCGACGAGCGTGCCGAAGAAAACTTCCCGCAGGAGGACCGCCAAAGACCCGAGGACCAGTCCGATCATCCCGAAAAAGGTTGCGGGTTTGTAGTCTTTCACCAGCATCCCGACGAAGGCGAGGATCTTCACCCCGTCCGGTACGGTCCGCAACTTACTCTGCGAACCGGGGTCGCGCTCGTTGTAAAGCGTGTTCACTTCGCCGACAGGTAGTCGGAGGTCGAGCGCGTGGACAGTCATCTCGGTCTCGATCTCAAACCCACGCGAGTTGACCGGGAACGATTTGACGTACCTCCTGGACAACACGCGATAACCGGAAAGCATGTCCATGCAGCCCTGGCCGAAGATGTACTGGACGACTCCGGTCAGCAGGGCGTTGCCCATGCGGTGACCAGGCGGGTAGGCGTTGTCGGTGCTTGGTGCTTCTCGTCGGCGCCCGACCACCATATCGAGACCGTTTTCTACCAAGGTGCGCACGAGGCGGGGGGCCGCGGCTGCGTCGTAGGTGCCGTCGCCGTCGGCCATCACGTAGATATCGGCTTCGACCTCGCTGAACATGCGCCGGACGACCCCGCCTTTGCCGGGACGGCCCTCGTAGTGCACGATAGCTCCGGCCTCAAGGGCGACTTTCGATGTCTCGTCGGTGGAAGCGTTGTCATAGACGTGGATTTCTGCTGACGGTAAATGGGTTTTGAAGTTGCGCACCACCGCCCCGATAGTCAGCGCCTCGTTGCGACATGGGAGCAAGACAGCGATTTGGAAAGGAGGTTGCACCAAAGTTGAGCGTCGCCGCTCCGCGCCCTCACGTCTATCGAATGGGACGACGCGCGCAATAGTGGGGGAGTCGGCTTTAAGGTGCGCCGCATCCGGCCCCAAGCTGTGGGGGGGCGACGAAAGTGGCTTCGTGTTGGGATGGATATCTCGGTCGCGAAGGTCAACTGCCGTGCTGGCCTGCGAGCGCCAACTTCGGTCGTTTCCGTGCCTCATCTACATCTCTCATTTGTCACTGGTCAAAGTGTAAATGGTGTTACGTCGCCGGAGTAGGCCTCAGTGGAAACGAGGGCTGTGCCGTGAGCGGACCACCACAAGTAGTGACGATATTGTAATAACGGCACCGAAGAGTAAGCAGTTGGCGAGTTCTGCGATTATGTCGGTGTTCCTGCTATGGGAATGTAGGAATAACTAAGAGAAAATGTAAGGGTGGCCTAATAAACAGGTCCGGCACTATCGCAATTTGCCCCGCCCTGCCTGCTCTCAAGGGTGTCCTCCCACGCTCGTTGTGGCGGTAAGGGGATGGCGGGGACCGGCGGTGCGCCCTGGCCTGTTGCCGCAGCCCAACGCGCCCACGCCTCACGGGGCGTTGGACTGGGGTGGCCACCAGCTCCCTTGTTGCCTCCGGACGGGCCCAGGCTCACCAGGGCGGCCAGTTCGGAGTCGCTGAGATCCCCGATCCAGGCCTCACCCTGGCCGACTACGGACTCCGTGAGGGCGCCCTAGGAGGCTGGCGTCTTTCGCGGGGTAGATCCCCCTGTTCCGGTTATGGGCCGGTCAGAATTACAGACATGTGTTTACCCTGGCAGAGGTCGTTGCAGTGACGGTCGGGCTGGCGCCGCGCCAAGCTGACCTGATGAAGGGCACGGCGAGCTTCGTGGCGGGACGGGTGAAGGAGAACTCGATCTTCGCCGTATTGCACCGCGAGTGCCATGTCCTGTTCGCCGACGAGCTTTTTGCTGACTTGTTCGCTGACAACGGGCGCCGGTCCGTGCCGCCCCGTATCGTCGCCGTGGTGATGGTGCTCCAGCGCCTCTTCGGGCTTTCGGACCGCGACGCAGTGGAGTCGTTCGAGTTCGACGCCCGCTGGAAGTACGCGGCCGGAGGCTTGGACTTCGACTACCCCGGTTTCTCCCACACAGTGCTGGTCGACATGCGAGCCCGCTTGGCCGCATCGCAGCGGCCCCGGCGGATATTCGAGGTAAGCCTGGACGCCGCTCGCCGAGCCGGCCTGGTCGGCGGCCGCCGGGTACTGGACTCGACCCCGTTGTACGACGCCGTGGCAACCATGGACACCGTGACGTTAGTCCGCTCCGCTATCCGCCAGTTGCTCGACATTGTCGACGCCGAGGTCGAGGCCGAGGCCAGCGATCACGCAGCGGCTCGCGCCTTAGCCTTCCGCGGCTTCGCTCGCTGGGGCTGCTTTTCCGTGGTTACTTCGAGTCGTGCTCCGAGGGCACTCGCGATCGCAGCAATGGTCTTCAGCTCGGGGTTGACCTCAGCGGTGAACAGCCTGCGAACGGTGGCCGGATTCCGACCGATCAGGCGTGCAAGCTCCGCCTTGGACACCCCGGACTCCGCACGCAAGGAGTCGAGCTGGCGCATGATCCCGTCGACTTGGGCGATCTCCTCCCGTGCCCGCAGGTACTCCGCCTCGAACTCTGGGTCACGCAGCTCCTGGGCGCGGCGACGCCCGTAGTGTCCGGTGTCAAGCATTCCGGCGGTCCCGGTCCTGGTTCGTGTGGCGGTAGGCATTCCTGGTTCCTCGTCTCATGGGTGAGACATCGTGGAGGTGTATCACCTGCGGTACGGAGGAGCAGTGTACCACTAGTGATACGCCATGTCATCACCCAGATCGGCCCGTCTGCCTTTGCCTTGCCGCTTTTGCCCTTCCGACCTGGACTAATACGCCGCTTGCGTTGAGCCGGAATCGGGCCATGGGCTCGCTCGTCTGGTACCCCTCGGCGATCTGCTGCTGGGATTCCCCTCGCTTCGCGGCCCGGAGCAGGATCGGCCGTGGGAGGAGCAGGCAGCCTCCGAGCCAATCAGCTTCCTCCTCCTGGTCGATGTCGCAGGTCACGAAGGACATCGAGCCGACGTTTTCGATCGTCCGGAGCGTGTGCTGCAGAACGATGTGGGCCAGCTCGTGCGCTTGGTTGCTCCGGGTACGCCCATCCGCGTGGAGGGGATTGAAGACGACCACCCGTCGCCCGTCCCGGCGCCGGAGCGTTGCCGCTGAGAAGGCATCGTCCTGGAGGTGCTGGAGTTCCTCCAGTCGCTCGATCGGCACCAACTGGGCCGCCGACACGATGTCGACACCCAGCCCGCCGGCGAGGGCGTCCAGCGGTACCGGGTCGCTCTCGTCACACCCGAGGCGCTCCCGGGCCCCGAGGCGATCCGTTCGGCCTCGCTCTTGAAACCTCGACGCATGGCGACTACCCGCCGCCGCCGGTGCCGTCCAGGGCCCCCGCCACCACAAAATTCCTGGTCAGAGCGGTGCTCGGCCAGGGTTTCTTCTTTGTCTCGCCACGACTTCTAACGGAACTTCTAACGGGTTCTAACGGCACGGGCTGGAACGGACCAGTACTGGCCGGTACGGACCGTGACCAATAGGGAGGGGCTACGCCAGCGGGACCGGTCGAAGCGACGTCCGGCTTGCCACCCTGAGGAGCGGGCCTTCCTGATCGACGAGCGCTTCGATGGCCCGCCACTGGCACATCACTACTTCGAGCTGTTCCCAGGTTGTGCGGGCTTCGGGAGCCGAGAGGGCCACCAGACGAAGGCCGTGATCTCGCACTGCGGCCAGCTCGGCTCGGTGGTCCTGGATGTGGCGGTCCCGGGTGATGGCAACCCACTTGGCGCGCGCCACCATGGGGATCCAGTCGAGGTCCCGGGTGTGCGGGGTGGTGACGGGGCAGAGCGGGCGCCAGCTCTTGTGGAGGGCACCGCCTGGGTCGCCGGGATAGGTGACGTCGGAGCGCAGAGTCGCCAGCAGCTTGCCTAGCCCGAGGATGTCAGCATCGGACCAACGTAGTGATCGGCGTTCATGTGCACACGAACGCCGATCAGGATAAACTGGACGCTTGCGTCGCACCGAACCAGCTTTGGCCGCCGAGATGGCCGATGCGCTGGAGGGCGCTTTCGGAGAGGTCGGCTTAAGCGCCGTCCGTCGACCGGCACCTCCGAGCGAGGGCGGACGCCCGGACTTCGTCCTTGACGTCGGGGGGCAGGTACTGGTGGTCGAGGTGAAGACCGTAGTCAGCGAGGTAGACGCCTCGAGCGTGGTCGACCAGCTGCGTCGCTACGGGGGAGCCGGGCTCGTGGCGGCCGAGCGGATCGCTGAAGGCGCCAAGGACCAGTTCGTCAGGGCCGGTGTCGGCTTCTACGACCGTCGGGGGCGCCTCCGTCTGGTCGTGCCTGGCGTCGTCTTCGTCGACGCCATGACTCAGCCGGCCGGCCCGCGGCCTACCGTTGGCGTGCCGCTCGGGGGAGAGGTGGCCAAAGAGGTGGCCATAGTGCTCATGTCTGACCCCGAGCGACGTCCTGGCCTGCGCCAACTTGCCAGGGATATCGGTAGGTCCCCCAGTTCGGTGTTCGAAGCCTTGCAACGACTACAGACCGCCGGGCTCATCACCAGTGGGCACGAGCCGCTTGTCCCGGACCTGTTCTGGGAGCTGGAGGCCCAATGGCACCGTCAGGTGTACCCTCTGGCCGCAACTCCGGAGCCCTTCGGGGCCTCGGTCACTGACCTTTTCCAGCTCGGCCTCGGGCGTGGTGACGCCGACGGCTGGTTGCTCGACCCAGAAGGCTGGGCGCTGACTGACACCGTGGCCGCGGTGACCTGGGGCATGCCACTGGTCGCTTCGCCGTCGTACCCTCCCGACTTCTACGTCCCCTCAGCTGCGGTGCTGCACCGGGCGGTCGCCACTTTGGGGAGGGCGTCGAATATGGAGGAAAGAGCATGCACGGTGAGCATGGCACCGGCGCGTCTTGTGTGCCGGCGCCGGGTGAACCGGCCGGGCTCGGTGTGGCCCTTGGCCGACCACGTGGTGGTGGCGCTTGACCTCGCCAAGGACCGGGCCCGTGGGCGAGAGGCCTTGGAGCAATGGCGACCGGAGGGGTTCGTGCGTGTCTGGTGACGTGGCGCTTCTGCAGGATGACGAATCAGGGCGCACCGCCAAGCTCGTACAAGTTCTCGGACGCCTCCCAGTCCAACCCCCATGGGTGCTGATCGGGGGCTTGGCGGTGAACGTGCGGCTCGGTCGGGTGCACCGCGTTACGAACGATATCGACACGGTCACCCACGACCCGCCCCGGTTCGTGGAACTGCTCGTCGAAGGCGACGCCGAGAAGTTGAGCGCGGCCAAGGTGCAGCTCCGGGATCCTGAGGTCGAGGTTGACGTCATGGAGTCGACGGAAGGCCAGGCCCTTCCGCCGGGTGACGAGGACCGCGCCTTCGCGCTGGTGCGGCGCTGGGCCATGCGCTCGGCGAGCGAGGTTGAGGTCGGATCAGTACGCCGAGACGGCGAAGTCACGGCACGGTCCCGCATCCAAGTCGCGTCCCGGGCGGCCCTGATCGCCCTAAAGACCGTTTCCATCCCGCGACGCAGTCGGGGCCATTACCCCCAGAAGGTTGGCTCGGACATCCAAGACCTCTACCGCCTGGTCGCCAGCCAAGGTGTGGACGAGATCCTGGCACCGTTCCGCGAGCTCGACCCGGGTGTTCGGGCATAGGTTGCCAACGCGCTCGTCCACACCTTCTCGGCGGGCACTGCCGACCTGCGCTATTCGGCGGCCCGCCTCCGCCGATACGCGTCGAACGCCGATGCCGTCGAGATCGGCGAGGACGACTTGGCCCTCCTGGGTGTGCTCGGCACCGCGATTGGAGGCTAGCTGTAAGGAGCGGATGTGGATGCGGAGTACCGGGGCTGCTGCCCCAGCGCGCGAAGATCTGGGACTACTCGAGCGGGAGCGTGTGGCGCTTCGTCCGCGGGCGGGTGCACGGTAACGAGATATGGAAGGACCGCGCTCGACACGACTGCGAAAGCGAGCCAAAGGTCGGGTTGCGCGGAGCCAAACGAGTTGCGGGCACAAGAAAGACAACCTCGACCTGTCCGAGCCCACGTACCACTGCGAGCACCGTGGCCTGACGATCGACCGGGACCTGAACGCGGCGGTCAACCTGGCCCGCTGGCCCGCCCTACAAACAGTCCAGGCCGCGGAGAAGGCCTTAGTGACAGCCGCTAGACCAGCGGCATACAAGCTAGGTCTGCACCGCCGAGGAGGCGGGAAGAGCCGGTCGCCACCCGTGCAATCCCACTTCGGTGGGGCAGGACGCTGGACCGGGACCGGGGCAACCCGGACGGCGAACGAGCACCGCAGGCCAGCCAGGCCGGCGGTCAAGGGGAGCCGGTGTGCCACCTAGCGGCACCTTCCGGGCTAGCGGATTCCCGGTCCTAAGGGGACCACGGGAAAGCTTTTCAGAATAAGCCTCTGACCGGCGCGTTTGTGCTGCTCAGAGGCTCGCGATTTGTCTGCAGTTGT
>Ga0182013_10002732_pt1 | contig 22832 bp, 17 predicted proteins | sample 612S2MmetaG_FD_120487 | JGI IMG/M metagenome (GOLD analysis project Ga0182013, IMG submission 120487) | Permafrost microbial communities from Stordalen Mire, Sweden - 612S2M metaG | ecosystem: Environmental > Terrestrial > Soil > Wetlands > Permafrost | place: Sweden: Stordalen | collected... | reverse complement strand
GTACGGCGAGGTGTGGATCGCGACCCGTTCGTCGTGCTGCGCGTGGACGCCGGCATCGCTCGTATCCAACAGAAGGTCGCAGACCGGTTCAGCAATCTCGGCCTGATCCCGCACCCGATCAATGTCAGCGAACAGGTCTGGCGCGCCGGCGCGTGAAGAAGCCTCCCCCGCTTGCGGAAGCGGCCGAGGCACGGCAGCGCCTCGGGTGAGGGTGATCGGGTCACTCCGCAGCTTCTCCCTCGCCCGCGCCAGCTTCGCTTTGTGCGTGCCCGATACCCTCACCCGCCGCTTTGCGGCGACCTCTCCCGCGCAGCGGGAGAGAAATAGTTGGGACCCAACCATGAATCGCATCCTCCCGTGGCTTGTCCCTGTTCTCGTGCTGCTGGCCTGGCAGGCGGGTTCGCAGTTCGGCTTGATCGAGGCCAATGTCCTGCCGGCACCCAGTGCCGTCGCGGCGGCCGGTTGGCATCTCGCGCGGTCCGGTGAACTCTGGACCAACATCGAGGTCAGCGCCGCGCGTGCGTTGGTCGGATTTGCTATCGGCGGCGGCATCGGTTTCGTGCTCGGGATGACCAACGGGCTGTCGTCGATCAGCGACACGCTGACCGACAGCACACTGCAGATGCTGCGCAACATCCCGCATCTCGCCTTGATCCCGCTGGTGATCCTGTGGTTCGGCATCGACGAGGAGGCAAAGATCTTCCTGGTCGCGCTCGGCGTGTTCTTTCCGATCTATGTCAACACGCAGCATGGCGTGCGCTCGGTCGATCCGCATCTGCTGGAGATGGGCCGCGCCTACGGCATGTCGGAAGCCGCGCTGTTCCTGCGTGTGGTGCTGCCCGGCGCGCTGCCGGCGATCTTCGTCGGCCTGCGCTATGGACTCGGCATCATGTGGCTGACGCTGATCGTGGCGGAGACGATCTCCGCCTCGTCGGGCATCGGCTACATGGCGATGAATGCGCGCGAGTTCATGCAGGTGGACGTCGTGGTATTCTCGATCCTGGTCTATGCGGCGCTGGGCAAGCTGGCCGACAGCGTCGCGCGTTTGCTGGAGCGCACGACGCTCCGCTGGAACCCCGTTTACGCGAAGGCCTGAGCCATGACCGTCAATGTTCTCGAGCGTGCGGCCGACGCTGTGACACACGCCAGTTCGCCCGGCGCCGCGATCACGCTGCGCGGCGTGACCAAGACATTCGGCACCCACCGCGTGTTGCAGGGCATCGATCTGACCGTCGAAGCCGGCGCGTTCGTCGCGATTGTCGGGCGCAGCGGCTGCGGCAAATCAACCCTGCTGCGATTGCTGTCTGACCTGGATCAGCCGAGCACGGGCAACGTCGTGGTTGACCAACGGACAAAAGGCTGGCGAGACATCGTGCGGCTGATGTTCCAGGAGCCGCGGCTACTGCCCTGGCAACGTGTCGCGCATAATGTCGAAGTAGGCCTGTCCCGTGCGCACACGATGCGCGACCGTCGGCGGCAGGCGGAGGATGCGCTGGCGCAAGTCGGCCTCGACGGACGCGGACACCACTGGCCTGCCGTCCTGTCGGGCGGGCAGAAGCAGCGCGTCGCGCTGGCGCGCGCACTGGTCAGCCATCCGAAGCTGCTGCTGCTGGACGAACCACTCGGCGCGCTGGACGCGCTGACCCGCATCGAGATGCAGGACCTGGTCACCAATGTCTGGCAGGACAAGGGCTTCACTGCGATCATGGTGACGCACGACGTGTCGGAGGCGGTGGCCTTGGCGGATCGCATTCTGCTGCTGGAGGATGGTAAGGTGGCGCTGGATATCGATGTTGACCTGCCGCGTCCGCGGCGCCACGGCGATCCGTCCGCAGCCCGGATCGAGGGGCGGATTCTCGACCAGCTGCTGCGGCGCTGAGCTTATTGGGAGCAGGAGACCACGGCATGACCGTCGAATTCATCGGCATGATCCATCACCGGCACGCCTCGGAGATCCATCCACCGGCGAATGTCGTGCTTGACCGTGGGTATATCCGCGACTTCGCCCGGGCGGCGGAGGCGGGCGGCTTCGACAAGGTGCTGGTCGGCTATTTTTCCGATGCGCCGGACGGCTTCCTGGTCGCCGCGAGTGCTGCCGCGCATACCGAGCGGCTGGGGTTCCTGCTGGCACATCGCCCGGGTTTCGTCGCACCGACCCTGGCGGCGCGGAAACTCGCCACGCTGGACCAGATTACCGGCGGTCGCGCGGCGGTGCATGTGATCAGCGGCGGTGACGACGTCGATCAGTTTCGCGACGGCGATACGCTGCACAAGGACGAGCGCTACGCCCGCACCGACGAGTACGTGCACATCCTGAAGCGCATCTGGACGGAACCGGGACCGGTCGATCACTCCGGAACGTATTACCGCTTCGCCGGCGCCTCGACCGCAGTGCGGTGCGTGCAGCAACCGCGCATCCCAATCTATTTCGGCGGCGCGTCCGATGCGGCGATCGCGGTGGCCGGCAGGCATGCCGATGTCTATGCGCTATGGGGCGAGACGCATGCGCAGGTGCGGGAGATCACTGCGCGGGTGCGGGCCGCGGCGGCGCAGCACGGGCGTTCGGTGCGGTTCAGCCTGTCGCTGCGGCCGATCCTGGCGGCGACGGAAGACGCGGCGTGGGAGCGGGCAGAGCATATCAAGCAACGCATTGCCGAATTGCGCGCGAAGGCCGGGCTGGGTTCGCGCGAGCCGGCCAACGAGGGATCGCGCCGGTTGCTGGAAGCGGCGGCGCAAGGCGAGCGGCTGGACACACGGCTATGGACCGGCGCGGCGCTGCTGACCGGCGCGCGCGGCAACACCACCAGCCTGGTAGGCACGCCGCAGCAGGTCGCCGAGGCGCTGGGGGATTATTATGAGCTTGGTGTCACCACGTTCCTGATCCGCGGCTTCGATCCGCTGGACGACGCGATCGAGTACGGGCGGTCGTTGCTGCCGCTGACGCGGGATGTGATCGCGCGGCGCGAGGCGGCGAAGGTTGCGGCCTAGAGCGTGATCGCTTGAGGATGAATAACCGGCGGCGCCAAGACCCCGGACGCAACCGAACTCCGGAGCCGATGCAATCTCGCGCGGGCGGGACGGTGGCATCCATCAAAAGGTCAGCCGGCAGCATCAACGACGCCGGGCGGCCCAGGCGGCCAGCCACACCGGTATCACCTGCTCGGATCAACGGCAGGTTCGCGTCGCGTCAATGCCGGCCGCGCACGATCTGCGCGCGTTGCTCCACGGGAACGGCGTATCGAACGGGGCAGAGCGTGATGCTTCTGGTCGTCATGAATTCCGCCATGAGGCGCTCCGATTCGCCGCGTTGCACGGGAGCAAGGTCTTTGCATCGGCGCCAGCGTGCCTGGGATTCCGGAGTCGGTGCGGCGCGCAGACTCGCCTGGAAACCACCGGCCTGTAGTTGCTGGGTCATGGCGCTGATTACTCCCGATCATCGTTACGGCAGGGCAACTCGGCGGATGCACCCCTCTCGGGAGGAACCCGCATCACGGCTGCAATGTATCGACTGACCGCCGGGCCCTAAAATCCGGTTTGCGACGTACGGCCCGGTACGTAGTTTTACATACAGTTAGATGCACCGCATTTGACCGGGCCGGTTGCCGGGACCGCTGCTGCGCCGCGTCGTGTCGGCTTCCCACCGACGCGAGGCTGCAAACCGATCCGCACCCCTTGCATCCTCCGCTTGCCGCCACCCTCCGCTTGCCGCGGCATCCCCTGCCCGTGCAGACTCGCCGCATCTGCAATGGGAGACGCCGCGCATGAAGGGTCTGTTCCTGGACGCTGTCGATGACCTGGCCGAGGTATTCGCTCGCGTCGTGCGCGCCGATGATCCGCCGGTGACGGTGAACGAGCAGGAACAGGTCGATCCCGAAGCGTTGCCGGGACTGCTCGCGGGGTATGATTTCGTGCTCGACGACCACTCGCAAATGCCCACCGAGGTGATGCGCCGCTGCACCGGACTTAAGCACATCATCTTCCTCGGCACCGGCGCGCGCAGCTACATGCATCCGGAGGAACTCGCCGAGCATGGCATCACCGTGCACATCATCAAGGGCTACGGCGACACCGCGGTGGCGGAACATGCGATTGCCCTGATGTGGGCGGCGACGCGCAGCATCGCGCGGATGGACCGGGCGGTGCGCGCCGGCAATTGGCTGCGCACCGAAGGGCCGCAATTGACCGGCAAGACGATCGGCTTGCTCGGCTACGGCGGGATCGCGGCGGAGGTGGCGCGCATCGCGGCGGGATCGGGCATGCGCGTGCTGGCATGGAACCGCTCGCCGAAAGCCGCTGCTGGCGTCACGTTCGTCGATCTCGACACGCTGCTGGCGGAGAGCCAGGTGCTGTCGGTGCACTTACTGCTGAACGACGAGACGCGCGGGCTGCTGAGCGCGGAACGGATCGCGCGCATGCGGCCGGGAGCGATCCTGGTGAACACCGCGCGGGGTGGCATTGTCGATGAAGCCGCGATGATTGCCGCATTGCAGGACGGACGCCTGCGCCACGCGGCATTGGACGTATTCGCCACCGAACCGCTGCCGGCCGGGCATCCATTGACTCGGCTGGAGAACGTAACGCTCTCGGCGCATTCGGCGTTCCGCACGCCGGAAGCGAGCGAGAACCTGATCCGCCGCGCGCTGGACATCGCTTGCACGCTGCCCGGCCGCGCGTAACCGGGCGGCACAGAGGGCCAGGATCGTCGTCAGCCCGGCGAAAGTGGGCCCATCGGATTTGGCCCGTTTGATTTGGCCCATGGAATTTGGCCCCGTTTGTGCGGGGGATGATGTCGGCAAGGGATCGCCTTTCGCTGCACCTTGCGACCGGCGAGTGACTGACGCTGCGACTGGCGCGGCCAGCCAGGGTCGCAGCCGCCGCGTATCGGACGATTTCGTCTGTTCGTTGCCCTGTCTATACTGGGTGGATGTGCCCGCCTGGCGGAATGGTAGACGCTGCGGACTTAAAATCCGAAGCCGAAAGGCGTGGGGGTTCGAATCCCCCGGCGGGCATGCCGTCCCACAGCGCCGGTGCGAGGATCGCCCCCGTGCAGCCGGCCGCAGTGCCGGCTGACGCAGCGCGTGAACGGTACTTCGTTCGTAACGCTTACGTGGCTACCTGGCCGCGGGCGTCCCTTCCGCCATCAAGCAGCCCACAGCCCGATCCCCCGCCGCGCACAACCAAACGTGACTGTGTCGTGACCGCGACATGGACGATGTTACAATGCCCGGTTCGGATCGGAACGAGGCCGCCCGGCAATGCCGCAACGGCGTGACCAAGGGTTGAATGCCATGGACGATTTTCAGCAGGCGGCGGCGGCGGCGCAACGCCGCTACACGGAGTTGGCCTGGACCGCGCTGCCGCAAAGAGAGCAGGCGGAAGCGATTTATACCGAGTTGCGCCGGATCGATACAGAGCGTACCGCGGCAGCGCCCGCCGCGTCGAAGCAGCGGCCCGCTGGGCGCGCGACGACAGCCACGGCAGCGGAGACCAGGATGCCGGCGCTGATGGTCTGACCGCGCCGACGCCGTCGCATCGCGGCAACGCCGCGGGCCAAAGCAACCGTCACGCCCCTCGCCGTGCCAAATCCCGCTTCCCCCGGTTGCTTGTCGTGCCCCACAGTGGCCCGTCCTCGTTTGAGGGTCAGCGTTCCACCAATTGCCCTGATGCCCCGCCCCCCACGCTCCGTCCCCCCGGGCCGCCCCCCTGCCTACATGGATCCTCGCCCCCGGGGCGCCCGGCGCGCGCAGGGCACGGCGCCCCGGGGCGCGCAGGGGAGCGCGCCGCTACGCAGCGCGGCTCTGGTATCGTCCACCGTGGCGCCGCCGCGGCGTGGTCGGCCCGCGCCTCCGCCGCCTGCCGCCCCGCTCGCCGCCGCCCCACCCCCCCGCCGCCGCTTCCGTCTGCTCCGTTGGGCGGTGATCGCGACGATCTGGGGCACGCTCGCCCTGGGGCTGGTGCTGCTGTGGTTCGCGCGCGATCTGCCGCGCCCCGACTCGGCGCTGGATGCCACCCGCCGGCCCAGCCTGACCCTCGAAGACCGCAGCGGCCACGTCTTCGCCAGCTTCGGCGACGTGGTGGGGGAGCCGCTGCGGCTGGGCGACTACCCACCCTATCTGCCGGCGGCCGTGGTGGCGGTGGAGGATCGGCGGTTCTGGCACCACGGCGGCATCGACCTGATCGGCATGGCACGCGCCGCGCTGACCGACCTGGTGGCCGGTCACGTGGTGCAGGGTGGCTCGACGCTGACGCAGCAGGTTGCGAAGAATCTGTTTCTCTCCAACGCGCGCACGTTGCGCCGCAAGGTGCAGGAACTGCTGCTGACGATCTGGCTGGAGCAGCACTTTACCAAACAGGAGATTCTGGAGATATATCTGGACCGGGTCTATCTGGGCGCCGGCGCGTGGGGGATGGACGCGGCAGCACGCATCTATTTCGGCGTCTCGGCCCGGCATGTGACGCTGTGGCAGGCGGCGGTGCTGGCCGGGCTGCCGCGGGCGCCCTCGCGCTTCAACCCGCGGGTCAATCCGGGCGCTGCCACGGCCCGCACGAAGGACGTGCTGGCGGCGATGGTGGAGACCGGCGCCATCACCCAGGCGCAGGCTGAGGCCGCTTCCGCCTCGATCGCCTTTCCGCCGGCGCCAGCCATCGCCGCCGGCTGGTTCGCCGACTGGGCAGCGGCTCAGGCAGCGCAGGACCTGTCGCCGAACGCCGATGCAACGCTGCACACCACGCTGGATACGCGGCTGCAAGCGGTGGCGGAGGCCCGGCTGGCGGCGCTGCTGGACAAGGCGGGGGAAGCAGCGGGCGCGACGCAGGGCGCCGTGGTGATCCTCGATGCGGCGAGCGGCGCGGTGCGTGCCATGGTCGGCGGGCGGGACTATCGGTCCGGCTCGTTCAATCGGGCGGTGGAGGCACGGCGGCAGCCCGGCTCGGCATTCAAGCCGTTCACCTGGTTGAGTGCGTTGCAGCGTGGGCTAACGCCGGATTCCACGGTGCTGGATGCGCCGATCCATATCGGCCATTGGAGCCCGGAGAACTTCGAGCGGCGGTATGAAGGCGAGGTCACCCTGACCCAGGCGCTGGCGCAGTCGATCAACACCGCGGCAGTGCGGTTGCTGTTGCAGGCCGGCGGGCCTCGGGTGGTGGCGGCCACGGCGGCGCGCATGGGAATCACCGACAAGCTGCCGGACGACGCATCGCTGGCGCTGGGGACCGGCGAGGTGGGACTGTTGGAGCTATCGGCAGCCTATGCACCGTTCTTCAACCACGGCTATCGCGTCACGCCTTATGGGGTGGAAGCCTATGCCGCCGCTCATCCACCAGTGGCCGTGATCGATCCGGAGCATGCCGCGATGATGGCCCGGATGCTGGCGGCGGTGGTGACCAGCGGTACCGGGCGCCCCGCCGCGGTGGCCGGGCGGGAGGTGGCGGGCAAGACCGGCACCACCCAGGATTTTCGCGACGCCTGGTTCATCGGCTGCATCGACGGCACGATCATCGGCGTCTGGCTGGGCAATGACGACAACCGGCCGATGCGCGGCGTCATGGGCGGCGGCCTGCCTTCCCGGCTGTTCCACGAGATCGCCATCGCGGTGCACTGAGGCCCTGCGCGCTCGATCCATCCTCCGCCGCTGCCGCCTGGCGTAACAACCGCGGAGGAATGCGCGCGGACTGCCCACGCCCCTGCGCGCGACCGGCCCGAATCCGGATCAAATTCCGTTGCTTGAGGGAACCGGACCGCCGCAAGCCCCTTATTGGGTGGAGGCCTTCCCATCCCGCCTGCCTTACCGCCTGCCCGCAACGCACAAGGAGATTTTCATGATGAAGCCCCGCAACCTCAGCGCCCTCCTGGCTCTCGGAGCGCTGACCGCCCTGCCCGCGTGCTCCATGTTCGGTGAGGACAGCCACGGCAGCAGCCAGTATAGCCAGAGCACCGCGGCCACCCCGCCGGCCAGCTATGGCACGCCCGCCACCGCCTCTGCCGCCACCGGCACCAGCGGGACCGTCGCCCCGGTGTCTGCCGGCATGATCCGCAAGGTGCAGACCGCGCTGAAGCAGAACAACGACTACAGCGGCCGAGTGGACGGCGTCTGGGGACCGATGACCGAACGCGGCGTGCGCACGTGGCAGCAGGCGCATAGCCTCAACACCAGCGGCGAGATCGACATGGCGACGCTGCAGTCGATGAACATCTCGGCCAGCAATCAGGCGACCAACGAACCCGGCCAGACCAACGACAACAACAACGCCGCCGCCGCGGCGCAGCCCAACGGCAACCAGAACTACAATACCGGCGCAAACAACCATACGACCGGCAGCACCTACAGCAACAACAACCAGATGCCGGCCAATACCCCCGATCCGACGAACCAGGGGAACAGCAACACCACGACCAACAATAACAACGGCACGACGGACAACACCGCCCCGGCCAACAACGGCACCAACACCAGCCACTGATCGCAGCCTGGCATGTCCTCGGGGCCCTGCGCCCTGGGGACATGCATGCCCCCCGGACGGACAACGCCGATCACACGCGGGAACGGCTGCGCCCGCTCCCTCCCCACATCCTTGATCCAGATCAATGCCACAATGCGAGCTTGTGGCTTAGTGGCCCGCAACGACCGGTTTGGCTGGCAACACCCTCGATCCCAGCCCGGCGTTGAGGTTGCGTACCATGAACGACGTCCAAGAACGCGACGGGTTCGAGATCGTCCGCCGACAGGATTTTTCCGACGTAACCTATTTGCTCGAGGTCCGGCACCCTCTGATGGCGAAAGCCGCCCGTGCCGGCCAGTTCGTCATTGTGATGTCGCACCCGCATGGCGAACGCATCCCCCTGACCATCGCCGATTACGACCGCGTCGGAGGCACCATCACGCTGGTGATCCAGGCGGTCGGCAAGACCACGCGGGAAATGCAGGCGCTCTGCCACGAGGGCACACGCTTGCATGCGCTGGTAGGGCCGATGGGCATCCCCACCCATATCGGCGGCGCGCAGAAAGTCGTGTGCGTCGGCGGCGGGTTGGGCGTCGCCCCGATCTATCCGCAGGCGCGCGCCTTCAAGGAAGCCGGCGCCTACGTCATCGGCATCCTGGGCTTCCGCAACAAGGGGCTGGTGTTCTGGGAAGACAAATTCCGCGCCTGCTGCGACGAGGTGATCCTGTGCACCGATGACGGGTCCGCCGGGCTGAAAGGCTTCGTCAGCGACGGCATCCGCCAGGCGCTGGCAGCGCACGCCGACATCGACGAGGTCGTGGCGATCGGTCCGCCGATCATGATGAAGGCCTGTGCCGAGACGACACGGCCGCTCGGCATCAAGACGATGGTGAGCCTCAATCCGATCATGGTTGACGGCACCGGCATGTGTGGCGGGTGCCGCGTCAAGCTGGGCGACGAGGTGAAGTTCGCCTGCGTCGATGGGCCGGATTTCGACGGCCATTTGGTGGACTTCGACGACATGATGCGCCGGCTGCGGCGCTATGCCGAAGAGGAAAAGGCGGCGACCGAGCGATGGTCGGAAAGCTGCCGCATGGCAAGCCTGCAGCCGACCGTGTGACGTGTCATGTGGCTGCACGCCCCATCTCCATCGTGCCCGCCGTCACGCTCACCGTCATGCCGACGAAGAGCTTGCTCCGAGCGAAGGCCGGGGCCGGCATCCACGACTTTCGGTGCTGCGCGCGGCGCAGTCGTGGATGGCGGGCCTTCGCCCGCCATGACGGCTTGGGCAGCGCCCGCATGGCCCTGTGGCTTCCAGTTCTAATGGCTTGGTGAATGGTAATGGCGAAGAAACGGACAATCCGCACGATCCCGCAGCAGCGCACCCCGGTTCGCGAACAGGATCCGGCCGAGCGGGCGCATAATTTTGCTGAAGTGAACTGCGGCTATACCGAAGCCGAGGCGTTGCGCGAGGCCGAGCGCTGCCTGATGTGTGCGGATCCGGTCTGCATCGCCGGCTGTCCCGTCGGCATCGATATTCCCGGCTTCATCGACCGCCTCGGCGCGAAGGATTTCCGTGGCGCGTACGATGCGATCGGCCGCACCAACCTGCTGCCCGCGGTGTGCGGCCGCGTCTGCCCGCAGGAAACCCAGTGCGAGGGCCGCTGCACGGTCGGCGAGTCACTGGAACCCGTGGCGATCGGCCGGCTGGAACGCTTTATCGGCGATCGTGCGATCGCCGAGGGCTGGGCCAACCTGCCGCATATCGAGCCGACCGGACACCGCGTCGGCATTGTCGGGTCGGGTCCGGCCGGCATGGCCTGCGCCGCCGACATGGCCAAGGCCGGCTGCGCGGTCACGGTGTTTGAGGCATTCCACGAACCGGGTGGCGTGCTGCGCTACGGCATCCCCGATTTCCGCCTGCCCAACGCGGTGATCGACGCCGAAATTGCTAACCTGCGCAAGCTTGGCGTGAAATTCGAAAACAACACGCTGGTCGGGCGGCTGTTCACCATCCCGCAGATGATCGACGAGATGGCGTTCGATGCGGTGTTCATCGGCACCGGCGCCGGCTATCCGGCCATGCTCGGCATCCCCGGCGATTCGCTGAATGGGGTGCTGTCGGCAAACGAGTTGCTGACGCGCTGCAACCTGATGCGGGCGCGCGATTTCCCCGCGTTCGACACGCCGATTCCGCTGGGCCGCCACGTCGCCGTGGTCGGCGCCGGCAATACCGCGATGGACGCGATGCGCGTGTCGCTGCGGCTCGGGGCGGAGAACGTCACCTGCGTGTATCGCCGCAGCAAGGCGGAATGCCCCGCGCGCGCCGAGGAAGTGCATCACGCGGAACAGGAGGGCGTGGTGTTCAAGTGGCTGACCGCGCCACTCGAAGTGCTCGGTGACGACAAGGGCAACGTGCGCGGCATGCGCTGCATTTCGATGGCGCTGGGCGAACCCGACGCCTCCGGCCGCGCTCGCCCGGTCCCGATCGCCGGCAGCGAGCATGAGGTGGTGTGCGACCAGGTGGTGTTCGCCATCGGCACCAACGCCAACCCGATCATCGGCCAGACCACGCGCATGAAGCTCAACAAGCGGGGCTATATCGAGACCGACGCCGACTTGGCGACGTCGATGGCCGGTGTGTACGCCGGCGGCGACATCGTCACCGGGGCAGCGACTGTCATCGAGGCGATGGGCGCCGGGCGCAAGGCCGCACGCAGCATGAAGGCGTATCTCGGCATCCGCGAGCCCGGCCGCGTCCCCGCCGCCGCGACGCTCTTCGGCATCCAGGCCAGCGAGCGCAACTTCGCGCGGATCCGTTGTGCATGAACCCCGTCAACCTCCCCCTCCCCTTGAGGGAGGGGGCTGGGGGGAGGGGTGCGAATGCCGCGGACAGTCGGGCCTTCGCACCCCAACCCCCAACCCCCTCCCTCAAGGGGAGGGGGAATCTTCTTCTTCCTCCCACCTCGAGATGACCCCATGAACGACGTCACCCTGCTGGAGCCGCTACCCGCCCGCGACAAGACGGTGACCACGCTCGCAGAACATATCGTCGAGGTGATCAGCGACTCGGGCGAAGGCGCGCAACGCTGCGGCCAGTGCCTCGGCGCCATCGCCGCACGTTCGGGTTACGGCATTTGGACGGTGGAGATCATCCCCGCCGAGATCCGCCCGCCGGCCCGCAGCGTCGCCGGCGCCTCCGGTAACCGCATCCGCTTCGGCACGCGCCGCATCACCAATGGCGGCAACGAAACCGATCTGGCGATCGCCTTCAACGAGCAAGTGTTGTTGGGGCGCGTGCGCGCGGGCGAGTTGAAGCCGGGCGCTACCATTTTGCTGGAGAGCATGTGGCGGGAGGATCGCAACCAGGCGATCGTCGATTCGTATATCGAAATCCACGACCAGCTCGTCGCCGCCGGCTACGACGTGCACGAGGTGCCGATGGAGCGCGAGTGCCGCGGCATCGTGTCCGATCCGCGGCGCGGCAAGAACATGTTCGCGCTGGGCATGCTGTGCAACATCTACAGCCTCGACATGCAGCTTGCCGCGGAACAGGTGGCGCTGATCTTCGGCAAGAAGGACCAGCATGTCGTCGATATGAACGTGCGCCTGCTGGAAGCCGGCTATGCCTGGGCGGAACGCAATCTTGCATTCAAGTACCACGTCCCCGCCGTGCGCGCGACCGAGCCGCAGATCGTGGTCAACGGCAATACCGCGCTGGCGCTGGGCATCCTGGCTTCGGGGATGGAAGTCTGCGCCATGTATCCGATCACGCCGGCGACCTCCGTCTCGCATTATCTCAGCGACGTGTTCGAGAAGGTCGGCGGCATCGTGCACCAGGCGGAAGACGAGATCGCCGCCTGCGCGTTCGCTTTGGGCGCGTCCTATGCCAGCAAATGCGCCGTCACCATCACCTCCGGTCCCGGCTATTCGCTGAAGCAGGAGGGGATCGGCCTGGCGGTGATGGGCGAGATCCCGCTGGTCGTCATCAACGTGCAGCGCGGCGGCCCCAGCACGGGGCAGCCGACCAAGGTGGAACAGGGCGACCTGCTGACCGCGATGTTCGGCAGCCACGGCGATGCGCCGAAAGTGGTGATGGCAGCGGCAACGATCGAGGACTGCTTCTATTCGGTGATCACCGCGCGGAAGATCGCCGAGACGTTCAACATGGTCGTGGTGCTGCTGACCGATGCTGCGCTGGCGAGCTCGCAGCAGCCGATCCCGCGGCCGCAATTCCAGGAGACCTGGCTGGCGCCGCCGGCCGATCAGAGCGCCGTTCCAGACGACGCGCGGCCGTACAATTGGGACCCGGTGACGGGGCTGGCGCGGCGCATCATCCCGGGCCAGCCGGGCGGCATGCACACGCTGACCGGCCTGGCGCATGACGGCCAGAGCCACGTCGCCTACGACCCGGAGATCAATCAGCAGAGCATTCACGCACGCGCGCGCAAGCTGGCTGCACTGCAAAAGACGCTGCGGCCGCCTGTGGTTTTCGGGCCGGATAACGGCGATCTGCTGGTGGTCGGCTGGGGCAGCACGCGCGGTGCGATCGAGGAAACCGTGGAGCGCATGCGGGAAGAAGGTCATGCGGTGTCGTCGATCCACCTGACGTTCCTGCAACCGATGGCGCCGGGCATCAAGGAGATCATGGCGCGCTTCCGCAAGGTGATGACCATCGAGGGCAACTGGTGCGATCCGCCCGACGATGTGCTCATCGACGAAAGCAACCGGCGCTACAGCGCGCTCGCGATGCTGCTGCGCTCGCGTTACCTGGTCGATGTCGATTGCTGGTCCGAAGTGAAGGGCCAGCCGATCAAGCCATCGATGATCCGCGCCGCGATCCTGCGCAAACTAGCGACGCCGTGAGGGAGGGCAGAAGCATGTCCCACGCCGACACCGTCCATTCGGACCCCGGCCATTCCGACATCGGCCATTCCCCGACAGAATGTCTGCTGCGGCTGCATGACGAGCATTACGATCTGGAAGACTATCAGAGCGGCGTGCCGCGTTGGTGCACCGGATGTGGCGACAACGCGATCCTCACCGCAGTGCAGCGGCTGTGCCGCGACGAGGACCTGGCGCCGGAAAAGACCGTCTTCATCTCGGGCATCGGCTGCTCCAGCCGTTTCCCGCATTACATGAAGACGTACGGGCTACACGGCATCCACGGCCGCGCGCTGCCGATCGCCGAGGGCGTCAAGATGGCGCGACCCGACCTGGCCGTGTTCGTCAATACCGGCGACGGCGATTGTTGCAGCATCGGCGCGGCGCACTGGATCCACGCCATCCGCTACAACATGAACCTGACGGTGATGCTGCACGACAACCAGATTTACGGGTTGACGAAGAAGCAGGCGTCGCCGACCTCGCCGATCGGGTTGAAAAGCGCCACCACGCCGCGCGGGTCCTATCTGGAGGCGTTGAATCCGCTGAGCGTGACGTTGGGCGTGCAGAATGTTTCGTTCGTGGCGCAAGCTGTGGATTGGATTCCAGACGTACTGTACGACGTGATCCGGGCGGCGTTCCGGCACAAGGGACTCGGCTTCGTGCGCATCCTGCAACGCTGCCCGGAATGGCTGCCGAAAATGTTCGAGCCGTATGTGCAGGACCCGTCGCGCATCAAGCTGCTGCACCACGAGCGCGGGCTGACCATCAGTCCCGGAACCTCGAAGATCTTCCGCACGCAGGAGGAACACGATCCACGCGACATCCATCGCGCGCGGGAAGTTGCGTCGGGTCGCGATCCGATACCGGTGGGCATCCTGTACCACAACCCGGATGTCCCCTGTTACGAGGACGTGCGCCACGCCGGCTCGCTCCGGTCGGCGGAACTGATCCGCAACGGCCTGGAGGCGGAGTTCGACAGGGTCACGATCTGGCCGCAAGGCACGCCCGCTGGCGCCGGACCGGATGCGCCCGGCGCCGCCGTGGACTGACGGAGCGCGGACATTGGCCGACATGCAAGGCGACAGCATCATGCAAGCAGCCCATCAAGCGCAGGTCACATTCTATCTGACCGGCCAGAGTACCGGCGAAGGCCTCGATGCCATGGCGGGGCTCGGCCTGCGTCCCGCGTTGTTCGCCGGTTATCGCGACCTCACGACACTGCGCTACGATTTTCCCGTCGTGCTGCTGCCGGACGCCGACGATGCCGGTGCGGTGCAGTCGCTGACGGAAGTATTCGACTGTGCGTTGGAGGGTGAGGTGGTGTCCGACCGCCTGCGCCACCACGCCGGCCGCATCGAGCGCGAGATGCGCCGCGTGGCCGCGGCGGCGGGTGGCGGCGCGTTCGCAACCTTGTGGCAGATGGCGGCGGCGCGCCTGACGGCCAACCCCGACGAAGGACTTGCCGAAGACCTCGCGCTTTTGCGGGGAAAACTGCCCGCGGCTGCCGAGGTGGCAGAGTGCGACGCGGCCCTGCCCGGACGCTGGTTCACGCATGCAAGGGAAGCGGTGCAGCGGCGCAAGGCCGCACGGTTTCGGGCCGAGGTGACGCGTCTGATCCAGAAACTGTCCGATATCCTGGCCGCCGACTTCGCCCGTTCCGACGCCGGCCATAGCGCCGAGGCCCTGCGCTCCGGCATCGGCGATCCGCAGGCCCAGGCGTTCGACTTCGCGGCGATGTCGCGCATGCTGGCGAGCATTTCCCCGCCATCCCTGTTGCCCGACCCACGCCGCGAGCGCATCCGCTGGCTGCTGTCTGTCTTGCAGTCGCAGCGGTTTTTTCCCGCGCCGCAAGCGGCCGGTGCGCCGCCGCAGGCGCTGCCGGGCTACAGCTTCACGTTCGACAGTTGCAGCCGGGCGCTGGAGGCTTGGCAGGAGCGGCTGCCCAGGCTGGTCGAGTTGATCAAGGCGATGACGATCGCCGCGCTGGAGCTCAAGAACGAGTACCGTGACGCGCAGCACGACGCCTTGTTCGCCACCTTCGGCGCCAACGGGGCGGTCGCCGCGGACTATGCGGCGTTCCCGGATTACCTGGTGCTGCTGCGTGCCGACGCGCTGGCCCCGGCGGAATTCGCCCGCACCCTGGACGCAATCGCCACCGGTTTGCCGTTGAAGATCGTGCTGCAAACCGACGACATCCTGGCCCCGCTGGCGGACGATCCCATGCGGGCCTCGCTTGGCCTGGCCGGGCGCACGCTGACCAGTGCGGCGATCGCGCTGGGCGAGGCATTCGTGTTGCAGTCCAGCGCGTCCAACCTGCTGCAACTGCGCGCGCAGCTTTTCGCCGGGCTTGCCGGGTCCGGGCCGGCGCTGTTTTCGGTGTTCTCCGGAGCGACCGGGCATGCGGGCGACATTCCGCCCTATCTGGTCGGCGCGGCGGCGATGGAATCGCGTGCGTTTCCGGCCTTCGTCTGTGACCCGTCGGCCGGCGCGGACTTGGCAGCACGGTGCAGCGTCGCCGGGAATCCACAGGCGCAGCAGGACTGGCCGGTGCATGCCCTGGGCTACGAGGACGCGGACCATCAGCGCATCGCCGAAACCGTCGCCTTCACGGCGGCCGACTTCCTGGCCTGCGACCGACGCTACGCCGCACATTTCGCTCGTTTGCCACGCGAGGTGTGGAACGGGCAGATGGTGGCCGCGGCGGACGCCATCGCGCACGGCACGGATGCAGCGGACGGGCATGTCCCATGCCTGCTGATGGTGGACGCCGACAACCGGCTGCAAAAGGTCATGGCCGACGACTGCATGATCCGTGAGGCGCGGCGGGTCGGCGCAATGTGGCGCAGCCTGCGCGAACTGGGCGGCATTGGTAATTCGCATGCCGAGGCCTTGCTCGCCCGGGAACGTGCGGCGTGGGCACAGGAACAGCATCAGGCGGCGGTTGCCGCCACCGCAGAAGCGGCGTCCGAGGCCATCGTCGCGGCAGCGCAGGCTGCATTGGCAGCGCAGGCCGCACCGGCAGCGAAGGCAGCGCCGGCGGCGTTTGCCGAAGCCCCTTCAGCCGAACCCGAGCGTTCGCCGGACGAGCCCTTTATCGAGACCGCGCGGTGCAGCAGTTGCAACGAATGCACCCAGATCAACGACAAGCTGTTCGCCTACAACAAGGACAAGCAGGCCTACATTAAGGATGTCAGCGCCGGGACCTACCGCCAGCTCGTCGAGGCCGCCGAAAGCTGCCAGGTCTCGGTCATCCACCCCGGCAAGCCGCGCAATCCGAAGGAGGCGGGACTCGACGAACTGCTGAAGCGGGCAGAACCGTTCCTGTAGGGATACGCGGGCGGCGACACGCCGCGAGTCCGCAGATGCGTATCCGTAGATACCGGGCGACGCGGCGACGGGGCCCCGGTGGAAGCGGTTGCGTCGTGCCGGCGCGCATTGGCACGCGCGCCGTGGCTCATGCTGACGCGAAGAGCCGCCACAAAACGGGGCGGCGATCGGCAATGCCCCCGTGATGCCCCCGGTACACGGTAGCACCGACCGCCGCCCAGCCGCGCGCTGGCCCAGCGCCCTCGACCGGGCCCGGATCGCGCGTCTCCCAGTCAATTTGCTCCGGCGGGTGCGCCGCCTATCCGGCGGGCAGGTGGTCTTCGATCTCGTCGGCGACTTCCTCGCAGGTCTCGGCCAGATCCTCGCATTCGGTGGCTTCTTCGAGCTTGTTGGCCTGGAGCCACTTGGTCGCCAATTCGTGGTAATAGGCGGCTTGTTGGCGCAGACTGATGATGTACTGCATCGCCTTCTCCCGTCGCTACGCTCGAACCCCGCGCCGGGCGAGTGGACCAGTACTTCCCGGTCGCTTGGCGCGTCCGGCAGCCCACGCAGGATCGTTTTGTGAGTGCAGCAACATCGTCTGGCAATGTCGTTGATCCAGATCAAATAATCCGATATCGAAAGAAAGTTCCGACCGCCGCCCGGTCGCCGCCGCCCCGTCGCCACCGCCCGATCACGCCGCCGGGTCACCGCCGCCGGGTCATTGCGAGCGCAGCGGCGCATCCGCGCGCGCGACGATTGTGCGGATGCAGGCAGACGATCGCTCCGCCGCGCGCAAGGACCGGCGAGGCCGGCGCCTTGCGGATCAGGCGCCGACCGTCTGGCGCATGATGGACAACGCTTCCTCCACCTGGGAAGCGGTCACGTCCAAGTGCAGGCAGGCGCGGGCGCGATAGGTATCGGATGTGGACACCAGCACGCCCTGCTTGCGCAGCTTGGCGGCAAAGGCGGCCGCGGTCATGCCGGTGCCCTTGGTATCGAAGAACACCAGGTTGGTCTCCGGCGGTTCAACCTCGATCCCGGGAATCTGCGCCATGCCGCGGGCCAGCGCGCGGGCATTTTCGTGGTCCTCGGCCAACCGCTCCACGTTGTGGTCCAGCGCATAGAGGCAGGCGGCGGCGCAAATCCCGCCCTGCCGCATCGACCCTCCCAGCCGCTGCTTCCAGCGCCACGCCTCGCCGATGAAGGCCTTAGAACCGGCAAGCACCGCGCCCAACGGCGCCGCCAGCCCCTTGGTGAAGTCGAGCCACACCGTGTCGCAGCCCTCGGTCAGTTCGTGCGCGTTCACCCCCAACGCGACGGCGGCGTTCAGCACGCGGGCGCCGTCCATGTGCGTTGCCAGCCCGTGCTTGTGCGCGGCCTGCGTGACCGACCGAAGCCCCTCCACGCTCCAGCACGCACCGCCGCCGCGGTTGGAGGTTTGCTCCACCTCCAGCAGCGTCTGCGGCGGGTTGTTGCGGTTGCGCGGGCGGATCGCTTCTTCCACCGCGTCGGCGGTGAACTGGCCGCGCTTGCCGGCCAGCCCCTTGATCGAGACGCCGGCGATGGCGCCGGGCGCGCCGGCCTCGCTGGTGATGATGTGCGCCGTTTCGTGCGCCAGGATCTCGTCGCCCGGCCGGCAATGCGTGGCGATCGCGACCTGGTTGCACATCGTGCCGGAGGGCAGGAAGACTGCCGCTTCCTTGCCCAACAATGCCGCCACGCGATCGCACAGCGCCCAGACGCTGGGATCGGAGCCGACCTGTTCGTCGCCGACCTCCGCTTCCATCATGGCCTGCTTCATGCCGGGCGACGGCTTGGTCTGCGTGTCGGAATACATGTTGACGCGAACGGGGATGGAGAAGTCGAAGCGCTGCGGTTCATACGACACGATGGGGCCTCTTCGGACGCGGGTCCCCATCCCTACTATGTCCCCTGCCGGATGCGAAGCCGGCAGGAACTGCAGGCGCGTCCGACAACGCAACGAAGTCCTTGCCGTCGCGTGGGCGCGGCGTTGGGTTGGAATCTTGCCGACGGTCCCCTTGACCTGGCGCTGCGGCAACACGAATTCTTTGCGAAACACCCTGCGTTGGCGGCAGCTATGGATTTTATCGATCCCTTGCAGGGCTCGCGCGAACGCGTCGTTCTGGCCGGCCTGTATCCGTTTCTTCATGCGGGCGGAACCTACGACACAACGCTCGCGGGGTCGCTGCTGAAGGCGGAGTGCCTGGTCCAGCCGGAATGCTCCATTCCCGGCTCCATGGTGCTAGAGGAACCTTCGCTTCGTACGCTTTGCCTGCGGAATGCGGACCTGATAAGAGCAGGGACTTTGGTGCTGGACCTAAGGAGCACGGTGAAGTCGTTTCGTGCGTTGGCATTGGAGAAGTTCGGCAAGGATGCAAGCGACGAAATTCGCAAGACCGCCGATTACCTGGATGAGATCTGTCCCAAGGTGCTCGCCTTCAACCCCACGGATTCCTCCGCCCGCTACACCGTCAAGCTCCGCGAATTCCTCATTGATATCCATGAGAAATCTGACACCGGCCTTGAAAAAAAGGCCACCGACCGCCTGATCGACAACTTACTGCGCCGTAACGAACTGCTCAGTCTCAATGACGCTCTGAGGTTGAAGACCAACATTGCGAAGATCGACCGGAAGATCGAAGCTGCGGCGAAGTTCTTCTATTGTGTCAGCCCTGTCGATTCTCTCAACAGCTTCGTGCAGCTTCCCGAAAAACTGTGGCACGATGTGAATTCGGAGCGCGAGCATGTTTACGTGCCATCGCGGGACGCGAAAGGCTATAACGACCTGAGCGTGGCCCATCGCGCGGTGCTGCGACACTTTGCCGTGGCGATCGATGCGTTGAGCCGCCTGACCGCGGAGGATGTGGTGGAACTGCGTTCCGACGGCGCCACCAGGCGGGCAATCGAACAGATGCGGACTGTGGTGGACGACGTTCATAGAAGATTCGCCGCCGGCGATGAGCAGCAGCCGGAGACCGTCGCGGTCATGCAGGCGATCGAGGACGAGATAGCCGCACTGGTCCAGGACAAGGCGCTAGCGCAGGCGCGAAGGGCCGGTGCCGGAGAAGCCGGCGGCATGGCTGCGGACGAAATCGCTTCGCAGATCGTCAGCATCGCCCATCAGGGCATTCCGGGCGCCGGCCTGGTACGTCCCCTGGTGCTTCGACTGGGGCGGGTCTTATCGAGAAAGGTCCCTGCGGCGAGCTGGGCCGATCTCACACTGTCCCCGCTCCAGCTTTACGTCTCCCGGTTGCAGCAACGGATCGCCGGGCAGCCGTCACACGGAATATCCTGACCAGGGCAAGAAGTTCTGTAATCCGCTATCACTTGGGCCGCTCCAGTGTCGGATAGACGACGCCGAGTTGCTCCAGATAGGTGTCATAGCGCTTGGCGTCGTAGTAGAACGGTTGCATCAACGGACGGAACTTGTCCATCGACGTCTGGTTCAGGTCGATCGGCGGTTTTTCCTCCGTACCGATGAACGGTTCGTATTTCTGCGTCGCGGTTTGCTCGGCGAAATAGCGCCTGGTCTCGGCGATCAGCTCCGGCTGCAACAGCAGATCCAGCACCGTCGCCGCCACCACCTTCGCCCCCGCCACCACGCCCTTATGCGCGATCGGGGTCGCCATGGTCATCGCATTCGCCCAGTGATGGCCTGGAAGATTCGCCAGGTTCGCAGGATAACGGAGTTGCACCGTCGGCACCACCCAGGACACGTCACCGATATCGTCGGTGCCGGGGCTGAACGGATTGACGGTGATCTTCGCCGGCTGGGTGCGCAGGCCGCTCGGCTCGCCGCCAGCGGCGCGCTGTACCGCCCGGGCGAAACGGTCGTCGTCCTCGGTCCATTGCGGCAGGCCGACCTGTTCGATGTTGACCTGCAACGCCTCTGCCAAAACCTTGTTGTAGTGGCGCGGCCAGGAGGCGCCGAGGATACGCCGGGTTACTTCAGTATCCGTCATCATCGCCGCGGCATCGGCAATGCGATTCAAAATCGCAAAATTCTTGCGAACGTTCTCCACGTCGGTCTCGCGCACATAGTACCAGACCTTCGCCAGCGCCGGCACCACGTTCGGTTGCTCGCCACCATAGGTGATGATGTAGTGCGAGCGCTGCTCCGGCCGCAAATGCTCGCGTCGCATGTTCCAGCCGGCATTCATCAACTCCACCGCATCCAGCGCGCTGCGGCCGCGCCACGGCGCCGCCGCGGCATGCGCCGAGGCGCCATGGAACGTGTACTCGGCCGAGATCAGGCCACCGGCGCCGCGCACCTCGCCCCAGCCGGTTTCCATGGTGAAGCCGACATGGGTGAAGATCACTGCATCGACGCCGTCGAACATCCCGTCGCGCACCTGGAACGCCTTGCCGGCCAGGAGTTCCTCGGCGATGCCGGGCCACAGCAACAGGGTGCCGGGGATGCCTTCGCGCTGCATGGTTTCTTTCAGGGCCAGAGCCGCGGCGATGTTCACCGCCTGGCCGGAATTGTGTCCCTCGCCATGGCCGGGACCACCCTCCACCATCGGTTCGTGGTAGGCCACGCCTGGCTTCTGCGAGACGTTCGGCAGCGCGTCGGTGTCGCTGCCGATGGCGATCACCGGGCCGCCGGAGCCCCAACGCGCGGTCCAGGCCGTCGGCATGCCGGCGACGCCGCGCTGCACGGAAAACCCGTGCTGTTCCAGCGTTGCGGTGAGGTATTTCGACGTCTCGTATTCGTGAAAGCCCAGTTCGCCGAAGGAGAACAGGCTGTCGTTGATCACCTGCGCCAGCTTGGCGTGGTCGTTCACCGCCTCGATCACGCGCGCCTTCAATCCGCTGGTGTTGATCTCGCTCATCCGTTGGGCTCCGTACGTGCCGCGGGGAAGTACAGCATGCAGCGGTTTCCTTGCAAAGCCGCGGGGAGGCCGGGCATGCTCCCGCGCGACGCCATCGCGTAACGGAGCAGCGCGTGAAATTCAGCAACTTCCTGTTCCCGGAAAGCCGCGACCCTGCCGGTGACGGACGCGTGATCGATGAGACGATGCGCGAGGCGCGGCTGACCGATGAGTTGGGTTTCGACGTGGTGTGGCTGGCGGAACATCATTTCGACGGCATCTGCGCCTATGTCGATCCGGTGAGTTTCGCCGCGGCGCTGGCGGTGGCGACGCAGCGGGTGAAGATCGGCTTCGCGGTGGCGCAGATGTCGTTGCATCATCCGATCCGGATGGCCGAGCAATTGGCGCTGATCGACCATATCAGCAAGGGGCGGCTGATTGTCGGGCTGGGCCGCGGCACCGCCTACAACATCTACGACTACCAGGGCTATGGCATAGACCATACCGAGGCGCAGGCGCGGTTCGAGGAAGCCGAGGCCATCATGATCGGGGCCTGGACCAGCGAGGCGTTCGAGCATCACGGCCGGTTCTGGGATCTGAAGCTGCCGATGCTGCGGCCGCGGCCGTTCACGCAGCCGCATCCTACCATGATCCGGTCGGCATCATCCGAACACGGCATGCTGGAGATCGCACGCCGCGGCCAGCCATTCATGATGAACGTGCAATCGAACGCGGTGACGCGCGCGCGGATGGAGTTGTATCGCCGCACGCTGCGCGAGGTTGGGCTGGATGACGCGGCGATAGCGGACCGGGTCGATCAGTGCTGGGTCTGGCGCAACGTGTTCGTTGCCGAAACGGACGCGGAAGCCGAACGTATTGCGGTGCCGGCCTTCGAGGCGATGCACGCGCACCGGTCGGCGATGCGGGAACGCGTGTACCGTGAACAGGGTGTGTCGATCGTGCCGATGCGGCCGCCGGACACGGCGCCGGCGGCACGAATGATGGTGGAACACTCGCTGATCTACGGTTCGCCCGCGACGGTTGCCGAAAAGCTGGCCGAGGTCGCGGCGATCGGGGTTGGTGGCGTCATCATGCAGTTCCGGCTTGGGCCGATGGCGTTCGACGACGCAGCACAAAGCCTGACACTGTTCATGCAGAAAGTGGCACCGGCGCTATAAAGACCTCTCCCGCGGGAGCGGGAGAGGTCGAGACGCGAAGCGTCGAGGGTGAGGGTGATCGGGTCGCCTCGCTCTGCCCTCACGACTCCCCTCATTTTTCTCCCGCCTAGATCTTGCGCCGATTCGCACCGATTCCCTACCAGATCGGGGGATTTCATGGATGGGTGCGAGTCATGCGGATGGAAGC
>Ga0182013_10002731_pt1 | contig 22836 bp, 18 predicted proteins | sample 612S2MmetaG_FD_120487 | JGI IMG/M metagenome (GOLD analysis project Ga0182013, IMG submission 120487) | Permafrost microbial communities from Stordalen Mire, Sweden - 612S2M metaG | ecosystem: Environmental > Terrestrial > Soil > Wetlands > Permafrost | place: Sweden: Stordalen | collected... | reverse complement strand
TGCGTTGGTGCGGTAACTCGACAGGGTAATTGCCGAATTCGCCGTTGGGAGCGGATCACTACGCCGCCCGTTGTCAAGTATATTATTGCCCTGATAGTTTACATAATATTCGTTATCGGAAGTTCGAAATTTAGTACCTAGTCATGCGAGGCCGCCGACTCGGTGGGCTCGCCGGGACCCCGAGAAGCCGCAGCAGGCTGCCGGCCGCAGTCCGGGCCCGTTGTACGCCGCGGCGAGAAGCGCTGCAGTAAGGCGGAAGTTACTGGGAGGGGGCGTCGATGGCGACGAAATCGTAGACGGTCAGGGGCGACGCTGGCCAACCGAGTTGTTCGCGGCTTTGATCTCCTACCTTGAGAAGGCCGTTTTTCTGCAAACCTTCCAGGGACATCTCAGCAAGCCACAGCATGTTGGTTTTGGTATCCCAGACCGGGCAGATAATCCCCGCCACTAACAGAACCTCAGCCGGCAACCTCAGGTTCCCATACACCACAACTGCGCCCCCTGGCTCCGACACGTTGGCGTGCAGATGCTGTCAGCACATCAAACGCAAGCCGGGCGGCATCCTGATCTACTAACCGTGCAACAAGTAAGTCGACCGTCAACCCTCCCCAACCCTGCATACCGTTTAGACACGCGCCCAGTTCATTGCGCCTGTCCGGCATTATCGCCTGGTCGCTCGGGCGTTTCGTTGATTCCCGGTCCACGGCGGCAGGTGGTGTGGGCAGCGGAGCACCTAAGCTCGCAGGCATTGCCAGCCCCGCCTTGATTCCCGGGACCACCGATTCAGCGCATTGTCGGCAAAACTGAAAGATTCTAAGGTTAGAAAGGTCGTAAGGATCCTGCCCTGCGGTGCGCTTCACATAAAACTTGACGCTAAGGCAAGCCTTAGCCCGCAGATCATCCTTGTTGCCAAAAAACTCGTATTCCTTTGCGCATTTGAGACATTGTATCCGTGTCATCCCAATGGGGCCGGTCTGCCTTCGCGTCAAGTAGGCCCCTTCTCTTGAGGTCCGGGATGTCTATCACGACCTCAGAAATCCTGGCAAGAAGAGTCTCATAACACCCTCGGCACAGCGAAAACTCCTGAGTTCCGAGTTCGACACGCTTTTCTGGATCGAAGGCCTCGCGCCGACGGCAGCCGTGGCATCTGGAAAGGCGAGATCTCGCTTTCCAGCGCTCGATCAGATTACCCAAAAGCTTCATTTGCATCTTGCCGCCACGACCACCCGCTGCCCGATTCCGGTCCGGAACGCGCATTTGAACAGAATTCCAGTCGAACGGCCGTTCTTACCTATGCACGTCATGTTCGTGGTTCCTCGCAAATTCGCAGCGATGTTAGCACAAAGCGCCCAACCAAGCATCAAGCAGTGTAGGGGCTCAGCGGGGGGCCTGGCACCTGACAGCAATAGCCATGCCACCGAAAGGTCTAAACGCGGAAACCACCGCCGACACCGCAGCGACGATTCGTGCGCACCTGGAAAGACATCCGACTGTGGATGCACTCCACCTCCCCAATGTGCCCGCGATGCGCCCACGCGATGGCCGACTGCAATGGCAGCGGCTGGCATGTGTGCGAGCACTGCGGGTACTGCGATTGAGCTACGGCCAGCACACCGTCACGCCGTAGAAATTTGCGTCCGACGTTGCGGTGTCCGTAGCGCGCCCCATCTGCACGATCACGAGAGAATTCGCTTGGCAGCCGCTCACATCCGTCGAGTTGAGCGTGACAGTTCAAGAAGATCAGATCCGCAGTGAGATTCAGCAGGACAGCTTACAGCATTTTGGCCGGGAGGTAACGACTGCCTACCTGCACGTGCAGTGAGAGCAAGCTCTTACTCCTTGATGTAGGATACATTTCATGTCCCGCATTCTGCCCGTGTTTCTGCTCCTTCTCTGCGAGGGGCAGCTTTTTGCCCAGGCCGACCCGCGCGAAGCCTGCGCGGCCGACGTGCAGAAGCTCTGCGCGAATGTGCCGCAAGGCGGCGGACGAGTTCTCGCCTGCCTCAAACAGCACCAGGATCAAGTCTCCGCGACTTGCAAACAGGCCGTCCTCAAAGCCCTGCAGCCATCCGGCTCCCCTGCCCCGTCCACGCCTGCGCCCGCCCCGGCCCCTGCGGCCCAGCCGAAGAATCCCAGCCCGGCGCCCGCCGCCTCAGCAGCTCCTTCGGACCGCTATTTCCTCATGAAGCAAGTCAAAATCATCGACCAGGGCATGGGCCAGGGACGCCCCGCCTACGACCTCTTGATTCCGACCACCTGGAATTTCAAAGGCTGGGTCAACGTCGGCGTGGCCGAGGGCGGCTGCTTCGCCGACTGGTTCTCGGTCGTCGGGGATGCCACCAGCCCCGACAACTCCATCGAGCTCCAGCTCCTGCCGCAGTCCACCTGGCAATACATGGACGACCCCATGGCGCAGCGCCAGATGCAGCAGCAGAATCAGCGCGACGCGCAAGTGGGCATGAAAGCCTGTCCCGTGCATGCCCCGTTCCGCGCGGAGGAGTTCATACGCCAGACCCTGATTCCCAAAGGCCCCAAGAACAGTACGGTCGTCTCGGTCGAATCCTTCCCGGAACTCGATCAGGCCGTGCGGCACCAACTTGGTCTGCCGCCAGCCTCCAGTGGCGGAGACAGCGGCGGCATTCGCACCGAAGCCGCTCGCGCGCGCATCGCCTATAACGACGACAGCGGCAAACCGACCGAGGCGTGGCTCACCGCGGCTATGGTGGTGCGCTCCGTTCCGGCCGGCGGCCGCGGCGCGTCCTACGACTCTCGCGCCATGATGGTCATGTTTTTCCGCGCTCCCAAAGGCCAGCTCGACGCCAACGACCGGCTCTTTAAGCTGATGGCCGCCACCATTCACCCCGAACCGGAGTGGCGCAATTGGAGCAACGGCGTCATTTCCACGCTGTATCGCAAGAAACAGGCGGAGCTGGCGAAGCAGGCAGCCATGATCGCGGAGTTCCAACGCCACGTCGCCGACACCATCAACGGCGTCACGGCGAATTCCATGGCGGGCGCGAACCGCGCCGCCTTCGGCCAGGACCAGATCATCCGGGGGGTGCAAACCTTCCGCGATCCATCCACCGGCGCAACTTTCGAGCTCAGCAACCAATACGATCACGCCTGGCTGAACGGGACCAACGAATACGTGATGACCGGCGACCCCAACTTCAACCCCAACCGCAACCTCAACGGCAACTGGACCAAGCTCGAGGTGGTCCGGCAGCAGCCCTAATCATATGGCCGATCGGTCGCGTCCGATACTGCCTGTTGCAAGATCGCGAACGGAGGTGAAGACTCCCCGTACGATCGCCTCACGTTCAATCCGTACGAACCGGATTTCGACCTGATTCAGCCACGAGGAACAGGTAGTGGCGAAGTGGAGATGAACGCTGGGGCGTTCGTTTAAGAAGCGCCCTCATCGAGCTGACAGAAAAGATCTTCATCACTGTCCGGGCAGCGACACCCACAACCCGAATCGTCGTCAACGCCTTCAGCACAACCACACTTTCGCATTGCGGCTCTGGTTCGGGGGGATTTCGTGTCGCATGGGTGGGGTGTAGGGGGTTGAAAGCACGGGGCCTTTTTCCGATTCCGCCCCGCGCCGTGTTCTTACTGCCGTGGGAGTTTGGCGAGGACTTCGCCGAATCGGGAGACGAACATTTCGATTCGCTCCTCGAGTTGCTTGTTGGCGGCGCGGGACTCGTTTGCAAGTTGCTCTATGCGGGCTTCGAGCCGCCTGTCTGCGGCGCGCCTCCTCGTCGGCTTCGCTGAGTTGTACCAGTCTGGCGCTGACTTCGTTAAGTTGGCGCTGTGTGTCGCGCCAGAGGGTCTTGTATTCCTCGCGGTCTTTGCGGCGTTCCTCGACGATTCCGGCGGTGAGGTGTTCGATGCCTTCGAACCGTTCTTCTGTGGTCATTGAGCGGCGGTTTTTCTTTCGGGTGAGGCTTCCCTGGCTGCTATTATCTCACCCCCCTACGGGTTGCGCGTGGGCTCTGCGGGCGAGCTCCGCCGCGATTCCTGCCGCGAGTTCACCCGCGACTTCCCGCCGTACATCGCCGGGACATGGTGGTGCGGAGCGTGTCTGCGATTTAGCTGGAGTCAGGCGTCCGAGAAGGTGCCCCACCGCGCGTGACGGACTGTGTCGGGTGCTCCGCTCAGGGGGGACGCGTTCACCACCGCCGAACTGGAAGCCATCGCCGACGCGCTCGAAACAACGCCGCACAGCGAGGCCTGCCTCAAAGCCATGTACGGCGAAGCAGTCGCAGACCTCACGCGCCAAATCGCAGACGCACTCACCCGTAGGGGGGTGAGATAATCGGACATAGGGAAGCCACACCCGCGAAAGGGAGAATCGCGCCAAATGACCACAGAAGAACGCTTCGAACGCATCGAAACCACGCTTCTCGCCACCGCCGACACACTGAAGGCGCTAGCCGAATCCCACGTCGCCACCCAGGCCACAACCGCCAGCTTTGCGCAAGCACAGGCGCGCACACAGGCCGCCATCGCCGACATGGCCGCCTCAATCGGCAAGTACGTCGACGCCGCAGACGCCCGCATGAAGCGGCTCGAAGAGAACCTCGACGCCCTGATACGCGCCATCGCCGCCGAGCACTCCAACGGCAAGAACAAACAGTAACGCAGACGCGCGGGGCCGGAACCGGAAAAACGTCTTCAACCCCCTACACCCCGCCATGCCAAACCAACACGAACCCCGCAATTCGAGCCGGACGGCCTAGACCCACGCCACCTCGCGATACGCATGCGCATGCGATCGCCTCACGTTCAATCCGTCAGAACCAGATTTCAACCGGATTCAGCCATGAGGAATAGCTGGGGGGTGAAGTGGAGATGTACGCTGGGGTGTTCGTGTAAGAAGGCCTGAGCCTTGTTGGTTTTGTACCGCCGCACGCGGGCGTCTCCCCTTCCCGCCGACGATCGACGGCATCCTCAGAACTTCAGGGCGGCCAGCGTAGCGTCGCGCAACCCGGCGCGCCGCCGGAAATCCTCCACGCCGGCAAACGGCCGCCGGGACGTCCAGTTCGACACCTCCCGACCTTGCGCGACGCTTGACCGGTGGGCCGAGGCGTTGATACGCTTGCCTCGCCAATTGCACTATTCCCCAGGAAGGAGTACGCCATGGCCAAACGACCGCACAGGGAAAACCGAGATGGCGCACCCTCCCTGGGGCCGTGAGACAACAGAGAGTCGGGACGCTTTTGGAAACCGAGTACACGTAGGACGAAGAATTGCAGGGGGACCCGTCCGTCCGCAAACTCCGATATAATTCGGCTAATCGTCGACTTTTCCATCGTTGAGAAATGGAGACCATCGGGAAATACAGGATTATCGGTGCGCTGGGGGAAGGCGGTTTTGGCCACGTCTACAAGGCCGAGGATCCCGCTATCGGCAATATCGTTGCGATCAAGGTTCTGAACGTCCAGAACGACGAGAACATGATTCGCCGGTTCCGCGCCGAGGCAGTCACTTCCGCAAAACTACGTCACAAGAATATCGTCACTATTTTCGATTTTGAAGAGCAGAACGGTATTCCTTATCTGGTCATGGAGTACCTGGAAGGCAAGAACCTGCAACATCTTGTCGCAAACAGGAATGCGGTTCCGGCGATCGACAAGCTGAGCATCATGTTGGAGGTGGCCGAAGGCCTGCAGTACGCGCATGAGCACGGCGTCATTCACCGCGATATCAAGCCTGCCAATATCATGCGGCTGAACGACGGGTCCGTGAAGATCATGGATTTCGGAATCGCCCGTCTCACGCAGCGCACCACGAGCCTCACGGCCGTAGGATACATGGTGGGAACTCCGGAATATATGGCGCCGGAGCAATTCATGGGCGACACGACCGATTTGCAAGTCGACGTATGGGCGTACGGAGTGGTCCTCTACGAGCTGCTCACGGGCCGGAACCCCTTTGCCGCCGATGCTCCCGGCGTAATCATGTATAAAGTCACTCACGAAGATCCTCCGCCGGTCTGCGATAACGCTCCCGAACTGCCGCGCAGTCTCGATCCTGTCCTGCGGCGCCTTCTCGCCAAGAAAAAGGCGGATCGGTACCCCGGCATGGAGGATCTGCGGATGGATCTGGGCATGGTCATCCAGGAATTCGGGGAAGCCCAGATCGCCGGCATGGAAAAGGATGCCGAGTCGCTGATCCATGCCGGCAGATACGATGAAGCGCTGGCGATGGCGGCCGGCATTCTCAGGTTCGATCACAGGAACGTCAACGCCCGCAAATGGCGCTCCGAACTCCGGGACCTCAGACGGCTGCAAAAACAAGAATCGCGCATCAAAACGCTGATCGACGAAGCGGACGAGAAGACCACTGCCCTGGATTTCCCGACGGCCGAATCGCGGCTCCAGGAAGCCCTGCAGATCGATCCCGAGAATAGCGCGGCTCGGACCCGCCTGGTCCAAATCCACGAGGTGCGCGAGAAGAAGGCCCGTGCGCAACGCCTGCTGGCGGAAGCACGCGTCGAATGGGAACGCCAGAACTTCACCGGGGCCTTCGAGCACGCGAGCGAAGCCGCGCAGGACGATCCCGCCAGTTCGGAAGCGCCGGAATTCCTGAACCGGATCCGGCAGGCCATCGAACAACAGAATGCCGCCCGCCGCAAATCCGGTTTGAGCCGGGCACGCGGGCAGTTGCTGGTTCAGGACTATGACGGCGCCGTACTCACGCTGCAGGAACTGGACCGGCAATACCCCGGCGATTCCGAAGTACACGCCAGGATCGAGGAAGCGCAGCGCCTGCAAGCGGGCGCGGCGGAGAAGAGGGTGGCCGCCGCCCTCTCCCAGAGCCGCGATTATCTATCGAAGGGCGCCATCCAGGAAGCCATCGATCTGCTCTCCGGCCTGGACCGGGAAGCCGGGCGGAACGCACAGGTGTTGCAGTTGTTGAGCTTCGCCCGCGATCGGCGAGAGCAGCAGCGGCGCGAAGCGGAAATTGAGAAACTACTGGCCGGCGCGGCCGCCGCCGGAACGGATTACGAACGGGCGCTGGTTTGCATCGCGCGCGCGCTGGAGCTTTCACCGGCCAATGAAAAGGCGCTGCGCTTGCAGGAGACGGTGCTCGCGAACCGCCAGCGGGACGAACAGACCAACGCGATTGACGGCGAGCTCAAGGAGTGCCGGGATCTCATGGACGAGGGCCGGCTGGAGCAGGCCGAGACACGCGCACGCGCGCTGTGGAAGCGCAATCCCGATAACCCCGGGGTGCAGAAGATCATTCGCGATCTGGGCGAGCGCCTGCGCCGGACGCTGGCCACCCAGGAGCAACGCCCGCAGAGTCTGGCCTCTGCCCGCAAAGAAGCCTATTTGGAGGGCCGCCGCGAAGTCCTGGAGCTGATGAAAGGCCGCCGGATCGACGATGCCATCACCCGGCTGCAGGAACTGGCCGCCGCTTTTCCTGACGAGCCGCAAGTCGAGAATGACCTGCGCCGCGCCGTCGCGCACCGGGACGAGGTGGCGCGAAAGGCGGCCTTCGCGAAAGAGCGCGAGTCTCTTCACGGGCTGGTTACGAGCCAGGAGTTTGAACAGGCTGTCTACAAGACCCAAGAGCTCATGGCAATTTTCCCGCAGGAACCGGAACTGGTGGATCTCCTGGATCAGGCGCGCGAGGCCCGCGATCGGGCGGCGCGCAAGGAAGCTTATGCGCGGCGCCGGAAAGACTTCGACGAGCTGGTACGAAATCGCGATTTTGACGGTGCGCTGACGGCGGTGGAACGGCTGGTTGCCGAGTTTCCGGAAGAGCCGGAGTTACAGGAAGACTTACGCCGCACGCGTGCCGCACGCAACCAGGCTCAGCACTAGACCGCCTACACACGGCGCCGCGATGGCTTTTAAGCGCTCATGGCCGGTCCAGTTCGAGCTGGCCGTGGCGGCGGTGGGGTGTGATCCGCGAATTCCCGGAGCCCGATCTGCCCCAGCTCCTGCGGCGGGCGCGGAAGTTGCGCGATCAGGCGGCGAACAAAGGGATCGTTTGCTCTCAGAAGCGATAGCGGAACGTTACGGCGCCATATCGAGTAGGAAATCGATAAGCGCCCGAGGACACTATTGCGGCTTGGCCGGAGCCAGCGACTTCACCGCGAAGACACTCAGTGTTAGCGCCAGTGCAATGTATGACCACGGGCTGTAGTGACCCAGCACGAAAACCGCCTGGCCCAAGCCACCGAGAACCGTTCCCCTGAAAGAGGGTGAGATCGTTAGGAAGCCAATGGCCAGCCCGAGTAGGGCTATGAAACGAGTCATGGGGATGGAACCGCTAAAATCCGCCGGAGCGGCGGCGTGCGAGGACGCGCCGGACTTCCCATCTCACGATTGTGCAGAGGGCTGCGAGGATTGAAACGAAAAGGGCGATACTGACTTCCTTGAACATTACGAACTATGGTAGCGGCTGTGCAACGAACTCAGCAATGGTTGCTTCGGGTAACCTGACGAGTTCAAAGTTACTATAGAAAGATAGCCAGGTAGCCGCAAGTTTCCCTGTCCCGGCCGCGCGTTGGGCGGTTTCAACCGAGGCTCAGTTCTATGCTGTTGACGCGTGTCGCCACAAATGTGGCCAGCGCTGGAAAGTCCGCCAGTTCACCGGCGGCCTTCGGAACCAACTGGACGATCTCCGGCATCTCGCTCCGTTGTGAGAAAGGAAGAGCTGTGAACTCCATCAGATTTGCCAGGCGTGAGGCAGCGCTTACCATGCAGATCAATTCTCGTTCGGCGCCCGAGACGGCGGTGGGATTCTCATGCCAGCCCGCGACCATCTGTAGTTCGAGAGGGCAGCCCCATTGGGACAGGAGCCATTGGCCGGCCTCGGCGTGATCCATCCCGTAGAGCATTCTTTCGGCGGCCAGCAGATCCCTTCGTTCGTCGATGGCTTGCAGGAGCGCTTCTTCGAAGTCGGGGAAAGCCCGGATGAGCGCGAGCCGGCCGAGATCGTGAAGCAATCCGGCCACATAGCCTCTTTCCTGGTTGATATTCAACGGCTCCGCAATCCGCTCGCAGACCGTCGCCGTCGCCAGGTTGTGCCTCCAGCAGGCAAGCGCCAGCTTGCGGTTCGCCGGTCTCGCCAGACCGCGCATGGCGGTGGTCAGCACGAGGCTGTTCACGCGTTCCGCCCCCAGGAAAGCCAGAGCCTGCAGCATACTCGTGATTTCGTGACGGCATCCCAGCAGCGGTGAATTAGCCAGCCTCAGCACCTCGGCGGTCAGGACCGCGTCGGTACGCAGCAGGTTCACGATCCGCGACAAGGGCTGAGAGATGTCGGAAACCAGATTGAGCAGTTTGACCGCGACCGGGCGGAAAGGAGGAACTTCCTTTAACAGCTTGGCGCGCTGGACCGCGAGTTGTACGTTAGAGCCGGTCATACTCCAGCCTGCGGCGAACCTCCAGCGATCCATTGCGTCTTGACGCCGCTGAGAAAGGCCGTGAGTTCCATCGGGTTTATCGACTTCGACACGTAGCCGTCCATGCCGGACTCCCAACATCGCTCCCGATCGCCCAGCTTGGCGTGTGCCGTCATGTCCACGATGGGGATATGCTGCCCGGTTCGCGTTTCCTGCCGACGTCTGGCCGCAATTTCCCGAGACAACCAAAGGGGCGATGCCTGCCGGATTCGCCAACGAACAGCCGGTTCCGGAGGATGGGATTGGAAATAACCCATGGCACGTATCGCTCGACTAAATCACCACCACCTGCACATCGGCGAATCGCCGCGTGTTTCTAGTCGGATGTACCAATCAATTCTCACGGCCTGTTATTTCCTTTGGTTAACATGACTTGACCAGGAGCTGTCCAGGTAGTGACCCGGGGGTATTCCCCGAGCTAGGTACCGCGGCGAGAGGCAAACTTCGACGGTACCCCCAGCACTACATAGCCACCCCCTCCCGGATTCATACTGCCTTACGAAGTATGAGTACCCTCATCTTTCTTTTGGCGCCGGCGGCGGTAATCGGCGCCGTTTACGTTCTCGTAAGCCGGCGAATTTCCACCATCCAACGGGGCCCGGACGGTCCGGCGGATTGGAATTTGGAAATATCCGTGGATCGCTACCAGCCCATGTTGCGCCTCTTGAGCGAGGACGACATTGACTTTCTCCGCTCCCAACCGGCTGGGAGTACAGCTTTGGTGAAACGCCTGCGCCGGCAGCGCTATCGGATCTTCTGCAGTTACCTCGGCAGCCTGCAACGGGATTTTCACCACGGCTGCGAAGTATTGACCTTTCTTTTGTTGCAATCGCAATCCGACCGGCGGGACATTTTTCGCGCGCTGTTCCTCAGCCGGGTCAAGTTCTCCCTGGCGGTACTCCGGGTTCACTGGCGATTATTGCTATACCGCTGGAATATCGCCCCGGTACCGGCCGGCCACCTGACGGGCCTGGTTGAGTGCCTGCGGCTGGAGCATTTCGCCATAAAGCCCGCCTCGGACGGCGCCCGGGCCTGACCGGGCAAGAGCTACCTGAGGCGTTTTTTCCCTGCATTACGCGTTGTGGTGCAGAGGGGAAGATGCCGAATATCCGCAATCCGCAACTCAGCGCGCTCACTGCCCTGCTCTGCCTGGGCGCCGCGGCGGCGCCATCCGCCATGAAAACCATCGCCGGTCCTCAGGGCGGCACGATACTCTACGGCCGGGTGGACGGCCAAACTACCGAGGCCGCCGCCATGGGCGCCATGCTGCGCCAACTGCACAGCCAGTTCGGCGACCGGCCGCAGGTCGGCAAGCTCTTTCAGGTGCGCGGCACGCAATCGGTTGCGGCCTTCTTCAGCGTCAACCGGCGCACTCAGGGCAAAGGCCAGCAGGCCGGGTTGATCATCGTCACCAAAGTGACCACGGACGAGGTGGAAGCCGCGCTTCTCTCCGACGACGCGACACACCTCGGCGCCAGCTTGAACCCCATGATGAAATCGCTGTTCGCGGCCTGGCGCCCGTTCGAGGCGGCGGCCGCGGGTGGCGGACCGGGCGGAGGGGTGGCGCCGCTGCGTCCCTACAGCACGCCGGACCGGACCGCCTCGGTCAGTTTGCCGGATGGTTGGAAGCCGCAGTCCTGGAGCGCCGGCGGCACCATCGTAGCCGACGGACCGAACGGCGAATCGGCCAGCCTGGGGTATGGGTTCCTGGCTGCCGACCTGAACAATCCGCGTGTGCGGCAGACCTATGCGACGGTGATGCAGGGCGGCCTGCGTGGCACCGCCTACGCCAACGGGATCTACTACGCGCTCACCGCCGATCTGACCAGAGATTATCTCGATTTGGTCCGCGCTTTCCGGATGAAGCACAATCTGCCTGCGAGCAGCATCCAGGTGAAAAGCTCGACCACGGTAGCCGGACCTCCGGGCCAGCACTGCGCTCACATTCAGGCGATCGGCAATCCCCAGGATGCGAAGACCGCGGCGGAGATGGATACAATCTTCTGTGTCAGCACGCCGACTCCGGCGGCAGGGGCTTTCATGGTGACTTTAAACTCCACTGGCATTCCCTTGGCCCTGGCGCCGAAGGAGCGCGCTACTCTGGGCGCGGTGATGGCGAGCTTTTCCGTGGATATGGCGGCGGTCCGCCGGATGGCCCACGATTATGCGGCTCCCGCCATCGACGCGATTCATGCCGTGGGACGCGCTGCCGCGGCGCAGGCTGCCGCCGCCCACGAACGCAATGAAATCCAAAACAGCAGCGTGTACCAGCATTGGGACTCGATCGACAGGCGCAGTAAGGAATTCGGCGATTATCTTTTGGGCTTCAGCGTGGTTCAGGACAATGCCCGCAACGCTCACGGCACGCTGTGGAACGAAGATGCCGATGCGTTGGTAAAGGCCGATCCGAATCGCTTCGAGTACGTCACTTCGCCGGGATTCTGGAAAGGCATCGACTACTGAGGTGGCGCGGGCGAGGTCAGGTCGAGAATAGCGAGGGACGGTCCCTGCCCGGAGCGTCTCTGGCGGCAGAAACCAATATTGTTACCGGGACCACTCCCTCACGGTCGCGGCCCGGTATCGACGGATTGCGTTTCCGAGCCGCGCGCGTCAGCAAGCGGTTTCAGCTTCAACCAGCAGGCACGAGTCTCTGCGCCACACTACTGCCAGACGCCGGCTTTCTTGAAATCGCCCGCCTTGACGAACGTCAGCGCGGCGGGGTCGACGTACTTGCGAAATGCGGCGGACACCTGCTCGGGTGTGAGCGCGGCGACTTTCGCTTCCAACTGACCCTGCCATTGGAAGGTGCGGCCGTAGCGTTCATCGCTGAGTAATTCCGAGATGAGACTGTAATCGTCGGCGCGGCTGACCAGCTGCTCTTCCTGCCACGATTTCTTGGCGGCAGCCACCTCATCGGCGGTGAATCCATCTTTGACTGTGCGGGCGAGCTCGTCGCGAAAACTGGCGTCGACCTTGGGCGTGTTCTGCGGAGCGCTAATGGCGTAAACGTTGAAGGTAGCGCCGTCCTGTTGGGGCGGAACGTTGAAACCCGACCCGATGCCGTAGCTCAAGCCTTCCTTGTCGCGGATGCGCCTGAAGAGGCGCGAACCGCCGGAGCCTCCGAAGATGTAGTTGGCGATCAGCATGGCGGCGTAATCGGGGTCGTCGTCCTTCATGCGGACATTCATGCCGGCCACGTAGAGCGCGTTCTGCTTATCGGCGGTCTCGATCTTACGATCGGCGGCCGCGGTTTTCCGGTAAGGCGTGGGGACGCGCGTAAAGGCCGACGGATTCCGCCATGTGCCGAGCAGGCCGGCAGAGAGCTTCTGCATATCGGCGGAAGGGAACTGGCCGTCGATCGCCAGCGTCGCATGGGACGCGCCGTAGAATTGGGTGTAGAACTTGCGCACGTCGTCGAGCGTCACCTGGCGCAGATCCTCGATCTGTTCATCCGGGGTTCCCACGTAGCGTAGGTCGCCGCGCGGGTACGGTTGCAGCAGGTGCTGCAATTCCAAGAAGCCGAGGAACTGCGGTTCGCTCTTGTTGGCTTCGATGCCGGCGATGCGCTGCTGCTTCAATTGGGTGAACTCGGTTTCCGGAAACACGGGGTCGCGGAGGACCTCCGAAACCAGGCGGAGGGTGTCCGGCAAATTGGCTTCGATGGTCTCGATGTGAGCGGTCACCGATCCGCCACCGCCGTAAACATCGATGCGGGCCTTCAGCCGGTCGCTCTCGTCCTGAATCTGCTGGCGCGTTTTGTTCTTGCTGCCGCGCATGAGCATGGCGGCGGTCAACTGCGCGGTGGCCCCTTTCCCGAAGAGCGCCTTTTCGTCACCGAACTCGAGCCGGACCTCAGCCTGCACCGACCCGCCGCGGGTCTTCTTGGGCAGGAGTACCAGGTGCGCTCCGCCGGCGAGCTGGCTGCGCGCCACGCGGGCCTCGATATTGGCCGCGGTGGCCGAGAAGGCTTCGCCTTCGCTGATGGCCGCGCCGCCCTTGTAGTCCTTGAGTAGCGTCTCCGCGTCGGGTGCGGCGGCGATCTCGCTGCGGTCGGGATTCTTGGTGGGGATGAAGACGCCGACGGTGCGGTTGGAATCCTTGAGGTACATTTTGGCGACGCGCGCGACATCCTCGGGGGTCACATTCTTGATGCGGTCGCGGTCGAGGAACAGCAGGCGCCAGTCGCCCGACGCGGCGTATTCACTGATGTCGAGGCCGATGGATTCCGAATCGTTGAGTTCGAGCTCAATTTGTTTGAGGATGCGCGCTTTGGCGCGATCGACCTCCTCTTTGCTGGGCGGTTCGGCCACCACGCCGGCGATGGTCTTCAGCGTTACGGCGCGGGCCTCCTCGAGCGACTGGTCCTGTTTCAACTGGACGGTGGCCATGAGGAAGCCGGGATCGTGCAATTCCTGTTCGTCCATGCCGGTATTGACGGCTTTGTTGCTTTCCACCAGCGCCTTATGGAGGCGGCCGGAAGGCGTGTCGCCGAGGATGGTGGCGAGCACTTCGAGCGCGGCGGTATCGGCGTGAGCGGCCGCGGGAGTGTGGTAGACCACCATGACTATCTGGCTGTCGCCGACGCGGCGGAGCGTGACTTCGCGCTCGCCATCCTGGGTAGGCTCGACGGTATAGGTTTTCTCGAGCTTTCGTTCGGGGCGTGGAATCGCTCCCAAAGACTTGGCGACGAGAGCCAGCGCCCGGTCGGGGTCGAAATGGCCGGCGATGGTGAGCACGGCGTTATCGGGCTGGTAATACTTGCGATAGAACGCGTCCAGCCGCTCGATGGGCACATTTTCGATATCGGAGCGGCTGCCGATAGTGGATTTGCCGTAATTGTGGAAGGTGTAGGCGGCTTCCAGGGTGCGCTGGTAGAGCATGCGATAGGGGCTGTTCTCACCCATTTCGAACTCGTTGCGCACCACCGTCATCTCAGTGTCGAGGAGCTGCTTTTCGATGCGCATGTTGGCCATGCGCTCGGCTTCGAGATTGATGGCCCAGACGAGGTTTTCGTCCGACGCGGTGACGGTTTCGTAGTAATTGGTGCGGTCGTACCAAGTGGTGCCGTTCCACTCGGCGCCATGGTCGGTGAGTTCCTTTTTGACGTCTTTGCCGCTCTTGGTGCGCAGGAACAACATGTGCTCCATCAAGTGCGCCATGCCGGTTTCGCCATACCCCTCGTGCCGCGAACCTACTAAGTAGGTGATGTTGACGGTAAGTTTCGGCTTGGAGTTATCGGGAAACAGAAGGACGCGCAGTCCGTTGGGGAGAGCGTACTCGGTAATACCTTCGACGGAGGTGATTTTCTGTTGAGCTGGTATCGAAAAAGTTAAAACTAAGGCGGCGAACGCCGCTAGAGACACGTTTCGGCGCATAAGTCCTCCCTACTGGCAATGAGTGGATTATAGCAGGCCGGTTTGGATTCCGGCGGACCGGAGCGCTTCGAGTAAAGCGCCTTCGGCCGGCCCGCGCAAGGGAGCGGCGCAGCAGTTCCCTGCCTCGAATTCCACCAGCATGCGATACCGTTCCAGCAGGCGTTTGCCGGCGAAGACTCCGCCGATGTACGCCACGGCGACAGGCTCGCCGGGCCGCCACAACTGCGCGCGTACCGCGGCCGCAAGGAGCGCCAATTCCTGCGCGGCGCTTTCCAGGATGCGCAGCGCGACGGGATCGCCTTCGGCGGCGGCCGAATCCACCATCGAGGCCAGCGAGGCGGCGCGCGCGCGAGGCCAATCGGGAGTGTAGAAGAGGTGCAGCACGCGATTGGCGCTCGCCTGCCCGGTGGCGTCGAGAAGCGCCTGGCGGAGTGACGTCGGCGGTCCCCAACCTTCTTCCATGCGCAGCGCGGCGCGCAGGGCCTGGCGGACGATATCGAACCCGCCGCCCTCATCGCCGAAGACGTAGCCCCATCCGCCGGCGCGCGCGGTCTGGCCGGCGGCGTTGCGGCCGAAGGCGATGGATCCGGTGCCCGCGATGGTGACAATCCCCTGCCCCGTCTCAGCGGCGCCGAAGAGGGCGACGGCGGCATCGTGGGTGACGATCAGACGGTCGGCGGGGATGAGCGCGGCGAGGATCGCCTCTTTGTCCTCGGGTCCACCGCTCATGCCGAAGCAGGCGGAGACGAAGCGCGTGGCCGTGAGGTCCAATTGCGCTTCCTGGCAGGCGGCGGCCACGCTCTCCGAGATGGCGCGCTCCAATTTGGCGCGGCCTTCGGCGGCAGTGGCATGATTGCACGGTCCGCCGACGCCGCGGCCGAGAATACGGCCGTGCTCGTCGGCAATCAGCGCGGTGGTGCTGGATTGGCCGCCGTCGACGCCCAGGAAGAGTCGCATCGCAACTGGGATTGTAACAGGAGCCCAGACTGGACAAGCTAAAGCATGTCCCACGTGGGGCATGCTTCAGCTTGCCCAAGGCGAGCGGTGCTCGCTCCTAGCTGGTTCATTGATTAACTCTTTTTGGCGGGGTTTTCTACCTGCAGGTTATTGACGATCGGACCGAAACTCATTCCGGCGCTGGCGGCACGCGTTCCGGCGATCTGTTTGTCGAAGCCGGTGGCCACCACGCCGTCAAGCGTCACATGCCCATTTTCCACGATAACGTGGATGGGCTTCATGGCCTGAATAGCGTATTTCGTCATGGATGGGTCCGCATAGATAGCGCGCGCGACACGCTGGCGAAGGCGTTCATCGTTGGGCGATAACGGCAGCACGCGAATATCGTCCTGCACCTGGTTTGCCCCGGCGACGTTGCGCACGATCTTATCGATATCGGATTTCTTAAACGGTTGCGTGACGACCCCGTTCAGACGAACCGCGCCATTCTCGACCTGAAAATTGACGTCGTCGAAAATGGAATAACGGGGATACATCACGATTGCGTGGCGCACGCCCTGAATAAGAGCGGCGTCCGATGGAAATTTGGCGGCATCGTTGTTGTCGGCCGCAGTGGCTACGCCCGCGCCTGCCAGAAGCGCGGCGGCCATCAGAAAGCGTCCCATTACGTTGGGTTTCATCTCTCCGTCCTCCTACTTAGTTAAACGTAGGGGGAGGGCGGCCGGTTTACACATATTTGTAAAAGGAAAGTAAATACGCACCTTATATTGCGGAGGACCGCTCCCTCACGGTCGCGGCTCGGTAACTACCATTTCGAACGGCGCCTTCCGCGCCGCGCGCGTGAGCAAGCGGTTTCGAACGTCAGGCCGTCTTATCTTTGGCGTAGCAAAGCGGATTAATGGCGCATTCCGCACATTTCGGATTGCGCGCCACACAAATAGCGCGGCCGTGCAGAATGATACGATGCGAGAAGACGATCCACCGATCCTGCGGGACGATCTTGATCAGGTCCTGCTCGATCTTGACCGGGTCGGTTTCCCTGGTGAAATCGAGGCGCGCGGAGATGCGCTGCACGTGGGTATCGACCACCACCCCGGTGGCGATATTGTAAGCGGTTCCCAGCACCACATTGGCGGTCTTGCGGGCGGCTCCGGGAATAGTGAGGAGTTCCTCCATGGTGCGCGGCACCTGTCCGCCGAACTCGGAAACCACCTTCTTCGCCGCGCCTACGATCGACCTCGCTTTGTTATTGAAAAATCCCGTCGAGCGGATATCCTGGGCCAGCACTTCCGGCGCGACGGCCGCGAAATCCTGGGGCGTGGGATATTTGGCGAACAGGCCGGGAGTCACTTCGTTGACCCGCTTATCGGTGCACTGCGCGGAAAGTATGGTGGCGACGAGCAACTCCCACGGGTTCGAGTGATGCAGGGCGCAGACGGCGTCAGGGTACATTTTGGCCAGGAGCGCGAGGATTTCGGCTATGCGAGCTTTACGTTCCGCTGCAGTTTTGGGCCGTTTCCCGTAAGCTCTTACTTGGACATGCGTGCGCGTCTTCTCTTGGCCGCTGCCGCGTTGACGGCTTTCGGCGGGTCGCTTGTTGGGGGCTTTCACCTTGACGATTATGCCATTTTCTCAGGCGCGAGCCGGAGTCCTTTCGGTTGGCCGCATCCGCTGACGCAGTTCCTCACATGGCTGAATTACCAACTGGCGGGACGAGACGCGATCTGGTACCACGCGGTGAACCTGCTGCTGCATGTGGGCGCCGTCCTGCTGGCCTACGAATGTCTGCGGCGGATCTTGCCGGCTACCGCGGCGGGGCTGGCGGCCGGTATTTTCGCGGTCCACCCTTTGCAGGCGGAAGCGGTGGATTACATATCGGCGCGCGTGGCGATGGTAGTGGCGATTCTCGCTTTCGCGGCGATGCTGGCGTGGTTGGTGGGGCGTCGATGGGTCGCAATGGCGTTCGCCGCGTTGCTGCTGGCCGAAATACCAGCGCCAATGCGCGCGTACGCTTACGCCGGAGGTGCGCTGCGATTTCTGCGGCTCTTCATGTTCCCGTGGGGATTCACAATTGCGCCCGATATTCGCGAGCCAGTGTGGTTGTCGCTCGCGGCGGCGGTTGCAATCGTCGGTGTCGCGGCGTGGCGCTGGCGGAAATTCAGCATGAAATCCCGGCTGACCTGGCTCCTCGTCGGCCTGCTGCTCCTGATTCCGGGCACCGGGCCCAACCCGGCAGCGGTATTCGCGTTCTCGGCCGCTGCCGGCCTGCTCCTGGCGAGAATCCCGGGGCGGGCAGCGGGAATCGCGATGGTGGTGATTTTCGCTGCCATCGGTGTGAGCCGCACGTATGTGTGGATGTCCGACGAGCGGCTGTGGCGCGAGGCGGTGAGGCGGGCGCCGGAACTGGTCGAACCCAAAATACAACTGGCCAAATCTCTACGGGCGGCCGACGCGCTCGATCTGCTGAACCGAACCCGCCAACAAGCTCCCTACAACGCCGAAATCCCCGCCCAAATCGGCAAGGTATTGCTCGACGAGCAGCAATACGAATCTGCCGTGGACGAGTTGAGCCGCGCCGTGGCGCTCGATCCGCGGAACGCATTGGCGTTCAATAATCGCGGCGTGGCATTGGCAGCGCTCGGGCAATTCCCCGCAGCGGCCGCGGATTTCAACCAGGCTCTGGTGCTGGATCCGCATCTGGCCGAAGCCCGCGAAAATCTTAAGCGCCTGGCGGTCCGGTAATCTCGACTTTTACGGCGACGTTCTGCCAATCGGGCAGCTCCATCATCTTTAGTTTGGTATCGAAAGGCAGCAGCATCTCCTTGGAGCCTTGCCCGGCCATGCTGGTCTGAAACTTGACCGTGCCGATCGCCGTTTGCTGCCCGTCGTTGGACTTGGCGAAGATGGTGGCCGTGCCGGTGAGGCCCATGACATCGGAATCGGAGTGGTTGATTATGTCGAAGGCGACCTGCACGCCCTTGGTGTCGGGTGAAAAGCGAATGCCGGTGACTTCAATGTATTTTTGCAGCGGGTTTTCGCCGGCCGCGGCGGGCTTGGCGGGGGCAGCTTGAATGACCGCCGACGTAGTCTGCGAGCGGCCGAAGAACCAATACATCGCCAACACGAAAAGCACGATAATCACACCGGTGGCCACGCCTAACAGCCATTTCGGAGTGCCGGGAGGCTGCGGCACCGAATACTGCGGAGTCTCGGGCGCCGGCGTCTGGAACAGCGGCGAGGTAGCCTGTTTCGGCGGACGGATCGAGGGTGGCTCTTCGGGCGGAACGAAGGATGCCGGCGGGGGCGGCGGAGGCGGTGCGTACGCCGGCGGGGGAGCGGGCGGCAACGGGTCCTGCGGGCCCGTCGCCCAAAGCGGCCGCCGCATGCTTCGCGTTCCCTGCTGCAGCGGTGACGGCGCCTGCGGCGCCACGGCGCCGGGCGGCGTAGCCGATGCGGTCACTGACTCGCTACCGGTCTTGCCGGCACAATCCGGGCACTCATTGTACGCCGGCGGAACTTCCCGCCCGCATGTCGGGCAGATCCACGTGAACATTTATCGCCTCTATTTCTACTGTAAATCCTCGAGTGCTCGAAAATTATCGAGGGCTCGTATCCCTACGAAAGAGTGCAGTCGACCCGCCCGTTCGCGGTCGCGGCGGAACGAATGAAACTCTTCGGCCAGACACATGGTGCATAAGTTCGACGCGTAAATCCGTTCCGGCGTTACGCCCGCCGTAAGCAATTGGGTGCGGTTGGCATCGCTGAGCGAGATATGCGCCCTTCCCTGCTCTCCGAACCGGGCGGCCACTTCCGGCCCAACCTCGTAGCAGCACTTACCGATCCCTGGACCGATGGCGGCATGCAGGTCGCCCGGCAGGGTGCCGAAGCGCGTGCGCATAGCGTCCACCGCCGCGGCGACAATCTGCGCCGCGGTGCCCCGCCATCCGGCATGTACGGCGGCGACGGCGCGATGGCGGCCATCCACCAGCAAAATCGGCATGCAATCGGCCGTCTTGATGGCGATTACCGAGCCGGGCCGGTCTTCCAGCAGCGCGTCGCCCTCACCCAAAATGCCGCAGCGGCCCTCGGCATTTACCACGGTGGTGGAATGAATCTGTTTGAGGGTGGCGAGATTTTCAAACCAGGCTGGAATATCGCTCTGGCGCGTGCCGAAGCCGTGAATCAGCCACGGCAGCGCGTCGAGCTCAGTGGCACGGTAGACCTGGCGGGAATCCTTGTAGAACACGATTAAGCGGGGTTCTGCACTTGCGCGATGCGAATCTGCTTCTTGAAATCTTCCAGCATGGATTCGTCGAGCCGGACTTCGGTGGGCCGCTTCACCAGCGTGGTCATCTGGTCGATCTTGTCCTGCAATTTGAGGAGGCCGTAAAAGAGATTCTCGGGGCGCGGGGGGCAGCCGGTGATATACACGTCCACCGGCACGATCTTGTCGACGCCCTGCAGCACCGCATACGTATTGAACGGCCCGCCGACACTCGAGCAGGCGCCCATGGAGATGCACCATTTGGGATCGGGCATCTGGTCCCAGATGCGCTTCAGAACGGGACCCATTTTGAGAGTGACCGTGCCGGCGACGATCATGAGGTCGGACTGCCGCGGGCTGGGGCGGAAAACTTCGGCGCCGAAGCGGGCGATATCGAAACGCGACGTGCTGGCGGCGATCATCTCGATGGCGCAGCAGGCCAGGCCGAATGTGAGGGGCCATATGGAGGACAGGCGCGCCCAGTTGAACACGTGATCGACGGATGTGGTCACGATATTCTGCTCGAACTGGTTCTGAATGAAAGAAGCCACCGGACAATTCTCCTTGTGCTTAAGAACGCATTCTATCACTCAAACGACAGTCGGGGCGGACGCCCGCGTGCGCGGCAGAATCTCACCGTGCCACCAGCGGCCGGAGGTTTCGTGCTCCCGCGCGGGCGGTGGAAGCCGTCGATGAACCCTATGGCCGGGATTGCGGCTCAGCGTTTGGGATGTTGCGGTGGCGCGGACTTAGGAGGCGGAGGCGGCGGCGGGTCGTCGTGCGCTACGCTCTGCTGCGGATAGAGTTCACGCTCCTCCTCCTCCATGTCTCTCTTATCCATCTCCTCTTCCAGTACCTTAGTAGCCTTGTTCAGTGCCTCCTGGTCGATTTCCGGTCCTGAGATGTAATCCTTAGCAGCGTGATAGCCCTTCGATGCGACCTCGCCGATGCCCTCCCCAACGCCTACCACGCCCGATACTACCAAGGTCGCCGCAATCTTCGGCGCGTTGGTAACGCCTAAATACACCTTTTTCGCGGTTCCCGCCTCATTCCATTGATCGTTGAAATCTCCCATCATGGATTCGTCCACCTTCTCGGCAACCAGGCCCGCGTCGGTGAACCTGGTTAGCAGGTCGCCGATGGTCCAGCCGACGGAAAATGCAGTCATGACCGGCCCGAACTTGCTTAGGACCTGTCCGGCTGCCTCCTTGCCCAGGAATTTGACACCCTCTTCTGCGGCTTTCTCCTTCAGCTCCTTTTCGGCGAGCTCCAGTACTATCTTCTCGCCCACCTTCTTGCCGGCTTGGAGCGCCAGCTTCTTTTTGTCCGGCTTGATGCTGGCCTCGAAGCTGCACTCGCCTTTCACCTTCACGCCCTTGATTACGATCTCGAACGGAAAGGGCGTGACCCCTATCGACGCCTCCAGCGCCGAGATCTCTTCGCCGCTGACCTCGAGCAGAGTCACCTTGCCAGACACGCCGACGCTCTGCTTGATCTGCGGAAAACTGACAGAGGCATCGGCCGAGAAGGAAACGCTAAACTTCGACGATCCGAACACATTGAGAAACGTCAGCTTCACGTCGGCGATGTCAACTCCCTGGAACAAATCGAAGTCGCCAAGGCCCACGGAAGCTCCCATGGCCACTGTTGTTTCGTTGCCTTTCGGACCCAACTTCGTCGAGCCTCCGCCCACTGCCGCGGTGGCGCCGGCGTTCGCGTTCGCAATCGATGCCTTGGCCGTGCCGGTAAGCGTGATTTTGCAGTAATCGAACGACTTTTCGTACTTCAGCTCTTTCACGACTTCATGGCTGCCCCCGACCGGCACGTTGGCGTTCTGCGCGGCCGGCGGCCCCGCTTTCGGCGCAGCCGCCGGCTGCCCCGCCTTCGGCTGAGCCAATTGTTTGGACTGCTGGATCAGCTTTTCTTCAGCGGCATTGACGCCATCCTTACTGGCAGGGAGTGCCTTCTTCGTCGTCTCCAGCATGTCGTAGGTTGCATCGAAAGCGGCTTTAAGGTTGGGATCCAAACCTATCAACCACTTGTCCATCTCGGAACGGTCGGGCATATTCCCTCCTTGGATTTTTCGCGATAACTATCACAGACCGCCAATAGGCGCATCGTTTCCTCGAAATTGAGCGTTCAGCGGCATCAACTACCTCTCCGGTGGCCCCCGCCACGCGCCGCTACCGCCCGCCGGCGCCCCGGGGGACCGCTGTTCAGGCCATCGATTGTTCCGCCTTGTTCAGGCTATCTATCAGGCTCCCCTGAAGGTTCGTCTTCACGCCAAACGGATTTCGATCGACATGAGCGATCATTTGCTCCGACTTCACAGTCCGTTTGTATTCCTCCAGGAGGATTCGGGTCTTTTTCAGTTCGGCGTCGCGGGCCGCTCCGCTGGCCGCCGCGCAAGCCTTCAGGGACTCGGTGAGCCGGTGATCCAGTTTGCCCAGGGTCGCATCGATCTTCTGCATGGACTTATCGATCTCTTGGATCAACCCGGGAGCCGCCTGTGCGTAGTGAGCTTTCACGGCCTGCACGAGTTCCTTGATACGCGTATCTACCATGTTCTTCGTGCCGCCCCAATGCAGTGCGGCCTGCGTCAGCTTCGCGTGCTGGGCAGCGGCTACCTGATCCCCACCTCCCGGCTGTTGCGGCTCCTGACTGCCAGCTGCGGAGGCCAGAATTTCTTTGCCGAACAAGTCCTTGAAGATGGGCGCGTGAGATTTGATTAGTCCGTGATCCAACTTGCCCTTGTGGGCAACCAGGCTGATCTTACCCTGTTCGAGCGAGCACACACCGGAGCAGAGGGGTTTCTT
>Ga0182013_10002728_pt1 | contig 22843 bp, 22 predicted proteins | sample 612S2MmetaG_FD_120487 | JGI IMG/M metagenome (GOLD analysis project Ga0182013, IMG submission 120487) | Permafrost microbial communities from Stordalen Mire, Sweden - 612S2M metaG | ecosystem: Environmental > Terrestrial > Soil > Wetlands > Permafrost | place: Sweden: Stordalen | collected... | reverse complement strand
TAATAATTATACTTACCACTGGAAACTGAATGGCACAGCAATTCCGGGGGCTACCTTTTCAACCTACTACGCAAAAACTGCGGGCTCTTACACCGTTACCATCGACAGCGCCTTGTCTATTGCCACCTCGCAGCCGGTAGTTATAACTGCAAACTGCGGTTCCGGCTCGATTACTGCAACTATTAACCCTTCAGGCCTGAATGTATGCAATGGTGATTCGGTTCTGCTCACCGCAAATTCAGGTGCTAATTACACATGGCAATGGTACCAGGGTGTAGCATCTGTTACCGGCGCAACCTCCAACACCTATTATGCAAAAACAGCAGGCTCTTACACCGTTAAAATTGATAGTGCTTCTTCTACCGCTACCTCTCAACCCGTAGTAATTACGGCAAATTGCGGTACTGACACACTGACTGCAACTATTATCCCATCAGGTACTAATGTATGCAACGGCGATTCTGTACTGCTTAGAGCAAATGGAGGTATTAATTATACCTATCAGTGGTATCTGGGTTTAGCCCCTGTTACGGGTGCCACTTCAAGCACTTACTATGCAAAAACGGCGGGCGGGTATACGGTAGTAATAGATAGTGCTTCTTTTTCCACCACCTCTCTGCCGGTGGCAATCACCGCTAATTGCGGTTCGGGAACAATCACAGCAATTATATCTGCACCCAACACCAATATATGCAATGGCGACTCAGTTCTTTTAACGGCAAATACCGGCACCGGCTATACATATCAATGGAACCTTGACGGAACAGCCATTAACGCGGCAACCGCAGTTACTTATTATGCCAAAACCACAGGCTCATATACAGTTACTATAGATAGCGCTTCCGCTATAGGTACTTCGCCGTTTGTGGCTATAACTGATACAGGCTGTGTAAATGGTATTAATAATATTGCTGCAGATAATTTTTCAATATATCCTAATCCTGCATCAACCCTGTTAAATATCAATTCATCCGAAAACCTTGCAGGTTCTGACCTCCAGGTTTACGATTTAGTGGGCCGCCTTGTTATCAGCCAGGTATTAACCGGTACCAACAACGCCGTTGATGTAGCCAAACTTGCTAACGGAACCTACATTTTCCGCATTACCGATAAAGAAAACAATGCACTTACCCAAAGCAAATTCAACGTTATTAAATAACGGATATCATCTTAAACAAAAACAAAAGGGTTCCGGAAATCAAATTCCGGGACCCTTTTTTTTAAAGACCTGTATACCAGTGCTGCTATTTATAAACCTTCCTCCTTATAATAGCATACACCCAAATGGCAAAAAAGAAACCGGCTATGCAATAACCAGTAAAGCTCCATTTATTAATGCCGTAATAAAACTTCATATCCTCGGTATAATTAGCCAGCAGGGCAATTGATGAACCTATAATTAGTGCGCAAATAATATATGTAAGCGACATGCGGGTGCTTATGCTATCCCATTTTTTTAGCGCATAACCATAACCCTGCAATTCAACTTCTGTATGCAGTTTGCCCTTGGCCACCTGCTGCAAAATACCCCTCACCTCCACCGGAAAACTGTTTAAAAAGCCCGTTAGGTTACTGAACCTCTGTGCAGCTTCCGAGGCCAGGTTTTCAGGCCTTAGCTGCTCGGTTAAAATGCGCTGGCCATAAGGCCTTATAAACTCGTAAGTTTTAAAGTTAGGGTGCATCTTTTTGCCTATTCCTTCCAAAATGGCAAAGGCCCGGAAAATAAGGAAAACACCACCCGGCACCGTAATGTGGTATTCAAACATAATTTTCTGCAACCGCTCAATTACATCCTGTATTGAGCTTTCGCTTACATCCAGGTACGAGTAGTCCTCTATCATATCATTCAGGTCGTAAACAAACTGGCGCATGTCTGTTATGTTATCCTCAACTGCCAGTTTGCGCAACTGGTTAGCCATTTCGCGGGCGTCATGCCGGCTCATAGCAATAAAAATACCGGCAAAAGCGTACTTGTCTTTTTTCATTAGTTGGCCCACCATGCCAAAATCCAGTAAAATAATAGTGCCCTCTTCATTTACCAATATATTACCCGGGTGCGGGTCGCCATGAAAATACCCGAACTCAAAAATCTGCGATAAATAAATATCCATCCCTTTCTCCACTATCCGGGCAGGACTGAGCCCCCATTCTTTCAACTGCTTAACGTCGGTTATTTTGCAGCCGTTCATAAACTCCATAATAAGCACCTTGTTGGTAGAGTATTCGCGGTAAGCTTTAGGCACGTAAAAATCCGTCCGGTGCTTGTAAGTAGCGCGGAAACGGTCAATATTACGGGCTTCATTCAGGTAGTCAAGCTCTTTGGTAATAGCGCGGTCAAAAACCCTTACCACTTCTTCAGCGTTCAAAACACCCTGCTTCTTTAAATAACGGTCGGCCCTTTTTACGGCTTCTTTTATAATGCCCAGGTCAAGCGCAATAGTTTCGGCAACATCAGGCCGCTGCACTTTTACCACCACTTCTTCACCTGTTCTCAGCTTGGCTTTGTATACCTGGCCAATTGATGCCGATGCCATGGGTGTCTCATTAAACTCTTCGAAAATATCGGTAATCTTTTTGCCTGTTTCACGCTCTACAATAATTTTAGCCTGGGCAAATTCAAATGGCGGCACTTGGTCCTGTAGTTTTTCAAATTCTTTAACCAGCGCTTCAGGTATTATATCGGGCCGGTTACTTAAAATCTGGCCGAGCTTTATAAAGGTAGGGCCTAATTCTTCGGCAGCCATCCGTATCCGCTCATAGCGGGTATACTCCATTACCGGCTTATCATCGCGCAGCCACTTTATACGCATACTTTCTGTTACCAGGTTGCGCAAAGTAGAATTGGCAATTATATCTTCAAAGCCATATTTAATGAAGATTCCCAGGATTTCCCGGGTGCGGTTAATGTTACGAAAGGTCTGGTTGAGAATCATTCAGGACTTAAATGTAAAAAGTATGGCGTAAAATAACTAAAAAATGCCATCACAATGGATGGCATTTTCCTGAATCGTTCAAAAAAGCTGACTATGCTTCGCTGGCCGATTCGTGATGTGTTGTAGTATGAGCAGCAGCAACTGGCTTATGAGCCGCTACTTTTTTGCTAGCCGACTTTTTTTTTGCAACTTTTTTTGCCGGTGCTTTAGGCGCAGCCTTTGCAGCAACTTTAGGGGCAACTTTAGGGGCAGCGCCGGCTTTCTTTACGGTCAACTGGCTTTCAAGCTTTTCAATTCTTTTTTGAAGTTTGGTTACTTCTGAAGTAGTAAGCTTCACAAATTTGTGAACTGCTTCGTTGTACTTAGCTTCGATTTCCGGTCTGCGGGCTTCAACTTTTTTAATTGCCTCGCCTACGATCTTCTTGCCGTCAGCTTCGCTCACTTTGCCTTTCTTTACTAATTCGTTTACTGATTTCTGAACTACTTCTGCAGTGTGTGCAGCAAGTCCTACGCCTGAGTAGAAATACTTCTTCAGGTTTTCCTGGATGTTGTTAGTTGCCATGTTTAACATGTTTTTAATTGGTTAATGAATGATTGATGCGGGAGATTATCATATACAATGCCAAATCAATTTTTATGTTGCAAAAGTACACTGTTTGGTTAATTAAATCTGTAATTTTCATTAAATCACTGCAAAGAAAACATAAGCTGGTTGCGGGTTTGATGACCTTGGCTAACCTATGTTATGATATTCAGCAGCAAATTTTACGTGTCATATCAGGGGCAATAATGTCAGAACGAAATGTCCGATGACTCATTTTGAGCGGTTGATTTGTCACTTTTATTCTTCAGGGTTCAACTTATTTTTCATTAATTCACCGCATAAAATTTATTTCTCAATCACATTCAGCATATGCTAAAACCTCTGGAGTACCTGTATTTCATTACCTGCGTAGTTGAAATATATGCCGAAGCCACCCAAAATGATGTAGTCCGGTTTTTTTCTAAACCCTTGCTCATGATTTTGCTGCTGGCATTTTATTTACAGGCAATTGCCGGTAAAGGAAACCGGCTGCATACGTTTTTGGCGGCTGCACTGGTTTTTTCGTGGATAGGGGATGTTGCACTGATGTTTGTACCAAAATCGGCAGATGATACCTCAGTTATGGGCTTTACCAAAAACCCCAACTATTTTCTGGCCGGCCTGGCTGCCTTTCTGTTTGCCCACATGCTGTATGCAATTGCCTTTGCCAATGTTTCTAATAGAACCAAAGCCCCCGTTTTACGCCGCAAGGTTTGGATTATTATTCCCCTGCTTATTTATATGGTATTCCTGCTTTACTTACTGGTGCCCGCAATAAGCGCTAACGAATTAACCAAACCATTCCTGGCGCCCGTTATCATTTACTCGGCGGCTATTGCAACTATGGTAACGTTTGCCCTAAACCGCTACGGACGGGTAAACGACCGGAGCTTTGCCCTTGTTTTTGGCGGGGCGTTGTTATTTATGTTCTCCGACTCATGTATTGCCATTAACAAATTCATGCACCCCTTTGCAACCTCCGGCATATTTATAATGACTTTATATGCAGCCGGGCAATATTTTATAGCAAAAGGGGCAATTGCGCAGTTTGGAAAGGATAATTAGCGCGCAAAGGGATATTTTATTACCGAATGTTTTTGAAATATTTTGAACTACTGGATTGTGAAAGATATTTTGCGCCCTAACCCTGTTTCAATTAACCTGTACAGCGTTGAAAGCTGAATATCGCTATGCCCGTTTTCAATGCGCGAAATAAAGCTCTTTCGTGTACCGGTTTTTTCAGCAAGCTCTTGCTGCGTCATCTTCGCCAAATGTCTTTCTTCTTTAATAATTTCTCCTATTGCAAACGACTTTGCCTTTATCTCAAACTCGGTCCTTGTTTTAGTGCCAATTTTGCCATACCGCGTTTCGAAATGCTCTTCCAGGGTAGTGATATTCTTTTTATTTGCTTTCATATAACGTTACTTTTGGGGGTGTGAGCCATGAGTTTCTTCAAAATAATCCTGTTTAAGCTTTAATGCTTTATCTATTTCTCCAAATGGTGTTTTCTGGGACTTTTTCTGAAAGCCATTTAATAAAACAACCAATCTGCCTTCATCCAAACAACTGAATATTCTGTAAATATTCCCGCCGTATTCAACTCTGATTTCATAAAGGCCATCGGTACCTTCAACATGCTTGAAGAATTTTACAGGAATTCTGTCAGCAATAGTAATTACGAATAAAATGTGGTCAATTTTCTCCTTTACCTTTTCAGTTTGCCGGTTAAAGAATTCCTCAAAATAATGTTTGTAGAAAATGACTTGCCTTATTTGATTCACTACCACAAAGTTAACTTAAAATGGAACAAATCGAATATTTTATTCCACCCCCCCGGTTTTAAGGGTGATGCGGGCAGTATTATTTAAAGAGCCGTTATAGTTTAGGCGATGAATTGCACAATATAAAACACCGATTAGCGTCTGTTATATTGCAAAACGCGATTTATAGCCAGTTTTTGTAAATAACATGTAAATAGAGGGAACAAACCCTTGCTTTTTGATGTTAAAGCAATTAGATTGATAAAAACAGCGGGAATTTTATATTTTCGCGTTTCGCATAAAGAAAATCATATTACAAATTATCATATAAAACAGGGAGGCAGATAATGAGACAATTAAAAATCTCCAAGTCAATTACCAACCGCGAGAGCCAGTCTATTGAAAAATACCTGCAGGAGATAGGAAAGGAAGACCTTTTGACCCCTGAAGAAGAAGTAGAATTAGCCAGGAGGATACGCGCCGGGGATCAGACTGCATTGGAAAAACTGACCAGGGCCAACCTGCGTTTTGTGGTTTCTGTGGCAAAACAATACCAAAACAACTCTCTTTCGCTGAACGACCTTATTAATGAAGGTAATCTTGGTCTTGTAAAAGCGGCCCAGAAGTTCGATGAAACCCGCGGTTTTAAATTCATATCCTACGCCGTGTGGTGGATTCGCCAGTCCATCATCCAGGCTTTGGCTGAACACAGCCGTATGGTGCGTTTGCCTTTAAATAAGGTAGGCTCCCTAACCAAAATAAACAAGGTATTCTCCGAACTTGAACAAAAATACCAGCGCGAGCCAACTCCCGAGGAGGTAGCGATGGTTTTGGATATAACTGTTGAAGAAGTAGAAGCCACCCTTGGTATTTCTGCCCGCCACGTATCTATGGATGCCCCTTTTACCGATGGTGAATCGAACGCCCTGATTGACGTGTTAGAAAATTTTAACGCCGAACAGACAGATAAACACCTGGATTATAAAGACTCTTTAAGGATTGAAACCGAAAGAACTCTGGCTTCGTTAACTGAAAGAGAACGTGAAGTAATTAAGCTGTTCTTCGGTATCGGTGTTGAGCACCCAATGACCCTTGAAGATATTGGCGAGCAACTGGGCATTACCCGCGAGCGCATCCGTCAAATTAAGGACAAGGCCATTACCAAGCTTCGCTCACAATCACGTAGCAAGGCTTTGAAAGCATACTTAGGACAATAACCTCATTTTAAAGAAAAATGAAAACCCATTCGAATGTATCGGATGGGTTTTTGTTTTTGGGCAGATGCTAAGGCACATATACCGCACTGTCACACTACATAGAAACTCAATACAAATGCCTACATTTGGGCAATTAAGACATATGTAACCGGTAAATAACGATACACAGTTTTTGGCAATTAGCCCATGCTTCATTAAAAACCTTTATATCCAATTTTAGGGAACAAAACAATGCTATGAAAACAATATGCGCCGTTATAATTTTATTTTTTTCCTGTATTGGCATTGTTGCAACTGCCCAAACACCTTATTGGCAATGGGCAAAAAGTATAAGTGGTACTGATTATGCGCAAAGTATAAGCACAGATGCATACGGGAGCGTTTATGTAACGGGATATTACCAGAGTACCACTGTAACTTTTGGAAGTAATACTTTAACGAACAATTCTAATACCGGTGGTTCTAATATTTTTATTGCAAAATATGATGCAACGGGTAATGTAATTTGGGCGAAAAGTGCCGGAGGAACTGGTAGTGATTATGGGCTAAGTATAAGTACGGATGCTTTCGGGAATGTTTATGTGACAGGAGAATTTTATAGTCCTACTATTATTTTTGGAAGTAATACTTTAACGAACAATTCTAATACCGGTGGTTCTAATATTTTTATTGCAAAATATGATGCAACAGGTAATATAATTTGGGCGAAAAGTTCAGGTAATGGTGTGGACGGAGGCACAGGTATAAGCACAGATGCCAACGGTAGCGTTTATATAACCGGCGGATCACCTGTTTTTGTTGTAAAATATGATTCAACGGGTAATGTGATTTGGGCGCAAAGCGCCGGGGGCACTGCACTTGGTGATTTTGGTTATGGTATAAGCACTGATGGCAATGACAATGTTTATATAACGGGCGCTTTTCAAAGCCCTACGATTACTTTTGGTAGTACTACTTTAACGAATAATACTAGTGGCAACAATCCTAATTTTTTTATTGTAAAATATGATGCAACGGGTAATGTAATTTGGGCCAAAAGTGGTAGTGGAGCGGTTAATGAAGTTGACTATGGTCAAAGTATCAGCACGGATGCATTGGGGAATGTTTATGTAACGGGGGTTTTTGTCAATCCTACAATTTCTTTTGGAGGTGATACTTTGACTAATTCCGAACCCAATGGCGGGGATGATATTTTTGTTATAAAATATGATTTGACTGGCAACGTGATTTGGGCGAAAAGTGCAGGGGGAATGGGTAATGATAAAAGTAACGGTATAAGCACAGATGCTAGTGGAAATATATATGTAACAGGCTATTACACAAGTCCTACAATTACTTTTGGAAGTAATACTTTAATCAACAATACTAACACCGGGGAGGATATTTTTGTTGTAAAATATGATGCAACGGGTAATGTAATTTGGGCAATACGTGCAGATGCTACTATGAATGATGCGGCGGATGATATTGGGCAAAGCATAACCACGGATGCATTCGGGAATGTTTATGTAACGGGAGCTTCCAGTGGTAGTGATGGTTTTGTAGCAAAAATAGCTAACTGCATTTTACCTTCAGCCCCTACAAATACCACCGCCACATCTGAGCAAATCATTTGCGCTGGTAATAACACTACGCTTACCGCAACCGGAACTGGAACTTTAGCATGGTATAGCGCTGATTCCAGCGGTATTTATTTGGGTGGGAATTCAAGTTTTGTTACATCTGCATTGACAGCAAATACTACTTTTTATGTACAAGACAGTACTTGCGGCGCATCCCCCCGCACGGCAATTACAATAACGGTGCATCCCAAACCCACCGCTACTATAACCCTGACTGGCAATGATACCCTAACCACAGGCGCTTTCGCAACTTATCAATGGCTTATAAATGGAACTGTTATCAATATAGCTACTCAACAATTATATAGTGCCGATTCTAATGGCAATTACCAGGTAATAGTTACCGATACAAGCGGCTGCAGTGATACATCAGGCATATATAACTTCACAACATTAGGCATAGCAGTAGTAAATCAACCGGGTAACATCAGTATATATCCGAATCCCTCTAATGGCAACGTTTATTTTAATGGAGTAAAAGCCGGTAATACGATTGAAGTGTATAATCTGTTAGGGAAAATAATTTACACATCTAAAGCTACCACCACTAACTACTGTGTAACCCTAACCGGTAAAGCCAAGGGAATTTATTTTTATCGAATCATTGACAATACAACTATTATCCAACAGGGGAAAATTATTGTAGAATAGTGAGGATGGTGGGCAGTAAAGTAACCGCATATACGCAAATACAGTGGCAGTTGAAATTTGCGGCCATAACTATTTTCATTTTGGAAAATTTATTTTCATTTTGGAAAATTTATTTTATTATCTTTGCAACAGTCTGGATACTTAATCGTAAAACAAAAGACTATACGGACTAAAATATTATGGCAATTGCAATAAAAAGAACACCAGTTTTAAGTGGTAAGGCATCTAAAGACTTTATCACCTCACTTTCGACGAAACAAACTTCTCGTTCAAAAGAAAGTATTGAGCAGGTTATTGCTAATACTAAAAAAATACTTACCAATTACAGGTCTGGTAAATGAATCTTTTAGAAGATTGTAGTTTACAAAAGCTTACGGCGGATTGTCCAATTGATAATTTTGCTTGCAGCAGTCCCGACTTAGATGATTTTTTCAAAAATGATGCTATAAAATACCAAGAAGAACTGCTTGGTGAAACCTTTTTCTATCGTTCAAAAACGAGTGGAGAGGTTATTTGTGCATATACAATATCGAATGATAGCATTAGGGTTAATGATTTACCAAACAGTAGAGTAAAGAAAGTAAGAAAAGATATACCACACGCTAAAGCCCTGGAATCATATCCGGCATTACTTATAGGTAGATTAGGTGTTAATGTAAAGCATGCAAGGCAAGGAATTGGAACACAGTTATTGGATTTTATAAAAGGGTACTGCTTGACAGAATTTGGAGCAAAGTGTAGATTTATTGTCGTTGATTCATACAATTTGCCTGAAGCATTAGGACTTTATATAAAAAATGAATTTGATTTTGTTTTTTCTACGGAGGAGCAAGAGAAAGGATATTATATGGCGAAGAAAGTAAAAAATGAAGCTACTGAAATTGTAGACGAGCCACTTAAAACAAGATTTATGTACTTTGACCTAAAGGTCTGGGCTGATAAATTAACTCACTAATACCCATGCCATCTACAAGTAGGTTGCATCCTATCATAGGGGGCAGGTAGCAGTTTTTTGTTAAAATTTGACGTAAAATGGTTATAGCCAATTAATTAGCACTTTTTTTCTGCTACCTACCCCCCCTGTACTCAGGGCTTTAGTTTTGCCCCCATGACATGCCGCATGGGCTTACAAAATCCCCATCAACTCCTTCAACTCCCTAATCTCATAAGTTACCGGTTTCCCTTTTCTGTTTTTTAAGGGGTTAAAAAATACCTGGTCCATACCGGCGTTTTGTGCACCTACTATATCTGTGTTGTAGTTATCGCCTATCATAATACACTCATTGGCATGGGTGGCCGCGCGGTCCATGGCGATTTCAAAAATGGCTTTATCGGGTTTTTGGGTTCCTACTTCTTCTGATATAATAATGTGCTCAAAAAATGGCCTCAGCCCACTGTTCTCAATCTTAATCCATTGCACTTCGGCAAAGCCATTGGTTATAAGATGCAGTTTGTATTTGCCTTGCAGGTATTTCAGCACCTCCACCGCATCCGGAAAAAGCGCGGTCATCTTAGGGCTGATGGTTAGATAGCTTTCGGCCATTACCTCAGCCAATGCAGCATCATTAATATTAAACTCTCTCAGTGTATCATAAAATCTTCCGTGCCTCAACTTCTCCTTTGTAACCCCGCCGTTATGATAACGCGCCCAGTACCGGTCATTAATAGGTACATACCTCAGATGAAATTTCTCAAAAGATTCAACACCTCTTTCAGCCAGTCCCTGTTCATCAAAAATCCTCCTTAACGCCAGCGCCGAATTAGTAGCAAAATCCCAGAGCGTATGGTCCAGATCAAAAAAGATATGTTTATATTTCATCAACTTGCATTAAAAATCATAACCATCATAATTAATCAGCGTCCCCGGTCTTTCTTATTTCCTGGCACAATTCAATCAAAACCCCATTGGCACTTTTAGGATGAAAAAAGAATACCAGCTTATTATCGGCCCCTTTTTTAGGCTTATCTGAAATGGGTTGAAACCCCTCTGCCTTCAAACGCTCAACTTCCTTTTCAATATCCTCCACCCCGAATGCTATATGATGTATTCCCTCACCCTTCTTCTCAATAAATTTGGCTATCGCGCTATCATCATCCGTAGCATGCAAAAGCTCAACTTTTGAATCCCCCAATTTAAAAAAAGAAGTGCTAACATGCTCAGATTCAACTATTTCAGTTTTATAATGGGGTTTGCCAAATAATTTGCCAAACAAGTCATTCGATGCCTCTAAATCCTTTACGGCAATTCCAATATGTTCTATTAGCATGGTCTATAACTTGTAAGAATAGGTTAAACAGATAGTAATCGTGAACAAATAAAGCAAGAAGGCGTTACATTTGCATAGTTAAATAAAGCAAGCCCTATGTTATTTGTGTCAGATAAAGCAAAAGAGAAGATAGAACAAATTATGCACGAACAGCACCTGGATGCAAATGCCTTTGTGCGGGTATCAGTTTTGGGTGGCGGCTGCTCGGGCTTATCTTACAAAATGGATTTTGATACCAAACTAAACCCCGATGACCAGGAGTTTTCAGATAAAGGCATTAAACTGGTTACCGACCTCCGTTCGTTCCTGTATGTTTGCAATACCACGCTTGAATTTACTGATGGCTTAAATGGAAAAGGGTTTCATTTTCAAAATCCCAATGCTACCCGTACCTGCGCCTGTGGAGAAAGTTTTGCGGTATAAATCTGCAGCTAACTACCCTTTTATAAAATAGTAAGACTTTACGATTACACCCACTAAGATTACAAACATAAACATGATGGCAATCATATAATACCAGTTTCTACTTAGTATTACGGAAATGTTATGGTACCGGATGCGTTTTTTCAATTCATTATATCCGGTGTAGTTTGTATTCATCCTTTTAAATTCATCAAAAGCACTATTCCACCCGCCCTGCCCTTGTAGCACAAGCACTTTCATAAACCGGGCATCTTCAAATACAGTATCTATTTGTAAACAGGCATTAAAATCCTGCAATGCTTCAGCAAATTTGTTGAGGTGGTAAAACGATAATCCGCGGTTGTAATAACCTTCTTTCCTTTCCGGATGTTCTGAAACCAGTTGCGAAAACGAAACTATGGCCGAATCAAAATGGTTTTGTTTGTATTGTCTGTAGCCCTGCTGATATGATAAATCGGATTGCGGGAAAATTGCCGCAGGGAACATCAAACAAAATATGAAAAACAGCGGTATCCCATAGGGGCAGGGTTCACCCCTGCCCTGGTAGGCCGGGCAGGGGTGAACCCTGCCCCTACATGTTTTCCCATGTATCATGTTATTCGTATAACGGAAACTGTTTCATGTACTCGTTCACTTCAGCTTTTACTTTGCCAATCAGCGTTTCATTCTCAACTTCCATAATAATCCGGTCAATCCATTCTGCCACCTGCAGCACATCCTTTTCCTTCATACCCCTGGTGGTTACTGCCGGCGTGCCTAACCGGATACCCGAAGTTACAAACGGCGATTTATCATCAAAAGGCACCATGTTCTTATTGCAGGTAATATCGGCCCTTACCAAAGCAGCTTCAGCCTGTTTGCCCGATACATTTTTGTTTCTCAGGTCTATCAGCATTAAGTGGTTGTCCGTTCCGCCCGAAATTATTTCATAGTTCTTAGCGGTTAGCGCATTCGCCAAAACCTGGGCGTTCTTTTGCACCTGTTCCTGGTATGTTTTAAAATCCGGCCTCAGTGCCTCGCCAAATGCTATGGCTTTGGCAGCTATTACATGCTCTAAAGGGCCGCCCTGCGTACCAGGGAAAACCGCACCATCCAGCACAGCGCTCATCATCTTCAGTTCGCCTTTTAGTGTTTTTTCGCCCATCGGGTTTTCAAAATCCCGGCCTAACATAATTACACCGCCCCGTGGCCCGCGTAAAGTTTTGTGGGTTGTAGAGGTTACGATATGACAATGCTTTAAAGGATTGTTCAGCAATCCGGCAGCAATTAAACCTGCAGGGTGCGCAACATCAGCCAGCAACAAGGCTCCAGCCTCATCCGCAATTTGCCTGAAAACAGCATACTCCCACTCGCGCGAGTAAGCCGAAGCCCCGCAAATAATCAGTTTGGGTTTTTCGCGTTGTGCAATTTCGCGCACCTTGTTCATATCAACCTTTCCGGTTTCTTTTTCTACCCCGTAAAAAGAAGGCACGTAAAATTTACCCGAAAAGTTAACCGGCGAGCCATGCGTAAGGTGACCACCATGAGAAAGGTTAAAGCCCAATATCTTATCCCCTGGTTTAATTACACCCAGCATAACCGCAGCATTAGCCTGCGCCCCCGAATGTGGCTGAACGTTAGCCCATACCGCACCAAACAGTTGCTTCAATCTTTCAATAGCCAAAGTTTCAACCTCGTCTATAAACTGGCAACCGCCGTAATAACGCTTGCCCGGTAGCCCTTCGGCATATTTGTTGGTAAGGCAGGTACCCATGGCCTCCATTACCTGGGCTGAAGTAAAATTCTCTGAGGCAATTAATTCAATGCCTTCGCGCTGACGGTGTAATTCTTTATCAATAATGTCAAAAACCTGTGTATCTCTTGCCATATAACCCATTATTTTAAGCCGCTAAAATAAAGCTTGCCAGCTACTTAGCGTTAACAGAACTAGGCTTTTTACCAACACCGGAACCAGTCTACAGTTTTTAGTCGGCAGTTTAAATACAAGCCCCGGCCCCCAACTGAAAACTGTGGTCGGTAAACTGAAAACTGTCTTATATTCGCAACTCAACTTTACAAAATGCAGGTTATTATTCCAGTTGCAGGTGCAGGAACAAGGTTAAGGCCCCTTACCTACACACAGCCCAAGGTGCTTATTTCAGTTGCAGGTAAACCAATTCTGTCGTTTATAATTGATGAATTGCTCGAAAACGGCATCAGCGATTTCATTTTTGTTATTGGCTACCTGGGCGAAAAAATCAAAGAGTTTGTTGAAAATAATTACCCGCACATCCATGCAAAATTTGTAACCCAGGAAAACCGCGAGGGCCTGGGCCACGCTATTTGGCGGGCCAAAGAAATGATAGATATCAACAAAGAACTCATTATTCAATTGGGCGACACGATAGTTGATATTGATATAAAAAAGATAATGGCTGAATCATATTCAACCCTGGGCGTAAAAAAAGTAGAAGACCCCCGGGCATTTGGTGTGGCCGAAATAGATGCCGATGGTTTTATTAAAGCGGTAGTTGAAAAACCCAGCATCCCCAAGTCAAACATGGCGCTGGTAGGTTTTTACTTTATCCGCGAAACAGAGCAACTGATGGATGCGCTTGAATATATTGTCAATAATCAGTTGCGCAACAACAGCGAATTTTATTTGACCGATGCCCTGATGAAAATGATCAGCGACGGGGTTAAATTCAAAAGCCAGAAAGTAGATAGCTGGTTCGATGTAGGCAAAAAAGACATCCTGCTTGAAACCAATGCCATCCTGCTAAAAAAGCTGGCCGAGAAGGCCGTAAACCTGGGTAAATACGAAAATTGCATTATCGTTCCTCCGGTTAGCGTTGCTAAAGGGGTTAAAATTAAAAACTCCATTATCGGCCCCTTCGTTTCAATTGGCGAAAACACCGAAATCAATTACTCCATTATCAAAAACTCCATCATAGGCTCATATACCCGGCTGGAGAATGTAGTTTTACACAGCTCTTTAATAGGCAGCGACTCCTCCATTGCCGGCCTCAGCCAAAGCCTTAATATCGGCGATAATACCGAACTTGATTTACGCGGAGAAAAGAATGACTAACCAAGGGAAAAATACTTTGCCACAAAGACACTAAGGCACAAAGTTTTATAAATAGTGCTGTATTTCTTATCATTGAATTTTTAGAGACTGTTTTGAAATCAATTAAACTTATTGTTATTGGGTGTATTTTGCCTTTGGCTCTGGCATCCCCTTTAGGGGACGGGAGGGGCTGAGAATCTATGTATACGCACAATTCTGAACTATTTCAAAACAGTGTCTTGGTGCCTTTGTGGCAAAAAACGTTATCAATGAAAAACAGAATTACCGAACTTTTTGGCATTCAATACCCCATTATACAGGCAGGCATGATATGGTGCTCCGGCTGGGAACTGGCATCTGCTGTCAGTAATGCAGGCGCACTGGGTATTATAGGCAGCGGCTCTATGTATCCCGAAATTCTGCGCGACCACATCAGAAAGTGCAAAGCGTCCAACCAAAATCCATTTGCAGTTAATGTGCCTTTGTTATATCCCGATATTGATAAGCACATTGCCATTTGCATTGAAGAAGGCGTAAAAATAGTTTTCACTTCAGCAGGTAATCCCAAAACCTGGACCAAACATTTGCAGCAACATGGCATTAAAGTGGTGCACGTAACCGCTTCCTCTAAGTTTGCAAAAAAAGCAGAAGAAGCCGGTTGTGATGCAATAGTTGCTGAGGGCTTTGAAGCAGGTGGCCACAACGGCCGCGAAGAAACCACCACCTTTGTTTTAATACCCCAGGTAAGGGCCGCAACAAACTTACCGGTAATTGCCGCCGGAGGCATAGCCACCGGCAGAGGCATGTTGGCCGCCATGGTACTTGGCGCCGATGCTGTGCAAATGGGCACCCGTTTTGTTTGCAGCAACGAATCATCAGGCCACCCCAATTTTAAAAATGCCATTACGCATTCGCAGGAAGGTGATACCATGCTGTCTATGAAAAAAGTGGTGCCGGTTCGTCTCATAAAAAATGATTTTCAAAAGCGCATCCAGGAAGCTGAAGACCGCGGCGCAACACCCGAAGAACTAGCTACCATCCTCGGCCGCGCCCGTGCCAAAAAAGGCATGTTTGAGGGCGACATGGCAGAGGGAGAACTGGAGATTGGGCAAATAGCTTCACTTATTAAAGAAATTAAACCTGCGGGAGAAATAGTGAAGGAGGTTTGGGAGGAGTTTGAGAATGCAAAGAAAGAGATGATGAATTTGTAATCCTTTAGAAAAACACGTATCTTTGTAAAAAGCACGTGTCTTTATGAAAACCAAGCTCACACTTACCGTTGAGGAAAGTATCATCGCTGAAGCAAAGCGTTATTCAAAAAGTGCTGGCAAATCATTATCCGGCATGTTTGAAGAATTGTTTTTGAATGCAAAAAAAAATCAACCAAAATCAGAACAGGCCGTTGCCGCAGCCACGCTAATGAAAATGCTCAACGAATCGAAACCAGTTAAAACACTGGACGATAAAAAATTGAGAAAAGAGCACCTTTTGAAAAAATATGCTTAGTATTTTTTTAGATACCAATGTAGTTATTGATATCATCTCCAGGAGAGAACCCTACTATCATACAAGCGTGAAATTAATGCCGCTGCTAATGGAGGATAAGGTAAGGTTTATAATTGCAGAATGCAGCATGGCAAACCTGTTTTATTTTAGTTACGATACTTATAAAGTAGAAAATGCATCTGCAAAGTTGCTAACCTTCGTGTCAGCATGTGAAATTGCACATGGAGGAAAAGATATGATTCTAAATGCTTTAAACTCCGCTTTTAAAGATAAAGAAGATGCGTTGCAATACTTTACGGCTTTAAATACAAAAGCCGAATATTTTATAACCAGAAATACCGGCGATTATAAACATGCCATACATTCTTTGCCGGTTTATACCCCCGCACAATTCGCGCATTTAATTGATTCGAAAAGTTTATAAGTATCAAGGTTACAAGGTGAAGAACTCATCTCTACTCCAATCAATCCCCTATATTTGCGCCCTAATTATCAATTGATTTAAGCTATAATGAAGAATAAAAGCACCAGTTACCCCAAGGATAAAATCAAAATACTACTGCTGGAAAATATCAGCGATGTGTCGGTTGAAGAGTTTAAAGAGGCGGGCTATGCAAGCGTAAAAAAACTAAGCGGCGCATTAAGCGAACAGGAACTGATAAAAGAAATTAAAGACGTGCATTTGCTGGGTATACGCAGCAAAACCATGGTTACCGAAAAGGTACTGGCTAAAGCCAATAAACTGCTTTCCATCGGCTGTTACTGCATAGGCGTTAACCAGGTTAATATGAAAGCCGCCACCGAAAAAGGGGTGGCCGTTTTTAACGCCCCTTACGCCAATACCCGGAGCGTGGCCGAACTGGTAATAGGCCTTTCAATAATGCTGATTAGAAGAATACCCGATAAAAGCAGGGCAGCCCATAACGGCATCTGGCAAAAAGAAGCCAAAGGCAGCTACGAACTGCGGGGCAAAACCCTGGGCATTGTTGGCTATGGCAATATAGGCAGCCAGGTAAGCGTTATGGCCGAAGCACTGGGCATGGATGTTCTTTATTATGATATTGAATCCAAGCTGCCCCACGGCAACGCCCGGCAGATAAGGTCGCTAAAAGATTTATTAAGAAGGTCGAACATTGTAACCCTGCACGTGCCCAGCGAGGCTTCCACCCGGTATATGATAAATGCCGATATGCTGGCCCACTTTAAAAAGGGCAGTATCCTCATCAATTATAGCCGCGGCGATGTTGTTGACCTGGCCGCGCTGAAAAATGCCCTCACCAGTGGCCAGCTTTCCGGCGCTGCAATCGACGTTTTTCCTGAAGAACCGGAAAAAAACGGTGCGGCGTTTTCAAGCGTACTTCAAAATCTGCCCAACGTTATTTTAACCCCGCACATTGGTGGCTCAACCGAGGAAGCCCAGCTTAATATAGGCCTGGATGTTACCTCCAAAATGCTCAATTTTCTCGAAAAGGGCATTACCACAGGCTCACATTCAGTACCTCCGCTTAGCCTGCCCATGCAGGCTAAAACGCATCGTATTCTGCATATTCATAAAAACGTGCCGGGGGTATTGGGCGAAATCAACTCTAAGCTCTCCTCACATAACATCAATATCCTGGGCCAGTATTTAAAAACCAACGACGAAATAGGTTATGTGGTGCTGGATGTTGATACCGCCCTTTCTGATGAGGCTTTTAGCCTTTTAAAGGAGGTAAAAAGCACAATCCGGGTCCGAATGCTCTACTAAATCCAGGTTTCTGGCTCAAAATGACGTCAAAGCTATGTCAAAAAGCTATATTTGGGTAAAATGCAAAACTTAACAATAGCTAATCCCGTAAAATGGACAATAGTTTAGATTTGCTTTGTAATTCAAAATAATATTTTTTGTTTTTTAACCCTAATTCGTTTTCTTTACAACAAATTCAAACATCATGAAAAAGTTATACTTTGTTTTTGCCTTGGCGGTTGTATCAGCAGGATTGAATGCGCAAATGTTAACTCCGCAGGTTATTGCAAGCACCGGCGGGTATTCTTCCAATGCTACCAACAGCCTTTCATACACCGTTGGTGAAATGACCATGGTGCAAACTTTTACCGCTAACGGTAATATCCTTACCCAGGGTTTTCAGCAACCAAACGAAACCACTGTGGGTATACTTGAAGTTACCCAGGACGATTACGGTGCTTTTATAGTGTATCCTAACCCTGCCGTTGATAATGCATGGCTGGGCTTTACACTTCCAGAAGCCGGCCGGGTAACTATCGCTATGTATGATATCATTGGCCAAAAAATTTCCGATTTATATACTTCCAACTACGAATCAGGCAAAATTGTTACACAGATAAATACTTCGCTTTATGCAGCCGGTACGTATTTAGTCACCATGACATTTGTATCATCTGTTGATGGCAAAACACATATTACTACAAAAAAAGTTCAGATTATCAGGTAGTAACCCGGTTATAAAATATATCAAAAAAGGGATGAAATTTTCGTCCCTTTTTTTGTGCCTTTAATTGCCCTCCTGTGAGTTTGGCCACAGGTGGCGGCCTGACAAAAACATTTTGGTAATACCCAACAAATGTTTTCACAACAAATCTTCATTATTTTCAAATATTGGCATACATTTATACAAATAACACTTTTACCGAATGAGGCAACTTGTACTTCTGCTTTTCCTTTTTATATTCTCTCCATGCATCAGGGCGCAGGGTCTTTCTGTCAGCTCGGTTGATTCCACTGCCTCCGTTTGTTATAACGATGGGTCAATTACCATTCACCCAACAGGCGGTACACCCCTATATACTTATACCATTATCAGCGGGCCGGCCGTTGCCAATGTAACCTACCCCATATCAGGCGGTAACGATAACACTTTTGCCGACCTTCATGCCGGCACTTATGTTGTGCAGGTTACCGATGCCGTCGGTCATACTGTTGATGTTACAGTTACTGTGCCGGGCAATTACCAGTTTCCGCAAGAATCATTATCTGTAAATGGCGATACTATTTTTTCCTCCGGTTCTCTTGGCAAGCCTCCTTATACTTATGCTATTTCCGATAGCAGCCTCAACGGGCCTTTCGGTTCACCACAGGCAAGCAATGCCTTCCCTAACCTGTGCAATGGCACTTATTATATCAGGGTGTACGATGCGTGCCAGAATTTCTTTACCGAATCAATTACCGTTAGCTCTCCGTCTCTTTCACTCTCCGGTTTTTGCCAGGGCAACGGAACTTTATCCAACACCGTGTATGGCGATGTCAATGGCTCCGGAAACCCTCCCTATTCTTTCAGGCTGGTAAACGGAAGTTATACCAGTTCTAACGCCACAGGAATATTTAATGTGCCCACAACATACCCTTGCCCCGACACCATCTATGTATCAGACTTTTGCCATGCCAACTCTAAAACCGTGGTAGACTGTTATCCCCTCGACCTCACCTATTATTGTTTCAATCCTACTGATAGTACTGCCACTTTAACTGTTAACGGAGGTACACCGCCATTAACATACATTTTTTATAAATATGTAAATAATGTACCGGTAGCAACTGTTACGCAGGATTCAGGTAATTTTTATCACCTTCCTGTTACTTCTGTTAACGAAACCGTTGGCTTCGGGGTTACCGATGCCTGTGGAAGAACCATCGGGCCTTTTTCAATCGCCCCTTTGAAGATTTCGGCAGTTGCAGCATGCCCGTTTAATGATACTATTATAGTAACTGTAAGTGGTGCCTTGCCGTCGGGTCCGTTGGAAGGTGGCTCTATTACCTGCCTCAATTGCTCACCTGCCCAAACTGATAGCTTACCCACAGGTATCTTTGTGGTGCCCGATACCGGCACCTACACGTTTAGGGCTATTGATGGCTGCGGACGGGTAAAAGACACCACTTTTCATGCCCCTAATCAGAACATAACCGGTAAAGTAGATTACATCTCATGTAATGGAGTGCAGATACTTGCCAGCTCGGCTACTGGCGTACCTATTACAGCCGGTGTTGAATATATTCTGTACCTCCTCAATCCAAATACCGGCGCTTATGATAGTGTGACCGAAAATTCAACAGGCTTGTTTGTTCATCTGCCTAACGGAACGTACTCGGTAAATATTATTCCCCCATCCTGTCAGCCCGCAACGGTTACCTTTTTCGTTCCCTTTTTCGATGGCTATTGTACTACTCCGTTTTTTGATGACAATTGCAACATCCGCCTCATAGTTCAATACGGTTCTCCATCTACCGACCTTCCTGAAAATTATTCACTGAAATCATCCACAGGTTTCATATATAACGAGGACCCGCAGGGAGGTGGCAATGGCATATTTTTCAATATTCCTCCGGGTAACTACACCCTAATCTCGGATAGCGGCTGCTCCGTATCCCAGCAATTTACCTTCAATTATAAGCTTGCCGCAACACACACACAAAGCTGCCTCAATGCCGGCAGTGTAACGCTCTTTCCTCAAAATCCCTATTACTATTATTGTTACAACAGCCGTTTTATTTACGTCCTCCATAATGCCGATACTACGCTTACCGATACCTCACTATTCTCATCTTCCGTAACTTTCACGGCAGTTCCTCCGGGCACTTACCTGGCCAGCGCTTACTTTCTGAGTGATTCCGTATTTATGGCCGATACCCTCGTTTCAAACGGAAACCCGCATTGCGTTTTAGATACGCTCACCGTTCGTGTTCCACAATATGCCGAGCCTATTATCAGTGCTAAAAACGTAAATGTTTGCGGAGCTAATAGCCTGGGCGATATTCCGTTTACTATCATTGGCGGCTTTCCACCCTATATAGTATCTATTTTTGGCCAGGCCACCACCACCACAAGTTCCAACACCGGGGTGCTCAATAATATTAAGCCCGATAGTACTTATACCATAAGGGTAAGCGATTCATGCGGTATAAGCAGTACTTATTCTGTAAGTGTAATTGACACCTGCAATTTAAATAACTGCTCATTTGTTTCTGGCAACTTTACAGTTTCCGACAGTTCGGCATGTTCGGGGCAAACCCTTAGCTTTCAAAACGATTTTACCGCCGGTACCACTTATCAGTGGACCGCCAACGGTACTGTTTTCAGCACCGGTGTAAATCCTGCGTACCAAACCAATGCTACAGGCAACATTGTTTTTAAATGCGTAGTAACATTCGGCACTCACTGCCAGGACTCTTCTTCTATAACCATCCGCGTAGATAAAACTCCTGTATTTAATCTGGGCAGCGATACAGCCTACTGCGGCAATTTTACCAGGGTTCTTTCTACGGGTGTATATAATACCCACTGGTCTACTGGTGCTACTGATTCAGTCATTACAGTTTCTGCCGCCGACACCTACCGCGCAACCGTCAGCAACGCATGTGGCAACTTCGCCGACTCGGTTATCATCACGCAAAACCCTGTTCCTGTAGTACAGCTGGTTGCCGATACCACCGTTTGCACCGGCGATAGTGCCGTGTTAAATGCCTTTTTCCCTTCGTCTGTTTACCAATGGAGCAATGCATCTACCACCAGTTCCATTACAGTAACCCAAACAGGCCTGTATATTGTAACCGTCACCTTACAAACATGCCAGGTTATTGATAGTACTCACTTTAGCGCCATAACAGTAGTTGCAAGTCAGCTGTTACCTGCCGATACCACTTTGTGCAGCGGTACCCCGCTGATTCTAAAACCAACAACCGGCATTAATGCAGTTTGGCAGGATGGCACCCACGATTCAATTTATAACGTTACCCATTCAGGCACTTACTCCGTTACTGTACTTACTGTTTGCGGAACGCTCACAGATTCAACCATTGTTGTTGAACATACCACACCGGTTGTAAACCTGGGCCACGATTCATTACTGTGTAATGGCGATAGCATTGAGCTGAATGCGTATTTCCCCAACTCAACTTATAAATGGAGCACCGGCTCAACTGCCGATAGTATTAATGTAAGCGCGCAAGCCACGTATACTGTTACCGTAAATTCCTTCGGATGTATAGCAATTGACAGCGTAGTATTTGAAACCGCCACCGTCAGTCACAATATTTTACCGGCCGATACCACTATATGCGAGGGCACCGAAGTTATTCTCACCCCTAAAGCCGGCACTAATCCGGTTTGGCAGGATGGCTCTCACAGCCCCTCCTATACCGTTACAGTTTCCGGGCTTTATACCGTTTCTATTGCTACCATCTGCGGAGAATATTACGACTCTGTAAACGTGGTAGTTGATGTTTGCCCCAGCAATCTGCATGTGCCTGATGCATTTACCCCCAACGGTGACGGGGTAAACGACTACTTTACTGTTTATGGCGAAAGCATTGAAGACTACGAAATAAAAATCTTCGACCGCTGGGGCGAAAAAGTGTACGACTCGCGCGATGTAACCGAACTTAACAGCCTCAGCCGCGGCTGGGACGGCACCTACAAAGGCAAACTACAGGACCCCGCAACGTTTGCTTACATCATTACCGCCAAAGGCTATGATGGGAAGGATTATTTTAAAAAGGGGTATGTAATACTGATAAGGTAAAATGGAATAGAGATGACATTTTTTTTCAAGATGTTATCTCTAACGGGCACAATGCTTAAAGATTGTAAAGGCCATGGCTGATATCTAACCTATCCATCTCTACAAGCCTTATTCGTAACAAGAGATAACATCTTGAAAAAAGATGTCATCTATCCGTTGTTCCAGGTCTTCCTCAGCAGGCGGTCGAGTAGGCAAGGGCATTTCAGCCCAAGCCTCTCACAGAACCGTGCTTGAAAGTCTCCCTTCACACGGCTCTTGTTATCCCAACCATTCAACTTAGTGAATGATTTTTCCGTTT
>Ga0182013_10002727_pt1 | contig 22849 bp, 18 predicted proteins | sample 612S2MmetaG_FD_120487 | JGI IMG/M metagenome (GOLD analysis project Ga0182013, IMG submission 120487) | Permafrost microbial communities from Stordalen Mire, Sweden - 612S2M metaG | ecosystem: Environmental > Terrestrial > Soil > Wetlands > Permafrost | place: Sweden: Stordalen | collected... | reverse complement strand
CCGCATCACGGGCGATATTTCTTACGCCGGTAAGCGGCGCATCGAATACACCGACGCCAGCGAACTGGCCGAGCGCATCACGTCGATGCTGCTGGCCGGAGAATTCGACGTCGCGACCTTGATCTATAACCGGTTCCAGTCGGTGATCTCGCAGGTCGTGACGGAGCAGCAACTGATCCCGGCGCCGCCCGCGGACACCGCCGGCACCGATGGCAGCGCCGCGCTGCCGGAATTCGAACCGGACGAGGAAACCATCCTCGCGCGGCTGTTGCCGCAGGCCCTCGCCGTGCAAATCTACACCGCCCTGCTGGAAAGCTCGGCCGGCGAGCATGGCGCGCGCATGACCGCGATGGACAACGCGACCCGTAACGCGGGCGACATGATCAAGCGGCTGACCCTGAACTACAACCGGGCCCGCCAGGCCAACATCACACGCGAACTGATCGAGATCATCTCGGGCGCGGAAGCGCTTTGAGCCGGAAGGACAGACCACATGGCCAGTAATATCGTTGGACGGGTGACGCAGGTGTTGGGTGCCGTGGTGGACGTGCAGTTCCCCGGCGAACTGCCGTTCATCCAGAACGCGCTCCGCTGCAAGATCGACGACCGCACCCTCGTGCTGGAAGTCGCTCAGGAACTGGGTGAGCGCACCGTCCGCTGCATCGCCATGGACAGCACCGACGGCATGGTACGGGGCCAGGAAGTCGTCGATACCGGCGCGCCGATCAGCGTTCCCGTTGGACCCGGCACGCTCGGCCGCATCCTGAACGTCATTGGTGAGCCGATCGACGAGCAAGGCCCGGTGACCGCCATCAAGCGCATGCCGATCCATCGCGATGCGCCGACCTTCGAAGAACAGGCGACCTCGGCCGAAATTCTGGTCACCGGGATCAAGGTGGTCGATCTGCTGGCGCCTTATCTGAAGGGCGGCAAGATCGGCCTGTTCGGCGGCGCGGGCGTCGGCAAGACCGTGCTCATTCAGGAACTGATCAACAACATCGCGAAAGCGCATGGCGGCGTCTCGGTGTTCGCCGGCGTGGGCGAGCGCACCCGCGAAGGCAACGATCTCTACCACGAAATGATCGACGCGGGCGTCATCAAGATGGACGACAGCCATCACATCCTCGAAGGTTCCAAAGTGGCGCTGGTGTATGGCCAGATGAACGAGCCGCCGGGCGCCCGCGCGCGCGTCGGCCTGTCCGGCCTGACGCTGGCCGAATATTTTCGGGATGACGAAGGCCAGGACGTTTTGTTCTTCGTCGATAACATCTTCCGCTTTACCCAGGCCGGCGCCGAAGTGTCGGCGCTGCTGGGACGCATTCCCTCGGCGGTGGGATATCAGCCGACGCTGGCGACCGACATGGGCGCGTTGCAGGAGCGGATCACCTCGACGAAGAAGGGGTCCATTACCTCGGTGCAGGCGATTTACGTGCCCGCCGACGATCTGACCGACCCGGCGCCGGCGACGTCGTTCGCTCACCTTGACGCGACGACGGTGTTGTCGCGGCAGATCGCGGAACTGGGAATTTACCCGGCGGTCGATCCGCTGGACTCGACGTCGCGCTCGCTCGATCCGCGCATCGTGGGCCAGGAGCATTACGAGGTCGCGCGCAGAACGCAGGAGATTCTGCAGACCTATAAGTCGTTGCAGGATATCATCGCCATTCTGGGCATGGATGAGTTGTCGGAAGAAGACAAACTCGTGGTCGCCCGCGCTCGCAAAATCCAGCGCTTCCTGCCGCAGCCGTTTCATGTGGCCGAAGTGTTCACCGGCTTCCCCGGCAAGTTCGTTCCGGTCGCCGAGACGGTGCGCAGCTTCAAGGCGATCTGCGCCGGCGAATACGATCATCTTCCGGAAGGCGCCTTCTACATGGTGGGCACCATCGAGGAAGCGGTCGCCAAGGCCGAAACGATGAAGACCAACGCGTAACGAACCGAAAGACTCCCTCCGCATGCCCGTGAATTTGGAAATCGTCAGTCCGGAGAAGCTGCTGTTGTCGCGCGATGTCGATATGGTGGTCATTCCGGCCGCCGAAGGCGACATGGGCGTGCTGGAGGGTCATGCGCCGATGATGGTGACGCTACGCGGTGGCGTCGTGTCGCTGTACGAGGGCGACCGTGTCACCGACACGCTGTTCGTCGCCGGCGGCTTCGCGGAAATCACCCCCGAGCGCTGCACCGTGCTGGCCGGGGAGGCGATGCCGGTCAACGAAATCGAACGTACGGAAGCCGAAAAGCGCCTGCGCGACGCGGAAGAAGCGGCAGGCCAGGTCGATGGCGATAACCCGGTCGAAGAAGAAATGGCGCTGGAACGAATCCAGTCATCGCGCGCCATGCTCGAGGCCGTCGACGGCCTGCTGACCGGCCACTGATCCTGGGCAACCGCCGAGACTGAGGAAGCGCCGGGGTTTCACCCCGGACCCCACGAGGGGCGTTGCCCCCTCGACCCCCACCAAAGGCACAGCCCTTGGAACCATTAATTTGGGGGGATTGAGGAGGGGCGCCGACCGTGACCGTGCACGGTCGGCGCCCCTCCTCATTCCCCCCAATGGATGGATTTCAAAGGGCCTCGCCCGGAGCGTGCCCTCGCGCCTGACGCGCGGGATGGGGTCCAGGGGCAACGCCCCTGGCGGGTTCGAAGGGCGGAGCCCTCGCGCCTCCCCAGCCCCGGCGCTCGCCCTTGACCGGACGGGCCAGCGCTCGTAGTCATGACTCCGGAATTGGAGACGATCATGGCCGATGTGGAGCCGTTAAGGGTATTCTGGCAGCCTGGTTGAACGTCTTGTTTGAAACTCAAAGAGTTTCTCTCGGTCCGTGGGATTGAGTTCGAGTCGGTCAACGTTCTTGAAGGCACCTCAGGTCTCTCCGACCTTCGTAAACTGGGCGCCCGCTCGGTTCCGGTGCTTTCGCGCGGCGATCAGTGGGTGTTCGCGCAGAACATTGGCCACGTGGTTAAGTTCCTCGGCCTGAATGAAAAGACCGGCCCGGTGCTGTCGCCGGACGAACTCGCCGCGCGGACCGACCTGATCCTGAGCACCGCGATCCGCCTGATCCCTCAGATGCCGGCGCGGCATCTGACGACCGAGGTGCCCAACCGGCCGCGCTCCTACAAGGTGCTCTCGTTCCATATCTTCCAGATCCAGGAAGTGTTTCTGGAAATGGCTAATGGCGCGACGCTGACCTACGAGGCATTGGCGAAACCGCCGCATGAAGGCCTGAACACCTTCGCCGACATCGCCGCGTTCGGGGAGACAATTCGCGCCAGCTACATGGCGTGGTGGGCTGCGAAGTCCGATCACTCCGGCAAGGATACGGTGCAAACCTATTACGGTCCGCAAACGTTGCATGAAACGATGGAGCGCGCGACCTGGCACAGCGGCCAGCACGTTCGCCAGTGGATCATGCTGCTGGAGATGGCGGGCATCATGCCGGACAGTCCGCTCACGCCCGCGGATTACGCCGGTTTGCCAATGCCAACCAACGCCTGGGACGGCTGACCGTCCGAGGATGATCCCGCCCGTCCCCCGGGAACGGCCCGCTCGAACCCGCGCCCATAAGCTCGCGCGATCACGAACCGACGATCCGGAACCGTTGAAGCACCGCCATGGCCGGGCTTGACCCCATAAGCATCAAGACAAGGCCGGGGACGGTGGAAACCTTTCCCCGAACGTCATCTTCGGGCTCGACCTGAGGATCGGCCCGCCCAGGCCCTTGCCCGAACTATGACTTCCTTGGCGTATCGAGAGATCCTCGGGGTCGAGCCCGAGGATGACGGGAAGAGGCGTATTTTCCTCTCGCGGCGATTATCTTGATGCTTATGGGGCCTGAACCGGCCCTCTTGGCCAGCAGGCGCGGCGACAGATGGCAGGCTCAACGCCAGCCATGACGACCTCGCGGCAGTATGTCGCGTTTTGGCGACAAGCTACTTTGGCGCGTCCGCCGGCTTCTCAGTCGCGCCGCAAACCCGGAAATCCTGAAACGCTCCCGCCGGCGCTGGCTCGGTCCACTGCGCGCCGCACAAATCCACGCCGCTGTCCGGCTTCGTCAACACCGGCAACGTCTTCCACCGCAGGTCGAACCGAGCCGGATCGACGAAGAACGCCCGCACCGGATTGCGCCCCAGAAACATGCCCGTCAGCGTGCCGCTCTCATTGCCGTCGCCCCAGAACAGCCCATCATCGCGTGCCCGGATCGCCCCATCCACCACGTTCCCGTCCACCTGGGCGATCGACTCCACATACCGCACGTCCAACCCGGACGTGCCGATCACCGTGTTGTGCCGCACCACGCTGTTCGCCGCGCGATTCAGGTAAATTCCGTCATCGGAACAATACGCCACCAGATTGTCCGTCATCACCCCATCCACGTGCTCATAACCCGAGCGTCCGCCGTCGCGGCCAAGCCCAGGATCGGTGCCGCCGCCACCGAAGGAGAGGCCGATGGTCTGGCCGCGGGTGCCGCGCAGCCGCCACTCGCACAGCACCACGTTCCGGGTGAAGATCGTGCCGTGCGCGTCGCCTTTCGCGTAGGCGCCATACGACACCGTGTTGCCGCTGAGCTTGACGAAATCGGCGATCAGCGAATCCTGGATGACCCAGCCGTTCGCCGCCACCAGGTCGATCGGCGTCACCGGCGCCGGCGTGTCGCGTCCGTGCGTATCCGTCAGCGTGGTGTGATCGATCCGCCCGTGATCGGGAAACTTGCCGCCCTCGCCGTTGATCTTGATCTGCGCGTTGAAGTCCTCGACGCGCATGTTGTGCAACACAGTATCCTCGGCCGCGCCGACGATGTGAAATCCGTTGTCGCAATCGGTGTCATGAGCGCACACGCCGCGCAACACGATGTTTTCGAAGTGCCAGTCGGGAGCAGCCACTTTCAGCGCCTCGGGCTGATCCGATTCGATGGTGACCAGGCCCAGACGCGGCGCGCGCAAGGTGATCGGCGCGGCGGGCGTGCCTGGACGGCGGAACGTGATGTAGGAACTGTGCACCGTGTAGACCCCGGGCTGCAGCAGGATCACATCGCCCGGATCGGCGGTGTCGATCGCCTGACGCAACGTCTCGATCGAGGACACCGAGCGCAACCGGCCCGGCGGCAACACGCCGTCGTGCGCCTCGCCGGCGCCCACCCAGGTGGGCAAGGGCAGGTCGTCCGGCCGGTCGAGCGCGTTCGCCGTTTGCAGCCAGTGCGCCAGGCCGACCGCCTCGAACGCGCCGGTGATGGCGCCGGTGACCAGGCCGGGAGCGCCAACGCGGCCCTCCGGCATGGCGATGACATGGTCGGCGATCTGCGCCGGGGCGTAACCGACCCAGTTGATCGCCGGCACCAGGCTGGCGGCGCCGATCAGCACGGCGATCCCCAGCGCGGCTGCCGCGAACCTCACCACCACGCGCCGCCGGATGCCCCACGCGGTGTGGCGGGGCAGGGGGGTGACCGGCTGCTCGGGCGACCATCGCAACAGGCGCCAGACCAGGGCGGCCACGATCGCGGCGAGCAGTGGATCGCGGAAATCCGGCAACTGGTCCGGCTTGAACCAGCGCCCGATCTCCACCGCCATGGACAGCGAGAAAGCGGCCACCGCGGCGAAAAAGCCGAATCCAGGCGTGCAGGCGCGCCACAACCAGGTCATCAGGCCGATCAGCCCGGCGAGCAGCGCGGTGACGACCCAGCGCGGGATCGACGTGGCCAGCGGCTCCAGATCCACCTGCATCCCAGGGATCAACGTCAGCGGGTCCGTGCGGTGCAGGACCGTGGGCAACGACAGCCAGCCGCCGAACGGCAGCCCGGCCGCGACCACCGCGACGATCGGCACGGCGACGCAAAGCCATGGCTGCCACCGCCGCCCCCGTTCGATCCACGACGGCCCGGTGTTCCAGGTTTCGGGCGGTTGGGTGCTCCAGTCCTCCGGCGGACCGGGGTCCCAATCGTCGCGTGACAGGCCGTGGGGTGACAGACCCGGGGGGAACGGGGGCTCCGGCGCTGAATCTCGCGGTCCTGGCTCGTTCATCCGCCATCCGATTGTGCTATGAGGAAACCAGTGCGCCATGACGTGGAAGAGACCACGCCGCATGTCAATGATCGACCAGCCATCCCCGGCGCTCCATTATGGGCGCCCTGTTACCGGCGCCAACCAACCGAGGGACGACGTGACCCGCCACCTGATCCCTCAATCGGTCAACCTCCTGGCCGCCCTCTTGCTCACCCCCGTGGTCGCGCTGCTGGCCGCCACCGCCGGCCGCGCCGCGACGCCCGACATTCTGCTGCCCTATCCCGTCGCCATCACGTTGCCCGCCGGTACGGACAGCATCGGCGCCGACGACCCCTCGATACACGATCTGATCGGCACGGTCCGTGCCGGCGAGGACACGGTTACCGTGACCCTGCCCCAGGACCGAATCGGCGTCGGCGTCTTTCGCGTGATCTGGTCCGCGTGGGACCCCAAATCGCCGGAACACCCCGCCGCCCGCCGTGATTCCAGCCTGTTCGTCCTGCCGCGCGGCATGACCGTGGTCGGCGCCAGCGGCGGCGGCAACGCGCTCGCCGGCAACAACACGCCGCACATCGCCCGCGATGCCTGGGGCTCACTGCACATGGTCTGGTACGACTCCTATGGCGGCATGAGTGATGGCGCGCAATACCGCCGCGCCCACATTATGCCGGACGGCTCGGTTCAGTTCGAGACCGGGGTCATGCCTCTCGGACCGCATCCTGGAAGCTGGTCGTCGATGCCCACCGTGGCCGCGTTCGGCAACACCGTGCATTTCGCCTGGCAGGCCGACGGTACGCTGCGTTATCGCTCCCTGACCCGCGACGGCTCGGACTGGCGATGGTCCGATGAGCTGGATACCAAGGTGTCCGGTCCCGGACGCGACACCGGCCCCTCGATCGTGGCGGATGGCAGCGGGGTGCATATCCTCACGACGGCCTCGGTTTACACCACGTCGGCCGACGGCGGTCGCACCTGGACGACCGAGAAGGTGAATTTCGGCGACGATCAGCACGTGAAGACCGTCTCGCTGACCATCGACAGCAGCGGCCATCCGGTCGCCGCCGCCAGCTCGGTGATCGCCAGCCCGCCGATGGACGAGGACAAGGGCCATGGCGGCTACTGGACCATTCGCATGCTCCGCCGCGTCGCTCCTGGGCAATGGGAGCGCATCTCCGGACCGCTCGACGGGCGTCCGGAATGGGCCGCGCCACGCCGGACGGACGAGGATGTGCTGGCCGACTGGGTGAGGGTGATGGCGGACCGGGCGGGCGGCTTGCACGTCACGTGGCACGGCACCGCCGTCAGCCGGATTTACGCCAACGATCGCGCCTATTACGCTTGGCGGTCGGCGGATGGCGCCTGGCGCGCTCCGGTCTCGCTGCGGGACGCCGATCCCGAGCACGGGTTCGGCTGGTCCTATGCCCCGGCCCTGATCATGGACGGCGACCGGGCGCTCACGCTGGTGTTCCACAACATGGTCGTGGGGCGCCAACAGCGTGGTTTCGACGTGGATCTGGGGTTGTTTCGCGACGGCCGCTCCTTGACGCCGGCCTTGCCGGTGACCCGGTTCGCGCGCGACTCGATCGTCACCGGGCAGCCGCAAAACGCGCTGTCCTCGTGGTTTCCCGGCGCCGACCCCACGGTGGAGCGCGGCGGCGACGGCCGGGTCTGGGCTGACATGCTGCTCAGCCTCGCGCCCACCGGCGCTTCTGGGCCGAGCCTGATCGTGCTGGACCGGCTGGAACTGACCGCCTGGCTGAAGGCCGCCGGGCAGTAGGGAGCCGGTTAACAGGGACCGGTTTATCGGAACCGATTAATTGTAGCGGCGTGCAATGCTGAACGGCCCGACGCGCGATAGAGCGTCTTTTCCGGCGCATATTCCGCTGAGACGGAAGCGAGCGCCCGACGCGCATTCACTGAGACACAGCGCACGATCCGTGAGACGGACGCACAATAGATGACTGGCGGCGCATAACAGCCGCTTTCGACCCATAAGGGACATTCAACGCACCGCGCGCGACGGGTTGCGAGACCCCGGATTGATTGAGGTCAATGATCAGTCCAGCCAGTTGGTTTCAGAAAAGGGCGCGCGCAATTGGCCGTGGACCAGCGGATGCCACTCTTGAGGCCCAATCCATTACACGCGGAGGATGCAGGTCGATGTCGCCGCTGACGATCTTTCTGGGGAGGTTCTTCGGTCTTTCCTGCCTCGTGATGTGCGCAGCGCTCTTTGCCAGGCCCAAGGAGTCCCTGGAAGCGATCGAATCAATGAAGGAAAACCCCGGGCTGATTCTGGTGACGGGCATCATCACCATGATCGGCGGCGTCGCCGCGGTTGTCGGCCACAATGTTTGGTCGGGTGGAGCGCTCCCCGTGGCGGTGACGCTGTTGGGCTGGGTGACGCTGATCAAAGGCGTTGCTCTGATCGCGGCGCCGCCGCGTACGCTGACCACCTTTTACCGGGCGCTGCATTATCCGGCGCGGTTCCGCCTCTACATGGCCGTGGCCTTCACCTTCAGCGCCTGGCTGACGGTGATCGCATTCCTGACCTGAACGAAATGACGCGCCACGTCCGGCCGCGCCCGCCGCGCGATTGATCACATCCGGTTGGTTGGCCATGAACAACAATCATTCAACGTCGCGCGAGCCATTGGAGCACAGTCATGAAAGGGAAGACATTCAGGCGCGTCTCGCGCGGGACACGCGCGGCAGCTATGTCCGGGACTGGATCTACGGCGGTATAGACGGAACGATCACCACGTTCGCGATCGTCGCCGGGGTCGTTGGTGCCGACCTGCCAGGCACGGTCGTGCTGGTGCTCGGTCTCGCCAACCTTATCGCCGACGGCTTCGCGATGGGCGCGGGCAACTACAGTGCCACCAAGGCCGAGGTCGACGACTACGACCGCCTGATCGCCGTCGAGCGAAAGCACATCCTCCTGGAACCGGGCGGCGAGCGCGAAGAGGTCCGGCAGATCTTCGAACTCAAGGGGTTTTCTGGTAACGAACTGGAGCGGATTATCGACGTCATTACGTCCAATGAAGAGCTTTGGGCGAAAACAATGGCGGTCGAGGAGTACGGTCTGTCGCCGGCCGCGAAGTCGCCCCTCCAGGCCGGGCTCAACACCTCCGCCGCGTTTGTTCTGTGCGGACTTGTGCCGCTGATCAGCTATCTCATCGCGTACAGCCTTGGCTCGTGCATGGTCGCGACGGGCCTTGTCTTCTTCGCGATCGGCGCCGCGAAGAGCCGATGGTCGCTGGCAGGTTGGGTGAAGTCGGGGGCGGAGACGTTGTTGATAGGGATGGGTGCGGCCGGTCTCTCGTTCCTCGTCGGCTTCGGGCTCAGAGCTTTTGCCAAGGTCTCGATTTGACGCAATGCCGATGGCGAAGGCGCGGATGGATGGAATGACCCGTGGTCCGGTTTCCACCCACAACCGAAAATGATTACGCGCGATTGCGCGTTGAGCCGCCCATTACCGCGCGCCGCTACAGTCAATAGTGCTCGACGTCCCCCGCCTCGGGCCCGATCTTCGGTGGCATCGGCCGGGCGTTCCGCTCATCGCGCTCCCGCCGTCTCGTGCGCCGCTCGACATTCCGGTCCCGCCAACTGACCGCCGGCGCGGCGCCAACGCTCGGTGCCAGCTGCAACGAGACCGTGGCCGTCCGTCCCGCCGCCACCGTCGAGAGCATGCGCCACAGCACCGGCATGGCCGCCGCGGTCCCCCAGGCGGCGATCCCCGCCACCGGAATGGCGTTGATGTCCGGCACCAGGCCGGGCCGCAGATACCGCCCGCCTTCGACGATCCCCGACAGCAGCGCCGCCAGGAAGAACGCCACGCTTTGGCCGCCATCCTTGGTGGAGCGCAGCCAGATCAGGATCCCGATCGGCGCGTACATCGCCAGATGGCCCATGATGTCCTTCGCCGCCTGCGCCTTGGACACGATGTAATAATTGAACAGCGGCAGCAGCAGATGACCGCCGGGCGGTGGGCCCTCGGTGCTCCAGGTCAGCGACAGCAGCCCGTTCACCGCGAACAGCAGCACCAGGTAGACCGGCACGGCCCAGTACACGAATTCGCCGAGGTCGTAGCGGACATGGGCGGGGTCCTGGCGGGTCAGCCAGTGCATGAACCACGCCCCGAGCGCGATCCCGACGGTGCGAAACCCGACCGCCGGCAACGACGCCGCGCCGCTCATCACCATCGTCGTCGCCACGTAAACGCAAAACATTCCGAACAGGCCCATCCACGACACCACGCTGACCGAGCGTCCGACATACACGCGCCCGCGTCCCGCCAACGTCAGCAACGCACCGATCGGCGCCGTCGCCAGGATGCCGCCGAACGACAGCGCCAACCGCACGATCAGTGGCCGGCCCTCGCCGCTGAGCGCGCCGAACGTGTCCGGCAGCCGGTCCAGTTGCGCCGCGATGTCATCCGCGTTCAGCGCGAAATCCAGCGGCATCAGCATGAACAGCACCAGCAGCGCGGTGTAGACGCGCAACGCGAGGCGCAGGCTCTCCAACCGCCCAATGCCGCGCCCCACTTCCGCCAGCGGCGAGCGCATGACGCCGAACAACACGATGCCGATGACCGCGCCGACGCTTTGCGCGATCACGTAATTCAAGGTCACAGTGCGCGGCGGGAAGTACAGTTGCGTGTATTTCACCGCCAGAATGAACCCCAGGCACAACACGAACGCGCTGCCCGCCGCCATGCCCGAGATCGACCGCCGATGCGCCGGCGCGCACCAGCCCGCGACCAGAAACCCCAGCGGCACCAGCATCACCAGGTTGCCCATCCAGTCCGCCCGCTGACCGGAGTCATGCGCGACCAGTTGCATATTCAGCAACCGGTGCAACGCGTCCGAGGGCTCGATCGGCACCAGATGCACGCCCACTGGTCCGACGAACGTGCTCGCGTACGCCGTCACCAACGCATAGAGCAACGCGAGCCAGAAGCAGCGGGTACGGGACACCGGAGTATCTCAGGCCTGGCGCAGTTCGGGGAAATCCTCCTCGCGGAATTCTCCGGAGTCGCGGGTCCCGGCCGAAGCGCGGTCTTCCTCCGTGCGCCGCAGTTCGACCCGGCGGATCTTGCCCGAGATGGTCTTCGGCAGATCGGAAAACTCCAGCCGGCGGACGCGCTTGAACGGCGACAGCCGGCCCCGCATGTGCTGGAAGATCGACAGCGCGGTGGCTCGGTCCGGCGTCGCCCCCGCCACCAGCGAGACATACGCTTTCGGGATCGCCAGCCGCATGGCGTCCGGCGCCGGCACGACGGCGGCCTCGGCGACCGCGGGATGCTCAATCAGCACGCTTTCCAGCTCGAACGGGCTGATACGGTAGTCCGACGCTTTGAACACGTCGTCCGCCCGCCCGACATAGGTGATGTAGCCGTCGGCGTCCCGCGACGCGACGTCCCCGGTGCGATACACCGCGCCGCTGACGGCCGCGATCGAGCCGTCCTCCTGCTGGTAGCCGCGCATAAGCCCGGCGGGCCGCGGGTCAAGCGCGATGGCGACCTCGCCCTCTTCCGCGTCGTTTCCGTCCACATCGACCAGCCGGATGTGGTAGCCGGGCATCGGCCGCCCCATCGAGCCCGGCTTGATCGGCTGTCCCGGCGAGTTGCCGATCTGCGCCGCCGTCTCGGTCTGGCCGTAGAAGTCGCGGATCGTCAGCCCCCACGCGGCCTGGACCTGATCGATCACCTCGGGGTTCAGCGGCTCTCCGGCGGCGAGGACCTCTCGAAGACTGTGCTTCAGCGATTTCAGGTCTTCCTGGATGAACATCCGCCACACCGTGGGCGGCGCGCACAATGAGGTGACGCCATTCGCCGCCACGGTCTCCAGCATGGCTTTCGCGTTGAACCGCGGCTGGTTGGCGATGAACACGGTCGCTCCCGCGTTCCACGGCGCGAAGAAGCAGCTCCAGGCGTGCTTGGCCCATCCCGGCGAGGAAATGTTCAGATGCCTGGCCCCCGGCTGCAAGCCCAGGGCGAACATCGTCGTCAGGCAGCCGATCGGATACGACCGGTTCGAATGCAGCACGAGCTTCGGTTTCGCCGTCGTGCCGGAGGTGAAATACAGCAGCAGCGGATCGTCGGTGTTGGTTTCCGCGTCCGGCGTGAAATCCGGCGAGGCTTCCCGCAGATCGTCGAACGGGTGCCAGCCTTCGACCGGCTCGCCGACGGCGATGCGCGTCAGGTCCTTGCTGAAGCCGTCGAATTTGCCGGTTTCCGTCGATGCCGTGACGATGTGCCGCGCCCGCCCGCGTTCGAACCGGTCGGCGAGATCGACCGGCGTCAGCAACGTCGTCGCCGGAATGATCACCGCGCCGAGCTTCATCGCCGCCAGCATCGTCTCCCACAGCGGCACTACGTTGCCGAGCATCAGCAGCACCCGGTCGCCACGCTTCACCCCCAGGCCGCGCAGCCCGTTGGCGATCCGGTTCGACCGGTCCGAAAGTTCCGCGAACGTGACCCTCGCCGCGCCGTCGCCGACGATTTCCAGCGCCGGTTGGTGGGCGCTGCCGCCGCGCGCCAGTTCGGCGTCGAACCAGTCGAGCGCCCAATTGAAATTCGGCGGATCGGGCCAGCGAAAGTCACGATAAGCGGTCGCGTAATCGGTGCGATTCGCGACCAGAAAGTCCCGTGCCGCCTTGAAGTTTCCCGCCGCCATGGTCCGTTGCTCCCTGCCTCTGACGTCCCGCTGTCCCGCCCGCGATGCTGGGTGCGGGATCGACGAGCCTGTTGTAGCAGAATAGCGGCGAGGGAGGTGAAGCGAAGCCTCGCTCACGGTGGTGCTGGCTGTTTCGGGCCACCCTACCCCGCTCGCCGTCACAGCCGAGCCCTGACCCGGCCAATTCGCCCGGTAAGGGGTTTCACAACCGCTCTTCGACATGGCACGCGCCCTCTCCGTCATGGCGCGCGCTTTCTCCCTCGTGGCACGCACTCTCTCGGTCATGGCACGGCTCGACCGTGCCATCCGTTGCCGCGCGGATTTGGCTCGTTCCGACAGGCGTTGCCTGTTCATCGGACGGCGCACCGCCAAACGTAACGATCCCCGGATCGGTTCGACCACGTTCCATCCGCGTGCATCGGCGGTCGATTCCCTTTCGGCGACCGGCGCGATGCCGTTGCCTTCAGTTAAGAACGATCAACCGCCGACGCACGCCGATGCAGTGGTTGAACAACCACTGCGCCGGAGGCCGGAATCGCCGCCCTCTACCCCCGCTTCTGTCCCGCCAGCCAACGGAACACCACCGAAAAATCCTTCGTCGCGTCCCCCGCCTCCATCGCCTTCTCGTAAAACGTCAGCGCCAGCGCCGACAATGGAGTGGGTGAGCCCGTCGTCTCCGCCGCCGCCTGCGACAGCTTCACATCTTTAACCATCAGGTGCGTCATAAACCCCGGCGCGTAATCCCTGTTCGACGGCGCCGCCGGAGCCGGCCCAGGCGCTGGGCAATAATTCGACAGGGCCCAGGAGTTGGAGGTCGCGGTCGAACAAATCTCATGCAATTTGTTCCAGTCCAGCCCGAGCTTCTGAGCCAGCAAAAATCCTTCCGATACACCAACCATGTTCACGGCCAGCATCATGTTGTTGCAAATTTTCACCGCCTGACCGGCGCCTGGCCCGCCGGCATGGAAGATGTTCTTGCCCATCGCCTCCAGGATCGGTTTCCCCGCCGTGAACGCCGCTTCCGTGCCGCCGACCATGAACGTCAGCGTACCGTTCCGCGCCCCGATCGTTCCGCCCGAGACCGGCGCGTCGAGCATCGCCAGACCGGCTTCCTCCGCCGCCGCCGTCACCGCCCGAGCGCTGTCCACGTCGATCGTCGAACAATCGATCAGCAGCGGTTTGCTGGCTTTGAGCGCCTCGATCAACCCGCCCTGGTGCAGCCAGACGTCGCGCACATGCTGCCCGGCGGGGAGCATGGTGATGACGACGTCCGCGCCCCTCGCCGCTTCCGCCGCGCTGGCCGCCGTGTTGCCGCCAGCCTGGGCCAGCTCCTGGAGCGCCGCCGGAACAATGTCGTAACCGGTGACCGTGTGCCCGGCCTTGACCAGGTTGGCGGCCATCGGCGCGCCCATGTTGCCGAGACCGATGAAGCCGATGGTTGCCATGGTTAAAGTACCTCGAAGATTTCGTAGACGGGACCTTCGGGCGGGCGGCTGCCCGTCCCGACGGCGATGACGCGGTTAAGCCAGTCGTACTTCGGCGCGGCGGTTTCGAACGCGACCGCGGTGCGGAAGTAATACTCGGACGGATCGACGAATTCACCTTTGTTGACGCGTTCCATCACCGCCGCCGGTCCGTGCCGCATGCCGCGATACGTCATGCCGATGGCGGCGCCGTCGTCCGTCTCCAGCACGATCCGCACGTCCAGCGTGGTCGAGCCGTCCGGCCGCCCGATGATCCAGTCCGCGCCACCGGGGAGAACGGTGCCTTTGAGTTTCGGCCCCTCGAACCGGCCGCCGGCGACGAGGCCGACCCGGCGGTTGCCGTTCGGCGTCGCCCCGATCGGCTGGCTTCCCGAGACGGTGAGCTTGAGGGTCATGAGATGGGCGGTGCGGAGTTCGGGCATGGGTCCTCGCGGCGATGGCGCGGGAAGGTTTTGCCGGGGATTCGGGGAGGGGGGAAGGGGGAGGGAAGTTCCCGAATGTCGCCTGGTTAACGGCCCGCGCCCCATACGGGCTCCATTCAGGCGACGCCCAACATTTGTCCCGTCAGGCCGCCGCGCCGCGTTGCGCGACTGGCTCGACAACGACCTCATCGACCGTTTCGACAGCTGCATTCTGGGCGTCGATCGAGACGTCGCCGCCACCCGCCGAGGTTCACGCCCTGACCGTCGCCACCTGGAACACAGACGCCTTCACGCCCCTGCTCAGGAACGTCTTCAACCCCTGGACAACTGTGCCGTAGCGCGCTCCATCACCGCCGCTGGCTTATGCCGCATGCCGCGATACGTCATGCCGATCGTGGCGCCGTCGTTCGTCTGCAGCACGATCCACACATGCGGCGTGGTCGAGCCACCCGGCCGCCCGATGATCCAGTCCGCGCGCTTATGGGCAACCGCGACCGGACCATTCGACTCCACCGGGAGTCACAATAAGTCACTTTAGTGGACGTTCGCTGACATGTTCCTGTCACCGGTGATGCGTAACCTCGCGTCAGAAACGTTATTACCGAATATCAAATGGAGGCTTGTGTCGATGCGCCAGGCCGTGATTATACTTGGGATGCACCGAAGCGGCACTTCCGCGGTAGCGGGCGCGGTCACTCGTCTCGGACTGGCGGCACCCAGAACGCCGCTCGCGCCAACCCCGGACAATCCAACCGGTTTCCACGAGCCGCTTCCTCTCATCCGTCTGAACGATCTCGTTCTCAAATTCCTGGGCTGCTCCTGGAATGCCTGTCTGTCGCTCGATCCCGACATATTCGACGAAGCGGCCCAGGCGACAGCGCTGGAAACATGCACGGCGATTTTGCGAAACGAATTCGCCGGCGAACCGGCTTTCGTCGTGAAGGACCCCCAACTCTGCCTGACTTTACCGATTTGGTTGCCCGCGTTCCGCGCCCTCGACATTGCCGTGACCTTTCTTCTGATCGTTCGCCACCCGGAAGAAGTCGCGAAGTCGCTGTTCTGGCGCGATATGCTGCCTGAGGCCGAAACGGCGGCGGTGTGGTTGCATCATATGCTGGAAGCCGAGCGAATGACCCGGACCGCCCCTCGCGCGATCGTGCTCTACACTGACCTGCTGGATGACTGGCGCGGCTGCATGGCACGCGCGGGCCGCGTGGCGAACCTCGCGTGGCCGGATTCCACCGGCCTGTTTCGGGCCGATAACGGCGATGTCGCCCTTCCGTCTCTGCGGCATCATGTCGCCCCGACAGGCCATGCCAATGTCGGAATGCCGCCGCTTCGCGATCTCATCAACGAGGCGTGGCAGGCTTTTCGCCAATTGGCAGATCATCCCGCGTCGCATCTCGTGCACAAAACACTGGACGACGTGCGCTCGCGGTTCGCGACATGGCGGGGCCCCCACGCGACGTCCGGAACCACGGCGCTGCCGACAGGGAGACATCCACTACGGTCAGCTCCGGGTCCGCATGGCTGACAACAACCACGATCGTAACGCCGGAGACGCGAACTCCATACGAAACCGGCGGTTACCTGGCACGCGGGTATCCTCGCAGCCCTCAATTCGGCGAATGAATCCGATCCCGCCAATACCCCTCGATCAACTGATACGCCAGATGCACGCCGCCGACTTTCTCGTACGCCTCCGATCACTTCGCCAGAATGGGATACGCGAACGTCGAGCCGGAACCCAAAATCTCCTGCGCCGCCGCGGGAAATATCGCCGCGAGCCAAAAGACGCCAGGCAACAGAATTCGCCACATAGGCTTGTTCTCCGTTTCGGCGAATGCCGTCGCGCGATCTCAACGGCCGATGACGTTACTTCGCCGCGGTCGAATATCAAAGCGCGTTGATCGCCCGGTTGGCGGCATCCGCGACCCGGCGTAGCATCCCGGCCCCGATCACAACCCCAGGGAGTCAGCACGCATGTCCGGGACCTACCCGCTTCCCACCGGCGACCTCAAAACGCTCGGTTTCGCCAGCAAGCCGCTGGATCACCTCGACGCGCTGATCCGTTCCCACATCGACGAGGGCCGTTATCCCGGCGCGCAGATCGCTCTCGCCCGTCACGGCAAGCTGGCGCTGTTTCGCACTTATGGCGACGCCCGCACCGAGGGCGGCAAACAGCCCGCCACCAACGAAACCTTGTTCCTGCTGTTCAGCCAGACCAAAGTCCTGACATCCTCCGCTGTCTGGACCCTGGTCGAGGAAGGCAAACTCTCCTTCATGGACAAGGTCGCCGACTTCCTGCCGGAGTTCGCCGCCCGCGGCAAAGCCGACATCACGCTGGAACAGGTGATGTCCCATCGCGGCGGCTTCCCCAGCGGCGACGTCACCAAATCCACCTGGACCGACCACAAGAAAATGCGAGCGGAAGTCTGCGATTTCTCCCTCGACTGGACCCCCGGAACGAAATTGCAATATCACGCCCGCGCCGCGCATCTGACCCAGGCGATGGTGATCGAGGCCGTGACCGGCCAGGACTACCGCGACGTCATTCGCACCCGGGTCCTTGAACCGTTGGGCCTCGCCAACGACATTTTCGTGGGCGCGCCGGAAGCGCAACAATCCCGTTGCGCCGACACCTACGCCCGCGAACCGCGCGACAACTCCGCCGACTTCCGCGCGGCGGGCATGCCAAGCGGCGGCGGCTTCGCGACGGCGCGAGGCATGGCGGCGTTCTATCAGATGCTCGGCCATGGCGGGCGGCTGAACGACGTGCGCCTGTTCTCGCCGCGGCTGATTTCCTACGTCTCCCGCAACCACACCGCGGAGATGGGCGATCTGCAGATGGACGGCATTCCGATGCATCGCGGCCTCGGCCCCCACGTGCGCGGCGAGAGCGACCGTATCCGCGGCCTCGGCACCATCGGCGCCCCGGTCACCTTCGGTCATGGCGGCGCCGGAACGTCTTATTCCTGGACCGATCCAACCAGCGGCGTGTCCTTCACGTATCTCACGAATTACGTGCAGGACGATCCCTGGCATTCCTCACGCCTGGACCGCGTCTCCAACCTCGTTCACGCCGCGATCGACTAAAGCCCAGTCTGGACCGAACGCGGGGAGGGGGCGTGGTTTATCCCCCTCCCACAGCACCGTTCCGTCGAGTGCCGCGCCCCACGCCGAGGCCACCCCGAGCACCCGCAACCCATCCGCCGCCCGAGCGTGCGACACGACATGGTGATGCCCATGCACGATCGTCCGCGCGCCCATCCGTCGTGCCAGCGTATCGATCACCCCACTCCCCGCCGGATGGCTGCTGGGTGCTTCATGCGTCACCAGCACATCGGCGGAAAGTTCGGACAGCGCCTCGACATCTTCCGGCCAGATCGCCGCCGTCGCCAGCGAATGCGCCAGCGCCGCCCGCTGCCCCACGCCATATCCCGGCCCGAGACCGGCGAGATCGTCCGATAGCGCGCGCCGCTGCCGCAACCGAGGCTCCGCCGGCGGCGCCCACACCCGCGGCCGAAACGTTCCCCCCAGGCCGGCGATCCGCACGCCCTCGATCTCCACCACCCGTGCGTGCAATCCCCCCGACGCCGTCAGCGGGTTCCGCTCCCGTGCCGCGAGGTTGAACCACATCTCCGGCCCGCCATCGTTGTCATGGTTGCCGTGGATCCAGTGCACCGCGATGCCGCGCGCCAGCAGCGGCGCCGCCAGTTCGTCCAGCGGAAGCTCGCACTGAATGTCGCCGAGCAGCACCGCGGCCTTTGGCGGCGAAGCCAACGCGGCGAGCCCGCGTTCGACATGATGCCAGTGCTGATGAATGTCGCCGATGAAAACGATCGTCATGCGGTTCCGTGATGGGATGGTCGGGGATATCATGCCGGGATGGTCCCCAATCGCCAAACCCTCGACGCTTACGTCGCTTTGCTGCGCAAGTGGAACGGCACCATCAACCTGGTCAGCGCCGCCGACATGCCGCTGCTCTGGCCGCGCCATATCGAGGACAGTTTGCAACTCGGCACCATCTCCGGGCCGCTGCCGGCGCGCGCCATCGACCTGGGTTCCGGCGCCGGATTTCCCGGTCTGATCCTGGCGATCGCTTACGGCATCGAAGTCGATCTTGTCGAGCAGGATCAACGCAAAGCCGCTTTCCTGCGCGAGGCGATCATGGTCACCCGTGCCCCCGCGCACGTCCACGCGACGAAGATCGAGCGCGCGAAAGTTGCCCCCGCGCCGCTGGTCGTCAGCCGCGCGCTGGCAACGTTGCCGATATTGCTGGGTTGGGCGCATCCGCTGCTGACCGAGGACGGATTTTGCCTGTTCCCGAAGTCCAACGCCGCCGAAGGGGAAATCACGCAGGCGGAACGTCATTGGTCCATGCGCATCGATCGGTTACCCAGTCGCACCGATCCAAACGGCGTCATCCTGCGCGTCCGGGACCTGCGTCCCAAAGCCTGATTTGGCGATGCCGCGCGGTGTTTGTAGACTGAAGCGGCCGTGACCGATGAGGGACCGATGAACGACTCCGTGACGCCGCAGACCCTGCTCGATGATTTGCAAAACCAGGCCACGCGCTACGAAACCCCGTGCGGCGACGGCAGAATGGTCTGGCACATGTGGGACAGGTCGAACGGCCGCGCGCCGGTGGTCGTGCTGTTCCATGGCGGCGCCGGCTCCTGGCGTCACTGGGTGCGCAACATTCCCGTGCTGGCCGAGACATATCGCGTTCTGGTCCCCGATCTCCCCGGCCTCGGCGAGTCCGACTTTCCCCCCGACGGGGACAACGCCGAACCGGTCGCGCGCATCGTCGCCGACGGCATCGACCACATCATCGGCGTCAGCACGAGCTTCGACGTTGTCGGCTTTTCCTTCGGCGGCACCATGGCCGCCTGCGTCGGTGCCCTGCGCGGCAAACGCGTGCGATCCGTAACGATCATCGGTTCGTCCGGCGTGGGATCGCTGGGATCGTCGGTCAGGCTGGAGAAAGTCCGCCACCTGGAGGGCCAGGAGCGGCGCGACACGCATCGGGTCAACCTCAATCGGCTGATGATCGCCGATCCGGCGAAAATCGATGATCTGGCCATCGCCATTCAGGATTGGAACACCGTCCGCTCGCGCCTGAAAACGCCGGCGATTTCGCGCAGCGGAGCGATTCTGACCGCGATCGACAATTTGCAATCGCCGTTGAATGGCATGTGGGGCGAACTCGATGCGCCAGCGAATCCAAAAGGCCCCGAGCGCGTCGCCACCCTGAAAGCCCGCAAGCCCGAGGCCGACATCCGACTGATCCCGAAGACCGGCCATTGGGCCGCATACGAATCACCCGAAATCGTCAATCCGACGCTGCTGGAAATGCTGGCGCGCACAAGACCGGCTGGAGTTTGAACCGATGATCGACGCAAGCGAGATCGCCACCGGTCCGGGCACGACGATGGGCAACGCCGGACCAGGAATGCTCGATGGCGTCAGGGTGATCGAGATCGCGGATGAAAGGGCGGAATATACCGGCCTGCTGATGGCCGGCCTCGGCGCGGACGTCATCAAGATCGAACCGCCCGAGGGCAACGCGACCCGCCGCATCGGACCGTATCTCGACGATCAACCCGGTCCGGATCGCTCCTTGTTCTTTTGGCACTACAATCGTAACAAAAAATCCGTCGTGCTGGATTTGCGGGAAAACACTGGCCAGGAGCGATTGTTAAAACTGTTGGAAGGCGCCGACGTGCTGCTGGATTCCAGTTGCGGCGCGCTGCAAGCCGCTCTGGGCCTGGATCGAGCGGCGCTGGAAAAGCGCTTTCCCAAACTTGTGATCGCGCGCATGACGCCGTTCGGCGACGACGGTCCCTGGAAGGATTTCCACGGCTCCGACCTGATCCATCTCGCGCTTGGCGGGATCATGATGAACTGTGGTTACGATCCCGATCCGAACCTGGAATACGACACCCCGCCGATCGCGCCGCAGGCCTGGCACGCGTATCATATCGCCGGAGAGCAACTCGCCACTGGCGTCATCGCTGCCCTGATCAACCGCCATCGCACCGGGCTCGGCCAGGACGTTTCGGTAGCGATCCATGAGGCGGTATCGAAAAACCCCGAGCTGGATATCATGCATTGGGTGATGCGCCGCGTACCGCTGTGGCGCCTGACCAGCCGCCACGCGCTGGAAACGCCGAACGCGTCGCCCAGTATCGTGCACACCAAGGACGGCCGCTGGTTCATTTCGCACGGCATGGGCGCGCGCGATCTGAAGAACCTCGTCCCGCTGCTTGAGAAGTACCAAATGCAGGCGGATTTGCAGCCACCCGGCCCGGACGTCGATCTGAAGGCGCGCGCGGTGCCCGGCTCGACCGCCTCCGACGAAGCCCGCGCCCACATGCTGGATGTCGTGCAGCGCTTCGTCCGTGCCTGGACCTATGCCGACATGCCCTGGCTGGAGGCGCAGAACGCCGGCCTGCTCTGGGCGCCACTTCGAAAACCGCACGAAAACGCGTTGGACGAGCACTGGCTGCAACGCCGCAGTTTTGCCGATGTTTATCACCCGGAACATGGTCGATCGTTCCGCTATCCGACCAGCAAGTGGCTGGCCACCGCGACCAGTTGGAAAGTCGGCCGCCGCGCGCCGCTGGTGGGTGAGGACACCGAAACGATCCTCAGCGAAATACCGCGCCGTCCGTTCGTTCCCGCGCAACCGAAACCGTACGATCGTCCGGTGACCAGCGCACTGCACGGCAAGCCGTTTCCGTTGCAAGGCGTAAAAATTCTGGATTTCGCGTGGTTCCTGGCTTCGGCCGGCGGGACGCGGTTTCTCGCCGCGATGGGGGCGGAAAGTTACAAGGTCGAATGGAAGGACAATCCGGATACGCGCCTCGCCGCGATGGCCCCGATCGGCGGCCGTGCCGCCCGGGACGCCGCGACCGGACCACTGAAGGGCGTGACCGACCTCAACATGGGCGGTCAGTTCAACAACAAGAACGCCGGCAAGCGCGGCATTTCTCTGAATATCCGGCATCCGAAAGGCTTGCAAATCGCCAAGGACCTGGTGCGGATTTGCGATGTCGTGGCCGAGGGATTCTCGCCCGGCGTTCTGCAGCGCCTCGGCCTCGGTTATGACGTGATGAAGAGCATCCGTCCCGACATCATCTACATCCAGCAATCCGGCATGGGCGCGCACGGCAAGTACGGCCGGATGCGCACCGTCGGTCCCGTCGCCGCGGCCTTCGGCGGCCAGGCCGACATGTCCGGCCTGCCGGAGCCGGCGATGCCGGTCGGCTGGGGATATTCCTACCTCGACTGGATGGGGGCGTATGGTTACGCGCTGGCTCTGTTGGGCGCGCTCTATCACCGGGAGAAAACCGGCGAGGGCCAATGGATCGATGCGTCCCAGTGTGAATCAGGACTTTTCCTGACCGGTGCGACGGTGCTCGACTGGTCCGCGAACGATCGCGAATGGCGGCGTTACGGCAATCGTTCCCCGTACAAACCGGCCGCCCCACACGGCGCGTATCGCTGTCTGGGCTCAGATCGCTGGGTCGCCATCGCCTGTTTCACCGAGCCGCAATGGATGACCGTCGCGAAACTGGCCGGCATCGACGACCGCCGCTTCGCCACGCTTGAAACCCGCGTGGCGCATCAGGATGCCTTGGACGCCGCCGTCGGCGCGTGGACCGCGACGCGAACGGCCGAGGACGTCATGGCGACCTTGCAAAACGCTGGCGTTCCCGCGGGTGTGTGCCAGAACGCGGAAGACCGTTGTGATAACGATCCGCAATTGCGGCACCTGAAATGGCTGACCGAGGTCACCGGCACCAAGATCGGCACCTGGCCGGTGTACGAACTGCCGATGAAATTTTCCCGCACGCCGGCTTATATCGGCGGCCCGATCAATCGCGGCGCACCTGGCTACGGTGAGGACAATGAGTGGCTGTTGACCTCGATGCTTGGCTTGTCGAAGTCGGACGTGGAGAAACTCGCCGAAGAAGGCGTGATCTAACTCACCGGCCCAGGCGGCCAAAGAGTCTGTTTCAACACCCGGGCCATCACGTCGATCGCCTGGTCGGCGGCGCGGATCATGCGTCCCATGCCGATGAATCCGTGAATTTGATCGGAGTGGTGCAGGTGCACCACTCGCACGCCCTCCCGTTCCAGGCGGCGCGCGTATTCGATCCCTTCATCGCGCAACGGATCGTGCGCGCAGGTCAGCACCAACGCCGGTGCCATCCCCGCGACGCTGGCCACGCGGGCGGGCGAGGCGCGCCAGTCCGTTTCATGTCCTTT
>Ga0182013_10002725_pt1 | contig 22852 bp, 20 predicted proteins | sample 612S2MmetaG_FD_120487 | JGI IMG/M metagenome (GOLD analysis project Ga0182013, IMG submission 120487) | Permafrost microbial communities from Stordalen Mire, Sweden - 612S2M metaG | ecosystem: Environmental > Terrestrial > Soil > Wetlands > Permafrost | place: Sweden: Stordalen | collected... | reverse complement strand
TTCAGAATCGATGCATTGAATCCAATCCACGCATCGTCTTCGATCACGATGGGAGCCATGCCAACATCGTCGAGGTCGTACTTGCCGGCGTTACAAATGTCAACCGTTTGCCTGTGTCGATGGGCGGCTGATTTCGGATGGGAGTCGTTATCGTGAATATTGACCGAGTGCGCAATCAGGACCCGGTCTCCGATCGTTATTCCGAACGCCGACCAAATCTTCGAATTATCTCCGATATAGCAATCGGATCCGATCGTGATATTTGCTTCTGGACCAAACACGCGGCACTCTCCCCGGCTAATGGTGCGGGCCCCAATTTGAATGCGGTCTCGCTTGTTCGTCAAATTGATAATTTGGCTTTCGGGGAGAAGACGGGAGGTACTATGCGCGAGGCAACGTTCGCGCTTTTTCTGTTCTTCAAGCCGTGCGGTTTCTCGCTGCGGCCATGTGAGTATTCTTATGATGAGCCTGTAGATACGTTCAGCCGTTCTAGGTCCCATTGATACCCTTCGTCCTTTAATAGCAGAGGGCAAAGAGATAGCAATGTGATGTCCGTCACGGGACTACAGACAATTTTCAGGCTCGGCCGGCTGGCCGATTTTCCCAAGCCCATGCCGTTGCAATGATCGAGTCAAGGTTGTGAACGGGCCTCCAGCCCAGGATTTGATGCGCGCGTTGAGCTCCAGCAACGAGGAGATGGGGATCACCTGGACGCCGGCCCATCTCACGCGAAGGTACTTTTGTGCCAGAGTGCTTTTCGACCGCTGCAATGATCTCGCGCACACTGTATCCGTGGCCAGTGCCAAGATTGAAGGGACCGCTCTGACCGCCGTTGGCCAGGTGCTGGATCGCCAGGATGTGCGCCTGGGCCAAATCCTCAACATGGATGTAATCGCGAATTGCTGTGCCATCCGGCGTTGCGTAGTCCGTTCCAAAAACATGCACGTCTGGACGCTCGCCCTTTGCCGCCTGCATGACCAGCGGAATGATGTGCGGCTCGGGATCGTGTAGCTCCCCGATTTCAGTTTCCGTGTCGGCGCCGGCCGCATTGAAGTAGCGCAGTGCGACCCAGCGAAGATCGTATGCCTCTCCATACCAGCGCATCGCTTTCTCGATGAAGAGCTTCGACTCCCCGTAGGGATTGGTAGGGACCTGAGGATGAGCCTCATCCAGAGGGAGACTGATCGGATCGCCATATGTGGCGCATGTGGACGAAAAGACGAGGTTCTTGACTCCCGCCTCAAGCATGGAATCCAGCAGACTCAGGCTATTGACGACGTTGTTCTGAAAGTACTTTTGCGGCTGCGTCATCGATTCGCCAACATAGGCGTTGGCGGCAAAATGAATGACCGCGTCAATTTTCTCTGCGCGGAGTACCCGCGTCACCAGATCTCTGTCACCAATGTTGCCGCGCACCAGAGTTCCCCAGCGAACCGCCCATTCGTTGCCGGTGCTGAGGTCGTCGATAACAATTGGAGTGTGCCTCGCGCGCGAGAGCGCTTTGCACGTATGGCTTCCGATATATCCGGCACCGCCTGCAACTAGAATTCGCAAGATGAACCTCAAGAGATGTATTGAGAAATAATTGCTGAGGGCAGGAAATGAATGAGGCAGGTATCAATCATGCGGGCGGGCGACCGTCTCGTAGAGCCGGAGGTACTGTTCCGCAACCACAGGATATGAGAATTTTGCCACGGCGGCGTTTCGCGATTGACTGCTGAGCCTGGCGCGCCGGCCGGTATCCGCCAGCACCCAGCGAATTCCCTCGGCCAGGTCTTGCGTGTCGAAGGCTTTTGCCAAATAACCAGTCTCTTTGTGCTCAACGATATCTGGCAAGCCGCACGCATTGAAGGCCACAACCGGCGTTCCGCAGGCTTGCGCTTCTATACCGACGTTGGGCAAGTTGTCTTGCCGAGACGGCAAGATTAGAGCATCCGCCGCGCTATAGAACAAGCTCATGCTGATGTCGTCGTGCAAATGGCCTGCGTAGTGAACCGGGAAGCCGAGATCCGTTGGTTTCATGGGAGGAGTCTGGCCCAAAACTACTAACTCAAGCCCCTGTATTTCACCTCGCAAGTGATCAAGCGCGCCCTTCAAAAGGTCAAAACCCTTGCGGGGGTCGCGCGTTCCACCAATTGCTCCGAAGATCAGTAGCGGACTGTCAACGGGTAAGCCGAGAATCTTCCGGGCAAGCTGCTTGTCAACCGGGTGCCACGCTTCAGTATCGATTGCATAAGGAATCACGCTCACAGGCCACTCGCGCATCAGAGCGCTTTGACGGGCACAATCTGCTAGCCAATGACTGGGCGCGACGATCTGTATCGGTCTACGCCAGTGGTTTGATTTTCGCTTCCAGGTCCAGCGATCTAGATCGAATCCGGACTCGTGGACTGGCCGATTGTTTCGAAGGTATCCTTCTCGCCAGCGAAAGTCCTCCGTAAAATGTTCAGCTCCGCAAAAGGCCCACATGTCATGCAATGTCCAAACGACCGGCTTCTGGAATCTTGCTATGTCGGCGACCGAGATCATTTCATAGCCGATCCAATGAAGGTTGATCACATCGGCGTTAGAGTTGTTCAGCCGTTGAGGCCAGCGAGAGCGGAGTACCTCGGGAGAGTGAAGAATTCGGTTCTCGGTGTGGAGAAGCCTGGTAACAGCCTCGCCGATGCGCGCGCGTATCCCATCTCTTTTGCCCATCCAGCCTGGGGGCGAGGGCTCTACTGACCAATCGCCGGCGCTCGCCCTGACTACATGCATGCGGGAGTCTATTCCATAGTCACAAAGTGCGCGGTGAATGCGATAAGCCGCGCGCGCGGCGCCGCCAGTGATATCGGAGTAGTTGAGGTGGGCGACTCTCATTGGGTGCGGGTGCCAACTTCAGTGCACAGGGAGATCAGTTCGTCCGCAAAACATGCGGCGGGATCCTTGGGGATGCAACTTTCCACGCGCATTCGCCCTGCTTGTCCCATGCTTTGCCAACTTTCACGGGCACCCCAGGCTCGCTCCAGGGCATCGTCGACGAGTTGAACCGAGGGTGCAGATGCCACAAACCCCGTCACCCCGTCAGTGCACAGCTCTGCATTTCCGCCAATGTCGGTGACGACTGCCGGGCGCGCACACCACATTGCCTCAACCAGGGCAAGGGGCAACCCCTCATAGCGCGACGGAAGGACGAGGATGTGATTGTCCTCCCAGACCTTTCTTATATCTCCAACGTGCCCATGAAAACGAACGTTCTGGAGTCCCAGCGTGGCTGCCAGTTTGCGCGAAGTCACCTCGCCTGAACCTTTGCCGTAGAGATTGAGTTCGACTGGGCGGTTGCGCCATTGCGGCTTGGAGAAAATGTGAAACAGCAGATCCTGACCTTTCGCAACCGGCTCCAGCCGACCAACGCAGGCAATCTTCCAGGCGCCATCTTCGTTCGGCCACGCAGGCGGCTCATCCGTAGATACGTTGAATGGATTCTTTACGACAACTGCGTTTGGCAGTCGTTCCCCAATCTGATCCTCCAGGAGCTTCAAATTGTGCTGCGAGACGCAATACACTCGCCTCGCTGCCAGATAAGCTTTTGCCATCGGCCCGGCTGTTCGATCATTTGGCCACCAGCTTTCAGAGTTGCATTGGAGAATCACCGCGAACGGCAAGCCGGCTTTGACGCATAATTCCATCCACGCTTGCCCGTCGCAGTTTGCGCCCTGCGAAATAATCACCAGGTCGGGCGTTGACCGGCGAAGCCAAGCCGCATCCTCGTCCTTCCAGTGGATTCTGTGCGCGACTCTCCACCACACGCGGCTGGGAAGGCTTCGATGGTCCAGTGCCTTGCGAATCCGAATCTTTACCCCATGGCTTTCCAGCGTGGCGATCTGCGGAACGAGGGCCGGCCACCAGCTAACAGAAGATGCAACATCATGCCCAAGACTTCGAAGGCGTGCCGCCGCCTGACTCCACAATTCTTCGCTGCCCCCCCAAGGGGAATTGCCCATGCTGGAAATGAAAAGAAAGCGCATAGATTTGGCTAGAGTCTTTTATTGATAAATCATGCGGAGATCCGTGGTCAGGTCACCCCGGAGAACTGAACAGCATCCGTTTTATCGCCCGAAGAGGAGCAACAATCAAAGACCCAACGTTATAATCCCGCGAGTAGTATCGGCCCAGTATCTCGTCAAGCTCCAGCCCCTGCTCTCTCATTGCTTTTAGGATTGTGAACTGGGGCTTTTCAAAGATATAGGCTACGAGTTCTGCGAAGTGCCGATGTGCATCGGATAGCATTGAACCTTGGCGCGCACGATAATCAAATGCAATCTCGTCGATGTGCGCGAATTTCCAGCCACGGAGGCCCAAGCGCATCCAAAAGTCCCAATCTTCGAAGCCCATTACCGGCATTTTTTCATCGTACCCGCCGACTGATTCCCACGCGCACTTCCTGTACAACGCGCAGGCGTCAATATAGTTCCGTTGGACCAGAGGTCGCCAATCGAACTCTGGAACTCTCCAACGCCCTGTCTTTTCTCCGAAATACTCTGCGTCCCCATAAACTACACCGACATGTGGGTTTTGGAGGAGAAGTGCCACCCCTTGATCGAAATACGCTCCACGAATCAGATTGTCACTGTCGAGTGGCAGAATGAATTCGCCGCTTGCGAGTTCGATACCCGCATTCCGCGCCCTGCCGAGTCCCTGGTTGGGCTGGTGAAGAACCCTGTATTTGTTTGTATCGAGATTCTGGAAAACCTGGCACGTAGCTGGTTCATTCGATCCGTCGTTAACAATGATTACTTCCGCGATCGTTTCGCTGCGCACCTGCTCGATGCTGGCCAGCGTTTCAAGCAACATCAGGCCCTGGTTATAGCAGGGAATTACGATGGAAACCATGCCGTTCGCTAATGTAGGGTCGTTCACGGTGATTCCTATCTGAGCTGACGCTTACTTTTGCAGCCAATGCGCGAATCCAGCGTTCCGCTGTTAGCGCTTTCGCCGTAAATTTAGAAACAAGTTGTACTCGCCTGAACTAGATTCGTCATATTCGAACGATTCGAGGGCATGATAAACAGCGAGCTTACAGTCCTCATCATGAATTTCGATGCAGAGGTTTCTCACAGAATCCAGCCAGTTGTCGGTGTTCCCGGAGAAGAGAGGCTGCTCGCTTCCTTCTATATCGACCTTCAATAGATCGATTCCGCCAGAGGGACACATCTGGATCAGCGTAGGCATGTCCCAGCCTTGCACGTCACACGCCTCGCTTTGTTCGGCAGCGCGGACCTCGGTGGCCCACTCCCGTCCATCACGGAAGGTGCCACGCGACAGAACGAGCGCCGTTCGTGAAGGCCAGGCCGCTCCCTCGCAGATAAGGGCGCGCTTTCCATAAGGTTTCAGGTTTCGGCGGCACAAATCGATATTGCCGGGATCAGGCTCGACCGCCAGAACAGTTGCATTTCTGAATAGACTGAGAGTGTATGCGCTGAAATAACCAACATTCGCTCCGAGGTCGATCACTGTCAGCGGATGCCCGATGCGGTCCAGGTAATCAGCCTCCTTGTCAACGAACAGATGCTCAAAAACATCCATGTCGCTGCTATCCGGGACTCGCACCAGAACAGAATGAGCAAGAAAAAAGGGCCGAATACGCACCTGCTTTGTGCGTAGCAAGTGCCGCCACTTCGCAACTAAGGCGGCGTACCATTTGAGGCCAGCGACGAATCCCAGCGCGTTCTGGTAATGCCGCAGCCGCCGAAGATGAAAGCGTATGTCCAATTGAGGTGTTGTTTAAGGTAGATCCAGATTGAGTCGGCACCTTACGTTCACAGGCAGCGCTCGAATGAGATGCGGCAAAGGCCGCATTATTACCGAAATCCTCAACTTATGTCTGCCAACTTATGGCTTATGAGCCACGACTACGTTGTTGATCGTATTTACATAGTCCGTTCCTCGATCATCAAGGTGAGCAAACAACTTGTTGATGAGCCGTATAACGAAACGGTGGTGCAGCCTCCCTCCCTGGATTGTGTGAATCAAAACCTGACCGCACAACGCCCACTTTCCCCCGTTGCTCTCAACGGTATCAACAGAGAATCCAGCCTCCTCCAAAATATAGCGGAACCCATATTTCGTAAAACGAAAGAAGTCATACGGCACTTCGTGGAGATGCCAATACATAGGGCCAGACAGGATAAGAGCGCCACCGCTCTTCAAAAGCCGAAACGCCTCTCGAACAAGACCGCGATGATCGGCGACATGTTCTATGACTTGGGTGCAAAAGATCGTGTCGAAGCTGGCGTCCTCGAGGGGGATTTGGGTCGCCGGGCAGATAATGTCAACCCGTCTCTCACTTGATTGCACTACGTCGCAACCCAGGTGCTCGGTAATCCGCCCCGCGAACATCTGTTTATATGGTTTATTTCCGCAGCCTATATCCAGCAGCCGTCCTCTTGCATGGACTGACGCTTTGAGTAGAGCAGGGAACAGGCTGCGATAGTGCAGGTAATAGGGGTCGTCCAATGAGGTCGCGTAGTCCCGCAGCCGCTCAGCTCCGTCCACGAAATTCGACGTCATACGCCCTCACGGTCAAGAAACGTAAAGCCGGTTGGCCACCACAGGGCGGACAATGATCTTGGCGGAAGCTTCCCGGTTCCCCAGATATCCTTTTCTTCGACTGTGAAATGGAGTATGTCCTCAACGTGGTGCAGTTCCTCAGGATTACGGCACAGCCAGAAGGAGACCAGGTAATTTCCAGCCATTAAAGGCAGCTCTCCCAGGTCACAGACGATGGTGCCTTCCGTCACCGGATATTCGTAGTCAGGAGACGGAAGAAAGTAATTGTTGGCGTTGACTGCGTCCTCCCCTTGGGATGAACGTATGAGATATCCAACAATTGGTCTTCGGATTGTGCCGCGGGCTTTGAAGTTGACTTTGAAACCAAGTCGATCACCGAATTCGAACCTGGTGCCTGGTGTCCCGTTGCAAAGTACGGAGGCAGACTCAATCCAAACATCGCACCTGTCCGGGGCTTTAGGGAAAATGACCAAGGGTTCGTCGTCGAAATGCGTTTCGCCCAAGCTCATATACGCATCGCTCACCGATTGGATCTGACCGTATAGGGCCGTCGTTCCTTTATCCAAAAGAAGGCCTATGTTGCACAGCGAACGGATAGCAGCCATGTTGTGACTAACGAAGATGACCGTCCTGCCCTGATTTGTTGAAACATCCTGCATCTTCTTTAAACACTTACTTTGAAACTGAAAATCTCCCACGGCCAGAACTTCGTCAACGATCAGAACTTCTGTTTCCAGATGCGCTGCTACGGCGAAGGCGAGGCGCAGATACATACCGGTTGAGTAGTGCTTGACGGGGGTATCGATAAACCTCTCGACCTCGGCGAAGGCGACGATGGCGTCGAAGTTTCTGGCGATCTCGGCGCGCTTCATGCCTAGAATTGCGCCGTTGAGGTACACGTTGTCCCGGCCGGAGAGTTCGGGGTGGAAGCCTGTGCCTACTTCGAGGAGGGAGCCGACGCGTCCGCGAATCTCAACACGGCCGGTGGTGGGTTCGGTGATGCGCGAAAGTATCTTGAGAAGGGTGCTCTTGCCGGCTCCGTTTCTGCCGATGACGCCGACGATTTCGCCGTGCTTTACGTCGAAGGAAACGTCTTTGAGAGCCCAGATGGTGTTGTCCTGCGAACTTGGCCTGGGACCACTCTGTCCAACGAGAGCGCGGGCAGCGCGGAAGGGCGCGGACGCGGCGTTGGCGATGGAGTCGCGGAGAGATTTATAGGTATAGTGGCCGCCGTTGTTTTGAAGGGCGCCGATGTGGTACTGCTTGCCGAGATTTTGGACGCGGATTGCAATGTCGCTCATGGGGTCGGACTCATAGAAAAGGGAATATAGATGGATGTTGTCAGTTGTATTGACCGGAGGGCGGTTTCAAATTAGACGACGTCGGCAAAGGTCTTCTCCATGCGGCGGAAGTAGAATGCGCCGCCGATGAGAATCATGACCGAGGCGAGGGATGAGGCTGCGATCACAGGGCCCGGAGCGGTGTTGGTCCCGAGCAGCGCCCAGCGAAATCCTTCGACCACGCCGACCATGGGGTTTAATCCGTAGATGGTTCTCCAGATGCCGTGCAGCATGCTGGAAGGGTAGGCGATGGGGGTTGCGAACAGCCAAAATTGGGTAAGGAAAGGAACGGTGTAACGGACGTCGCGATATTCCACATTGAGCGCGGAGAGCCATAGGCCGACACCGAGAGCGGAGACGAATCCGAGCAGGAAGAAAAGCGGAAGAAAGACGCACCGCAGGGAGGGCGCCTGGTGATAGAAGGCCATCATGCCGACCAGCAGGACGAAGGAGATGGCGAAATCGACCGCGCCGGAGAGCACGGCCGACAATGGAATGGTAAGGCGGGGAAAGTAGACCTTGGAAATGAGGTTTGCACTGCTGACCAGGCTGTTGGAAGACTGCGTGAGTCCGTTGGCGAAGAAGGTCCAAGGGATGAGGCCGGCGAGGGTGAAGAGCGGGTAGGGGATTCCGTCGGAGGGAACCTTGGCCAGGCGCCCAAAAAACAGGCTGAAGACGAGCATGGTGAAGAGCGGCTGGATGATGGCCCACGCTGCGCCAAGCGCGGTCTGCTTGTAGCGGACTTTGACCTCGCGCCAGGTGAGGAAGTAGAGCAGTTCGCGGTACTCCCAAAGCTCGCCGAGTTTGAGCGCTATCCAGCCGCGGGAAGGTTGGATGATGGTGATGGGGATCAACGAATCGTCAGCTTGGTTGGCGATGGCGATATTTGTACTTTCAGTTGTCATTTTGGTGTTCAGTTCTCGCGGTTGCGCAGGAAGTTGATCCCTGCATGGAAGATGGAGCGTGGGCCGTCGAGCATGTCGCGGCGACCGAGTTTGCGGGGCTCCTAGAAGAAGCGGTAGACCCGCTGAAAGCCAGCGCGGCCCACAAAGCTGCGCCTAATTACCAACCCACTCATGCCAGGGAAGTGACGCCCTGCGAGCCGTTGACTATTCTTATCCTCGACAGGCTTGTAAACAGGCGCGGGATCAGGAACAAATAGGTTGGGAACGTGATCATCAATTGAGTAATGATCGAGCCTAAACAGACTCCGATAACCCCATACCTGCGGGTAAGGAAGATCGAGAGGGCGAGGTTGCACACGCCTACGATGATCGCGAGCGCGGATTGTGCCTTGAGGACTCCAGCGCCGTTGAGGAGGATGGCGGACACTACGGAGACGGCGTTAACTACGCACCACATTGCCAGGACAATCAATAGCGACAGAGGCGCTTGCAGGGATTTGCCGACAGCGACTCTCAGAATCCAGGGGCTGGCGAAGACCAGGACCGTGCACACGGGAATCGTAATCGCGAGCACAAGCCAAAGAGAGCGAAAGAAAGCGCGCTTGACCCACGCGACGTCGCCACGGGAGATTGCCTCTCCATACGCGGGCCATAGGGGATTGATGGCCATGGAGACGACCGAGGTGACAAAACCGAAGAGCTTCTGCGGGACTGCGTAGAGAGCGACTGCCGCAACGCCCATAACTTGATCGACGACGATGTTGTCAGAGGTGTAAGCAAGCGTGAATGCGCATTGCAGCACGAAGAACATGATGCCGAGCTTAAGTATCTTGTGCGCCGAGGTTGCGCTATAGGCTTGCCAGCGGGGCAGCAGCCAGGGGTGCGCGTGAAACAGAATCCAGGCGTTCAACAGAGCGGAGAGGATTCCCGCAAAGACCAGTGCTGAAACCAGCCATACCAGGTTGGCGTGCAGCGCAATGACGATGAGGATTGCGCAAAGGGAGAGAAGGCTTGCGATTGCGCCCACAATCTGCGCGGAGTAGCCCTTCTGCAGTCCCGACTGCGCGCGGCTGATGACGCCCAGCGGAATATTGAGGATGAAGGAGGCATAGAGAACCAGGAAAGCCTTCGCTCCTTCAGCAGCGGCGGCCGCTGACTTGACGTTGAGCACCCGCATCCACGGCAGAAACGGATAGACAACGGCCCCTGCGACGGCCAGGACCGTGGCGATGGCCAGCATGAGGGCAAGGGCGCTGGTGAGGTGCTCGCGGGCCAGGCGGCGATCGTCTTTGCCGTAAGCCTCGGAGATGGCGTTCATCAGGCCGTTGCCAATGCCGAGATCCGCAAAGCCCATTGCGGCAATGATGGAGATGAGCACCATCCAGATGCCGTAGCGCTCAGGGCCGAGATAGCGATAGGTAAGCGGTACGGAGACCAGCGAAGTGAGCAGGCCAATGGCCCTGGCGACACCTGCCGCCATGGTGGTGAGGGCGGCGCGGCGATAACGCTCCTTCGAGCGCCCTGCTTCTGTTTCAGTCTCGAAAGGACGCAGGCGAAAGAGCGAGAGTAAACGAGTGCACTGCTGAACTGCGTTGATCGCCTGTCTCCTTTCCTTTGCGAACTGCGGTCTGTTTGGCCTGGTTCTCCTCGAATGGACTTGAGTGCACCGGATCAGGCGCCGGGGTCAGGACTCACGGTTGCGGAGGAAATCCATCCCTGCATAAAAGATGAAGCGCGGGCCATCGAGCATGTCGCGGCGCCAGAGTTTGCGAGGCTCCTTGAAAAAACGGTAGACCCACTCAAAGCCCGCGCGGCCCATCCACTGCGGACAGCGGGGAACGGTGCCGGCGACGAAAGCGAAAGCCGCGCCGACACCGATAGCGACCGGCATCTTGAGCCGCGCCAATCGCTCGTGGATCCAAATGTCCTGTTTAGGCATGCCGAGCGCGATCCAGAGAATGTCTGGCCGGGCAGCATTGATGCGCTCCACGATTTCAGTTTCTTCAGTGTCTGTGAGGCGGCGGAAGGGCGGCGAATAGGCGCCGGCAATTCTGTGGCCGGGATAGTCACGCTCGATCTTTTCGCAGAGTGCCGCGAGGGTCTCTTCCGTGTCGCCGTAGAAATAGCTGCTGTAGCCGTTTTCGTGAGCGCGCCTGAGGAACTCGAACATGATTTCGGCGCCCGGCGCGCGGTCGACGTTGCGATGGCCGCGCAGGCGGGCGAGCCAGATGGGCGCGATCCCATCGGGCACCCAAAGGTCGGCGTTGTTCAGGATGGAGTGGATGCGCGGGCTCTTGTGGGCTTCAAGCAGTCCGTGAAAACCGGTGACGATGGCCTGGCGGCAACGCCCGTCGGGCATCCTGATCCAGCTCTCGATGTGGTCGACCGTGCGCGAGGGCGAGATGAGATGAACACGCGAACCGAGAATGCGGACAGTCGGCTCAGCGCAGCCAGAAGGCTCCGCGATGATTGGAATCTGATGCTGATGCGCGCTCATGGTGTTGGCTTGCTTACCGGCTGTGGACTCGGCGGGGCAAGGAAATGGGCGTAATATTGCGTATTTTCAATTTCTTTCCAGTCGGCAAAGCCGATGGAGGGCGGCTTCTCTTCTGTAACGATAACCCTCGCTCCGGATTTCGCAAATGCATCATAGACTTCGGATTTCGCTTGAAGGTCAGGCGCACGCCAGAAGTCGTTCGCATTTTCCTCGGGGATCTGGGCAACAATATGAACCCGCGCCCTTCGCGCCCACATCATCGCATCCCATCCAGAACCGATTATGGCAACCGGCTGCCCAGGCAGGAGGCCATTCCTATTCAATGATTCAGCAACCCGATAATAGAGGCCGCCGTTCCCCTTAAGAACTGGTAAGGGTGCCGTCAGGTGCAAAACAACGAGAAACAATGCAAATGCAAAAGTAGAGCTTGCAGAAATCTGGGTTACTAGAGCGCCGGTGTTTGCAGGGCGATTGGACCGTTGGACAAGCAGGTATGGAAACAGACCGAGGAACGCTAATACGATGAAGGGTGCAATGTAACGCGGCAGAACAAGTACGGGGATGTAAATGAAAACGCCAGCGATCCCAGGGATGAGTAAAGGCCAGCACTTTGCAATATCTTGAACGTGCCGTGGAACGTCCATGCTAGTTAAGAACAGTACGATGCCGCCGGCAAACAGGATCCATATCGGCAACATATAGCGATCTGCAAAGAGTCCGGCCAGGTTCCTGCCAACGACCCGAATTTGGTTTCGCGGATTAAATGCTGTGCTTGCGCCAGCATTCCAATACCACGGGTCGCGCCAGAGCGAGTATGTTGAGTCCACCGGCCCTTGGAGTGAAAAGACAGCTGGGCGCTCGAGGAGGAGATTCATCGGGTGCTTTAATATGTGCCCCGATTCAGGAGAGTAGAAGGGCAGCATCTTCTCTCCATTTATTTGCCAAACTATGTTCAGTGCGCCCGATTCACTAAAGCTAGGCCGGCCCACGATCTGAGAAATCAAATAGATTTGCGGCGCGGCGACGGTGCTGAAGACAAGGAGCATCGTGGCGAAAGGAAGCACAGCCCTTCGCCATTCGCCCAAGACCAAGCATGCGACAGCCATGAACACGATGGCCATGGGAAAGAGGATTGCTTTCGCTAAATAGCCCAATCCCAGGGTTAGGCCGAGCAAAAGGCATGTGCGTGACCGCTTGGCGCCAGTACGAAGCCTGAGCAAGAGTCCGGCGTCAAGGTAAACAAACGCTGCGACACAAAGATCAGGATCAACTCTGCGCACGCCGCTTATCAGCACGAATGTGCTCGACGCAAAAAGGCTGTAGCCGAGAAGTTGCCATCTCCACACCGGTACTTGGAAGGCTGAATCTGCGTTTCGATTTCCGTCGACTCCCCTGAGAACCCTGATAACCTGCCGCATCAGAAACTCGAACGATACCAAGGCTCCAAGAAAAATGACAAGGTTGACCAAGTGCACCAATGGGAGCTCCCAATATCCGGTTGGATGAAGGAGCCAGGTGGCGACGCCTATTAGAAACGGATAGAGAGGGCTCCAATGCGGATTGGTCAACAAGTGCCAATTGTGCTTGAGGAGGGCATCGCTCATGTCCAGGTAGGAGATGCCATCCGGATCTGTGTATTGCCGTCCCGCCCATGCATCGAGCAGAGCGAGCAGACAGCACACACTCCAGCAGGCAGCCCTGACGGTTCGGTATCTTTGATCGCCTGCAATATTGTGAACGGCGGTCACCTCGCAGTCAGACAAGGCGTTACTCATTGCTCTCTCCCCAAGAGCTTGATTCCGTTTGCCCAATCTGCCGTGCCCAAATTTGATCCCTCGCGAGAAGCGGCCACGGTTGGGATCATGCTTCCGGTTTCTCTCGATTTGCGTAACTATAGTGGCCGTAGCGGTAATACCCGTAGTATGCGTAGCCTTCCGAGGAGGTGTTACGGCCCACTTGATTCAGGACCAATCCGATGATGTTGGCTCTGAGCCTTTGCAGCAGCGAGACAACGGCGGCAACGGCTTTGCGTTTTGTTTCTCCGGCCAGGCTGACGATCAGCACCCCATCCGCGGCAGTCGCGATTTGAAGACACTCGGCAAAGCCAAGCAGCGGAGGAGAATCCAGAATGACCAGGTCGTAATCCTTGGCGAACTCGTCCAGCAGGGAGGAGAGGCGCGTGCCGATGAGGTCGGCGGCACGATGTGAGCCTGGACCGGCCGGAAGCAGAGTCAGGTTCGGCTTGCCCTTAATGGGAAGGAGAACTTCTTGCCAGGTCAACTCGCCGGTCAAGACATTGGAAAGACCGACTCGAGGCGTGAACCCGAATTTCGAATGCTGACTAGGACGCCGCAGGTCGGCGTCAACCAGCAGCGTCTTCTTTTCTCGATCGGCATTTGCAATTGCGAGATGGGCAGCAATGGTTGACTTGCCCTCGGAGGGGGCTGCGCTCGTGAGTGCGATTGAGCGGAGCCGGCCCTCGAAGTCGGACAAGAGAATGGTATTGCGAATGGTTCGAATGGCTTCCTCGAAGCCGGAAGTCGTCCCGTAGTATCCCTTGCTATTGGGGCTTGGAATGACTTTTGTGAGGGCGGTCTCGGTCCCCACCGGCACGACGGGTCTCGGAAGAAGCGCGCCGGCGCGGTCAATCGGCATGGTTCCAACCACATCGATGCCGAGGAACTGGCTTGACCTTTGAGGATCGCGCAGTGTGGTGTCGATGGAATCGAGCAGGAGCGCGGTGCAGATTCCCAAGAGGGCCGAAACCAGAAACGCCATCATGAGATTCATTTGTACATTTGGGTAAACAGAGTGCAGCGAGGGCCTGGCCGCGTCAGCGATGCTGATGTTGTTATCCTGGAACCCCGCATTGATATCCGCTTCCTGAATCTTCTTGACCAATTCATCATAGAGCGCTTTGTCAGAATCGGCCTCTTGCTTGAACTGCCGATACTGAAAGGAGCGAACATTTAAACCGTCCCATTCTGCTTTTGCATCTGCGACGGTCTTTCCGAGGATCTGTTCGCGGACCAGGGCCTGGTTATACTGAACAGCGAGTTTCGTTGCGACGTCATTGCGCTCATCTTCGAATTGAGCCTGCGCTTCGGCAACCTGGGTCTCGGCTTTGCGGTACTCAGGGTGGTTGACGCCGTATGTCGCTTTCACTATCGCAAAGTGCTGCCGTGCCTGGCTCAAAGCATCGCTGAACTTCAGCAACGCTCCATTCTGCGACGAGATCTCGGCCGCTTCAATCGAGCCAGACTTTATTGCTTCCAGCCCCGCCTGCTTGTTGACTCTGTCAATCTGAGCAGCCGTATATTCCGAGTTAAGCGTCAAAAGCCGAGCCGAAAGGATGTTCGTCTTATCGTCGGGATCAACGACGTCCAGGTCTTTCTCGAACTGCGCAAGCGCAAGATTGGACTGTTCCATCTTCGCCTTCAGGTCATCGAGCTGTTTTTCCATGAACGACGACAAAGTGGCGGATGACCTGATGCGGAGGTTGTAGGTCCGCGCCAGAAAGGAGTTTGCGACGGCATTGGCAATATCTGCGGCCTGGCGCGGGTCTGTTGATCGATAACTGATAAGCAAGAGATTGGTGCCATTTGGCCGGCCAACCTGAAGTCCGCCCAGTGAAACAGGTGACGTCAACGCTTCCTGTCCTTTGGATTTCAGCAAATGGAATTGTTCGGCAACAGGGCGAAGTACTGCGTCTGACTGGATGAGCCTGGTCTGCGTGGCGAGGAATGTCTCCGGGTCCTCGATATACGCATCCGTAGAATCCTGGCCGACGACTCCAGAAGGGGCCGAGAAGTTGACGTCGACAGTAGCGGTGGACTCGTAGATCGGCTGCAAACGCGCGGTGACGATGCCGGTCACAAGAACGCATATTGCTACGAAGGTGGCAATCTTCCAAAAATGCCGCCGGAGAATCCACAGGTAATGCGTAAATGGAACCGCTGGCGCTTCCGCTTCAATCTCCTGCTGCGGCGCCATCTGCGCATAGTAGGCCACCGGCTGCGGACTATTGGAGGGGCTTTCGGGAAGAATCTCGGGAAACTTCGCTTGTTCAGGCATAAATCCTCTTCAGGAGCTTAGCGAACTATGTAGACGACGAAAGCGGCGACGCCCAGGCCTACTCCCAGGGTCGTTGCCAGAGCCTTCGCACTTAGCCGTTGGCCGGTAGCATTCGGAACGTAGAGCATATCGCCGCCGTACAAAGGCACGTCTGGAGCCTTGAACGTCATGATCTTCTTTATTTCAATGGGGATCCGATTATTGTGACCGCTCCCGGCTTCGACACGGTAAATATAGGCGGTCTTGGAAGTGAAGCTATCCAAACCCCCTGCAAGGGTAACAGCTTTGAGAACCGTGTTATCAGCTCCACCCGATATTTGGACCGGGCCCGGGTGCACTACATTGCCAACGATAAAGATCCTGGCGCCCTCAAGAACGCGAACGTTATCTCCACCGGTGAGCTTTATGTTGGCTTCGGGGTCAGCGCCGTCCATGAGGGAATGCACCGGGACTCGTTCAGTGAGGAAAACCGGTTTGCCGTCCGTGCCGGTCGAAGGATGGCTTATTTCGATCTCTGTCCCTGCGTTTTCGTTTATCCCCCCAGCCTTGATGATCGCTTCAAAGAGCGTCATCGTGCCGATAGCCTCAAGTATGATTGGCGCCCTGACCGCTCCAGTCACAGTGATCGGCCTGCTATGGGATTCAGCCAGGGTGACAGAAACGATGGGTGCGATCATCAATTGTTCTTCAACCAGGTCAGCCGCAATCGTGCGTTCAAGCTCGTCTGAAGTGAGTCCCGCGGCGTGTATGTGCTGGCGGACAAACGGCAATCGGATATCGCCATTCGGGTCCACACGCACGGTGCGGGTCAGATCCGGAGATTCGTATACCGCAACTCCGATCAAGTCGTCGATACCGAACCTTTCTTGATACGGTGTCGTATTGTCTGCGACTGCGGTCGTTCCGGCATTCAAACCGCTTGAAGCCTCCTGGGAATGCGCCAAAATTGAACCGGAAAATGCAATTGCCAGAAGGGGAATGGCGAGACATCTCATGAAGAACTCCCTGACGCGGACCTTCGCGATTCGGTCGTACGTGACAGATTTATTGTTCGATGGAGCTGAATCTTCTGCGCTCTGGTTCATTTGTGACCGTTGGCCTTTAGCGACGTGATGTCAGCCGCCAGCTGTTCGATCTTTCGATCGAGGTTTCTCATTTGACTGCGGAATTCATCCGCATGAATGCCGAGAACATCGTCTCGGCCCGTGCTTTTGATGAGAACCCGCATCGCGTCACGGGCGAGATCCGATACGCTTCGAGCGCCGGTCGCTGAGCATAGGCGCCGAACGGCGGAATACTCCTCTTCCGACAGCCGGATGCTGATCATGCGGGAACGTGGATTCAGAACTGCCATATCGAATTTGGAGTGAAACAAGGATGGAAGCTTATGAATGACGCTCGCACAGTTTGGGCGAACGAGTAGCCAGGGGAGTAACCGATTTTCGTGGAACTTGAAAAAGGTTGGTCGACTGACACAGATTCAGGGCAGGCTCCGCCCCCCTCGGTCCCATGGCGAACGTGGACTTTAAGCAAACCAATCACACCAGGGGATCGGGTATGAGGTTGCTTCATCCAGGGCTGACAGATCTAGAAGTCCGCTGCGCGATAGAGGCCTTTAAAACAACCTTTAATGGACCAAAACTACCATGCGCACAGCGAAGATTCAAGAGAAATGTGAGACAGAAGTTTGACAATCTTCATTTCCATGACTTTCGTCGTAAGTGTAATATTTTCGGTCACTTTTGCGCATATTTGACTTGTCAAATCACCGACTCCGTATTACGAAAGGCTTCGATCTGTATGACATGCACTGACAGGGATTCGCCACTGGGCGCATTGGTCCGCGGCATGGCTGACTTGAAGCCAAGGCAAAAGGGAACTTGGAACCAGTGGAACAGTTCAGAGAGACGGACCCGGCCAACCGGGTTACAGAGGTGAAGTTATTTCTCTTGCGTCTTGTGCAGCAGCCTGCGAGCTTAAAGCCCAAGCCCAAAACTATTCCGGACTCAAGGGGAGTTTGCCCCCGCCGCTACCACCCGCAATCGCGATTGCGGCAGCGATGGCCCCGGCCACAAGAATGCCGGCAATCAGCCACTTCTTGCTCAACGGTCCGTTGCCGCCATTCACGTCCATCGACTTTACGCAGAGTGTGTTTCCTGAAGTGCCGGGTTGTCCCGAGCCTCCCTGGATGGTGCCCGAGACCACGACTTTGTCGCCCGCAAAATGGTGAAAGTCCTTGCAGGTCAGGACATACTTCACATTTTCGTCGGTGGTCAGATAGTACGTTCCATTTTCATAACTGACCAAGCCGACGCCATAGAACGAGGTAGGGTTTGCACCTTCCTGCATGGCAAACGATACGACGTGCCCCGGGCGAATGTTTGCTAGCGGGACGCCATGGTCGCTTGTGACCCCGAGGCTGCCACTCAACGATGCGACCTCAACTGTGTTGCCATTCTTTATCGTGACGAAGCCGCGCGAATTAGGTTCATTGGGGGTAACGCGAATGCCATTGGCCTGGAGTTGGAATGAATTGGACGCCGCCAGTTCGCCCTCTCCCTGCTGCAGGACAAGATGGTCGCTATAGAGGGTACCGCGGGAACTTGAGGACATGGTGATCTTGGTGCCCTTGTTCAAACGCAGATCTGCGCTGGCCTGACCGGTCTCAACCACCGACCCGTCAAAGAGTGTAGCGTTTCCCTCGACCGTGTAGCTGTCAATCCGCATATTCCCACGGGAACTGACAGTTCCAATGGAAATAGTCCCCGCTGTCGCATAAGAAATCATGCATAACAGTATTGCCGCAACCTGCAATTTCTTGAACATGACTTGCCCTCGCGGCTCGCGGTGCAGACGCACCTCGGCGGTCCTACTGATGGTTATACCCCAAATTACCAATGACTACAAGAAGCCTCTCCGTTGAAATTACACCGGTTACGCATTACCGATGTAATACAGTCAAGGGATGAGGTTCCGCAAGGCTGCACCTGGTCTACAGTGCCCTGTTATCCACAGATTCTTATTGACTTAAGCGTGTGATTTTCCCTTAAGTCGGGCTTTGGGGTAAAAGTTGCCAAGGCAAAGTTGGTATGTTGTAGTTCAAGGTACCTGATTCAAGTGCTATGCTTCCACGTTACCTTATGATGCTTCCACCGATGCGTATAGTTGGCTCAGTCTTGCGAATTCTTGTCGCGGTTGCTTGCTGCGCCGGAATCTGGCAGTCGGTGGTCCTGGCCCGTGCGGACAATTCTTTCAAACAGGACACAGATCAATCGGTGCGCGCGGCGATTCGCCTGGTACCCGATGAATCGAATTATTACATGCGACTGTCTGAGCTTGATCCTGCCGACGCACGGGAACTATTGACCGAGTCGCTGCGGCTCAATCGCTACAATGCCCAGGCCGATATCGAGTTGGGCTTGCAGTACGAGGCAGAGGGAGATTTCGGGCAAGCTGAGAAGCAGCTGCTCGAAGCCTACGATGTGGACCACACTTACATGCCCAGGTGGACCCTTGCCAACTACTATTTCCGCCGGAATAATATGCCGGAATTCTGGACTTGGGCCCGCAATGCCGCCGCAATGCCGAACGAAGACATAGGGGCACTTTTTGTGCTTTGCTGGCGAGCGTCGCCCGATGCTGAGCAGATTTCAAAGGCAATCCTGAATGAAAGGCCGGAGATGATTCGCCAGTACATCGGCTTTCTGCTTGGAAAGGGGCAGGCGGTTGCCGCAGCCGACGTTGCGCCACACTTGTTCCGGACTGGCGATTCAGGATCGGATCGTCCGATGTTGTTCTCTATCGTCAACAGCCTTGTTTCGTCGAACGACGCGACTGCTGCCAGCACGTTGTGGGGCCGTTTGATCGAGCAAAATTGGGTCCCTGCAGATAGCACCGTCCCTTACAATTCGAGCTTCCAGCGCGATCCGCTTGGGGTCAGTTTCGATTGGTGGCTCCCGGAATCTCAAGACATTCATTCATGGCCCGGGCCTTCCGGACTGGAAACAGAATTCAGAGGCGGTCAACTGGACGATTCCACCATCGCCGAGCAGACTGTGGTTCTTAAGCCTGGCAACTACGCAATGTCCTACGGTTACCGGACAACTGATATTCCCGAAACCTCTGGAATTCGCTGGCAGATTCTCGAACCAAACACTCAAACTGTGCTTGAGGAGTCACCCTATCTTTCAAGCGATGATCTTCTGTATTCTGGATTCGGCTTCTCCGTTCCGGCCACCGCGCCCCTGGTTAACGTGCGTCTTGTATATTCTCGGGCACTTGGGACATCTCGAATCTCGGGCATGCTCGATGTATCATCAACCAGAATTCAGGCTCTTCCCTAGTTATGACTTGTCCAATATGCGGCAGTTCCGATGTTCGGCAATCGAGCAATCCTCACTGGGGAGATGTTTTTCAGCGAGTGCTGGGAAAGGATGCGTTCCGCTGCAGAGGCTGCCGGACGCGTTTCTATGCATCGTCCAAGGGGTCGAATTCGAAACAAGTGGTTCCACCAGCCCCCAGCAAGCGTTCCAGACGGTTTTTGAAGGCCAGTGCCCGAAAGCGGCTTGCGCGTATGGCCGTCACGTTTTTGATCTTCGCGGTGGCATTCGGCCTATTCTGGGTTGTCTTGCGCTATTTTATGGCGGCCAAGAACCCGACTGATGACACTGGGGCAGTGAGCACTTACCAGTTCCGCATCCCGTCGTAGTTCGCGTATTCTCCAGAGCCGAATTAATTCTGCAAATGGCTGGATTCTTGCCGAATCGCATAGGCGGACTCCAACCTTGATGTGCTGTTTGAATTGTCCGGCCTTGTAATCCGAAGATCTGTCTCGTCAGGGATTCGAGCCGAGTAAAGCAATCCGAGCAGCGCAAATATCCAGCATGGAACGCCGGAATGGAAAAACGGGAAATCCACGCACGCGTGCAGCATGACCGCAACCAGCCCCAATCCCCAAGGATTCCTGATGGCCACGGGCACAGCGACGGCAAACGGGATCAGAACCAGCAGCAGAAAGGGAACTCCACCGTCGGCGGCAAACTCCGCCCAGTCATTATGGGCGTGATTGACGTAAAGGTAGAGCGCAGGGTCAATGATCGCGTATCGCTGGTAGACCTCAGGGAATGTTCCCAGGCCATAACCAGTGAGCGGACGGTGCTTGGCCATGTCTTCAGTAGCCTGAAGAAACGCCTGCCGTGTCAGGTACGGGGCGTCCTGTTGAAAGCGCATCCAAACGCGCTGCCATCCCACGGCAAGAGTGAAGACCGCTGCCAGGACAGGGATGAGAAGCAGCATCGCAGTCATGGGGCGTGAGGGCAAGCCCGTTTCCGGGTCCCGCAGCTTAACCAGACCAATCACCAGCATGGCCAGTAGCTCCACAATGCACAGGGCCGTGCCCGCACGCGACGCCGAGCCGACTACCGATGCAAAAAGCAGGCCGCCGGCAGGCATATACCACCAGGCTCGCCAGCCCTCGCGCAACGCCCGCCAAAGGGCGATCGGCAAAGCCAACTCCACAAATTGCGAGTAACCATTGCTTGAAATGAAAGTCGCGAAGACACTGGTATAGCCGGACGGGAACATCCAAAGCACCCGACCCCCCGAAGTGAAAAGTTCCGTCAGGCAGAGAACCGCAATTGCCGTTGCGAAGATCAGGAATGCACTCAGGAGATTCCGGCGCGCCGTCCGGGTTCGAGTAACCGCTTGAGTCAGAAAGAAGACCCCTGCCAAAGCACCCCAGCGCAAAACCTCCTTGCGAGTCTCAAAGCTTGACGAGGTCGTGTGCGCAAAAATCTGAATCAGGCCCCAGACAGGGATCAGGTACACGAGCCAGGACACCGGGGCGCCTGAGATCCGTTCCCACCCACGGCCAAGCCCAGCCAGAAGATATCCGGCCAGAAGGGCAAAGATGCCGATCTGGAAGGCCTGACTTGCCCAGGCGTCCTGAACAAATGCAGTCGCGGTGGAAAAAGCGAGCAGCAAAAGGAGGCACGCGGCAACAACCGTCGCCGCATACCGATGGGTTTTAACTATCGGGTCATCGAACCCGGAATCCGCGTTAATGGGTATGACGGGCAATGCGACCATTGTATGCCAAACGATTGATCCCGTTGCAAGTCCGCCTTGAAGTCCTCCGCCGGCATTCTGCTCGCTCGCCAATCTCGCGCACTTGAACCCAAAAGCGCAGGAGAGCGCCGCTTTCGCAGATTAGCAACTTCTGATTTCGCCGCCTCAAAAAGACCCTTATACAGGCCGGCGTTCAGTCGATAACCCCTCCAGGCGCTTTTGTAAGGCGGCTGGAGGGCAGCATGAACGCAGTGCAGGGAACGATGTTGAGCCTGGCGATAGCTTTGAGCGCATTGGCATGTTCGGCGCAGGACACAACAATCCCGTTCCGCCAGATTGAAAGAAATGCGCAGAACCCGCAATTGTCCGCAAGCGCGGCCTTGCCCGAAAATGAAGCCGCGGTCGGCCATGCCTATGGAATGCTCTCCGGCTCGTCCTCGTCAGCAGGCTTTGTTCTGGTCCCTCCAGTTGCCAAAGCTCATCGCACTCTTAGCAAGGGATTCTTTCTGCTCAACGGAATGCACCTGGGAATGGCAGTCTTCGATGTGGAAATGACGCAACATTGCATTGCGAATCACCACTGTGTGGAAGGGAATCCCCTGATGCCTTCGTCACAGGCGGGACAGTTGGGAGTGAACTTCGCGGCTGTTGGCCTTGGGGCATTTTTCAGCTACAAGATGAAAGAGCAAGATAACGGGATGTGGGTGCTCTCCCCGGCGGTCGGAATTGCCGCTCACGCCGTCGGCGTGGCAACCGGTTTTGCACACCGCTAGTCTACTTCGTGCCTTTGCCGGTTTTCGACGCCGAACGGGATTCTCGATGGGGAGGGAGGAAACCTCGGGCCTTTTTGCCTGCCCATTGACAGGCTGAATGAGGCGGGTACACAATCTGACTGTTGGTCAATAATGGGTAATGCTCTATTATGAGCACCAGTCGCAGAATTGAATCGCTAAGCAAAATTCCCGCGCCGCGCAGTGCGATTGCAGCCTCCAGTCAACCACATGAAATGGGACGCCGCCAGCGCCGCGCCGCCGCGACCCGCCTGCGTCTCTTCCGCAGCGCGCTTCGCCTCTTCGCCAAACATGGCTTTCAGAACGTCACCGTGGAGGACATTACTGAGGCCGCGGATGTGGGCAAGGGAACTTTCTTCAATTACTTCGAGTCCAAAGACCACGTCCTGGGCGTCATGGCGGAGATTCAGCTTGGGAAGGTGAGGGAAGCAGCAGCGAGCGCCGCCCGGAACAAGCTGCCGATCTATGCCGTCCTGCGCCGGCTCGCAAGACGCCTCGCCGAAGAGCCCGGCCGCAGCCCCGGTCTCGCACGCGCCTTCATCTCCTCTTTCCTCACCAGCCCGAGCGTCCGCGAAATCCTGAAACGAAATATGCAGGAGGGGCGTAAAGCAATAGGGAGGCTCATTGCGG
>Ga0182013_10002723_pt1 | contig 22882 bp, 16 predicted proteins | sample 612S2MmetaG_FD_120487 | JGI IMG/M metagenome (GOLD analysis project Ga0182013, IMG submission 120487) | Permafrost microbial communities from Stordalen Mire, Sweden - 612S2M metaG | ecosystem: Environmental > Terrestrial > Soil > Wetlands > Permafrost | place: Sweden: Stordalen | collected... | reverse complement strand
TGTCGCAGTCACGGAAACCTGAGGCGGGGTTGGTACAGCGGATGGCGCAGCGTAAAGCCCACTCGCTGAGATCGTCCCGCAGGCCGCTCCACTGCAGCCGTTGCCCGTGACGCTCCACGATACGGCGGTGTTCGTTGTGCCGGTCACGGTTGCCGTGAACTGCTGCTTGGCTCCGGTATTCAGCTCAACCGAAACTGGAGAAATGCTCACCGCGACGGGCGGAGTAATCGTAATCACCGCCGAGCCGGACTTGGAAGGATCGGCTACCGAAACTGCCGTTATGGTGACCTGCGGCGGAGTTGGCAGGGTGGAAGGCGCAGTATATGTACCGTCTGTGGTCAGGGTGCCGCATGCAGATTGACTGCAACTGGCGCCAGTCAATTCCCAGGTGACCCCGGTGATGGTTGTGCCGCTCACAAATGCTGTGAAGAACTGTTGCTGGCCTAAAACGACGGATGTCTTCGCGGGTGACACAGACACGGTAATATCCGAAGTTGAGCCCAATATTACGGCGGCGCTGGCGGAAGCGGTGAGATCGGCGAGCGATGTTGCCGTCACGGTGACGACTGTCGATGCCGGAGCGTTTGAAGGCGCGAGATACAATCCGCCGTTGGTGATCTGGCCACACCCAAGACCGCTGCAGGTGGTACCCGCCAGGCTCCAGATAACTACGTCATTGGAGGTTCCGTTGACAACTGCGGTGAATTGCGTTTGGCCGCCGGGCTGCACATGCACACTGGTGGGACTAAGAGAAACGGATACCGTTGCCAAGGTGACCGCAGGGCACACAACTATAGCAAGCACGATCGATGCGAACTTCAAAACTCGATTCATTTCTTTTCCGCCTTAAACGACTGTTCCAATCGCGCCGAATCCGGTTTCTATGACTTCTGCAAGACGGTCATCCTGTGTTGTGGAACAACTCGTTGAGAGCACCCGCATTGCAAAAATAGGAAAGAGATTGACTCCTGGCCATGCACCATATCCTCAGGACGCTCTATCCCTCGTTGCTTTAAACCCTGGGAGTACAATTCCACCATGAGCTTGGTAGAGGCACAATCCTGCGATTGGCCTAGTCCCGCTGCACGACTCCCGCAGGAGAGCGTGCAAGTTGTGGGCTGGATTAAACTTTGGGGAACCCACCATGCCGGAAGCGGTCTCCCCGTACCCTCCGCGAATCACTCCGGTGTTCCCATCGTTCCGCACCTACGGTGAGCCAGAGGGAAGCCCGGCGGATGAAGTGGGTGTGATGGACGATGTGGTTTTGGAGCAGCATGGAATCGCGATCACACCGGACCGTTCTCCAACTCTGGAAGTGGAACACGAGCCGACGGCAGGAAAGGGCTGGCGCGAGTCGCTCGCAACGGCATTTGCGAATTTGAGTCTTCGGCATTTGGGTTCAAAGGCTCCCCTCCGTCTTTTGAAGACATAGTGTTACGCCTCTTTCAGAGAAGGGGACGCATCGTGGTTCTGCGCGTCACCTATGCGTCCGTAAGCCTAACTTGGATTCATCGCCAGACTCATCCGTGCGCTTGAGTTTGGCGGCGTACGGATCGCCGTCACGAGAGTAGACTCTCGGCCGTACCTTATTTCTCACCCCTGATTGCGACGGGAGCCAAATTCGGGAGTTAGTCCAATTAGGTACTTGAAATATGCGTTCCTATTGCGTACCTATAAGGAATAGTGCTGTTGGCATAGGTTTGATTGCTGTGTCCGTTTGGACTAGCAACTGCGGAGGATATCGAATGGCTCGCACATGCAAGAAGCTTGCAGTGGTCTTGGCAATCGCCGGCACAATTTCTGTCGCCGCGGGCATCGCCTCGGCTCAGACCGACGTATACAAAGTCAACTACTTTTCCAACAATCTATCTGGCGCGCCCGACGCGACCCTTCGAATCGACAATCCCGGCCTGACATACGGAAATCTATGCGCGATGGTGTACGTGTTTGCCAGTGATCAGCAACTGGCCGAGTGCTGCGGGTGCATTGAGACGCCAGACGGTTTGGAAACATTCTCCGTCCAAAAGAATCTGACGTCGAATCCGCTCACCGGGAAAGTTCCGATCGATGGTGTGGTCAAGATCGTATCCGCCAAACCCGTAGGCTCAGTGTGCGATCCGACCGCCAGTTTCACACCAGTGCCTAATCTTCGTGCATGGGTCACTCACATCGAGGACCCTGTGGGCATTGCCTATCCGATAACAGAAACTGAATCGTCAAACTCAGCTTTGGGCGCGAGCGAGCTTGCCGGTCTTCAGACGCAATGCGCTTTCGTGAAGACATTGGGCAGTGGGAACGGTATTTGCACCTGTGGTACCGAAGCACTTGTTCCACCGCCCCTTTGCAGTTCAGAGGTGTCCGCTAGTGTTACCCCCGACCCTCTGACACTGGATGCGGGTCAGATGCAGCAACTCGGTGCCACCGCAACATTCAGCGATGGTTCAACGCCGATCGTTGCTTGGAGTTCCTCCAACACAAGCATAGCGACTGTTTCATCGTCCGGTCTGGTGACAGCGGTGGCCACGGGTTCGGCAACAATCTACGCAACGATTTCGTCGTCAACGTCATGCGCTTCCACCAAAGTGCCGGATCCAATTACCGTGAGCGCAATAACACCACCACATACCGCGTCTTGTTCGACGGCAGGCTCGCTGGGCACACTGCTTCAGGGGAACAGCGTGACGGCTTACGTCCCGAACGGAAGCTGGACTAGTTTGAATACAGGCGTTTTGGTGGTGCCCATTGAGCCCACTCCGCTGGCGAGTCCTTCTTCGATAGCGACTCCTGGTGCGGTAAATTCCTGCGCGGCGAATTCGAACACGGGTGAAGCCGTATGCACAGCAAACAACACGGATGTTTATCTCATTTCCGGTTCGATACTGAATAAGACCTTGACCAGTGGCGCTACCGGCCTCTCGACTTTCTCGGGCGGGCAGTGCGAAAACTGTGGCGTGACTATCAATCCGGCGACAAACACCGCCTTGATATCGATTGGAGTCAGTAGTACGCCCTCCCAAAGCGGATTACAGTTCCTGAACCTCGCTACGAACACCTTCTCCGCCCCGGTACCCGCCGTTAATGAGCTTACAGAAGACGTCGTGTGGGATCCCGGCCGGAACCTCATCCTGTCGCCCGACGAGCAAGGTACTTACGATTTGTTCGACACCTCCAAAACACCTCCGGTGGAATACGCCAATGTTGTGAGTGGGGCGCCAAACTTCGATTCCGCCGGCGAGGACTGCGAGACCGGTATCGCCCTGGCTTCGGATGAATACACGAGCAATCTCTTCATCACGGACCTTACACAGGCAAAATTCAAGGCGGGATCGCCAACCGGGACGTGGACCGCGCCGTCCGCGCTCGTAGACATAACGGATTTTGCCCCTTACGCAGGGTCTGAATCCGGCACTACCGGCATAGCGGTTGCACAGGGCACGCATCTCGGAATTGTGACTGGGGAATTCCCGGATCCACCCGATACCGGCAATGCGATTATCGTTATCCAACTCCCATCCACGTCGGGCACAGGCACCCCCGCATTTGTGGACTGGGCGGTGGTAGTTCTACCCAACGACCCAATAGGGAGCGTCTTTTCAATGGGTTGCGATCCGCACACAGTCACCGCTTATGTGAGCCCAAATTCGGGAAAAGCAATCGGCGTGGTAACGGATTACAGCTACACTTCGTGTAAATCGAGCGGTAGTCCTCAATATCTGGGCCTGATCGACTTGGCAGGCGTGCTCAAGGCGCCGCGTACGCCAGGCACGCACACGGTCAGTCCCAGTTACAACCTGACCGGCAGTGGAGTTGTTAAATTCGTTCCGGCTCAATGAAGTCGTCTTCAGCGATGTCTCGTTGCGGTTTTAAGAAGAGTCTTGAGCTGAAAGCAAGAGGCCAACCACTGACCACTGATCACTGATCAGTGGTCAGTGATCACTACCTGCTACTGCGTGATGGTCACCGAAGCTGTCCAAAAAACTTTGTGGATTGAAGGGTGCGGGATTCATCCTGTACGAAACTAGCGAGTTCAGGCCTCGGCTTTAGCCGCGGAGGGAATGCAAACTCTTGAAACCCTTCCCTCAGGGGCTAAAGCCCAACCACTTGTTGGCTGAGATGTACGGGCTGAACAGGTTGCGGAAAAAGTACGATTTGGCTAGGTTTTGAAAGGGCACGACTTCAGTCGTGCCAATTACTCCAATAGAATCATGCGGGCATTACAGGCTGCGGAAAAACTCATCCGGGCGGTAGGCCGGGGATTCATCCCCGGCACAAAGCCAGCAGAATCAACGTCGGCTTTAGCCGCTAAGGTATGTTTTCTGCGGGTTTCACCTCAAATTCCGAGTCTTTCCGCAACCTGTTTAGCCCCCGAGGGATGTATTTGGCCGTTTCCAGCCCAAGTCCCGAGTTTTTCCGCAGCCTGTGAAGCCCGTACCCTTCACCTTAGGCCAGGTTATTAAACAGGTTCTTGGATTTCAGCAAGGGGAAGTTACCTCGGTGCCGGAATGCCATCAGGCGCCTCATACTCCAGCATTCGAGATTAGTGACGCCCTCAGGCTCCTTCGGCACTCAATGGCAGGGCGATCGCATGAAGAAACCTGCTGACAAAATTAATCTCCGATATATTCCCGAAGTTTGCAGTTCAATTCGCGGAAACGCGCACAATGAATTTATGGCCTCGAAAGCGTCTGAATTCTCTCAAATCCCAATCCCTCAGCTCAACCGTCGAGGATTTACCCCACCCCTCCCCACTTTCGCCCCATGCACATGAAAAAAATGAGGTTACATCGATAACGACCAGAAGCACCTGCGAAAACAAACAACTTAAGTCTTGGAGCCTGTCGGAGATTCGGCATTTTCCGCCAGGAATGGATGTTGATACCAGAGAAGCTGTACGGGAGGGAGCGTGAGATCGATACTCTGATTGCGGCTTTCGACCGGGTGGTGGCGCAGGGCAACGCCGAACTCGTACGGGTCTCCGGTTATTCCGGTGTCGGCAAATCTTCAGTTGTGAACGAACTGCACAGGGTGCTGGTTCCGCCGCGCGGGCTAATCGCCGCAGGCAAGTTCGACCAGTACAAGCGCGACGTACCGTACGCAACGCTGGCACAGGCATTCCAGATGCTCGTGCATCGGATCTTGGTAAAAAGCGAAGTCGAGGTGGATCACTGGCGGCGAGCCCTTCTGGAAGCGCTGGGGCCGAATGGCCAACTGATCGTCGACCTGATCGAAGAAGGAGATCCCCCGGCTTTGCCGCGGCTTTGCCGGGGTGGCAGTAGCAGTTTGACATTTCCGGGAGTCCATCCAGAAACTCTTCGACGTGAGCCGCCAAGCACACGAAGAGGAGAAACCGGATGGACAAGTATGCCAGCTTAAGCCATACGAAATGGGATTGCAAGTATCACATTGTGTTTATCCCGAAGTACCGCAGGACAGCCGGAGGATGTTTACTATAAGAAAATCTTCCTGTTGGCAGCAAACATTCCCTCAGGGGGCTAAAGCCCAGTAAATTGAGGTGATTCAGGCGGCACGGCTACAGCTAAAGCCATGCCCTTTCAAAACGGCAAGTCTCGAACTTAATCGGAGGTTCCCTGGAACTTGTAACCGACATACGCAGCCCAGTAATTCAGGTTCTGTCCTGGTTCCGTCCGGTCGTCGCGAGCGGCGGAGTTCACAGGCGACCTCGGCGCCTCGGCTTACACGGAGGCTTCGCCTTCTGCGATTCGATCTTTCCTTCGAGTGCTCGTCCCTGCTCGCAATCGTGTGTGTTTGTGTCCGGATTCATGTGTGCTTCTGTTTGGATCGGCGAGTTACACAGGAGACACCAGCCAACCTTGTCGCCAACAATGCCGTGCCGCTACAAGGGCCGATGTTGAACTGTCAGGATGTCCCGTTCGTAGCAGCCGCCCGTTGAGATGCCAGGCGCGAAACGGCATCGCTCTTCTTCACCATTTCGTAGATTGGGTAACCTCTTTCCACCAGCGCCCCGGTGGGGCAAGCCTGGATGCATTTGCCGCAGCCGGTGCAGTTTCGCGCCTGACCCCACTTATCCTTCAGGTCGCTCACGATGAGGGAATGGATGCCGCGCGATGCGATCTCCCAAACATTCGCTCCTTCCAACTCCGCGCAGACCCTGACGCAGCGTGTACAGAGGATGCAGCGGTTTTGGTCCAGGACGAAGCGAGGATTCGTCATATCCACCGGCAATCGAGGGTTGTTGTACGAATAGCGCGCATGGGTGACGCCGAGGGATTGAGCGAGCGCCTGCAATTCGCAATGACTGTTCGAGACGCACACAGAGCAGATGTGATTGCGTTCCACCAACATCAACTCCACGGCCATTCTCCGGTACTCCGCAATTTTTGCCGAGGTTGTTTTGATGGACATTCCATCCTGGATCGGAGTCGTGCAAGCCGGAAGCAATCGATTGGTGCCGGCAAGTTCGACAATGCATACACGGCATGATCCAACCGCGCTCAGGCCCTTCAGATAGCAGAGGGTCGGGATGTGCTTTCCGTTGGCATGTGCCGCTTCCAGAATTGTTTGCCCATCATGGACAGCCACCAACTCGCCATCAATCCGGACGGAGATCGTTTTATTCGGCAAAGCGGCGCTCCTTTCTCTCTCGCGCACTTCAGTTGGAGTTGACCGGTATCTTCAGGTCGCAGCGAAGGCAGCGGCAGCACTCCTCCAGCACTTCCTGCGAATTGAGACCGGCGACCACTTCCTGCTGCGAATGGACTCGTGTGGCCGGGGGCAATGCGCGTGCCGTGTGACGGCGGCTGGGGCTCGGCTCTCCCGGCGCTTGACGGCTGTATTCGAACTGCGGAAAGAGCCGCTGCCAGCGTTGTACGCCCGCAAGACTGTCGCCCATGAGGCGCTCATCGATTTTGCGGGCAGCCTGCTTGCCACCTCCCATTGCGTTGGACACGTTGGATGCACCAGTAATGACGTCTCCGCCCGCATAGAAGCCGGCGCGACTGGTCTCGAGAGAGATGCGGTCCACCTGGATGGTCCCTTCCTCTTTCAATTCCAGACCCGACGCGCGACAGAAGTCCTGATCGAAGGTCTCGCCTACGGCAAGAATCACGCTGTCGCACTTGAAGCGGATCACTTCATCGGTGGGGATGGGCCGCTTGCGTCCCGATTTGTCGTATTCACCAAGCCGCGTCTTGACAACCTCGATGGCCTTCACGTTCCCGTCGGCCCCGCCAAGGATGCGGTGCGGCGCGGCCAAAAAGACGAAGCGCACGCCCTCTTCCTCGGCCGCCTGAATCTCCTCATCGATAGCGGGCATGTCGTTGCGTTCACGGCGATAGAGGATTGTCACGCGCGAACCCATGCGCAACGCGGTGCGCGCCGAATCGATGGCCGCGTTGCCGCCGCCGATTACGGCCACCCGCGGACCGAGGGGTACACTCTCGCCCTTGGCCACCGATTCGAGATACGGAAGAGCGGGAAATACCCCTTTTAGTTCGGTTCCGCGAAGATAAAGCCACGACTCCTTCCACGTTCCTATAGAAAGGAAGATAGCATCGAATCGATTCGCCAGATCGTTCAACGGCAGGTCAAAACCAACCTTGATATTGAATTCAAACTTGACGCCGATCCTCTGGATCAGATCGAGCTCACGGCGCAGCACAGACTTGGGCAAGCGATACTCGGGGATGGCGAAGCGCAGCATTCCTCCAGCCTCGCTGCGTTCTTCAAAGACGGTAACATCGTGGCCAAGCATGGTCAGGTAGAAGGCGGTGGTAAGCCCGGTGGGACCGGAGCCGGCTACCGCTATCTTGCGGCCTGTTGGATCGAGCCTGCGGGCCAGAATGCGCTCCACCATTGGCTCGAACCTCTCCGACTGATAGATTGAGTCGGCGATGTAGCGGTGCACCTCACGCATGTTCACCACCTCGTCGAATGACTGGCGGCGGCAGCGATTTTCGCATGGGTGCTGGCATACTCTCCCTGTTGAAGCGGGTAGCGGGTTATCCATGACGACGGACTCGAATGCATCTTCGAGGCGGCCCTCCTGGTAAAGCTCGAGAAAACGGGGAATATTCATCCGCAACGGACAACTATTCTCGCAGGGAGACAGCGCCAGTTCCTGGCACACGCCAGAACGGCAGCGCCTAGCCAGAATATGATCCTCGTATTCCTCGCGAAAGTGTCGGATCGTGGTTAGAACCGGATTGGGCGCTGACTGGCCCAGCCCACAGAGCGAACACTCGCGAACCATCCGTCCCAATTCTTCAAGCGCGAATAGGTCCTCCATGTTTCCGTTGCCTGTGGTGATGGAGTTGAGAATGTTCAGAGACTTGTTGAGCCCCACCCTGCACGGCACACATTTTCCGCAGGACTCGGAGTGTGTGAACTCGACGAAGTAGCGCGCCACATCGACCATGCAATTGTCTTCGTCCAAAACAACCATGCCGCCCGAGCCCATGATCGAACCAAGCTGTGCCAGGCTCTCGTAGTCCACAGGAGTGTCAAGCATCTCAACCGGGATGCAACCTCCGGAGGGACCGCCGGTCTGAACAGCCTTCACGCGCCGACCGGCCAGGGCACCCTCACCGGTGTCGTAGATGAAAGTCTTGAGCGGAGTTCCCAAAGGCATCTCAACAAGGCCGGTGTTCTGAATCTTTCCCACCAGCGAAATGACCTTGGTTCCGGGGCTTTTCACGCTGCCGGTCTCAGCGAACCACGCCGGACCGCGGGCCACAATGGGCGCGACGTTGCACCAGGTTTCAACGTTGTTGATGTTGGTTGGCCTGCCCCACAAGCCCTTCTGCGCGGGAAACGGCGGACGGGGACGAGGCCGTCCGGCGAAGCCCTCGAGCGATGCGATCAAAGCTGTCTCCTCACCGCAAACAAAGGCTCCCGCGCCCTGCACGAGTACAATGTTGAAGTTGAATCCGCGGCCCAGAATGTTGTTGCCCAGCAGGCCATATTCGCGCGCTTGTTCAAGAGCCACTGTCAGCCGATGAACCGCGAGTGGATACTCTGCTCTCACGTAGACGATGCCCTCGGTTGCACCCATTGCGTACCCGCCGATGATCATTCCCTCCAGCAGCGAATGGGGATCGCCTTCGATCTCATTGCGGTTCATATAGGCGCCGGGATCGCCCTCGTCGGCATTGCAGATAATGTATTTTGTGTCTGACTTCGCTTTGGCCAGAAATTCCCACTTGTTGCCTGTCAGGAATCCGGCTCCGCCCCGTCCACGGAGACGCGATGCCTTGATCTGCTCAAGCACGGTCTCAGCGCGCCCATCGATAAGGACTTTATAGAGCGCCTGATAACCGCCAACGGCGATGTACTCCTCGACGTCTTCAGGATTGATCAACCCGCAATTGCGCAGAACAATCTTCTTCTGTCCCTTGAAGAATGGGATTTCATTCCAGGGCAGAATCTCAGGATAACCCTGGCCGAATTTCAGGTGCGCCGTTATATGATCCCATTCCTCGATTTTGCAGAAGATGAGATCGGGCGGCATCGCCATGCTGGATAAGCTCTCCACAATGCGCGCGGCATCGTTGGCGCGCACGCGCCGTAACAGCAGCAGCGGCATCCCAGGTGAGCGGACGCTAACCAGTGGTTCTTCGAAACAGCAGCCAAAGCACCCCACGCCGGTGAGAAGCACATTTTGTCCGCTGCCTTGGATGGCCTCGTTCAATGCGTGATAGACCTCTTCCGCGCAGTTTCCCTGGCCACAGGTTCCCATGCCGACCGTAATACGTGAAACATCCGGCAGCACCTTGGCAAGCCCGGATTCCCGCACAGTGTTGAACGCGCCAATATCCAGGATTCGGGGCATCACTTCCTCCCTTGGGCAAGAGCTTTGACTTCGCGTTGCAGCGTGCGCTCATTCACATGGCTCAGGATATGGTGATTTATTTCAACCACCGGCGCCAGGGCACACTGGCCGAAGCATGCAACCGTGCGAATGGTAAATCTGCTGTCAGGGGTGGTGATGGCAAGCTTATCGGCATTGCTGGTCTCATTCAGGTCACGTTCGCTGACCCCGAGATCCAGGCAGAGCTTCGCCAATAGATCGCGTGAGCCCCTGGTGTGGCAGGCTGTCCCACGGCAGACGCAGATTACGTTGTCGCCTTGCGGATCGAGATTGAACAATGCATAAAACGTTGCGGCGCTGTAGACCCTGGCCGGTGGAATCCCGGTCCGGTTCGAGATATAGCGCAACGATTCCATGGACAGAAACTTATGCGCATTGGCGAACTGAACCGCTTCAAGAATTCCCAGCAAAGCGCCGGGGTGGCCCTCATGCTTGGCAATCGTCTGGTCGATCACCGTTCTTTCGCGAGCGTCCAGAACCTCAGCTGGGACACTTTGCATCATCTCTCCTCTTATACGGATTGTCCGCCGGGAACAATGACACTGTCTCACAGCATTTGAATGTGCATCGGGTCACTTTTAGCTGTGATACGGGTTGCTCAAACAAAAAAGACACGCTGTTGAGGTCCAGGATGCACCTCAGCGTGTCCGCATAAGAATTACGAAAAACAAATACCCAGTAAGAACCAGGTGATCGATGCCGCCCCATGACAAAGCCCAGCTTCAAACTTCCACCGTGAGAGCGCGCACATGGCATAGCTCGATGCCGCAGTTAGAAAAAATAAGTGGGAGTTATGCCGCTCGATGTAATTCAACAACGGCCTTCAACTCCCGATGGTGGTTGGCGCAACCGGCGACCTTTGCAGAATCCCCGTCCGCCGAACCCCACAGAACAAAGTCAATTGGCCGTTCCAGGTCGGCTGGAACATGGCCGGCGTAAGGACTCACACGCACATTCAAATAGAGCTCCGGCCCGTCCGTCGTATACGAACCAACGTACGTGTGGGCGGGATCGCCCCCCAGAATCTCTCCGTCGCGCAGCACTGCCATCCCGTCGCCCTGCACCTTTCCTGCGTTGAAATGCGTGTACCAGAGGCCATCGAATTTCATTTTTTCCACCTCCTCTTTGGGAGAGAGCCATTCTGGCGAAACAGCCTACGCCATTTCTGAGAGAACTTGGCTGTGACTGCCATCACATCACATTTTTGAGGCGAGGTTTATATCACCGGCATGAATACCGTGGCCCCTCTCGTGGCTGCGCCGTGCTCATTGATGCTTGGAGCGCTGTTGCAGATTCTCGTTGCGCGAGTCTGCTCCGCCAGGACGAAAGGTATCCTGGCCCTGCTCACTTGCCTTCCAGCAGTGCTGTCCGTGGCCGGGACTATGCCTCTGGTTCGCGAAGGACGAGCTGTTGAACTCAATCTTCTGCAGTGGGATGGGCCACTCAGGCTTGTGCTTCATGTGGACGCCTTGAGTTTGCTGTTCGCTTTCATGGGGTCGTTTCTGGGTGCACTGGTTCTGCTCTATTCCATCGGATACATGGCGCACGACGAGTCGGCGACGCGCTTCTATTGCACGATGCTGGTCTTCATTGGCGGGTTCATAGGCCTGGTTTATAGCGCCAACCTGTTTTTCTTCTACGTGTGCTGGGAAGCAATCGGGCTATGTTCGTTTAGCCTGGTGGGGTTTTGGTACACCAATCGGGAAGCTGTTGCAGGCGCGCGTAAAGTTCTGTTGATGACTCACATTGCCGGCTACGGTTTGCTGGCGGCCATTCTCGTCCTTTATCACCGCACGGGAAGCGCTCTATGGACCGATCCAGCCGTTGCGCATAGCTTCACCGGCGGCGTCTTTCTGCTGATGCTCGCCGCGCTTGTGGGCAAGTCGGTGCAGGTGCCATTACACACGTGGATTCCGGAGGCCATGGCGGCGCCCACACCCGTGAGCGCCTTGCTGCACGCGGCCTGTTATGTCACGGCCGGTGTGTACCTGGCCGCGCGCATGCACAGTTTTGGCGTGTGGCCGCAGCCCTGGGGTGCAACTCTAGTTTGGATCGGCACAATCACCATGACGTTGGGCGTGATGTATGCCATGGTGCAAACCGACTTGAAGCGGATGCTGGCCTTCTCCACCGTGAGCCAGATCGGATACATGATGATGGGCATTGGAATCGGGACACCGCTGGCCATCACTGCCGGGCTGCTGCATTGCCTCAATCACGGTTTCTTCAAGGGCGGCCTGTTCCTGAATGCAGGCGCGGTGCAGCACGCCGCTGGTACGCGCGACATGAACCAACTCGGGGGGCTGGTGCAGCGGATGCCGCGCACCACGCTTTTGTGGCTGATTGGCGTCGGCGGCATGATGGGCATCCCACTGATGAGCGGCTTTGTCAGCAAGTGGATGCTCTACGCGGCAGCGCTGCAGGCGGGGTGGGTGGTTCCTGCCATGGTTGCCTGGGCGGTGAGCCTGGGCACCGTATTCCTTTGCGCAAAGGCCACCAGCGCGGTGTTCCTCGGCCCATTGACGGATGCGACAAGAGAAGCCGAGGAAGCTCCGCCGACGATGCAATGGGGAATGGCGCTCATGGCCGTGGGCGGCATCGTTCTCGGCATCGCGCCTCAGTTGGCGGTGAACTACTTGTTCAATCCGATCCTGAACGCGCTTTCGCTCGGAGAGGGCATCCGGGTAACGTGGTTCGGACTGTTCTCCGACGCCGGAAGTTTCTCAACAACTGGCGGTCTGGTGCTGGCTCTGGTCTCACTAGTTTTGGGAGGCGCGATCTACGCGTTCGCACGCGCTGCGCGGCCGGCGACTAGCGTCGCAATGGGCGCGGGAGGGCCGGCTCTGATTGCGGTTGGCGGCGGGATCTTTACTGGAGGAGAACCTCTATCGGACCAGGGAAGACTCACTGCCGGGGACTTTTCCGAGATCTTCCAGCAGAACTGGCGTTCATTCTTCCGCTGGTCCAATGTGGATCGCGTTTACCTGGAAATCTGGGGCTGGTTGCAAGTGCTCTCGCGCTGGCTCAGCGTGGCGATCGGTGTACTGGAACGCAGGGCAACGATTCTTCTGATTGCCTTCGCTGTGCTTGTTTTCGCTTTCGTTCGATGGATGGCACCGGCTCCCGATGGCTCCTATACGGGCGCTGACATTCCCATCCCATCGTTGTTGATCGCGGCGATTGGAGTAGCGGCGGCTGGATTGGTTCTTGCCTCTTTGATCGGCGCTACAAAGGACAGGGTCCCGCTCTGGTTCTGGATGTCGATCGCCGGTGGACTCTCGGTCAGTGGTCTCATGGTTCCCAACCCTTGGATACGACTCGGCCTCCTGGAATCCGCCGCGACGCTGACGGTGATCCTCGTATGGCTCACCGCACGCTCAAGATCAGCCAGGTTGACATATCTTGCCGTCGTGCTTATTTCGGCACTATGCGCCGTGGGCAGCGAAGTTCTAGTCCAAGCCGATATCGCAAACTACTTTGGAGGCAGGAATTGGGCATGGGCGCGCGCGCTGCTCATCACGGGAATTATCGTCAAGCTGGCTGCTGTGCCAATGCTCTTCTGGCTGCTCTCGCTGGCCGATAAACTTCCATCCCTGGTCATTGGCCTCATCATCGCAGTCGTCGACATGGCTGCTTACGGCGAATTCATGAGCAGTTCAGCGGACATTTTTAGCACGATGTTCCCCGGCAGCCTTTGGCTTTGGCTAGCCGCACTCACATCCCTTCTCGCATCCTTGCTGATGCTCGCCCAGAAGAGTCTCAAACGGCTGCTCGTTCTTTCGACGATTGAAGATGTAGGCTTCTTGTTCCTTGGTATCCCTTTCTTGAATTCTGTGCGTGGACTTGAGTCAAGCCTGATGCTCTTGAACGGCGCGATGATTGCGGCCTCCACGCACGCGTTGGCCAAGGCGCTGCTGTTCATTTGCCTCAGTCGGCCCGAAGCAGATGGCGCTTTGGAGAGTGGGCACAATGGCTTGGCCATTCGCTATCCTGTCAGCGCTTTCGGCTTCCTCTTCGGCATGTTGGCGATGTTGGGCGTGCCGCCTACGCTTGGATACATTGGCCGCTGGAGGCTATACGAGACCGCATTCCAAATCAGCCCGGTTCTGTTGGCTGCATTCATTCTCTCCTCAGTGTTTGCGCTGATTGCCTATGTGCTGGCTTTAACGCGCGTTTGGTGGGGACCGGCTTGGGATGCGGAAACGAAGCCGCCAGCCGCATCACCTCCAATTCAGAAAATGAATGAACCGCTTCTGATACAGACGACAATCATCGCGCTCGTGGCATTGCTGCTGATTGCCGGATTGTGGCCGCATGGATTCCAGATTCTGTCGGGAGGTGGCCGATGAACCTATGGAGTCGATTGACATCCTATTGCCGTCGCCGCAGCCCCTGGGTCTTTCACATGAACTCGGGCAGTTGCAACGGGTGCGACATCGAATTGGTGGCGAGCCTGACTCCACGCTACGACGCGGAGCAGTTGGGGGTGCGGCTTGAGGGCAGTCCTCGCCATGCGGACATCCTTTGTATTACCGGCCCTGTAACCCGCAACTCGGTGCACGCGATCAAGACGGTCTACGAGCAGGTGGGCTCACCCAAAGCCGTAGTGGCCATCGGCTCCTGTCCCGCGTCGACGAATGTGTTCATTGACAGCCGTGTGCTCGATGGCCCGCTCAACCGCCATATTCCAGTGGATGTATTTGTGCCAGGCTGTCCTCCGCGCCCGGACGCAATCTTGATTGGCGTGGCACAGGCTGCGCAGATACTCGCGAATCGCAACGCGGAGGGATCTGCGCATACTGTGGCAAGCGCGATTGATCCCGTGGAGGTGCAGCGATGAATCTGACCGTCGCACTGGCCCGCATGCTCATCTTTCCCGGACTTCTGTTCGCTGTGCCGGCGGCGTGGTTCTTCCTGTGGATTGAACGCAAGGCCGTAGCCCTGATGCAACAGCGAATCGGCCCCCCGTTCATGCAACCATTCTTCGACTTCATCAAACTGCTGGGCAAGACCACACCCGCCCGCAGCGGAGTGAGCGGCCTTTTGATGAAGACGTGGCCTCTGATTGCCGTGTCGGCAGCGGCAGGAGCTGTTGGGTTGCTCCCGATACTGCCAACATCCGGCGGCTTTCAGGGCGACCTCATCTTGCTGTTGGCGCTGCTCGAAGTCCCTTCGATCTGCGTTATTGCCGCGGGGTTTTCCTCACGCTCCATCTTCGCGGAGATCGGTTCCGCGCGTGAAGCTGTTTTGACCGTCTCCTATAACGTCGTCTTTCTTCTTGCAATCGTCTCTATCGCTGCCGCACAGCATACGTTCCGTCTCGAGGCTCTTGCTCAACTTCCATCTACTCCTCTGCGCTGGCTTGGCGTCATCGCAATTCTTGTCTGCCTTCCCGCCAAGCTGCATATCAATCCCTTCTCGCTCCCCAATGCCGAACAGGAAATCTACTCCGGTCCCATGATTGAATACGCCGGGCCCGAACTGGCAATGTGGGAGTTATCCCACGGCCTCGAATGGGTTGCAGTGACCGGCCTGGTGGCCACGCTGACCGTTCCCCATCTCCCTGAATGGTGGCTCGATGCACTGCTGTTCATCGCCTGCTCCTGTGGAGTCGTCTTGCTGTTGTCTGTGCTTGCCGCCGCCACCGCGCGATTGGCCGTCGACACGACTGCGCGCTTTTATTGGCAATGCACCCTGCTCTTCGCGGTTCTCGCCATTTCATCCACGTTGCTTATGAGGCTCCGATCATGAATATCCTTGCCATGCTGTGGAGCAACTTGAGACGCGGCGCAACGACGTTTCGATTTCCCGAGCGCCCCATCGTCAGCGAGGGATACCGTGGGCTGGTGTGCTTCAATCCCGAACTTTGCACGGGATGCGCCATCTGCAGATTCCGCTGTACCGCGCGAGCTATTACCTTTACGAGCGCCAAGAACGAATTCACGTGGAGCTACGACCCTGGCCAATGCACGTTTTGCGGTCGATGCGTAGAAGGATGCAAAGCGCACGCGCTCACCCAGGACCGCGCATGCCCGCCCGTGTACTTGAACATTGGCGAGTTGAAGCGTGTTTACACGATGAAGCGTAAGGCGTCCCCATCCAAATCAGCCGCAGCCCTGCCAATAGCGGCTGCCAGCCCTCCCGAGGGAGGTTCACAATGACCAAGATCGAATGCATTCCGCAGATGTTGGGAACCACGGAGACCTGGGTAGATGAGGGTGGCGTCCATTGGCTCGCTACCTGTGAGCGGAATGTGCGGCAGGTTGCAGCGATCATGAACGCAGTCCATGCCCGCTTTGTGACCATCACCGCGGTTGAATTAACTGGAGGGCAGGGGTTTCGCCTGGAGTACCACTGGGACCTCGACGGTGAGCTGCTCGGATTTCCTTTTCAAATTGCCGGTACTTCAATTGAGAGCATCTACGATCTTTGCGAGGCCGTGGATTGGATTGAACGTGAAGTATACGAAGGCTTCGCCGTCGACTTTCTGGGACGCGAATACGAGCCGCTTCTGTTGCGCGCAGGGGACAAGCTGGGAGTGAATCTGCATGAGGTGGTCCAATGAGTTACAAAATCCCGATGGGACCCTACCACCCCGCATTGGAAGAGCCCTACAAGCTGGACATGTTCTGTGAAGGCGAGACAGTTTCGGATGCCAAGCTGCACATCGGTTTCAACTTTCGCGGCATTGAGCATCTCGCGGAAACGCGCAACTACATCCAGGTAATCGCGCTGATGGAGCGTGTCTGCGGCATCTGCTCCAACATCCACACGCTCACTCTCTGCCAGGCAATGGAAAAGTTGACCGGCCTGGCGCCGCCTCCGCGAGCACTCTATATTCGTGTTGTCATGGCGGAGTTGGAGCGGCTGCACTCACACGTTCTCTGGGCCGGCATCGCTGCCAAACTCATGGGTTTCAAGACCATGTTCATGAGCTGTTTTGCGCTACGCGAGAAAGTCATGGATGTGCTCCAGGCTATCTCCGGAAATCGCGTCAATTATTCAATGAACTGTATCGGTGGAGTCAATCGCGACATCACCGATCCGCAGGCAGTCCTCACCGCGGTTGAGCAACTGGAACGCGAAATGGTCCGGACCATCATTCCAATATTTACAACCAGCACAACGGCGCGATCGCGCTGCGCCGGCATCGGAGTTCTTTCCCATGAAAAGGCGATCTCGTGCGGAGTAGTAGGACCAACAGCAAGAGCCTCCGGCGTTGCTCAGGATCTTCGTCGCGCCGCTCCCTACGCCGCCTATTCCGATTTCGAATTCAACGTGCCGGTCGAGACGGCTGGTGACGTGCGAGCACGCCTGTTGGTGCGGGCGCTTGAGATCATGGAGAGCTGCCGCATCCTTCGCCAGGCCCTGACCAAGATGCCGCCGGGAGACTGGCATGGTGCAGACAGGAAGGTGGTCTTCGCCACCGGAACGGCGATCAGCCGCGTCGAAGCGCCGCGCGGAGAAGTTGTGTACAGCGTTTCATGGAAGGAAAACTCCAGAAACCCCGCCAGAGTTCATGTGCGCACTCCGACATTTCAAAACATGCCGGCTATACGCTGGATGGTCATGGGAGCGCGCCTTGCGGATACGCCCCTTATCCAGGCGTCCATCGACCCTTGCTACTCGTGCACCGACCGATAGCGCCAAGGCCGCAGATTCATCCATCGATCGAAATCTGGATTCAGCTCTTAAGTCGTGAAGGAACCAGCAAAGTTAGCGTGTCCTTGCGATGCGTTGTTTCAGGTTTCTTCTCGATCCCTGGCTTTCCCCGTCTGTTTTTTCGCCACTTTGCTTCGAGCCCTCCTCAATTAGCGTACTGCGAAGCGACTCCCATGCGTGCACAGAATCTGGGATCCAGACAGAATCAGGCAAACAATTGGCGGGATCGGCAAATCCGAGCCCGGCCGTGTGCCGGTAGTGCATCCTCACCGATTGGCAGAAATCCCCGTTGCTATTCGTCGCCGCTCATTTTCGCTACATACATGTATTGGTGCTTGCGGCCATCAGGATTCGAACAGCTCCATATCAACGGAAACTGTAAGGCCATGCACCCCGCCTCCTAGAATCAAGCCGCGGAGAGGACTCACGTCGCCGTAGTCTCGTCCCCAGGCTAGCGTCACGTGGCCATTTGAGGGAATCAGGTTGTTCGTGGGATCGAGGTCAAGCCAGCCGGTCCCTGGACAATAAACGGACACCCACGCATGGGACGCATCCGCTCCCACAAGCCTCGGTTGTCCGGGAGGTGGATAGGTTCGGAGGTATCCACTGACATACCGTGCCGACAGATTCAGGGAACGCAGGCACGCGATTTGCAAGTGCGCAAAATCCTGGCATACCCCCCTTCGCTTGCGAAAGACCTCTTCGGTAGTTGTGCGAACAGTGGTTACTCCAGAATCGAACCGAAAGTCTCTGTGGATGCGGTCTGTGAGATCCAGAAGGCCCTCGCGCAGCGGCCGTCTGCGAGTAAACGACTTGAGCGCATACTCTGCAAAGTCTGCACGTAACGGAATGCGCGGCGATTCAAATCTGAATTGGTAGGCTCCAAGTCCTTCTGGGCTATGATCCTCGGGCAGTGATCGAACTGTTTCTTCCCAGGAGAGATCCGTGTGTGGCAATGGAGTCGCAATATCCTGCATAACAACTTCGCTTCGCGCTTCCACTACCAATTCTGTATGCGGCTCGCGGACGGTGAAAAAGTAGAGAATGTTTCCAAAGTAATCCACTCTCTCGGTGATTGCAGCCGGGGTTGGCTGGATGTGCAGTTCGCACTTTGCCAACCGGTGCTGGAGAAGAGAACGCGGCTTGAGACACGCGACATGGTTCCCGACCGAGACAGGATATTTGTATTTGTACGTGGTTCGATGGACAATTTTATAGATCATAGGCCCATGGTGACCGGCAACGTGCGAGCGTGGCTGAAGTATCTGCTTGACAGGTTATTTGACCAGGAAGGCAGCAATCTCTCCAGCCTTCTGAGGTAGCGCTCAAGCTGAGCAGGGCCATCGGTACTATTTGCGGCCCTCGAAGCTCCTTGCAACGGGTACTTTATCTTGCGCAGATCGAACCCACGCAACTCGGCCAAAGCATCGCGTACCATTTGCAAATCATTCGGCAAATGCCGCGGCAGCCTTTCGTAGAGATCGCCGAGGTGGGCTAGTTGAAAGTCCAACGACCGGGGATTGGTCTCATCGGCCATGAGCACATCCAGGACCGCCAACGGCTGCAGTGTAGTGTAGTACCGGCTCCTGTAAGCCATGGAACTGTCGCTGACTTCAAGCAAACACTCCAGAAGCGGCCAGTCCTGCTCGGTGAGCGGCCTGGTGATCTCGCGCAATTGCCTGGTTAGATAGATTGCGCGCTCGAGACGCCGGCCTATGCTGAGAAACAACCAGCCTATGCCACGACAAATGTTCTCGCGCTCAAGCCCGGAAAATGCGGAGAGCAATTCCAGCCAGAGGGTCAGGAGTACCGGATACTCGAGAAACTCTTTTTCTCGCCCAACTTCGACTGAATCCCGCAACTGACCGATGAGAAGCGTCATATCGGCAGACAATCGCTCACGAACCGTGCCGCCGACGCGAGATAGCTCTGCCAGAGTGGAGGCCAGGCTTTCAGACCGCTTTGGATCGGTAACGATCGAGATCAATTCCCGTTCAAACTCTAGCGAAGTAGGCCGTTTGTTCTTAGCCTTCGGCAACTTGCTTTGCCTCGACTCCAGGCAACCGTGCAGTCTGATCAGGCAGGCTAGCTCCGCCTCGTTGGCCCGCCGAACACGGGAGCTTAAACAGCGCACGATTCGAGCCGTATTCTCCGTGCGCTCGACATACCTTCCCAACCAAAACACATTGTCGGCTACGCTGCTCGGCACACCTGGCATCTCGCGGCGCAACGCAACGGGCTCATTGCGAGGACGCAATAGGCTGAATGTATCGACGGGGCCGTCCCAGAGTACCCAGGCGTCTTTGCTGTGTCCGCCCCGCTGCATGGAGACGACCGATCCTTCTGATTCGGCAACCCGCACCAATCCCCCCGGAATCGCCGTCCATCCATTTCCTGTGTTGAGCGCGTAAGCGCGCAGCACGACACTGCGCGAATGAAGGTGTCCATTATCCCAGACGGGTGCGTTGGACAGAGTGACTTGCTCCTGTGCCACATACTCATGCGGATGGGCCCGCAATGTCTCAGCAAACTTCCCCATTTCGGCTTGATCGAGTTCGGCTCCGAATACAGGCTCTATGCGGCGTGAGGGAAACGCCGGCTTTACTACCACGGAATCGAGATGATTCAGCACCCAGTCGAGCGCGTCCGGCTGGCCGCACCACCAGGTCGCGACGGATGGAATTTTCAGCTTCTCGCCAAACAGATGCTTGGATAGGCCGGGAAGAAATGGCATGATCGCGGATGTCTCAATCAAGCCGCTTCCCAATGCATTGGCGACGACGACGTTTCCAGCTACGATGGCGTCGACCAGGCCGGGCACACCGAGCAGCGAGTCGCTCCGCAATTCGAGAGGATCGCAAAAGCTATCATCCACGCGGCGCAAGATAACATCGACTCGCTCCAATCCATCTACTGTCTTGAGGTAGATGGACCGGTCACGCACGGTGAGGTCCACTCCGGTGACCAGTGTAAATCCAAGATATCGAGCTATGTAGGAGTGTTCGAAGTAGGTCTCGTTGTGCGGGCCGGGGGTAAGAAGAACAATGCGCGGGTTTTTGCGGTGCGAGAGGGTAGCAAGCGCTTCGCGCTGCGCACGGAAAAAAGGAGCGAGGCGCAGGACATTCGACTTGCTGAAGATGTCTGGCAGAACATCGGAGACGATCGTGCGGTTCTCCAATGCATAGCCGCTGCCGGAAGGAGCCTGGGTGCGATCGGAGAGCACCCACCAATGGCCGTCCGGCGAGCGCGCAAGATCGACAGCAAGCATGTGAAGGTAACTGTGTGCGGGAACAGGCACACCCACCAGGGGTCGAAGAAAAGCAGGGTTGGCGAATACAAGCTCGGCAGGAATGTGTCCATTCACGAGGAGTTCCTGCGAGCCGTAAAGATCCTCAAGAATTCGACTCAGTAAGCGGGCGCGCTGAACGATGCCTGCCTCGAGAAATCGCCATTCTTCAGCCGGAATGAGGAATGGAACGATGTCGATTTTCCAGGGTCTGTTTGCGCCGAGCGGGTCGCTGTAGATGTTGTATGTAATGCCGTTCTCGCGAATACGGCGTTCGGCATGCTGCCAGCGTCTACCCAACTCTTCGGGGCCGATGGCCCGGAAGGACTTCATGATGCGTGCCCAGTGCGGTCGAGGAGTTACTCCATCGGCCGATAACTCGTCATAGGCAGCGCCATAGCGGAGCGGAGTTTGATACAGATCGACGGTCATGAGAGGAGCCCCGGCGTCTCGATTTTGGTCTTTTGTTCGCGCGTTGGCAGGCGCAGGTCAAGAGTCATGGGAAAGAGCGGGTTGATTTCTTCCTCAGGCACGTCTATCGGGTTGATTGCCGGGCTGGCTACCTGGAAGCGCTCCATGCGCCGGTCATCGGCTTCCGTGGCATTCGTCGGACGAGCTGTGTAAAGGCGGTTATCAGGTGGTCCAACGTGGTAAGTGCATTGGCCGATCGAGTTACCGCTCAAGCGGTCGATAAGATGGAAAACAAGGGGCGCATGAACGGGAATTGTAGGGTGTAGCGTTGCGGAAAGTCGCCGTGCACGGAAGCGGACGCCGGCCAATGCAGAACCGAACTCGCCAGTGAGTTGAAGCGGCACCCTGCGCCCATTGCATGCGACGGCATAACGGGACTCCAGTGTAACTCCGGAAAGCTTTACCTGTATCCGCTCCATCGACGAGTCCACGCTGCGGACCGTTCGTCCGGAGAAAGTCTCCTCCGCTAGCACGTTCCAAGGCTCAAGGGCCTGGCGCAGTTCAAGCTCCACTCCGTCGGCAGCAATCGAGCCGATCTTCGGAAAGCGAAATTCCAGATGCGAATCAAACCACTCGTCCTCGAAGTTGTACCCGAATGACTGCAACAGTCCGAGCACCTCGCGAAGATCCCGCCTGACAAATTCCGGCAACATGAAGCGGTCGTGCAGTGTTGTACCCCAGCGGATCAGGCTGCCTTCGAATGGCGTCTTCCAAAACATGCTTACCAATGCGCGAATGAGCAACATCTGGAGAAGATTCATCTGCAGATGTGGCGCCATTTCAAATGCCCGCAATTCGAGCAATCCAAGTTGCAACCCCAGCCCCTCGGGCGGAAAAAGCTTGTCGACGCAGAATTCGGCGCGATGCGAGTTTCCCGTGGTGTCGACCATGAGGTTGCGGAACAATCCATCAATCACCCACGGCGGGCAATCGTCTGAAGGAAGATTGCGAAAGGCTACCTCGAGCTCATACAAGGCATCCATGCGTGCCTCATCCACACGTGGATATTGGCTTGTGGGACCGACATACATGCCCGAAAACAGGTACGACAGCGATGGATGATTCTGCCAAAACGCCACCATGCTACGGAGGAGATCCGGCCGGCGGAGAAGGGGACTGTCAAGCAAGCTCGCTCCGCCGATCACGATGTGGTTGCCGCCGCCTGTTCCGATACGTCCGCCATCGTAGTTGAATTTTTCGGCGGTTAAGCGGTTGCGGCGGGCCTCTCTGTCGAGCAGAGTATTGATCTGTTCCAGTTCGTCCCAGTTACTCGCAGGCGGCAGGTTAACTTCAAGAACGCCGGGGTCCGGTGTGACGCTGAACGACCGCAACCGCGGATCGAGAGCCGGGGCGTAACCCTCTACCCAAACCGGCATTTTCAGGTACCGGCAGGTATCTTCAACCGCGCTCACCAGGTCGAGATAGTCCGCAAGTTTGGGCGTGTAGGGCAGGAACACATGCAGGCGGCCTTCCCGAGCTTGGACGCATAGGGACGGCCGGATCATCACCGGCACTTCATCGGACGCAGGCAAGATAGCGGGCAGCGGATCGGCTGCTGGTGTGATCACGAAGAGTTCCATGCGGCGTGCCGGGTGTGCCGGGAGCTTGACCCATTT